>Ga0302319_10013987_pt1 | contig 15006 bp, 12 predicted proteins | sample Bog_T0_2_FD_203319 | JGI IMG/M metagenome (GOLD analysis project Ga0302319, IMG submission 203319) | Peat permafrost microbial communities from Stordalen Mire near Abisko, Sweden - Bog_T0_2 | ecosystem: Environmental > Terrestrial > Soil > Wetlands > Peat | place: Sweden: Abisko, Stordalen Mire... | reverse complement strand
CCGTCCGGGAATGGCTTCGCGCTTTTTGCGAAAGGCCGGAATTGAAAAACTGTGAAACACGTCCTGTGAAATCAGCGTAATCTGCACCGGCCGTCCCGCGGGCACGTGCAGCGAATTGATCTCGTGCTGGCCGCCTGGATGCTCCGCCTTCCACATCCACTGCTTGCCTACCACGTAGATGTTCATCGCATTCGCCGGCGGCGTGTAGACCCTGAAGTAAATCAGCGCGCCCCACACAAACATGATGAGAAACAAACCCAGCGGAATAATCGTCCAGGTTGCTTCAAGCAGCGTGGATCCCTCAATCTGTATCGCCACCGGATGCCGTTTCTGCCGGTAGAGAATCGAGAAGCTTGTCACCAGCAGAATTACAATCACCAGTCCGATCAGGCTTACCAGGATCAGGAAGAAAAGCAGCGCGTCCATTTGCGGCGCAAGCCGGGATGCTTCCGGCGGAAACAGCGGGAAGTTCGTCAACCAATGTACAAAAAATTGCCAGAGTACTGGACTGATGTGGCTCATTCCTTTATCCGTTCACCTTTGTTCCTGTCCCCGGTTTTCCTGCGTCCGTATGGTCGTCCTGCCGCGCGTCCCGGCGGAACATCACCAGCATGAACCCTCCCAGCGTGCAAAACGTCACCAGGCCTCCCAACTGCACAACCCGCGCAACGATAAGAGAGTGCTTGTTGGTGGTTGGATCGTAGTGGTAGCAGTACGTCAAGATGTTGTCGACAGGCGAGCCGATGCGATTGGCCGATGCTTCCACCAGCCCCAGCCGCAAATCCTTCGGAGAATATTCCACGCCCATGTAGTACTGCGCGAGCTTGCCTTCAGGCGTCACAATCTGGATCGAGCTCGCATGCGCAAATTGCGTCAGCCTTCCATCCGGCCCGGGAATCTTCACGTATCCGAACCCAACGGCCTTAGTCAGCGCGTCGATGTTCTCCTGCGTGCCGGTCATGAAGTGCCAACCGGCCGCTGTCTCCGGATGCCCGTAGCGCTTGAGGTAGCTCCGCTTCTTGGCTGCCGCCAGGTTAGTCCCCTCGCTTGGATCGATGCTCACCACGATCACATCGAAGTCCTTGCCGGGAACAAAACTCACCATCTGCAATGCGCCGGTCAGGCCATTCAATTCCTCCGAGCAAAGCATCGGGCACTGGTAATACACCAGCGCTAGAATCGCTGGGCGCTTTCCGAAATAACTCGCCAGTTGCACCGGCCTTCCCATGTCGTCGTTGAAAATCAAGGAGAGCGGCAGTTGCTTATTCAGATTCTGCGAAATTCCCACGCCGTTCAGAATCGTGGGCGGCTTGTCGCTGGACGGGCTCGCTTCCTTATCGCCGTAACTTGAGACTTGCGCCAGCAGGCAAGGTGCCAGCGTGACCGCAATGGCCAAAGCCATGGCCACGCTTCGCCAACCCCTCCGCATTGTGTCCAGCCTTTGCATCCGCTTCACACTTCCCTTTTTTACCCCGGCATTCCAACGCCGAACGTTCTATTTCGCCTGCGGCGTTGCTGCTTGCTCTGGCCGCTTGCCCTCGACGGCATCCGCCATCGCTTGATCTTGTTCGTACCCAGTACGTGCAAACCCGTTGGTCAACGGCACCGCGACCACTGGCTTGCTGTCGCCGACCAACAGCGGCGCGGTCTGCACATCGGGCGCCACGGGGAGTCCATCCTGTGCAAGCAATTCCATTGCGCGCTCAATCGGAATCCTAACTTTGCCCTGCGAACGGTCCACCCAGCTATAGTTCTCCAGCAACAGGTCTTCCTTGGCATGAATGTCGGCGATCTCCTGGTTGCCATCGTCAAGCTGCAAGCGCGGTGAAGGAAATTGCCTGGTCAACGCTGCCACTTTGTTTTGCAATTCAGGATTGGAAGGAAGATTGCCAAGCTGGCGCACATCCACTGACTTTGTCCACTTGGTGTTGGGCCCATCTTCCCTGTTCAACTCCGCGTTGATGACCTTGCCGATGCCGTAGCACAGCACCGCCGTCACCACCACAAAAATGGCCAGCGCCGTCAGAAAAACCAAGATGCCCGTGACGCGAACGTCCGACTGCTCAAATCCCTTCGAAGCATCCACTTCATGCGGGCCGTGGGAGCTGGGTTGATCGTCGCTATGCAGTGGCATGATCAGGCTCCAGAATCTCCGCAACATGCGGATCGTTGACTTGCACCAGCGGACGCGTCTGCAGCCGCGTGCAGAAGAACGCTACCCAGAAGGCCACCATCGCCACCGGCACGGCCACGTATTGAAAAATTCCAAAACTCGCGTGCAGGTTGCGGGCCGCGTCTTTGAAGTTTGGCTCAATCAGCCAGAACAAATCGAATGCCCGCGCAAACAACATCCATTGGCAAACGCGCACCAGCCGCTTCTTGTTCCGCTTCAGATCGCGCGACAACAGCATGGCGAACGGAATAAGCCAGTGGAAGATGAAGTCCAGCGTGATGATGATGCCCCAGTGCCCGCGAATGCGATCGAGGTACCAGTTGATTTCGTCCGGCAAATTTCCTGACCAGATAATCAGGAACTGCGAGAACGCCAGGTAGATATTCAGCATCACGAATGCGAATGCGAACTTGCCGAGGTCATGCTGTTCGGTTTGCCGAAGAATCGTACGGAACGGCTCAGCTTTGGAAAGAGAGATCGCCACGATAATGCTGAACGCCAGCACCATGTACCCTTGTCCAACCAGGAACAGCAATCCGTAAATGGACGAGTACCAGGACACATCCAGCGACATGACCCAATAAATTACCGCCGCCGTCATGGTGAGCGAATACACCACGATGCCGGGCCCGCTGATGTTTTCAAATTTCTTGATCCAGTAAGGCGTGTTGGCCGGCGAATCCGCATCGCGCTCGAGGCTCAGCCGGTTCAGGCGCCAGGTATAAAACCACCACACCATGAAGCAAAAAACACTCACAGCCATAAACATGGTGGGGTTGAGCATCGGCCTTTTGAATTCGATGCAATGGGCCTGGAACTCATTGATCATTCCGGATTTCACAGCCGCAGCAGTGTCGCTTACAGCGGCCCACAGGTAAAGCTTCTTCATACCGAACGCGATCACGAGCCAGTACACAAACACCAGCGGCAGGGTGCGGCTCATGGCTTCGAGCGGCCGGCGCAAAAGCAGTCCCCATTTTCCCCCGGAACAATACTGAACCATCAACAGCGCCAGGCCGCCTACCGAAAAACCAAACGTCAGCACCGTTCCCAGCAGCCAGGCGCGCAGCACGTGATTCCAGGCGAGCTGCTCCCCCATGGCTGAACCACTAAGAACCAGGATCACCGCCACCACCAGCGCAATGCTGCCAACCACCAGCGCCCGCGTCCTCCATACATTCACAAAGGCCGGCGCGCCTAATTCGGCGGGAAGAGTTTTGGCATGCGTTTCGTGAGCCATTCCGTATCCTTACTTGGCGGCCGCAGGGGCCGGTTTACTTAATGGAATCGTGATCGTGGGGTCTGCCGGATTGGCCGGAGCCATTGCCGGTGTTCCCTCTTTTTCAATGTGCGGATAAGCCTGCACCGCTGTTACCGGCAGCGACCACGGTGCCGCAAAACCTGCCGGCAAATTCTTCTCGGCTGCCACGTCTTTGAGGTCCTTTACCAGCACGCCCGCGGGTACATCTTTCGCCGGCGCCGCCTGGCTCAACTGCAGCGCGCGAATGTATGCCGCGACCGCCCAGCGGTCCACAGGCTCCAATTGCGCTGAGTAATCCGGCATCGCCCCATAACCGTGCGTCATGACATAGAAGTAGTGTGAAACCGGCTGCGCCAACCGCACCTGGTCATGCAGATTGCCCGCCGGTTTGTAGCCGCGGTCCACAATCGCACCCAGCCCATTGCCGACGCGCGAGTGGCACGGCGAGCAGTACACGTTGAATCGCTCCTGCCCGCGCTTCAGCACGTCCAGGGTCACCGGGAACGGCATCAGGTTCTGCTCTTCGCGATAGCCGTTCGCGCCCTGAATTACCCCGGTATAGAAGTAGCTGTCCTCGCGCAGTTGCCCGCGAGCTACCGTGTTCAGCACTTGCGGACGCGCTCCGCGATGGTCGGCAAACATAACCGATCCCCGCTGGGGTATCAACTTCGGCTGGTTCTGCATGTCCTGCCTGCATCCGACAACGAAGACCGAAGCAACGAGCACGACGCTCGCAACAATACGGCGCGTTGTCCACCCGATGTCATCATTAGCGCAGGGGAGCGAAGTTGAAGGACCTGCTTCTTGTAAGTTCGTCTTGTGGTTAGCGTGCATCAATACGGCACCTCCACAACCGAAACCGGATCCAGCGTTTCCAGATACGCGCGCGACTCAACCAGATCGAACTTCGGATCGAGGGCTTCAAGGCACAGGAAGAATTTGTCGGAAGTTGCGCCGCTCCTGAAATTAGGCGCGTTGAACAGCGGATGATAGAGCGACGGCAATCCGTTCAGCGCGAACATGCCAAACGCAGCTGAAAGCCCGGCCCAAAGAATCGTCCACTCATACGCGGGAATGATAAACGCAGGCCAGGAGTAGGTGGGCCGCCCACCAATGTTCAACGGATACGCCAGGACGGAGATCCATGTCTCCAGTGAGAACATCGCGGCCAGCCCCATCAGTCCGCCTACCAGCGTGAGCAACGGCACCTTATTGCGATGGAAGCCAATGGCCTCCGCCGCTTCTTCCACCGGGTACGGCGTATAACAATCCAGGCGCCGCCAACCATCCTGGCGCGCTTGCCGCGCGGCCCTCACCAGGTCGCTCGGCGAATCGAATTCAGCCAACAGGCCGTATGTTCCTTCACGAGGGGGCATGTTAATCACCAGCCTTTGCTGTCGCCTTGGGCGTAATCTTCGCTCCCGGCAGCAAGATGCGGATTTCGTTCATCGGAATCATGGGCAGGAAACGCACGAACAGCAGGAACAGGAAAGTGAACAATCCGAGCGTGCCCACGTAGACCGCATAGTCCCACTTGGTTGCCCGATACGTACCCCACGACGAGGGCAGGAAGTCGCGATAAAGGCTGGTCACGACAATTACGAATCGCTCAAACCACATGCCCGTGTTCACAACGATGGAGATAAAGAACATGAACGCCATGGATGTGCGCAGCTTCCGCGACCATAATGTCGTCAACGGAATCGCCAGGTTGCAAGTAATCAGCACCCAGTACGACCACCCCATCGGCCCGAACGCGCGGTTCCAGAACATAAACGCTTCCCAATGCGACGCCGAGTACCACGCCATGAAAGCTTCCATGCCGTACCCGTAGGCCACAATGAAGCCGGTCGCCAACATTACTTTGCCCATGTTGTCGATGTGCCGGTCTGTCACCATGCCTTCCAGGTGGTAAAACTTGCGCAGTGGAATGGCCAGCGTCAGCACCATTGCGAATCCGGAATAAATAGCGCCAGCCACAAAATAAGGCGGAAAAATTGTGGTGTGCCAGCCCGGCAAGACCGCCACTGCGAAGTCGAAGCTGATGACCGTATGTACTGAGAGCACCAGCGGCGTCGCCAACCCTGAAAGCAGCAACGAAGCCGTTTCATAGCGCATCCAGTGCCGCACCGAACCGCGCCATCCCAGAGAAAGCAGCCCATAAAAATACTGGCCGGCTTTCGAGTGCGCGTGATCGCGGAACGTGCCGAAATCCGGCACCATGCCCACATACCAGAACACAACCGAGATGGTCGCGTAGGTTGACACCGCGAACACATCCCACAGCAGCGGCGAACGGAACTGCGGCCACACCGTCATCGAGTTTGGATACGGGAATAGCCAGTAACCTAGCCACGGACGGCCCACGTGAATCAGCGGGAACATGCCGGCGCAGACCACGGCGAAGATCGTCATGGCCTCCGCGAACCGGCTGATGGAATTGCGCCAGCTCTGCTTGAACAGCAGCAGAATTGCGGAGATCAGCGTTCCCGCGTGACCAATGCCGATCCACCAGACAAAGTTGATGATGGCAAAGCCCCAGGCCACCGGCTGGGTGATAGCCCAGATGCCTGTGCCTTTGAGGAACAGCCAAGTCAGCGCCACCATCAGGATCATGACGATGCCGCCGGCTGCAGTGAACAACGCAAACCAGCCCAGGGGCGTGTCTGGCCTGAGCACAATCTGCGTGATCTTGTCGGTCACCGACTTGAAGGTCTGGCCCGGCGCCACCACGCGGTATTCGCCGGTTGCGGGGTCTATCCTCGGATCGTTTTTTCTCTCGCTGGTTGCCATCGTGGCTTCGAGCCCCTTAACCGTTGGCCGGAGTGTGCTCCGCCGGCGTTTCTTCAAGTTCCTGATTCGGATTGATCACCGCGGCCATGTAGGTCGTCCGCGGGCGCGTGTTTAAATCGGCAAGCACCTGGTAGCTGCGCTGATCCTCGCGCAGTTTTGCAACGCGGCTTCCCTTTTCATTGATATTTCCAAACGTGATTGCGGATGCCGGGCAAGCTTGCTGGCAAGCCGTCACAATCTCCCCATCTTGAATTGCACGATTCTCTTTATCGGCTTCGATCTTGGCGGCTGAAATCCGCTGCACACAGTAGCTGCACTTCTCCATTACGCCGCGGGAGCGAACTGAAACATCCGGATTGCGCGACAGCTTCAGGCTTTCGGTTTCGTAGTCAGAGAAGAGCAGGAAGTTGAAACGGCGCACCTTGTACGGGCAGTTGTTTGAGCAGTAGCGCGTACCTACGCAGCGGTTGTAGACCATCGTGTTCAGGCCTTCCGGCGTGTGCACCGTTGCGCCTACCGGGCAAACCTGCTCGCAGGGAGCGTTTTCGCAATGCTGGCATGCCATCGGCTGGAAATGCGCCCGCGGCGCAGCCAGGTCGCCTTCAAAATACGTGTCGATGCGCAGCCACTGCATGTTGCGTCCGATGCGCACTTGCTGCTTGCCGACGACTGCAATGTTGTTCTCGGCATAACAGCTTACGATGCATGCGTTGCAGCCCGTGCAGCTGTTCATGTCAATCGACATGCCCCACGCATTGTCCGGATACGTCCAGTTGGGGAACATTGACGTTCCCATCTCCGTCTTTTCGCGCGTGAACCCTTCGCTCGCAAATTCGGGATTGGCCTTGAACTCGTCCAGCGTGGCGTAGCGAATAATGCCGCGCGCCCCCAAAGCCTCATCGGCTTCGAGCGAGTTGTTGCCGTTGCCCTGTCCGCCGAAGGTCTTCGAACGATGATCCTGGAAGTGGCTCTTTGTAATTGCCAGGCCCCACTTGCCTTCCACTTTCTTCAGCGAACCCGTCGCATAAAACGGCGCCCAGCTTGAGCGAATCAGATAAGCATTGAAACCCGCTCCCGAACCCACCCGTCCCGCAAACTGCCGTCCATATCCCAGGTACACAGTTACGGAATTATCCGGGTGGCCCGGCGCCACAATCACCGGAGCCTTCACGCGGCCATTGCCCACGCTCAGCTCGACAATGTCGTCTTCTTCCAGTCCCAGCTTGGTCAGCGTTGCGCCCGATACCAGCGCGGCGTTATCCCAGCTCAGGTTGGTTACCGGCTTCGGAAGCTCCTGCAGCCAGCCGACGTTCGACCACCGCCCGTCATACACATTCGGGTCCGGACGGAAAATAATTTCGAGCGAATCTTTGGAAGTCGGCGCGGGAATTGATCCCACCTTTGCAGCTGTCCCGCTGCCTCCGGCGCTCGAAGCACTGCCATCAATCCAGCCCTGGTGCAGCGCCTTGCGCCAGCCTGTTTCGAAGTCGCCCTTGATTGTTGCTCTCGATGTCTCGCGGACCGCCTCGTAAGCACTCAGGTCCGGCTCGTTCAGCAGCGTCTGAAAAACATCGTGCGCTGAATGGCCGCCGTAGAGCGGATCAATGAGCGGCTGCACAATTGAAACCGTGCCGTCATAGGCACGCGCATCCGACCACGACTCCAGAGAATGCGCCGCGGGAATATGCCAGTGCGAAACCTGCCCCGTCTCGTCGTAATGCGAACCCATGTGGGCGACAATCTTTGCGTTGTCGAACGCCGTTGCAAAATCAAGATCCGCAGGCGCGTTGTAAATCGGATTGGCATTCAGAATCACAAGCCAATCCACCTTGCCCGCGTTCAGGTCGTCCACCAAGCCCTTGATGCCGGCAATCTGATCGCTCGGCAGCGGGTTGGTTGAGTCCCCAGACACCGTCACCGTCTTGCCAACGTTGCCCAGGGCGGTATTGATTGCCAAGGCCAGCGCGGTCACAGAGGGATCCTGGTATAGCCCCGGAATCACGGCGCTCTTGCCCGCATGGGCCTTCAAATCCTTTGCCAGCGCGATCAGAAATCTCTTCTGCTCATCGCTCCACGCATACGCCGGAGCATCAACGCCGGCCACACCCACAGCCTTCGCAAGTTCCGCTGCAAACGCCGGAATCTCGCTGGCCCGCAATCCAAGACGATGTTCGGCTTTGAGTCCTGTCGTCGTCGGCGTGCTTTCAATGGAATACAAACGATTCAACGTATCCGGGCTCTTGCGCCGCGCCGCATACTCGCGCACCAGCTTGTGGAACCCCGGATAAGCCGCGCCCGAAAGGAAATCGGCATCCAGCGAAACAATCACATCGGCATCGGCCAGCGCGAATTGAACACTGCTGCCATTCGCGACTGAAGTGCCCGCCACGGCCGGGTCATATTGGACGAGAACCGCTTTTGGATACGCCGCCTGCACAGCTTTCCATTGCCGCGCCAGCGTTGGCGAGGTGATGGTCGCACTCAGGAAATAAATGCCCGCCCCATCTTTGGACGCAGCCACTTTCTGCTGCAGCTCCTGCACAAACTCCGCCCACTCGCGATTCTCGCCGCGATAGGTCACATGCAGCGAACGGTCCGGATCGTACAGATCGAGCAGCGTCGCTTGCGTGAAGGGATCAGACGCTCCTTGCGTATACGCGTGCTCAGGATTGCCGTCTACCTTGATAGGCCGGAACTGATCGCTCTTCACCAGCACCGGCACCGCGCCGGTCACAAACGGATGCGCCGTGGCAAAATACATGGGCTTGCCGAGGATCAGATCTTCGGGTGCCTTCACATAGGCATAAATAGGCTCATCCGGCTGCTTGGTACATCCCGCCAGCCCGGCCAGCGCCATTGACGCGCCCATAAGCTTCATGAACCCGCGCCGCGAAACCGGGTCAACCCATTCTGGCGCCGCCGAGGGAAATTCCTTTTCAACCGCAGCCTGAAACTCAGCCGTGTCTGCCAGCTCGTCCAGCGACCGCCAATACTTCTTGCCCTTGACGCCCCTCAATTCCTGGCGCACCGCCGCCAGGCTCATTGGCGCTGCCTCGGCGGGGTTTTGAAAGGGCACGACTTCAATTGTGCCGCCGGACGACCGAATTGAATGCTGGGCTTCAGCCACTGAGGCATGCTCTACTGACGCCTGGCCCAAGATTCCTGCATCCCGATTTTTCATGCCGTCGCTCATCTCTCGTCCGCTCATCGATGGCAGACCTCGCAGCTGGTCAAATCCTTGGGTGTACGAATCTTGTAGTGCTGGAGCAGGAAATGCCCCAACTCATCCTGGTCAGTAAATTTCTTGTAGGAAACGGCAGCCGGCAGCACCGTTCCAGCTACATCGCTTGCCAGTCCCCGCCCGTCACTCATGGGCAACTGCAAAGAAGCCATCTCCGCGTTCGTGCCGGTGGGATCCTTGGTTGTGCAGCTCACGCTCTGCGCCGTTGGCAAGCCTGTTTTCTCATCGCCTACCGCGCACCACACCGGCCGCGTCTCCGCAGGCTTGTCCCACGCCATGTTGTATATCTCGCTGGTCGGTCGCAGATTCTTCGACGGGTTGCGATGGCAGTCCAAACACCACTCCATCTGCAGCGTGTTCTGCGCGTACATCAAAGGCATCTGGTCCACGCGCCCGTGACAGCTTGAACAGCCAAGCCCCTTGTTCACGTGAATCTCATGGCTGAAGTAAACAAAATCAGGAAGGTCATGCACCTTTGTCCACACCACGGATTGCCCAGTGGCCCAGCTGTTGCGTACCGGCTCAAGCAGTTGCGCGTTCGTCCAGATCTGCGCGTGGCAGTTTATACAAGTCTTAGTCGGGGGGATCCCGGCGTAGCTCGACTTCTCCACCGTCCCATGACAGTACTGACACTGGAGCCCGAGTCCCTGCACGTGATGCTTATGACTGAATGGAACCGGCTGATCCGGCCGTTGACCTTGCCGCGTCACCCATGGAGATCGCTGTAACTGGTCCAAGGTCACGCCCAGTGCGATCACGATCAGCCCCGTCAACACCAGGCTCGCGCGAGCCAGTGCATTGGAACTGCGTTCAAATATCTGCGCCATGAATGCTTTCCCTGCTCATTTTTTTGTTATGGATGTGTCCGCCGTGCTGGCGGTCACACAGGTTGTGTACATTCTTCGATCGTGGGCAAATTTCGGGCTAGAGGTGGAGAACCCCGAAAAATCAATATAGCAGTCAATCGTTCCTGATCAAAGGACTTGGACTGACAAATGATGAAAAAAAGGTTGCTTCCGTCCCGCTTTGTAATCCACTGAAAAGAAAACCGCTTGTGATAAAGGTGTATGAAGGGAACATCGACCCGGCTCTCCGGCGTGAACGTACCGGAGGCTGGGATTTTCAGCACCAAAATAGCACGCCGCTTGCACATTTTGCCAGTCACGCCGCAATTCTCTTAACACAGTGGCACAATCCGCCTGCGTCAGCTTGCTCCAGGCCCGTTCTTCCCCGTAGACTCCGCGTACGTTTCAGCGAAGGCCTCGTCCGGCGATGTGGCGGGCCACCCAGCCATCACAAGGAAGACGTCCAGAACAAAAAGGGCAATTGCCACGTCATTGAAAAGCGTCGCCTGCGGCAGGTTGGGCCAAAGTTGATTCGCCGCCCAAAAAAGAAAGGCAATCGCCAGCATCACGGCTTTGACAAATTCCCAGCGAGCAGGCCGGTGCGCGACCTGGTAAACAATATAGGCAACCGCAATCATGGTCAGGGAAAACGCCGCCAGAAAATCATGGCTCCGTGGCGGAAAGAGCCGGGGCGCGGCGTCCCACACAAACAACACTGCAACGGCAGCCAGTGTGACCGCACCCAGCATTAAAGGCAGAATCCTTCGGTTTCGGTCCAAGCGAATAAACATGCGTCATTATGATCCGCGCCGCGAAAAGAAACCGTAAGGGAGGAGAGCCGGCTTGAACGACCGCGCCCGGCAAACAATCCCGATGCAAGCCCCCACAACCCGATGCTTTAGAATGCCTACGGATGCTCTAACCGGTTGCTCTCTGTAACAAATCAAAGGCGATTGCTGACCTGGCAAAATTGTCCGGGCGCGGCGGACGGCAGTGCATCGAAACTGGACAGGAAAAGGAGGAGCCATGAAGTACGCCGGATTGCTGGTGATGCCAGCCGGATTCTTTCTCTCCATCGCCGCCCTGGTCCTCTTCCCCAATCCCGCTCCCCGAGGAGCTTTTGTGGTCTGCGGGCTTGCCGTCCAGGTCCTGGGGCTCGTGGTCGCAGTGCGTGGACACATTGAAGCGCGCGGAGAAAGCCACCCATGAATCCGCCTGCACCCACGCTCATCCCCGTGCCCCTGCCGCTTCCGATGTCTGACGCCACGTTCGCGCTTGTTCTTGCGCTCCTGCTGCTGGCCCCGCTTGCCATAGCCGGCGTGGCCCTCATCAATACCGGCCTCGGCCGCTCCCGCTCCGCCGCCCAGTCTCTGCTTGGCAGCGTGGTGATTGCCGCCGTCACGGTCATCGCTTTCGCGCTCGTCGGCGCCGCGCTCACCGGCAATATCCCGGGCGGGCTGGGCAATACCGGCCATACCTTCCACCTTGCCGGCAAGCCGTGGGACTGGCTGGGCTCGGGCCGGTTTCTGCTCCACGACCTCGCCACCGCAGCTCCGCCGTCTCAACTCTCGCTGCTTTTTGAATTCCTCGCCGTCACCCTCGCGGCAATCATCCCGTGGGGCTCTGGAGCAGATCGCCTCCGCCTTCCCGCAGGCTGCGCCGTCGCAGCAATCATCTCGGCTCTCGTCTTTCCCCTCTTCGCGCACTGGGTCTGGGCGGGCGGATGGCTCGCGCAACTGGGCCTCAACTTCCAGCTCGGCGCCGGCTTCCTCGACCCCGGAGGTGCAGCCACCGTCCATCTTCTGGGCGGCCTATGCGCACTCGCCGTCGTCTGGATCGTCGGCTCTCGTCGCGGCAAGTTTCCCAAGGAAGGTTTTTCCACAGCCATGCCTGGCCATAACGCCGTCTATATCCTCTTTGGCTGCCTGCTCGCCCTCACCGGCTGGCTCGCCTGGAACCTTGCCGGCGCCATCCTCTGGCTCCATGTACCGCTTGCCACCCTGGTCCCAACCGCTCTCGGAACCCTGCTTGCCGCATCCGGAGCGCTGCTCACCACCTATACGGTCACCCGCATTCGCTTCGGCAAACCCGATGCCAGCCTGTGCGCCAATGGATGGCTCGCCGGCTTGGTCGCCTCAAGCGCATGCGCGGCCCTCATCAGCCCGATGCAGGCGCTCTTGGTCGGCATCGTTACCGGCATCGCCACGTCGCTGCTGGTGGAACTATTTGAGCTCGGAGTCTCCATTGACGACCCGTCGGGCGCCATCAGCGTTCACGCGGTCGGCGGCATGCTTGGCCTGCTCGCCGTCGGAATCTTTTCCGCGCAGCCCGGCCAGCTCATCGCCCAACTCATCGGCATCTCTACGCTGCTCGGTCTCGTCCTTCCTGGCGTTTACTTTCTTTTCTTGCTTCTCAATCGCTTCATCCCATTCCGCGTAGATGCGGATGGCGAACGGGTCGGCATGGATCTGCACGAACTCGGCGGCGGCGCTTACCCCGAATTCGTTATCCACCGCGACGACTCCTACCGCTGACCAGTCTCTTTCCTTGAACAGGGCATTTTGGGGAGGCGGGCAAGCCCACGCAGCCCAGGTCAGCGAGCCGCGGCAAGATTCAGCTAGCCGCTTCGAGCGTGGCGTCGGCCCACGCGCCGGCATCGGTGCGCAGGCGCAAAATCTCGTAGAAGCGCAGGCCGTTTGACCGGATCAGCATTTCGCAGGCTTTCCAGTCGCCGTTTTCCTGGTGCACCAGCAAATCCAGCAGCACTCCTTCTCGGTTTCCCTTACCTAGCAGCGCATCGCGCGCTTCCTCGCGCAGCGGCAACAGCCGGATCAGTTCGTCCATGGATATGCGCAGCATCGCCGGAAACATGCTGACCATGCCAATCAGGTATTGCTCGCTGGGGACGAGCCCCAGAAGCCCGGCAGCCTGCTCGCAAAAGCGGCCCCGCTCAAACGCCATGCGCAGAAGCTCGGACGGCTGGTCAGTATTGAACTCGCCGGCGATGGCCAGAATGGCGATGCGGCGGGAAGTCTCCATTCCCAGCAGCATCAATGCCGACTGGATCGAGGTCACCTCCTGGCGCATTGCGCACACCGGAGAATTCACCAGGCGCAGCAAGCCGTAGGTGAGCGAGGCATCGCACATCACCAGCTGGGTCAAGCGATGCAGATCTATGGGGTCGCCCTGCAGCGTATCCAGAATCTCGAGATGGATCAAACGGTTGCTGGGAATTGTGTGTTTCTTCACAGCCTCTGGACGGCAGAAATAAAATCCTTGAAAGAACTCAAATCCCTCCGCTTTCGCCGTCCGATACTCCTCCTGCGTCTCCACATTCTTGGCAATAAGCCGAGCGGAAGTCTCTTTCAATTGCCGGCGCAAAGCGTCATCCAGCTTGCCGACGTCCACCTTCACATAGTCAGCCAGCTCCAGCAGCGGACCGGAACCCGGCAATCCGATAAAGTCGTCCAGCGCCAGCCGGAATCCCAGCTCCTTGAGTTTGCGGCAAGCCACAACCAGACTCGGAGTAGATTCCGCGCCTTCCGTCACCTCAAGCACCGTCAGGCTGGGCGGCAACCCACCAAGCCATCCCTCGATCAATGAGTCGGCGGTGCACTTCACAAATGCGGGGCGGCCGGAAGTCAGCCGTTCCAGCATGGAGTCGGGCGAGCCGCCCAGCAACACGTGGTTCGATGGTTCCCGTGCCGGCTGGATCACCGGGGTGCATCGCGCTTCAGCGTTTTCTGCCTGAGATTCTTGCGAGTTGGCGTGAAAGGCCAGGCCGTCGTCGCCCTCCTGCGCGGACGGGTCTTCACCATTCCAGAAAAGTAACTGGTAGGCATGCACGCGATTGCCCCGGTCAAGGATGGGCTGACGTGCCGCGTAGCGGATGGCCTTCGTTTTGTCTAAAGAGTCTTGCGGTGGATTCTTGACCGAAGCATCAGAGTAGAGTGTCGGTACCAGTTGTGCAGACATGTGGACCCGTCCTGAACCGCTTATCGTGGATACGAGGACAAAAAGTGACGAAGTGTCCAAGAATAGGACAGTGGGGTCGCGCCTCTGGAAAATGGGCTGAGGAATTCGAAATCGACGCACGCTTCCACAACGAATCCGCGCGCGCAACGGGATTACCGCCGTGCCAGCACCACCATCACAACAAAAATCACGATCGGCACCAGCGCCAGGGCAGCGTAGAGCAGCATCTTCCGCCCGCCCGGCAGCATCCGCCCTTTCTGGGTCGCCCGTCCCGTCCGCTCTTCAATGCCCACCTGGTCCTGGTGTTCCAGTTCCCAGGCCATCTCGCTGGCCGTCTGGTACCGGTGCCGCGGCTCCCGTTCCAGTGCGCGATTCATTATCTCCTGCAGCTCCGGCGAGATCTCCCGCCGCTGCCTGCGTGCGGGTTCAGGATCCATCATCAGCCGCTCATTCATGACCGCCAACGGGTTTGGACCGGTGAAGGGCGTCTGGCCCGTCAGCATCTCGTACAACATGATTCCCAGCGCGTAGATATCGCTGCGCTGATCGCCGCGCTGCCCCTTTACCTGCTCCGGCGAAATGTAGTCGGGAGTTCCCAGCGTCGGCGACATGTTCACAAACGTCAGCCGCCGCGCATCTTCCTTCATCGCAATGCCAAAGTCGATCAGCTTGATCCGGTCTTCAGCATCGACCATGATGTTTTCCGGCTTAAGGTCGC
>Ga0302319_10013986_pt1 | contig 15007 bp, 14 predicted proteins | sample Bog_T0_2_FD_203319 | JGI IMG/M metagenome (GOLD analysis project Ga0302319, IMG submission 203319) | Peat permafrost microbial communities from Stordalen Mire near Abisko, Sweden - Bog_T0_2 | ecosystem: Environmental > Terrestrial > Soil > Wetlands > Peat | place: Sweden: Abisko, Stordalen Mire... | reverse complement strand
ACCGCAAAGAGCGACAAAGCCAAAGACGCTTCCGGCGGCGACCTTCCCGCCAACGCAGCATGAACCACAGTCACGACCGGCAGATGCACGAGGTAGCAGGAGAAAGACGCCTCCCCCACCTTACGCAGCCCGGCTGCCGCCCGTCCCGGCGCGGCGCCTTGCTTCAAACGCGCCGCCAGGATCACCCCGAAAACGATCGCCGCCGACGCAAAGCCGAACCCCGAAAAGGCAAGTTCGGCGAAGCGAACGAAGATCGCAACGACGACCAACCAATAAACCGCCTGGCCCAACCCGAGCCCCGGCAGCTTCGGTGGCGGCCCATGCCGCGCCAGGGCCATTCCAATCAAAAAGCCGTCAGGCCGCACCGACCACAGAAAACTCCCAACCGCGCGCGGCGTGACCGCGCCGAGCGCGAGGCAAAATGCGCAAAGGCGTAGAGTTTCGCGTCTCCCGAGCGCCGCCAGCAATGGGGCCAGCGCGTAGAATTGGGCCTCCAAGGCGAGACTCCAAAAATGCGACGCTATCAGCGCGTCGGGACAGGGGGCCTTTCCGGCCCAGCAGCCCGTCCAATAAAAATTCGCATAAAAACCCGCGCCGGCGACGAGATCGCTCGACCAACCCGGGTCACGGCCGCCGCAAAGCCGCAAAGCCCAGATCGCCGCCAAGGTCGCCCAGGCCGGCAACGCGACCCTTGAAAAGCGCCGCAGCCAGAACGCCAGCGCGCCCGCCACAGCGTCGCCGCCGGCCTTCGCCCGCATCGCCGCGACGTTTTGCCAAATCACATAGCCCGACAACACGAAGAACAAATCGACACCGACGCCGAGCGCCGGCCCCGCCAGGCCGAAAGCCAGCGGGCTGTCGAGGCCGTAGACCAGCCCGACATGCGAACAAACGACCGCCAGAACCGCAAGCCCCCGCAGCTCGTCAATCGCGCCGAGCCGCGGCGTCGAAGAAACTTCCCCGAGCGCGTCCGCTACCCCTACCAAAGAAAATCCTTCCCACCGAGAACATTTCGCGCCAAGTTATATTAAACTGCAATATCGTCAAATAACCCGTCTATTCCGAGGCTTCAAGGGCGACGAACTTCGCCTCTCTCATCGGGGAACCAGCACATGCGCAGCACCAACCTCTTTATCGTTCGTGGCTACACCGGCGCCGACGCCAAAGCCTTCGACGGCGGCAAGGTCGCGAAAGTCAGCGTCGCGACCAACCGCGTTTGGACCGACCGAAAATCGGGGGAAAGAAAAGAGGCTACCGATTGGGTGACCATCACCATTTTGAACGAGAAAATCGCTAAATGGGCCGCGGAAAACGTCAGGAAAGGCGATCCCGTTTACGCCGAATGCCGAGTCGCGGAGCGCAGCTACGAAAAGGACGGCAAAACGATCTACACCACGGACATCGTCGCCAGCGTCTTCGATCGACTGGCGCCCTCCCAGGCCGGCGCCGACGAAGATTGACCGGCGCCAAGGCCGAGCGCTTCGCCAAACGCGCGCATCGATGCACGCTTCCACCGCCTCGCGCAGCGGCGTGTTCTCGCCGAGCAGTTGGCGATAAACCACCCGCTGCGCAATCATCGGAGCTTCCTCGGCGGCGCTTGCTATAGTCGGCCCTGAGATTCCATTGGGAGCCAGGAAGCATCTTGCGGGCGGCAGCCGACACGACCACTTCGCGTGAAACGCTCGTCGGCTCGGTCGAACGGGTGACTTTTCACAATGAGGAAAATGGCTTCGCCGTCCTGAAGGTGAAGGCGCGAGGCAAGCGCGACCTCGTCACGGTCGTGGGGCATGCCGCCTCGATATCGGCGGGAGAGTTCATACACGCCGTCGGCGTTTGGACTACCGATCGCACCCACGGGCTGCAATTCAAAGCCGATCTTCTCAAGACCACCCCGCCGACCACCGCCGAGGGCATCGAGAAATATCTCGGCTCGGGAATGGTTCGCGGCATCGGTCCGAAGCTCGCGAAGCGAATCGTCGATGCGTTCGGGGTAGGAACCTTCGAAATCATCGAAGCGACCCCCGAGAAGCTGAGGGATGTGTCGGGGATCGGAGAACTCCGCGCGGGAAAAATCGCCGCCGGCTGGGCCGAGCAGAAGGCCGTTCGCGACATCATGGTGTTTTTGCATTCCCATGGTGTTGGAACGTCGCGCGCGGTGCGCATCTTCAAAACCTATGGGCATGAAGCCATTCAGGTGATGACCGAGGATCCGTATCGCCTCGCCCGCGACATCAGAGGCATCGGCTTTCGGACGGCGGACGCGATGGCCATGAAAATGGGCATGACGCGCGAAGCCCCGCAGCGGCTGCGCGCCGGTGTATCCTTCGCCCTGCAAGAGGCGACGGACGATGGTCATTGCGGGCTTCCGGTCGACAATCTCGTCACCCTCGCCACCAAGCTGCTCGATGTCGACAAGGCGCTTGTGAGGGCGGCGCTCGATCACGAGCTCGCCGGCGCCGAGGTCGTCGGTGACACGATCGGCGGGGAGGCATGCGTTTTCCTGCGCGGGCTTCATATCGCCGAGCGCGGCGTGGCCGAACGGCTGCGCTCCCTGGTCCGAGGCGCCCTGCCCTGGCCGGCGATCGACGTGGAGAAGGCCCTGCCCTGGGTCGAGAAAAGGACGGGCAAGATGCTGGCGGCGTCGCAACGCGCGGCGATTGAGCTGGCGCTGCGCTCCAAGGCGATGGTAATCACCGGCGGCCCGGGCGTCGGCAAGACGACCCTGCTCGACGCGATTCTGCGTATTCTCGCCGCCAAGGGAACGAAGATTCTGCTCGCCGCGCCGACCGGCCGCGCCGCGAAACGCATGACCGAGCAGACCGGCATCGAGGCGAAGACCATCCACCGCTTGCTGGAAATCGATCCCAAGACCGGCGGCTTCCGCCGCGGCGCCGACAATCCACTCGATTGCGATCTTCTGGTCATCGACGAAACCAGCATGGTCGATGTCTCGCTCATGTTTTCGCTCACCAAGGCGATCCCTGCCCGGGCGGCGCTTTTGCTGGTCGGCGACGTGGATCAGCTTCCCTCGGTCGGGCCTGGGCAGGTGCTCGACGACATCATCAATTCCGGCGCGATACCGCTCGCAAGGTTGACCGAGGTGTTCCGCCAGGCCGCCGAGAGCAGGATCGTCGTCAACGCGCACCGGATCAATCGCGGTGAAATGCCGGAATGGCCAAAGCGCGGCGAGGATTCGGATTTCTGGTTTGTCGAAGCCGACGATCCCGAGCAGGGAGCGGCGAAGGTCGTGGAAATTGTCCGCGACCGGATTCCACGCCGTTTTGGCCTCGATCCAATTCGCGACATTCAAGTTCTCTGCCCGATGCAACGCGGCGCACTCGGCGCGCGGTCGCTCAACGCCGATCTACAAAAAGCCCTCAATCCCAATCCTCCCGCGAAGATCGAGAAATTCGGGTCGATTTTCGCGCCCGGCGACAAGATCATGCAGACCGAGAACGATTACGATCGCGATGTCTTCAATGGCGATCTTGGAACCGTGTTGCGCATCGACGAGGTCGAAGGCCTCCTCGTCGCCGGCTTCGACGGTCGCGAGGTCGAATATCCGTTTGGCGAACTCGACACTCTGGTTCCCGCCTATGCGACGACGATCCACAAGTCGCAGGGCTCGGAATATCCCGCCGTCGTCATCACGCTCGCGACCCAGCATTACACCATGCTGGCGCGCAATCTCGTCTACACAGCCGTCACGCGGGGCAAACGTCTCGTGGTTATCGTCGGTCAGCGCCGGGCGATGGCGATCGCGGTGCGCAGCGGCGGCGGACGCAAGAGATGGACGAAGCTCCGGGAGTGGTTGAGCGCGAATTGAATTTTTGATCCGTATGCCCGTTTGATCAAGCGCAGCGACTTGATGCTCGAAACCGTGCCAATCGAGGGCGTCGTTTTCCCCAGCTCCGGCATTCTTGAGAACCTCGGCAACAAGACCCGCGAGATGGGAATTCCGGTCTGGAAGTTTGGGATGGAGGGCGCATTAGCGCCGTCTTTTCCATCTTGGCTTTTGCAAGCGTTCGCTGAGATTGGTGACTAAAAGCTATCACCGAATTGGTTACCTCAACATATTGAGGCCTGCCGTCTCACGGAGCGGTTGGCCGCTAGGAGATGGGCAAGCCCTAGAATGAGTTGACCGCGGTCAACTAGGCTTCGGACGCAACGCATTCTGATTTGATCTAACGCGTAATCCTGGACGCTTTGCATTGCGGTGATCGGGGTTGATTCCTGCTCCAAGCGCAAGGAGGAATAAGTGTTCTTGGACCCTTTTTGATCGAGAACCGTGTGCGTGGTTACTCGCCGGGGAAGGGGCATCGGCAGGCGCGGATCAGCGAAGGGGCGTCGTTAACTTTTCATTAACCCAAAATTTCTTGCGCAAAGCAGAAGAATCGGGCTTAGTTGCCACGACAATCATCCGTGGGATGGGCACCGAACCGTAACTACGCGAGAAAGCCGTGGCATCTGAGCCAGCTACCCAGCTTCCATCATTGACCGCAATTCACGAGTTGATCGCCGGTGATGCGGATCAACTTTCAGCGAAATTGCAGGCGCATCGCCGGAAGCTCTTCCCTCCCGCATCGCAAAAGACCCTGCGGTCCTTTTCGTCTGGCGAGGCTGCAAAGCTAATCGGCATCAATGATGGTTATCTTCGCCAACTCTCGCTCGATGGCAAGGGGCCACGTCCAGAAACCAGTCCAACGGGCAGACGCTCTTATTCTTGCGAAGACATTCAGGGTCTTCGCGCTTTTCTGGACGAAGGTGGGAAGGCCGGTCGTCGGTATTTGCCGCACAGGAGAGCCGGTGAGCGTCTTCAGGTCATATCTGTCGCCAATTTCAAGGGTGGCTCCGGAAAGACGACCACCGCAGCGCATCTGGCACAATATCTCGCCTTGCACGGGTACCGCGTGCTGGCCATCGATTTGGATCCTCAGGCGAGCCTCTCGGCGTTACATGGCTATCAACCCGAATTCGACATAGGGGAAAATGAAACGCTTTACGGGGCGATCCGCTATGACGGTGATCGCCGGGAGCTCAAGGATATCATCCGCCACACGTATATTCCTGGCCTGGATATCGTTCCTGGCAACATTGAGCTGATGGAGTTCGAGCACGAAAGCCCCAAAGCGCTGGCTGAGAAAAATTCCGGCGATGCGCTGTTCTTCGCGCGAGTCGCGCGGGCAATCGGTTCGGTGGAGAAGGACTATGACATCGTCGTGATGGATTGCCCGCCACAATTGGGTTTTCTCACATTGTCCGCGCTTTGTGCCGCTACAGCGCTCCTCATCACTGTGCACCCGCAGATGTTGGACCTTATGTCGATGTGCCAGTTTTTAATTATGACCTCTGACTTGTTAGCTGTCGTCGCGAAGGCCGGCGGCAATATGGAATATGACTGGATGCGGTATCTGGTAACACGATTTGAAGCGTCCGATGGACCTCAAACGCAAATGGTCGCGTTCATGCGTTCTATGTTTGGAGAGCGAGTATTGACCTCGCCAATGGTCAAGAGCACTGCGATCTCCGATGCGGGGATTACCAAGCAAACGCTTTATGAGGTTCCAAGGGAGCAGTTTACCCGCGCAACATATGATCGCGCAGTTGAGGCGCTGAATGCGGTCAATGGCGAGGTGGAAGCTCTCATCCTAAGTGCTTGGGGGAGACAGGCGTGACCCGTAAGAACCTTCTTCTTGGCCTTGATGACGATGAGTTGACCGCGGTCAACACCAATCCCTCTTTCGAGAAGAGCCTAAACCTAGAGGCGGGTGTGCGGCCGACGCTCGGTGTACGTGGCGCAGTTGGGGCTATGAGTCGATCTCTAGAACGGATTTCGGCCGACATAGATGCAGCCAAGGCACTCGAACAGAGGCTCCTTGCTGGAGCCGATATTATTGACCTCGATCCGACGCTGATTGATTCGTCCTTCGTTACCGACCGCCTGAATGAAAGCGCCGCAGACTGCAAAACGCTTGCCGATTCCATACGAGAACACGGGCAACAAGTCCCAATATTGGTTCGGCCTCATCCCGAGATTTCAGGCCGGTATCAGGTTTCTTACGGGCACCGACGTCTGCGCGCACTGCGAGAAATGGAGCGGTCCGTAAAGGCGGTTGTGCGGCAACTCACAGACGATCAACTAGTTATTGCCCAGGGCCAAGAAAATAGCGCGAGACGCGATCTTTCATTTATTGAGCGAGCTTCTTTCGCGACATTACTGGAAGACCGTGCCTTTGGCCGTGAGACCATCATGGCTTCTTTGTCGGTCGATAAAACGGAACTTTCGCGTCTGATCTCATGCCGACGCGGGCTGTCCGACGAACTTGTCGTTGCGGTCGGGGCGGCGCCAAAAGCGGGCCGCCGTCGCTGGATGGAACTGGCGGAGTTCATGCAAGCGCGAGGAGCTGCGAGGACTTGGAAGCGTGTTCACGATGAGCCCGCGTTTATGCAACTCGATTCCGATGCTCGTTTCACCGCAATATATTCTGCTCTATCTGCAAAGGCTGAGTCTAAGAAAAAAACATCGTCATGGATTGATGATGATGGACGAAAGATAGCGCGTGTTGATGACGATTCTGGCTGGTTGCGGATCAACGTCGACAAGTCGGTTGATGCCAATTTCGGAGCATTCCTCTTGGACCAGCTGCCGGCTCTGCTCCAAGCTTATCGAGCCCATCGGGAAAGCGGCTAAGATTCTAGAATACAAGTCGCTTGCGTCGCACAATGTGTGCGCGGGCCGGTTTGTATGAGTGACGTGTTAGGAGTCTTCGCAAACAAATCATGAGGTCAACCCACAAAAGAAAAAGGCCCCCGAAACAGACCCGCCCCGGAAGCCTTCTCTTGTTCAATTTGGCGATTGAGAGAGAACCACTTCCACGAATCACTGTCAAGAGTCGGCGTCGTTTCGGCGAGCGGATTTCTTTTGCCTGAACGAGGCAAAGGACCATGCAGACACAACCAACGACGCCCTTCGGGCGGCGATCGATGTCGCTCGCCATGGTGGCGAACCAGGCGAACGCGAGAGATTTCGCGGGAAAACCGGGCAATTCAGAAACCGTCGTCCATAAATGGCGACTGTTTCGGGCGCTGACAGAAGCCAAGACGCCGCTTGGCGTCACCGACCGGGCGCTATCGGTCTTGCATGCGTTGCTGTCGTTCCATCAGGAGACGGCGTTGACGCTGCCGACCGCCGATCCGCGCGCCGGCGACGAAGACGGGGAGGGCAGCGGCGGCATCGTCGTGTTCCCGTCCAATCGGGAACTGTCGATCCGCGCCCATGGCATGGCCCCCGCAACGCTGCGTCGCCATCTGGCGTGCCTCGTCGACGTTGGACTGATCATTCGCCGCGATTCCCCCAACGGCAAACGTTTCGCCCGAAGAGGGCAGGGTGGGCAGATCGAGAGCGCCTTCGGCTTCGATCTGACGCCGCTCGTTGCGCGCGCGGAAGAAATCGAAAATCTCGCCGAGGAAGTGCGGGCCGAGAACAAGGCGATACGGCTGCTGCGCGAACGCATCACGCTGCTCCGCCGCGATATCGTCAAGATGATCGCGACCGGGCTGGAGGAGGGCGTTCCCGGCGACTGGCAGGGCCTGCATCTGCGCTATGCGGCGCTATCGAGCCGCTTCGTGCGCAATTTATCGCATGCCGATCTGGAGGCGTTGGCGAGCGAACTTGCCGCGCTGAACGCTGAAATCCAGAAAGTGCTGGAAAACCACGTAAATCTCCAAAAAAAGAGCGGCAATGAGTCCCATTCTGAGCGCCACATACAGAATCAAATCACAGACTCTATCGATCTTGAACCTAGCCTCCAGAAAGGCAGGGGCGAGACGTTGCCGTCCAACGACCAAGGCGCGCCCTCTCCGTCGGCGCCCAAGTCGCCAAACGTCCATCATCCAAAACCTTCGGCGCCCAAAACCTATCCCCTGGGCATGGTGCTAGAGGCCTGTCCCGATATCCTCGATTACGCCACCAAGGGCGGGATCGACAATTGGCGCGATCTCGCGACAACGGCGGCGACGGTGCGGCGGGCCATCGGAGTGTCGCCAGACGCCTGGGCGCAGGCCCTGGAGGTCATGGGCGAACACGACACGTCGATCGTCATCGCCGCGATCCTGCAACGCGGCGGGGAGATCAAAAGCGCCGGAGGTTATTTGCGGGTGCTGACGGCGAAAGCCAGGGCAGGGGAGTTTTCGCTTGGGCCGGTGCTGATGGCGCTGCTGCGGGGGAAAGCCGCGAAAGCGATGCGCGAACGGAAGGCGGCCGGGTGACGGCGCGGCGGATTTAGCTGTGCGGTATGAAGCCCGCCTTGCGACCAGCAAATTCAATGCTCGCTACGCCGGTGGCGCGACAGGCGATGACCGCGACGGTAATTGATCGGGTCGCGTTTTATCCCGCGGCGAAATAATCCTCTCGTGAACCCCGCGTTCGCTTCGGTCCGGCGGGTATGGAAACAGGGATGCCGGACTGTTTTGTGGCTTCGCGAAGGGAGCGCGCGCTAAAGTAGAATTGTAACCCAACATCACTTTTGATCGGACAGCCAATGCCAAAGAGTTACGGGGAGCGGATCGAAAAGCTCAAAGAGCAGCGGGAAAAAATCGAACGACGGCTCAACACGCTCGAACAAAAAGCCACAAATAAAAAATGGAAACGCGACACGCGCCGAAAAATCATCGTCGGCGGCGCTGTGCTCGCCGAAATGCAAATAGAGCCGGAGTTCGCCGACCTTATCCAAGGTCTGCTCGCGCGCTATGTCGAGCGGCCGAATGATCGTGCGGACATAGTCGACTTGCTGCAGTCAGATTCAAAATCCGCCGCGCCGGCGGACGCATTGTCGGACGGCGGATAACAAGCTCTCGCCGCCGCTTATGGTTCAATGGGTCGGCGCGCCATAGAATGATAGCGCGCGCTCAAGTTCTTCCCGATGAAACGTCTCGGCATCCGCGCCACCAGGGACGCCGGAAAAGACCCCGAGTAGGCGAGCCTTCAAAAAGAAACCCTGAGCGGGAATATTTGCCCCGGTCTTGCTAACGCAGAGCGCGGTCAACATCGGCCGCCCGGCGGCTACATCCGCCTCCATGAGGATTTCGAGCGCCTCACAGATGCGATGAATTGTCTGCGGCGGCACAAGGCCAAGGCGGTCAGCGAGCGCTTTATATGACGTCGGGCTTCCGAGCGTGGCGCGCTCCATGAGCGCCTGACGAAGACGATCTTTCAGCATTTCATTCATTCAATTTGTTGCTTGATCGACCGCGCGTCGGGTTGAGGCTTCGATTGTGAGACTATCGCGCTTTCGAGACCGTTACAGACGCCAATTTGAGATATGACCGTTTTTTACGTTGGGCGGAAGAGTTCTCACCGAGGCCCGTGCATGGCGCGGGTGCGAGGAAAGGCCGCGAAAGGGGCGCGTGATCGAAAGGTGGCGGGATGACCGGGGATTCGCCGAACGCCTCGCCTTCAATCTTGCTCTGCGGTCATCACGCCGAGTTTTCTGGCGCGGTCGATCAGGCTCTTGACCGAGGAAGGCCCCCAGCGGGCTCCACCGCGCGGCGTGCGCTCATACATGGCCTCTAGCTGCGCGCCGATTTGCGCCAGCGTCAGATCGGGATTGGCTCGGGCGATACCCGCGACCAGCGTGAGCAGGCGTTCATTGCCGGTATTTCGTGGCGCTGGGCGCAACAAATTTGGATCGGCCAGTCCGTCTAGGACGAAACGTCTTGTCGCGCGGCGCAGCATTTCGACGCTCCAGCGGGGCAGGGCGCCGGCTTCGGGATGGCTTCGCCTGGCGTTGAGAACTCGCGCGACATCCTCCCAGCGATGATCCGGCCGCATTTGATTGACGATCGGCAGCCAATGCTCCGCGGTTCTGTTGATCCGGTCGAAATAGCTCTGGCTTCGAGCCTCCGTTATGCGCTGGATGGCGTCGCGATCCCCGGCGCGCAGTTTGGGATTGCCGCCGACGCGGCCACGCCTCTTAGCGGCGCTCAGGCCATCCTTGGTGCGTTCCCGAATGAGCGCGCGTTCGAGTTCAGCGACGGCGCCGAGCACCTGCAAGGCGAAGCGCCCTTGTGGCGTCGTGGTGTCGATGGGATCGGCGAGCGACTTGAAGTGCGCGCCTTTGGCGTCGAGCTCGGCGATGACAGATAGCAGATGCGAGAGCGAGCGCGCCAACCGGTCGAGCCTCGCCACCACCAGCACGTCGCCGCGCTGGATTTTTCCCAACGCCTTGAGCAACTCCGGCCGGGAGGTCTTCGCGCCCGACATATGTTCGCGGAAAATCACCGCGCAGCCCGCCGCCGTCAGCGCGTCGACCTGGGCGTCGGTTGCCTGATCCTCGGTCGAAACGCGGGCATAGCCGATCAGGGACATGGGGCGGACTGCGGATTATTCTTTAGGTTTTCCGATAGCTCTCGGGAATCTCGTCGCCTGGCTGCGGTGGTTCGCCTCCCTCGCGGCGCATGATTTGGTCGAACGCCGCCCAATCGGCGCGCCCCTTTCTGTCCGTGAAATAACGCGCCGTGCGGAGCGCCGAGACCTTTTCGGCGACTGCGGTCGCCACAAATTGATTGAGGCTCGTGCCATCCTCGGCGGCGAGCTTTTCGGCTTCCGCCTTCATCGAGGCGGGCAGGCGGAGCGCATAAGCGGACATCGATGTTTTCATGGCGTCAGTCTCATCAACGTGTCTTTGGGCGTCAGAACCTGTATGCCGAAGCGCTGTTGAACGGGTTCGAAGTCGCGAAGATTGAAGGTTGCGATCACATCTGCTCGACCATTTGCCGCCGCCTCAAGCACCAATTCGTCTCCGGGATCTCGTAGTTGTGGGCGCCAGAGAAACCAGATTTCGACCGGTTCGATCAGCTCGATCACGGCGTCCAGGAAGCTGCCAACCTCCGCTATCGACAATCCAGCGGCGCGCCAATGTTCCTCCCGTCGGCACACCGCCTCATATTCGATCGCGAGCGCGGCACTGGCCAAAAGCTGAATCTTTCCTCGGCGCGCCACGCGTAGAAGCTCCGCGGAGGCTCCCGTGGGGCTTCGAAGTGCTGCGACGAGCGCGCTTGTGTCGAGAACCAACCTCACGAAGGTGACGATATCATATCACCCGCAATGTGATCAAGGTAATTTCTGGCGTCGCTTTTTCAATTATGGAGAATACCATAAAACGGTCGTTTGGAAGCGTCGCTTGGGCGTCGTTGGCTTATTGCGGGTCTATTGTGTTTTGGCGACTGCCAATCAGCGAGGGGTCACAATCCTAGCCTATTAAACAATTGCGCCAGTCCCGAGTTTCTGGGTCATGGCCTTGAACCGATGCATAATCATGCGTTGCCTGCACACCTGAGGACCGTTGCAAATAGGTCTGGTTTGGTAGCATTATGCACAGCGAATTCCAGGGTTCTGCTCTGTTGGAGAGAGGACTGCAATGAGGTTTGGACTATCGATTGCTGTCGGCCTGTGCGCGGCGATCGCTGCCGTGTCCACGGCAGTCTCGTTCGCTTGGGCCGCCCCCAAGTGCGTTAGAGTAACGCCCACGGACGATGCCTCCGGCTTTCGAGCGCGGTCGAATAGTGACCGCTGCGAGGGGCTATATGTCGAGAACGTGTCCGGGGGCGGTGTCGACCTTTTTTCCTTGACGTTTGGAGCGATTACGTTCGGAAGGGCGCCGCGCCCGGACCCAACCTTGGTGCTGCGGCTCGACACGGAGCCGGCTAAGGTCGCGGCGACGACGCTGTTCGGCGTCGGGACGTGCGACGGACGCCGTTACTTGATGGAAGCGCGCGCCCCGGCGATACCATTCTTCCTGCCGACTGCCTCGGTGATCGTGCCCGCGGGTTGCCGTCCCGGCGACATCGGCCTGTACGCGACGCGACCTATTGCCGAGGCGGGTGCGCGCGACGCTTTCATTCCTGTGCGCGTTGCCGTGCAAGGTCAGCCGGAACCGCGCAATTTGATGCTGGAGGTGGCTGTGATGCCGCAAAACGATCTTCGGGACGCGTACTGGCGGGTCGTGATCCAAGGCCATCCGCCGGCAGCCTACCAGCGCATCCCGAGCCCGCAGATCATACCAGCCTCGCAGCCGCTTCATTTCGCTATCCCAACTCCCGCCAACGCCGCTTTCGCGCTCGAGCTGCGCTACACTGTTGTGCATGGCGGCGAGCAGCGCGAGCGGCGCTTCGATATCTCGATGGAGTAGGGGCCAGATGCCCGCTGACACAGGGGCAAGCACGACCCCGCTCGAACGGATCGCGCGCAAGCTGGCGACGGATCGCGTCCTGCTCTGGATCCTTGGCGGATGTCTTGTTCTACTCGCGGCTGCGGCGGCGTTTCCCGTGCCGCAGACGGCGGTTGGGCTGAGCCTTCGGGTCCGGGATGTCAGAATGCGGATGGCGTCGGACTATGGGCGCGATGTCGATGTGCTGCTTGAAAAGGGCGCCAGCTTGACCGCATCCCGCTTCGACCGGATCAACACATTCGAACCTGCGTGCCAGACACCGCAGGAATTTACGTTGAAGGGCGAGCTGTCCATCGCGAAACTGAAACTGCTGGCGGGCGCAGAGCTGGCGGTGGGCGTTTCGGGCGCGCAAGGGCTCGACCTGACTATTGTCGGTCCCGCCGCAGTCCAGATCGTCGCCACGGGCCGCGTGCAGCAAAACGGCCGCCTCTGCTCCAAAGCCGGCGCGATGTTCGACCTCGACGCGGACAAGGGTCGCGAGGCGCGCCTGGTCATAGACACGGCGCTGGGGCCGACGTCGGACTTCCGACTCAAGGACCTATGGGTGTCTGAATTGCGGTTTGTTCATCCTGCCGCCGGCACGGTGGGGCTGACCGGATCGGACTCCTCCATCCGAAGCGGCAGCCTGTTCGTAGGAGAGTCCGACAAACCCATCAGCCTGCGTGAAGGCGAAGTCGTCACGCTGGACGGCGTGGCCGGGACCGTCCAGACGATCGCCTTGGACAAGGACGACCTTTACGTCGAGTTCAGGGGCCGTGTGGATGGTGTCGCCTTGGGGCCGGCAACGGATCGGCGCGACCTTCGGCCGACCATTCTGGTCTGGCTTAGCCACAGCGACTGGCTGACGACTTCCGGCACCGTCCTCGGCGCCGTCCTGCTGATCTTATGGAGGGTTCGCGTATGGGTCCGCAACGAAGCGGCCGACTGATCCGCCGCTGCCTCGCCCTCCTGTTTGTGCTCGTCGGGGCTAGCGCGCCCCATGCGCAGCTGCTTCCGCCGGGCGCCCTGCAGAGCAAGCTTCTCGCTTACAGACGAGGCGCAGTGCGGATCAGCCCGCAGTTCGTCACCGGCGAGCTGGCGCAGGGCGGTTGGGGCGTGATCGTTGGCGACAGCGGCGATGCGCTGACGATCGTAACGCCCTGTCATGTCGTTTGCGACCAGCCGGACGACCAAAAGCGTTTAACGGACACGCCGGCGGTTCTGTTGGAGGGAATGTCGCAGCCGGTTAAGGCTCGCCGCCAGACGACGCGGGTTCCGGGCGCCGACGTGGCGGTCCTGACAGCGGCGAAGCCTATTTCGTTCACCACCATCCCCTTGCCGATCGTCGACTTGCACGACCTTTCGCCGCTGATGGACGTCTGGAAGCTCGGCGGCACGGAAGGTTGGCAGCTTGGCGGCCCGGGACATTATCAGGACAAGAGTGGCCCTAGCGACCAGCTTCGGATTACCGAGCTTCCTGCGCCAAGCGGTTCATCCGGCAGCCTTGTGCTCAACGACTACGGCGTACTCGGGATTGTGATTTCTCAAAGCGGCTTGGGCGGCAACACTTATGTGCTGCCGGGGTCGCGAATCGCCGAACTTGTCGAAAGCGCGGGGTTCAACGCGAATCTTCTGCGTTCGGCGGCGCCGCCCCCGCCGCCCCCGCCGCCAGATGACAACATCAATAATCTCGTCGTTGGCCCCGGAATCAGCACACCGACGCTGCCTGTCGCGCCATCGGAGTGGCAGACTGTGCACTCGACGTCCTACCCGACGCCTTCCAGCCGCACGACGCTGATCTTGTCCGGCACCTCGGGCGCCGGCGGCCCGGCGACGCTGGACGACACCAAGCTAGGTCACGCGGAGGGCAGTTACAAGCAGCAAGGTTGGGCCATCAGCTTCACGTCGCCTAATCTCTGTGGGGCCGGCGAGATGCACAGCGATACGCGGACCGGGCTGAACATTATGAACTTCCAATTGACGCCATTATACTGCGGCAACGGCCGGGGGAACTGCGCGTGTGGGAGCTTCGGCGTGGTGCAGTCCAGCGGACTAACGACTTATGAGACGCTGGTGCAGACCGGACGGAACGCGCCGACCATGCGTTCCGACGCGCCGCCTCCACCTCCGGACTATCGGTCACCCTCCGACCTCTCCGGCGAGACATGGGTGTTCCCTTTCGGCGGCCACTCAATCCAAGTCGACTTTGCGGCGGACGGGACCGCGACTTTCTCCAGCCCCGTGTTTGGCTCATCTGGACGATGGGAGCGCAACGGCAGAGAATACATCACTATCATGACGCCTTCGTATACGATCAAAGGTACGCTGAGCGGCTCGAGCGGATCGATGGTGATCAATATCGGGCGGCAGGGCAGCTTCGAAGCCGTGGCTTCCGGCCTGACGATGCGGCGCGTATCCGAACCTGCCGCGTCGGGGGGAACGAGGCCGTCATACGTTCTGGCGGCTCCAGACATGCAACCGGCGGCGCATCTGGCCGGGCACAAACTGGCCTTCGATGTGGGAGGGCCCCCGCTGGTCGTGACGTTCCTTCCGGGGCCGGATCATGAAGCCACGCTCTCCAACGCACGTTACGGGGCGACAGGAACATGGGCCTCGATCAGCTCCATCGGGTTCACGGTCAAGACGGTGTCGCACGGCGTAACGGGCTGGTTCACGCAGAACGGCAGCGGAGAGGTAATTGGATGCTCAGCCATCATCAGGCCGCTGTACGGCACCAACCCGCCCGGACAGGTGATCACCTGTCGTCGCGTCGAGTAAGTCATCAGCGCGGGAACCGAACC
>Ga0302319_10013985_pt1 | contig 15007 bp, 11 predicted proteins | sample Bog_T0_2_FD_203319 | JGI IMG/M metagenome (GOLD analysis project Ga0302319, IMG submission 203319) | Peat permafrost microbial communities from Stordalen Mire near Abisko, Sweden - Bog_T0_2 | ecosystem: Environmental > Terrestrial > Soil > Wetlands > Peat | place: Sweden: Abisko, Stordalen Mire... | reverse complement strand
CTTCGTTCCAGCGGCCATGTCCGGGCTTGGCTTGTGGAGCCAGCCGGGGGCAGTCTGCGGGGACATGATTTCGGAATAGACGACCTCTTGAGCGCGGGGACGATAATTGAAAGTTTTGTCCGCCCGGTCATCGTGCAGCGATTGCCCGGAGCGGTACGCGGCTTTGGCGACCATAGACACGGGCTTGTCCACTCCTTTGACGCGCCGCCCGATAATCTTCGTTTCGAGCCGATAGTGACCAGTTGCCATGCTGCCATTCCAGTCGTTCACGCAGGCACAAACCGAACAAGCGGATTTGCCGGAGAACCACCCCCCTCAAAAGAATGCCGTCAGGCAAAAGGTGTAAGGGGCGCGGTTATATGTTGCAAGGGCAACATCCGCGCCGAAGGGGGCTGACTGCCCCCTTGGATTCCCCGTTTCAGAGGGGTTTGACCCCCCGAAAACCCCGACCAAAGGCGCGGCCTCTGGACTCGCACCCGCAGGACGTGCCGCCCTGACACCCTGCCCAACCGTCCGCCAGTTGGAGTCGCGCCAAATCTGCCGCTCTGGACGGGCTAACGGGAAGGAAGGGAGTCGCAGCCATGCGACCGCAGCGGGGCGCGAGCTCGAGGCTCGAAAGCCGCCCCGCTGCTTGTTTTATCTCGTTGCCGAACGCTTTGTCTCAGAAAACATCGGCTTTTGTGCTTTGATGCGCAACGGTTGCCTCGTATCATTCTGTCCAGTTCAACTGATGAAGCCTAATCATTTGGCGCAACAATGTGTTTATATCATTCGGCCGGCAATTTTCGCGCCTTCAATTTTGTCAGTCATTGCCGTTGTCGCTGCCTTTCAGTTTTCTTGGTGGAGTTTGGTGGCATTGCCATTTATTTGGCTTGGCTCAGTCTGTGCACAGCCGAATTTGAACCTCGCCAACGGTTGCTTGGCATACTTGGCGATGCTTATCGGCTTCGCTTTGACAGGTTTGTTCAGGCCATTGGGTCTTGCAATTTTGGGTGGTGCGATGTCTGGGTTTTATGTTTCGTCTATTGAGAAGCGGATGCGAGCGCGTCCCGCACCTGATGACTCACATTCATAAAACGATTTGCCCGATTTATCCGGTGTCCGCAATGCGGAGATTGGTTCGGCCAAGATTCCAGCACTGCCTATTTTGGCCCAAATCCCAAGTTTCAAATTGTCATAAAGACCGGGAAATGTAGTAAATGCGTGAAGCAGATTCTGGCATCATGATTAAGCGTATCGCGCCATGTTAAATTGGACAGACTTTTCGGTTTTACTGATGATACTCGCTGGACCATTCAGCGGAGTTGCGGCAGCGCATCAGCACAAAGCCGGGGTTGCATCACTTATTTTATTCGGTGTTGTTGGGTTGGCTGTCGGATTCGGTGTCGGCATGATTTCGAACAAGTTTGCATATCGAATATTACGCTCGAAAAGATTGCCGGAGGGATTAAAGTTTGTGGCTTACATGTTCACTCCGATGTGTTCGCTGTTACTGGTCATACTCCTGCCCGCCGTGCTCGCGGTTATGATTTGGCATTAGGCGGGAACATCTGTGGAACACGACAGGCTTTTAAGGTGTCAGTTTTGATTTCCCCTATCGCGGAAGGATAAAGTCAGAATGTGCTTCTGTCGCTCTGGCCGCCGCGACGGGCTGCAATTATTTTTGCGACCGCACACCGAAGATTCGGCAAGTTTTGGTGTCAGGCGAACTGTCAGTGAAAGTTCTGAAAAGCAGTGAAAAATTCTGGCGAGCAATGGCGAATTTTCATTGATTTTACAAGGGTTTCTGATATTTTACTGGTGTTCTGAATCGGGTTTGCAGACTGTGTCCATCCATGGTGAAAACCCGCTTTCCGATTTTTTTCAAGCCCGGCTCAAGGATGGTAGATGCGGTAAAATATTGGGACAGAAGTGTTCGTAACTGTGACGGGGTTGTTGGTGCCGCTTGCGCAATTCACCCAGTTGTTGGCCATCAAATTCGTGGTTTCCTGCAAGGCAAAGCCGGGATTGGCCGGGCCCCAGGAAATGGTCGCCTTGCCGGCACCGGCCTTCGCCATGCCGACGGCGGGGACGATCAAATGATAGCCGATGACATCCAGGGCGATGAGTTCCACGGTGAGATCGGGGGTGTGGCCGGCAACCGAGTAGGCGTCCTGCACCCGGGGCGTTCCAGTGGGGCTGTACCAATCGTGAAAATCTCCGCCGGCGGTCTGGTTGTAGCGCACCAGCAGATTCCTGCCATCCAGTGAGAACCATGCCTGGTCCGCCTGGATGGTGTTGAAGCTGCGGTTGCCGTTTTGATCATAGCGAAACAGATCCATGACCATGATATTGCCGGTGGGGGCGGCGGCGCCATTCGCCGAACCATCGAGCGACGAGTCCATGCCCAATACCTCGTCAATCTCATGCGCGGTAACGGCATACAAATCATACTTGGAGCCATTGATCGAGCTGCGACTCAGATTCATGATCGAGGTATTCAAGGAAATGGTGCCGTCGGAGGCGCTGTTCCAACCGCTGAGTCCCAAAGCCCGGCCGTTCGGCAGGGTCAAGTCCATGCTGGAGCCGCCATTGACCGGATTGGTGCTGGTGGCGGGAATGTGGGCGAGGGCCAGTGCGTCATTGGCGGTGGTGGCGCCGGCGACCAGTTTGGCGCGATAGGTGGAATAGGAAAGGGAACTGAGATAGTAGGAACTCATGCCCAGCCCGCTCGTCATTTCCTGAAACGTGATGTTCACGGTCACGGAATCGGAGAAACTCGCCCGGTAAACCGCAATGACTTGGTTGATGGTCGCCTCGATGGTCGCCGCATTCGGATCGCTGGTGATAGTGCTGTCAAACGTTGGCACGATGACGAGATTGGCCCGTACGACACTGGCGCACAAACAGTTAAGCGCGATGATCCCGGCCAGGATGATCCGGGATTTTGAGCGCGTGCATATTATATTGGAGGGCTTAATCGGAAGCATGCTGACTGGCAATCAAGCAGGCATTGTGCCAATCGTGCGGAAGGGTTTCGGGACAGTGATCTAGCCTACGGTTTTTTGGTTTTTTTGTCCGGTTTCTCCGCCCCGTCCTGCCATTTTTTGACGAGGGGCGCCTGTTCGTCCACCTGCGCCAGCGCGCCGGTGGCGTCGGCCTCGGAACGAATGACCCGGGGACGCAGGAAAACCATCAGTTCCACTTCCTGGGTGCTCTTGTCCTGCTTGTTGAACACCCATTTCAGCCCGGGAATGTTGCCCAACCACGGCGTCTTGCGCAACGTGTTGGAAAGTTGTTTCTGGATGATTCCCCCCACGACCAGTGTCTGGCCGTTCTTGGCCGTCAGGTCGGTCCGAAAATTGCGCGTGTCGAAGACGTCGCCTTGCAGCACTGTCCCGCCAGAATCAATGGAAGAGGATTCGGCGTGAATCTTCAATTCGACGTCGCCCGAGGAGTTGATGTGCGGCGTGACTTCGAGCACCACGCCGACGTCTTTGTAGGTGATGCCGGTATTTTGTGAACCGACGGAGGAAATCTGGAGGTTGGCGGGCACGGGTACTTCCTGGCCGACAAACAGTTTGCCGGTCTCATTGTCGCGGATGTTGAGCTGCGGTTCGGCCAGCACGGTGGCATCGGTGGTCTTGTGGAGAAACTGGATTAGGTAATCCATGTTGAGCGAGCTGGCCAACACGCCGGACCGCAGCGAGGTCAGGGCCTGGGCCACCGTGGAGCTGGCGGGACTGTTGATCGTGGTGCTGTCTCCGAAACCGCGCTGATACTGCGCCGTGCCGCTGGCCAGCAGGGAGTTATCGTAGTCGTTGGCGGTGAAAATCGTGCCGTTCGGCGACCACTGGGCGCCCAAGGCGTCCAGGAAATCGCTGGATACCTCGATCAATCGCGCGTCGATCAACACCTGGTCGGTCGGGGCGTCGAGGTCGGCAATCAGCTTCAGCACCTGGGGAAAGAAATGGACATTGGCGGAAATCAGGAGGGCGTTGCTGCGTTCATCGGCCACGGCCCGGACCCGGCCCACCAGATCGCTCACTTGTTGCGCGGTGTGGGTATCGCTGGAAGTACTCCGGGCGTCCGGTTGCCCGCCCAGCCAGGGGAAATACCCGGCCACCTTGGATTCCGTGGTGAGGTCAAAACCCGCTTCCTGGGTGCTGCCCTGAGGGGTTTGCTGTTGCTGCGAATTTTGCGCATTGGCGTTGTTTTGCTGGGCTTGCTGCGCCGTGGCCTGCAATGGCGGCGAACCGTTTTTGGCAAACAGGATGTTGATGCTGTTGGCCAGATCGGCGGCCTTGGCAAATTTCAGGCCGAGGTGCAGCGTGCTTTCCGCGGCCTCCGGCGGGCGGTCAAGCTGGCTGATGATCTGCTCCACCGCCTCCAGATTTTCCTTCGAATTGGCCGTGACGATGAGGGCGTTGGAATTGGGTTCGCTGGTGATGCGGACCTTGCCGTACAGCCGGCCCACGTCGCGGTCGGGCGTGCTGTTATCGGAGGAATCATCAAAGAAGTCCCAGTAACTTCGTTGCACCGTCTTTTTCAAAAACAAATCGTTCAACACATCCTCAATGTCCGAGGCGTTGGCGTATTTCATGGGATAAATGCGGGGCGCCAGACTGTCGTCGTTCACGGGCGCATCGAGCTCGGTGATCATTTTCCCGATGGATTCCATTTGCGCTGGCGGGGCCTGGACGATGACGGCATTGCGCCGGCGGTCGGCGACCACGGTCATTTTCTTGGCGTCCTTGCCGCCGCCGGAACTGTAGTTGAAGATGTAACGGGCCGACACACTTTGCTGCTGGTTGAGGTCCTGCAACTGTTTGGCCACGTCCTGGGCGTCGGCATTTTTGAGGGTGTAGGTCCGCATGATTTTTTCCTGCGCCTCCTCGGTGTCCAGCGAGTTCACGTACTGCTGGATGACCCGGAAATTGGCTTCGCTGGAGTAAATCAGCAGGGTGTTGGACTGTTCATCCGCGGAGATTTCGACGGTGTCCTGGAGGGATTTGCCGTTTTTCTTTTCATACAACGGCCCGATTTCCTTGGTCAAATCCGCCGCCGACACATTTTTCAGGGGGATGACGCGGACGGTGACATCCTCGGGTTTGCCGGTGTCGAGGGCGGTGATGAGTTCGCCGGCGGCGCGGATGTTGTCGTTGTAGTCGGTGACGATGAGTTGGTTGGCCTGCTCGTCCACGTACACCGTGGCCTTGTCGGAGAGCGCGGTGCTGATGCGTTCCCGGACCTCGGACGCCTTGAGATGCTTGAGTTCAAACACCTTCACGAGGCGCTGGCGGCCCTCGGGCACGTTCGTGCGCGAACTGCCAAGGAATTCCGGGCTCATGCGCGGCTCCTTGTCTTGCGGCACGATGAGGATGGAATCGCCGAATTCAATCGCCGAATATCCTTCCAACGCCAGGGCGCGGTACACGAGGTTGACGGCCTCGCGTTGCGTGACTTTCTTCGAACTGGTAATGGTCAACTGGCATTGCACCTGCGGATGTTTCAGCACGCTCTTGCCGGTGGTTTGCGACAGCCATTGCACGATCATATCGATGTTGGCGCCCTGAAAACTCAACTGGATCTGATCGGCATCATTGGTGCCGCCGGCCTGGTTGGTGGCGGCGCCGCCGGACAATGGGGCGGAGGGAATCCACGGGCCCGTGTCCTTGCCGCTGGCGTCGGGTGCGGGGGATGAATTTTCGGAACCCGGGGGTGGCGGATTGAAGGGCATGCCGGGCGGACGATTGATCCCGTGCGGTTGCGCCCAAGCCCGCCCGGGCGACAGCATCAGGAGCAATGCCAGGACGAGGCCGGCCAGCGCGGTCGTGCGGATAACAGCGATTTCAGGGGTGGTTGTTTTCATTGGTGGAATCATTGGGGAGGAGGCTCTCGCCGCCGTATCCGGAGAAAATCAGCAGTTCCTTTTTTTGGCCGTCCTGTTCGATCAACACGCGGTTGACGCCGATGCGGAGCAGCTTGAGGTCGGCGAGCGAATCGCCCTCCTTGACCAGGCCGGTCTGCCCGCTATCGGCGCGCAGAAAGGCGAATTCGCCGGCGATGCCCAGCAACGCCATGGGCAGCGGGTGCATCACGGGCGCGATAATTTCACTGTCGATAATCCGGGCGATGCGGGCTTGCACGGCGGGCGGCAGGTCCGCGCCATTTTTCCCGGGCGGACCGCCGGGATTGAAGCCCCGGCCGGCCATTTCCGGCATGGCAGCGGTTCCGGACGGGTGCTTCCGAGGTTTCAAGGTTGACGCATTGGTTGCCATCGCCGCGTCATTGGTGGCGGTGCTCGTGGCGGCCAGGATGACATTGGTTGCGCGCTGGGTTGGCAGCGAGTCCGGGGCGGGGGGCGTGTTCGTGGTGGCGATGGCGGCTTCCACTTGGTGGATCACGTTGGTGATCGGGTTGTTCGTCGCGAGCGTCGCGAGCTGGGTTCCGGTGGCGGAAGGGGGATTGGTATTGGCAGCGGCCCGCGTGATGGCCTTGCCGCCGGCGGGCGCGGTCGCGGGGAGGTTGGTGGTAGTGGCCAGGGCGGGCAGTTCGGGCACGGTCACGCCATGGAACGGATTCCAGCGGAGCACGATGCCGCGCAGTTCCCATGCCACGAGCAAGGCCAGCAGGAGGCAGACGATTTTCACCAGCGCTTCCGCGCGCACACGAAATTCACGCATGGCCGGCCTCCTGCTGTTGGTCGAAATCCAGGATCAGGATGATCAGATTCATTTTGACCTGGCCGGGCCGGTTGTCGGCCGTGAATTGCACCGAGTCCACTACGAGTGGATAGCCGATGATGTTCAGCCCGGCGAGAAAGCTGAGGACGGCGGGGGCGGGCCCGGAGCCTTCCAGTTGCACCGAGGCCAGTGTCTTGCCGGCACTGTGTGCGGGCGTTTCGCGGATCGAGCCCAGTTGCAGTCCGCCGGCTTTGGCGGCTTTCTGGATGGCGGCGCTCGCATCGGAGACCACGGTATCCCGTTTCAACCGGGCCGGGTCGAGGTGAAACTCGTCCATGAGTTTTTTCACCACCAGCACCTTTTCCTGGTAGGGCAGGGTTTGCTGCCGCAGGTCACGGGCTTCGTCCGCGAGGGCCCGGTATTCGCGGCGCTTTTGGTCGAAGTGTTGCCAGGCCTCATAGCCGCCGAACAGCACCAGGTAAATCGCGACGCCGATGCCGGCGATGCGGACGGTCTTTTTTTCGCGGTCGTTCAGGAGGCGCGGGGTCATGGGGATTCCTTTCGGGCGGGCGGCGGGGAGGCGGCTTTCGTCGCGGCCTTGTTCCGGTCAGCCATGGCCAGCATGGCCGAGGCCAGTTGCAATTGCGGGGCGGGCTTTTCCAGCGCGCTCATCCGAACGGTGACCCGTTGCCGGTCGGGGGTGGGCGCCTGTTCCTCGACGACCACGTTGGTGAAGAAACCGGATGTGATGAGCTGGTTGCGAAAGTCCGCCACCTGCTGGCCGTCGTGAAAGGCGGCGCGCAGCGAAACTTCGCCATGGCTGTTCAACGAGAGGCTGTCGAACCGGGTGCCGGGCGGCGCGGATTGGGAAAATACATAGAGCAGGTCCACATAGGGCGGCTGGCTGAGTTTCAGGTTCCGGAGAAAATCAAGTTCGCGGTCAATCATTTCGAGCCGTTTAGCCTCGGTTTTGAACGCGGCGACTGTCCGTTGCAAATGCGGCGTGAGCAGCAGCGCCTCGGCGTACGGCAGGATCAGCGCGGCCGCCACGAGGGCGCCGGCGCGCGCGCCCCATTTTTTCCAGTCCCAGGCGGCCCAACGCGTGGCGCTGCCGTTGCTGCCGCCTGGTTCCAAGCGGATGGTCAAGCCGGGCGCCGCACCCGGTGACGCGAATTTCGCCAGGCCGGCCAGGGCGGCGGAGCCGCTGTCCACGGGGCCGGCTTCCAACCGTTCGCATTGGCAGCCGTTGCCCAGGGACTGGGTCAGTCGTTCCGTAAATTCCCTGGCGATGCCGTTGCCGGAAACAAACAATTTCGTGCCGTTCAGGCCCGCCTCAAGGCCCTGGATGCCCTTGATCCCTTGCGCCAGCGCGTTCAGGTCGGCGGCCTCCGGTTGGGAGGCATTCCGGCCATCCCAAAACAGGATGCGCGAGGCGGCGGGCAGGGCGTTCTCGAAAATGGTCAGTTCCGACTGGGTGGTGCCGATGTCCAGCAGGGCAAAGGAACCGGTCGGCGGAGCGCACAATTGTCGCCGGGCCATGGCCGCGAGGATGAAGACGGGTTCCAGGCCGGCGGCCTGCAGGATTTCGTGATATTCGGCCAACCCGTCCTTTTTCACGGCGGCGACCAACAGTTCCTGTTTCCCGGCGGCGCCATTCGCTGGTTGTGGCTGGTTGAGGGGCAGGCAGCCCCACGCGAGTTCCCCGGGCGGCAGGGGAAATTCGGCCTCGATTTGGAGCAGCAAACGCTGGTGAAACTCCTCCTTGTTGCCGTTGGGCAGGGACAGTCGCCGCACCGAGACGCCCCGGGAACTGATGGCGCACCAGGCGCGGGCGCGCGGTTGCCAGTTCCTGGCTTGGTTGAAGTCTTTCAGGGCGGCGATGATTTTCTCCTTGCCCAGCCCGGTCAGTCGCCCGCTGGGGGCGCATTCCAGGGGCAGTTCCACGCGCTCGAGGCCGCGCTGGGCCCGGAGCCAACCCGGACCGAATTCCACAAACACGGGGGGCGGATGGAGGAGCGAATTGATTTTCATAGGTCATCCTCCCGCCAGGCGAGCAGTTGCTGGCTGTTTAATCCGATGTGCACAATGGCTTCGATGCGCTGGCGCGCGCCGGTGGAATTGATCCGGCCTTCGCCGAGGATGCGATAGGTTTCCGAGCGGGCGGTGATGAGCGGGGCGATCTGCTTGAAAACGTCGCGGCTCATGTCCGGCAGCTTCAACAACCCGCCGATGTTGTCGAAGTAACCGCCGGAGGCGCGGTGCGAAATGATGGCCTGCGCCAGCTCGCGGCTGACCCCGGGCAGACAAACGAGCACGTCCAGGCTGGCGGTGTTGACGTTGATGAGGCCGGCCTGGGATTGGCCCCTGTCGATGGTGACGTTGTCGGCGAGATCCAGGAACAGATTTTCGCTGACGACCTGGTTTCCCGGCTGGCCGCCGGACGAGTCCCCGGGATCAGCGGACGGCGACTGGTTGGCGGGAGGCGTGACGTCCAGCAGATCGGCGATGCTTTGGAACTGGTGCTGCCCCCGGTAAGTGACCACGGCATGGGCAATTTGCCGGGTGATGCCGCGCAGGGCGGTCAGGGAATTTTCATCGGCCGTCTGGATATTGACGCGATCCTCGCCGGCGGCGTTCACATTTTGCACCTGCGAAGCAACGGTCAGGTTTCCCGCCCAGCCCAGATCCTCGCCGTCCACGGTCCCCGGGAAGGCAAAATCATTGCCTTCCGCCGCCGCCAGCAATCCGTTGAGGTGCCGGTCCCGGCCCAGCAGGTCTTCGGGGCTGACCCCGCGGACCATGAGGAGTTCGCGCAGGGTTTGGAACGGACCCAGGCGCGGCTGATAGGGGGGCTGGAGCCCGGCGTAATATTGGGCTTCCGCGGCAGCAGTGGAGCTGTCGCCGCCGCGCCAGTTGACGATGGCGGCCGCCACCTCCGGCGTCAGGTTTTGGAGCCTGGACAGTTCGTCAACGGAGGCGGTGTTGAGATTGAGACGGCTTTCCTCGTCGCTCACGCCATAAATAATTCCGCCGCCCTCATCCGGACGGCCCCGGCGGATGATCCGGAACGTGCCGCGGCCAAACGGGACATCGCGGAACTGCGACGCATCATCATACAGGCTGCCGGTGTGATTTTTCCGGCTGCGGCTGCGGTCCTGGCCGTCGTGGTAGAGCAGGGCGCGGGCTTTTTCAATTCCGGCGAGCGCGAGGTAATGGGCCTGGATGCGGTCGCCGTAATTCTTCACCACCAGCAAATCCATCCGCGCGGTGTGCAGCACGCCGATGACCAGCACGGAGAGCAGCGCGAGGCACCACAGCAGGCCAACGAGGATGGAGCCGTCTTGGCGCATCGCTAATTCACGCCTCCGGTGGCGGGTGACTGGCCGGACGCCGCCGAGCTGTCCGTGGCACTCGAAGCGTTGGCGGCGCTCTGGGTGACGCTGGCGAGATTCAAACGGACCACGGTGGAAAACACCAATGGGGGGTCGATTTTTTCGTTTTCCGTGGCGGCGCCGGGGTCGGGCTTTTTTGGCCGGGGATTGGAGTCCATCAACAGCGTGATGCGGACGGCTTCCGGCAGGCCGGTCAGGTTGCTGGCGCCGCGCGCGGCGGCCGCCCTGGTTTGCTTACGGTCCACGTCGCCCCAGGAACTGTACCAGTCGAGACCGTCGAAGTATTCCAGCTTGAGGCCGACGACGCCCTGTGCGATCTCCTCCTTGCGGCCGCCGGCGAGGGCGTCCAGGGCGATGGCGGGATTGCGGCGGCGCCAGAGACTGAACTGGCCGGTCTGCGGATCCTGGTCGAGGTACAGGCTTTCCTGGCAGAAATCGCCTTCGCGGGTGCGTCGCGGGGTGTAATTGTGCGTGGCGAAATCCACGTTATCCGCCTCCAGGTTGCCGGCGGTTCGCGGCAGGCCCAGGAAGTCATCGGTCTTGGACAAGGGGCAGGCGGCGCGGAGGTCGGCCGCCATGAGCGCCATGGCCACGCGGGCGTTCTGGATGATTTCCGCGCGCGGCTCGATCAACTTTTGCGCGGAGAATCCCGCGCCCAGGCACAGATAGGCGCTCACCAGAATCAGCGCCATGAGGGCCGAACTGATCATGATTTCGATCAGCGTAAAGGCGGCCGCTCGCGCCGCGGATGAGCCGGAAATTTTCATGTCCGGTTGCCTTTCGCGGGCGCCGGTTTTTGGGGTTCGGACGGGTCGGTGGGAATCTGGAAAAGCAGGGTCTTCAGCGCATATATTTCCTGGCCGCTGCGCGCATTTTCCACCGCCACGTCCACTTCATGCAGGCCGGCGACCTCCGTGGGGCGGATGGTTTGCCGCCAGCGGTAGAGCGGCAAGGCCGCGCCGCAATCGCCCTCGTCGGCGCCATCCGCGAGGTCCTTTTCGGCGCGCAACAGTTCGATCTGGCCGGCGGCGAACAGCGCGGCGGTGGTTTGCATCTCGGATTCCTTGCTGGAGCCGAGGGCGGTGGTGATGCCCTGGGTGAGGGCGACCAGGCCGATGGCCAGAATCACCAGGGCCACCATGACTTCAACCAGGGAGAAACCGTGGCGGTTCATGGGGATTCCTCCCGCGCCAGGGCCACCACGCGGATGCGCGCGGTCACCGGATTGATCCGGAGCAGCAGGCGGAAACCCTGCCGGTCGCGGAGCAGGAAGGAGCCCGGATCCGCGGTGCCGTCGGGATAGAAGTTAATCATGGCCCGGGTTGCGTCCCCCGCCCAAGGGGAGGAAGCATCGGCCGGAGTGGCTTCGCCGGGAAGCGTTTCGGGCGGGTGAAATTCCACGGCGATGCGCGGATCCAGTTGACCCTGGCTCGCCGGCACGTCGTCGGCGGGGGCGAATTCGTCCGGGCCATTTTGCAGCCGCTGTTTTTCCACCAGAAAGCGGCCGGTACCGGCATCGAGGCGCACGCGGCGGACCTGATTGAGGCTGACGGCGCGGGAGGCGGCGAGTTGGAAAACATCGATCAATTCGCGGCTGGTGGAGCGCAGGAGCTCGGCTTGAAAGGAGCCCTTCATTTCGGGGATCATCAAGGCCGTGAGGACGCCGATGATGGTGATGACGACCATCAATTCGATCAGCGTGAAGCCGGCGGGACGCGGCGATGACGGGGCGGCGCGCATTACCAGTTGCCGATGGCGGACTTGCCCTCGGCGCCGGCCGACCAGATATCGAAGCTGGCGGGGTGACGGGTGCCGGGGTAGGCGTACTGATACGGATGGCCCCAGGGATCGTTGCGCAGCTGTTTGATGTACGGGCCGCGCCACTTTTTATCATCGTCGTTGGCCGGCGGGTCCACCAGGATTTTCAACCCTTCATCCGCGCCCGGGTAGCGATCCATCTGAACGTAAAAACGTTCCACGGCGGATTCGAGTTCGGCCACCTGCGATTTGGCGGCGCTGATTTTGGCGTCCTGGGTGGTGCCCATGAATTGGGGGATGATGGTGGCGGCCAGGATGCCGAGGATGATCACGACCACCATGATTTCGATCAGGGTGAAGGCGGCGGAGGGGGGCTGCTTCGGGGCTAATTTCATATTGGTTGGAGGGTGAAAATTCAATGGATGGCGCTGCTCATCTTGAAAATCGGGAGCAAAATGGCAATGACGATGAAGCCGACGAGCGCGCCCACGACCAGAATCAGGGCCGGGGCCAGCAACGAAATCAGCACTTTGGTCCGGGCGCGCATCTGGCGTTCCTCGATTTCGGCCACTTTTAGCAGCATCTCGTCGAGCTTGCCGGTCTGTTCGCCGACATCAATCATCTGGATCGTCGTGCGTGGAAACAAGCCGAGCTTGCGCAGCGGCGCGGCCAGCGAATCCCCGCCGCGGGTTTCCTCGGCCACCCGGGCGATTTGGCGGGCCAGCACGCGGTTGCCGATGGTGTTTTCAACAATTTTCAAGGCGGGCAGCAGGGAGACGCCGCTTTTGGCCAGGGTACCCAGGGTCCGGGTGAAGCGGCCCAAGGCCGCGGCACGCACCACCGGACCGATGAGTGGCAGGCGTAGTTTTATCTGGTCCCACTGTTCCGCGCCGCGCGGGGTGCGGACATGCCAGCGGGCACCGAAGCCGGCCGCCAGCAGTGCGATCAGCAGCCCGGGCCAGCCTTGATGCAACGCCTGGCTGACGTTCAGCAGAATCAGGGTTGGCAGCGGCAGGACGGGCAGCATGTCCTCCAGCATCGTGAACAGGCGCGGCAGCACCACGGTGAGCAGAATCGTCACGGTACAAATGCCAAAAATCAGCACAAAGACGGGGTAGGCCACCGCCGAAACCACTTCGCCGCGCACCTCATCTTCATGTTCCAGCAGCAGGGCAAGATCGGCCATGACGGTGGGGAGCACGCCGCCTTCCTCGCCGACGCGCACCATGCTGGCGTACAATTTGCCAAACAGTTTCGGGTGTTCCTCCAGGGCGGCGGAGAAGGCGACGCCCTTGCGTACGGAGTCGGCGGTTTGCAAAATCACCGCCTGGAGCGCGGGGTTTTGCTCCGCTTCGCCCAGGCTGTCCAAGGCTTGCGGGATGGGAATGCCGGCTCCGAGCAGGGCGCTGATTTCCCGGGTTAAGGCGGTAATTTCCTTGCGTCCGACGCGGTGGCCAAGGGAAGGTTCCGGCGACCGTGGGGTTAGGCCGGCGGCGGTCGTTTTGGCGGAATGGCCCGGGGCGGCCGGGGCGGCGTTCAATTCCAGCCGGGACGGGAACAGGCCGCGCTGGCCCAGTAATTGCAGGGCGCACCGGCGGTCCTCGGCTTGGATCACGCCAGCCACGCTGGCGCCGCTGGTGGCCACCGCCTGATAACGGAACTCGCTCATGCCTGGAGATCTCCGGAGGACACCCGCAGGATTTCCTCCAGAGTGGTGATGCCGGCGGCGGCTTTTGCCAGCGCGTCCTGATGCATGGTCAGCATGCCTTTTTGCGCGGCGGCTTTCAGTCCGGCATTGGAACGCTTTTGCAGAATCATCTCCCGCAATTCGGGGGTGAGGGACAGCAGTTCAAAAATTCCGATGCGCCCGCGGTAACCGGTGTGGCGGCAGTCCTCACAACCGCGGCCGCTGTAAAAGACGCCCGCGAGACTTTGTCCGCTGAGGGCGGCGATTTTTTCGCGCAGGGCGGGGGCGCCCGGTGATTCGTGGCGGCAGCGGGGACAGATTCGGCGCACCAGTCGTTGCGCCAGGACGCCTTCGAGTGACGACGCAATCAGGAAGGCCTCAATGCCCATGTCGAGCAACCGGGTCACGGCGCCGGTGGCGTCGTTGGTGTGGAGGGTGCTGAAAACCTGGTGGCCGGTGAGCGCGGCGCGAATGGCGATTTCCGCCGTCTCGGAATCGCGAATTTCGCCCACCATGACGACGTCGGGGTCCTGACGTAAAATGGCGCGCAGGCCGGTGGCGAAGGTGAAATTCCGGTTGGGGCGCACGGGGATCTGGGCGACGCCCGGCAGTTCATATTCGACCGGGTCTTCAATCGTGAGAATTTTCAGTTCCGGCGTGTAAATGCTTTGGAGGATGGAATAGAGCGTCGTGGTCTTGCCGCTGCCGGTGGGGCCGGTGGTCAGGAACAATCCGTGCGGCTTGGCCACCAGCGTGGAGAGCAATTGGGAGCGCGGCGCATCCAGTCCCAGTTCCACGGTGGTCGCCACCTTGGAATTCTTTTCCAACAAACGCAGCACCAGGCTTTCCCCGTAAATGGTGGGCATGGTACCGACCCGGATATCCACGCGGGCGCCGCGGTGATTGATCTGAATATGCCCGTCCTGCGGCATGAACCGCTCGGCGATATTCATGTCCGCCATGATTTTGATGCGGGACACGAGCGCGGCGTGCAGATGTTTCGGCGGGGGCGGATTTTCCTGCAGGAGGCCATCGACGCGATAACGGAGTTGGAGGGAATTTTCGAAGGGGACGAGATGGATGTCGCTGGCCCGTTCCCGCAAGGCGGTGGCGATGATCAGGTTCACCAGATTGACCACGGTGGGCTCATTGGCCATGACCTCGATGTCGTGCAGGTTTTTGCCCTCGGCGCCGGCTTTATCCGGGTCGAGGTTTTCGATCATCTTTTCGACGGTCACCTGATAAACCTCGGCGATTTTGGCGGTGATTTCGGCGGCGGGGGCGGCGAACTCCTCGACTTCGAGCCCGCTGAGCAGGCGGATGTCGTCGATGACGAGGCGGTTGCCCGGGGCGGCGGTGGCGATGAGGAGGGTGCCATTGCGGATAGCCACGGGCAGCAGGCAATGGCGTTTGACAAAATCAGCCGGCAGCGTGCGGATGATATCCGGTGGCACTTCGCGCGCGGCCAAGGAGGACGAGAGTGCAGTAACGATGCCGGCGGGGGT
>Ga0302319_10013984_pt1 | contig 15008 bp, 18 predicted proteins | sample Bog_T0_2_FD_203319 | JGI IMG/M metagenome (GOLD analysis project Ga0302319, IMG submission 203319) | Peat permafrost microbial communities from Stordalen Mire near Abisko, Sweden - Bog_T0_2 | ecosystem: Environmental > Terrestrial > Soil > Wetlands > Peat | place: Sweden: Abisko, Stordalen Mire... | reverse complement strand
ACATTCCGCTGAGTGGTAACCGGGCGAAATCGGTTGCCGACTACCTCATTTCGCAGGGCGTCGCGCGAGACCATGTCACGTCCAAGGGATTCGGTTCGGCCGATCCGATCGCCCCCAATAACACGCCGGCAGGACGCGCCCAGAACCGTCGCGTCGTGATCGCAATCAGCTAAGGAGAATTCGAGATGGACTTCGTCATCCAGTGGTTGTGGTACCTGGCCGCCTTCGTAGGGGGTTCGGCGGTCGCCTGGTTGATCACCGTCGTGTCGATCAGGCGTACCAGCGAGGAAGATGCCCTCGCAGCTCTTCCCGGTGCGAGATAGGAACACGGTAATGAACAACGTGAACTGGTGGCTGATGGCCTTGGCGTTCGTCCTCGGCCTGTTGCTGACTTTCGCTTTAATGATCCGGCGGGTCAAGCGACAGATTCCCCTGTACGCCGCACTGGGCGCAGGCGCCGGAGTGAAGGCGCCACATGTGTCGGCTCCCGATGCACCCACCACGAAGTTGCCGCATGTTTCGGCGCCCAATGTGAACGCGACGCCGCCGCACCTGTCTGGTTCCGACGCGCCCACCATGGAGATGCCGCTCGTGTCGGCTCCGGGTGTGGATGTGAAGGGGCCGCATGTATCCGGCGGTGAGCTAGCCGTGGGTGCTGCGGCGGTAGCCGGAGGTGCCGCCGCGGCCAAGTTCGCGGATGTGCCGCCTGGTCCTTACGGTGTGGGGTCGGCCAAGCCTGGTGCTGCTGGCAGTGGTCCGGAAGGTTGGACGATCAAGGGCAACGAGGATTCGATGCTCTATCACACGCCCGACAGTCCGTCCTATAAACAGACGATCGCCGAAGTCTGGTTCAACGACGAGGACGTCGCCACGAAGTCGGGTTTCACGCGATGGGATAAAGGAAGACATCCGCGAAACTGATCGAATTCGGCCGTGCCGAACGTCCCCTTGAACCTAGTTGCAGGGGGCAATCGGGACAGTCGTCATCGAATTGACTCATACGTCAATTAATCGCGTGACCATCCTACGGACCCCATGATCGGTGCATGGTGCAGTGGGACACGTTGACAGCGGCGCCGATGGACGGCAAGTATGCGTGTTGCGCAGTACTGGGTACGCGGGCTGCGTACACTCGACGTACAGCGGTGAGGCGGCGGTGAAATGCCTGCTAGCCGGATGTTTTACCTGAAAGTGGTTTGTTTGTAATGTATTTCGGTGGTCTAGACGCCGAGTGCTATCGGTTGCGGGAATCGGGTCTTTCTGTTCGGCAGATCGGCCGCAAACTGGGCATAGCCGCGGTATCGGTGCAGCGGTGTTTGGCGCGGGTCGAGGCCCGGCGGGCGCAGGCCTCAAACATCGCTGTGGAGACTGGCGCACCCACCGCCGATAGTGCGGCCCGGCTCCCCACCGACGACTTCGTGGAGCTGTAGGGAAGTCCCGTATTGCTCAGGCGATGACCCGGATTACTGGTGGCCTGGGATAGCTTGCAGACCATCGCCGATGCCGTGCAGTCCATCTCCGATGCCTTGTAGATCACGTTGGATGGCTTGCATATCAGTGAGCGTCTTCTGATATGTCTGCTGCATCTCGCCCTGGCTTGCGACTTCATACTGGGGGCAGTACGAGACGATGGCGCCGGCGGCGACGTCGGTGCTTTGATTGGCGTCCCATATCGTCGATCGCTGCACGAAGCTGACGGCCTCTCCGAAGTTGGATTGGCGCGTTAGGAAGTCGCAGACCGCGTGACCTTGGGCCGTCACGTATTCGCGGCTGGGTACCGGCACGCCTTCGCGTGTCAACGCGTCGATGAATGCCGTGTCGACGATGTCAAGCGGCGGCGTTGGTGCGCTCGGCGGTGGGGCGGCTTTTGGTGGGGCCGGATTGGGTTGTGCGCTGGACGGCGGGACGTCCGCCGGCTCTGCGGCTGGGTCTGGGGGGCGCACCGCGAACATCACCACCAACACCGCGGCGACGGCTATCAGAGATAGCGGCAAGGCCGCGAGTAGGCCGAAGCGGCGCAGTGCACTCTTACGGCGGCGCGGCCTGGTGTGGCCGGTTTCCACGAGGTCGCGCCGCATAGCGACGATGACCCCGGTCTCTTCTGGATGATGGCCTAGGCGCTCATCAAGAAGTCTGTCGAGCTGATGGGACGACGTCTGATCGCCATGCTCAGTCATCGATCGACGCGCAGAAGCGATGCGACGCAATTCTGCGTCGATCGTCTCGCGGTCGCGCATACTGTCCAGTCTGCGGGTGTCACGACGTTGTCACAAGTCCCGGCGAACCGCTATGCCTCTAACATCCCCATGCTGCGGACTGCCAAGTGCGGGAAGTGTTCCGCCCCCGGCAGGGGTTATTTTCGGTGTTAGCAAGACATTTCTGGCGCGGTACGATCACGCCGTGCGTTGTCCGGGCACACATCCATTAGCGGCTGACGTTGTCACCCGTGCCATCGACGCGGGCTCGCCACTGCGAAACAATCCGGCCAGGCCGGTCACGCCGTCCCCGCTGACTAACTTCGCATAGAACGGATCCCACGCCATGAGCTCACCCGATTACGGCGCAGTCGGTGTGCAAAACCGGACGCGCACGCTTTTCGCCCAGGTCATGTGGTTCGTGGCCGCCACCGCCGGCCTATTCGCGATCGGTGCCTACCTGGGCCGCAACCTCGGCAATGGCGTGGCGTTCGTGTGCTACATCCTCGCGTTCGGCTGCCTGATCGGGATGCGGTTCGCCATCCGCAGTTCCGCTGGCCTGGGCATCGCACTGTTGCTGGCGGTGGGGCTGCTGCTGGGCCTGGGGATGTCGCCCACGCTGGTCTACTACGCCAATGCGGACCCCGACGCGCTGTGGCAAGCCGGAGGTGCGACGGCCCTGTTCGTGGCCGGCTGTGGCGCCTTCGGTTACGCCACCCGCACCGATCTGTCCGGCATTGCCCGGATGGGCTTCTGGGCGCTACTTGCGCTCATCGGATTCGGCGTTGTGCTGATCTTCGTGCATATTCCCGGCGGTGCGCTGATCTACTCGATCCTCGGGTTGGTCGTCTTCGCCGGTCTGACCATGGTCGACTTCCAGCGGCTGCGCCGATCGACGGACATGGACTCGGCACCGATGATCGCCGCATCGATCTTCTTGGATGCACTCAACGTGTTCTCGTTCTTCCTGCAACTGGTCGGCGGCCGGAGCCGGAACTAGTCGGCGAGCGGCTATGTAGCCGGGATCCAGTAGCTGGTGAACGCCCGCTCATACACCGTCACTCGATCGTATACGCCCCACCATTGAACCGGCTTGTGGGAATCGACTTCGGTCCAATCTGTATCGAGTATGCGGTGCATTTGATCGTCGCCAGTACCACGGCCGTGGCCCTGGCCGATGTAGATGACGCGTTTCCCCTTGTAGGCCACCAAGATGCGCGCGCCGACATCCCGGGCATGGGGCGGCCACGAAAGGAATAGCGTCCGGTCCGGGTGCAGCGCTGCCGCTTCGGCGGCGTCCTTTGCGCACACCTCGGCATAGAGGTCCTCGCCGTGCCAGCCATTGGTGACCAGTGCCGCGCCAGGGTTCAGGTCGTAGCAGACGACGTCCACGCCCACCTGTGCTAGCAGGTAGGCCCAATAGCCCGTCCCCGCCATCGGATCGACCAGGCCACCGTGAGCGTGCTCGGCCACGAACGCCACGGTATCGGGGTCGGGAATGGTCCAGCAGTACTTCCTGACGAGCCTTTGCCGGTTCGGAGTGCGGGCCATGCACTCTTCCACGCTGAGGTCCGAACGGAATTCGCCGACCACCGGGTTGCCCTGGAGGCTATCGGGCTCAACGCAATCCTTGATCGCCTCCCAAAAGGGATTGTTGATGGTCATTCCGCTACTCCTCAATCCGAGGCCCGAACATTTTGCGTTGCACTCTTTCTACCGACAAATGCGGTGCCACGCCCGCCCGAGCGTTTCTACCGACAAATGCGGCGCCACGCCCGCCCGAGCGGCAACATCTCGGCGCGACCGGTCTAGGTCCGCTGCCTGGCGCTTCCGGCGCCGCCACCGTTTACCGATGCAGCGGTTCGGGTATTACACCCGAGTCAAACTGGCTCGGTAAAGGCCGGGTTCGTCACGTGGAGGTAAGGACGGACATGGGCGCCAAGCACCGCATGACCGACTTGCCGGAGGGACGTCGGCGGGGGATGGGTTGGAGCGCCCGACGCAACACTTCTGGCTCCACAACAATCGTTGACCTCGCCTGTGCGTCGGTGCTGTGTGCCGCCGGTCTCGCGGCGCTGGTGGTCAGCGCGGTCGCGTCCGAAACGCCTTCCGGTACTGCGGATGGGATCGTGCATGAGCAGCTGCGGGCCCCCCAACCGGTGAGTCAGGAAGGGACACTGATTGCGGTGTCCGCGGAGTCAGTGACCGCGCGAAGCGCCAACGGTTACACCCAGACCTACCGGGTCAGCCCGAACACCACCCTCGTCACTGCTGGCTTCAACGCTGGCCAAAGCCAAACCGCGGCCACTACTTCACGTTTCAAGGTCAACGATGAAGTCGAGATTGTCGGGACGATCCAGGGTGGGACGGCACTGGCGACCGCTGTTGCTGACCGCGACGCCGGACAAGGCGGCGGTCCGCCGATGGATTACGTTGAAAGTCAACCGGGCAAAGCCTGAATTGCCCATCGGCTAACGCGTTGCGTCAACGCAGCTGCGGCATTACCTCGCCCGCCAACAGCTTCAGGTGCGCCAGATCGGACAGGTCGAGCACCTGGGCGTACAGGCGTCGCACGCCCAGGTCCCGCCAGGGGCCCAGCTTGTCGACGATCTCGGCGGGCGTCCCGACCAGCGGGCTGTTAGAGCGCAGCTCGTCTAGGTCCCGCCCGATCACCGCGGCGCGACGGGCCACTTCGGCGTCATCGCGGCCGGCGCAGAGCACAAAAGCGCAGGAGTAGACGATCGAGTCGGCCGGTCTGCCGGCCGCGGAAACCGCGTCAGCCACTCGCCGGCACTGGGTTCGGGCGACGTCGATCGGCGCGAACGGGAGATTGAATTCGGCTGCATACCTGGCGGCCAGTTCCGGAGTGCGCTTGGCGCCGACGCCGCCGATGATGATCGGTGGATGCGGGGTTTGCACCGGTTTGGGTAGCGCTGGCGAGTCGGCGACTGTGTAGTGGGTGCCGGCGTAATCGAACGTCGCACCCGGTGGCGTGGTCCATAACCCGGTGACGATCGCCAGTTGTTCGCTGAGCCGGTCGAACCGCTCCCGCACCGAGGGAAACGGAATCCCGTATGCCTGGTGCTCCTTTGCGAACCAGCCGCTGCCTAAGCCTAATTCGACGCGACCGCCGCTCATTTCGTCGACCTGTGCCACCGTTATCGCCAGCGGGCCCGGGTAGCGGAACGTTGCGGACGTCACCAGCGTGCCCAGCCGGATGCGGGAGGTTTCGCGCGCGATGGCGCCCAGCGTCACCCACGAATCGGTCGGTCCGGGCAGCCCGTCGCCGCTCATCGCCACGTAGTGGTCGGACCGGAAGAAGGCTGCAAAGCCGAGCTGTTCGGCGAGTTGGGCGACGGCGAGCTGGTCGGCGTAGCGGGCGCCTTGTTGTGGCTCGATAAAGACACGGAATTCCATGGGACCCTTTATATTTTGTCGTACGGCCGAATCATAACGAGGATACCCGTGGGGTGCACGAACTGCGCCTGCGCCGTCGTTTGGCGGCCGAATCATCGGGATCGCTCAGCCGGCTCTCAGCTATCTCGGCTGTCGTGGTGGTAGAAGTCGATTGAGACACCTAGCGAAGGAGAGCGCGGCAGTGGACACCGAGACCGTGGACCGCCAATTCAGTGCGCTGCAGCAGCAGGCGCAACAAACCACGACACTGATCCAAACGCTGGCCGACAAATTGTCGGCCGCGACCAGCGCGGGCGACCCGAATGCCCGCGAATGGGCATTGGATCTCAAAGAGATCGCGTTGGCGATCCGAGACGAGCAAAGCACCACCACGGAGCTCCTGCAGGCGATTCACGCCGTGGTCGACAACCATGTCGCGAACGTCGAGCCGGCCCCGGCCGTGCAGCCCTATTACCCGCCGCCCGCGACCCCGTACGCGCAACCGCCGCAATACCAGGCCCCGTACCAACCGCAGTACCAGCAGCCCGCGCCGGCCGGCGGTGGCGCGTTGCAGCGGTTCCTCGGCGGACGGTTCGGCCAGGCGATCGTCACAGGCGCGGGCATCGGCATCGGCGACGACATCGTCAATAGCATTTTCGACAGCTTCTGAGCCGCAGCGGGTTTCGGCCGGTATCGATCTAGTTCTGCCGGCCGGTCAGCTCGGCGACGAACCGATCGATGAAGCCGTCCAGTGGCGCACGACCGGCGGGTCGGATGACGAATTTCGTCAGTCCGGCTTCCAGATAGCCGTCGAGTTGCCGGTGCAGCTGGTTCCAGCCGGCGGCGATCAACTCGCCGGGATCGAGGTCTGGCCGGCGCCTGCGGACCCCGGCGGCCAATTCCGCCGGCAATTCCCCGTCGGCCCCTTCCACTAGGGCCAACGAGATGCCGAAGTGATCGGGTTCAATATGCCGGCCGGCCTGCGCCGCGGCGCGTTCGATGGCCTCGCGCCCCGCCCGAGCCTCGTCGGGGGTGAGAAAACTGCCCAACCAGCCATCGGCCAGCGCGCCGATGCGCCGAAAGGCCGCCGGCGCGGAGCCGCCCACCCAAATGTCCAGCGCAGGCACCGGCCGCGGTGCGACGGCCGGCGCGGTGACCGTGAAATAGCGGCCTTTGAAGGTGGTGTCGCCGGCCGTATCGGAGGCCAGCGCCGAGCGCAGCACCCGTAGCGACTCGTCAAACACCGCCGCGCGCTCGCCGTCGGGGACCACGAACACCTCGCGCTCGGCCGGAATCGCCGAACGCAAGCCGAAAACGGGAAGAACCCGCTTCGGCGCGAGGGCCGCCAGTGACGCCAGCTGTTTGGCCACCAGCACCGGATGACGCCCCGGCAGCACCGCCACCGAAGTGCCGACCTTCAACCGGGTCGTCCGGGCCAGTGCGTAGGCCATCCCGACCATGGGATCCACCGCGGGGGAGTAAACGAGTTCCGAGAACCACAACGAGTCCACCCCGCTGGTCTCCAGGTGGTCGACGATTCCGGCGAGCTGATCCGGAGCAGTGTCCGCACCCAGCCCGATCCCGAAGCGAACCTTCACTCGCGTCTAGCCCACTTTTTTGAGGGTGTAGTGGGCAGTTGTCCGGTTCGGGTCGGCCGCGAGCCTGTCGACCTCCTGGCGGATCGGATCCACAGCGCCGCCGAACGCGCCGGGGCACCCCTCGGGGCACCTGACTTCCCACCACCCGTCCGACTGGTGTGACGGCCACGCGCCCAGTTGGCCGCCCTTCTGGCGATAGCCGATCTGGGTGGAAAACTTGAGCAGGTTGCCGATGTGATGTTGCGCCGGGCAGAAGAGCGATACGTCAATACCGAGTTGCTCTGTTTCGTTCATGGCCGCCATTCTGCGCTGTCCGAAGCGGCGGAGTTCGCCCACCATCGGACGACCGGCATCCGCTGGCGGCGACGAAAGCAACTCTGATCACGGTTGAACCTCGAAAAGTCTTCTCTACCAATATTGTCGGCCCTTCGCTATCCTTCATGCTTGTGCTGCTTTGCACCGGCACGCTACTGGCGGCCTTGCTGACGCCAAGAAGAATGGAAGGGAATCGAATGCCCTCACCTCGCTGGCTGGCCAGACTTACCATCCCCGTGATGGCTGGCGTTGCCCTGGTCGGTAGCACTCCGATCGCGAGTGCCAATCCCGAGGATGACGCCTACCTTGCAAAACTGCGCGCGGTCGGCCTCGATTGGCCGCCGAACAGCGATCAGGCGGTCATCGGGGTGGCGCATCTCGTCTGCTATGACCTCACCTGGGGTTGGGCGCCACAACAGATTGCCGACGACATCCACGCCACCATGGCGCCGAAGGGCATGTCGTTGTTGGACGTCGGATCCATCGTCAACGCAGCACACTCGACCTATTGCCCCGGCAATGTGTGCGACGCACCTCAACTTTGCACATGACAGCGTGAACCTTCGGGTTCGCCTGGTGGGACGGACGACCGCACTCCCGCGGTGCCGGTGAGCGCTGTTTGACGAACTAGTTTGTGCACGAAGCCCAGCTTGCGGATCACCGGCGGCGGGATGTTGATGCGGTTGAAGAACAGCGCCAACCACTTCCAGTCGCAGTGCAGCTGTTCGATTGGGACGTCGGCGTAGGACGCCAACGGGACGATGTCCCGGGGAACGGCGACGCGCACCCGGTCGGCGATCAGAACGAGACCGGCCTCGCCCACGGTGTTGATCGTGTCGGTGGTGTGCAGATAGTGCGCAAAGCATTCCGCGAAATCCTCCCACGGGACCCATCGATGACCGCCGCACCCGAAGAGGTAGCGACCATCGCCTTCGTCGGCGCATGAAATCCCAACGCGGGCTGGCAGTTCGGGTAACGGTGCGATTCGAATCCTACGATCCCGCGGCATACCGGGCAGGCGAATGCGCGCACCGCATCATCGTGGCACACAATTCGAACCAGTGGTGCTTTCAAGTCGAACGAGCGGCGCAGTCAAGCGATAGCCGTCAACCAGGTTCGGCGGCCGACAAGAATTCGGTCGTGGCGCGCACCACCAGGGCTTCTGGATCCTCGTGAATGCCGACATCGCAAAGATCGCCGCCGATGGCCAGCGAAGCGACGCCATGCACCAGCGACCACATGGGTCCCGCGATCGTCAACGGGTCTTGGCCCTGTAGTGCACCCGTCTCGAGGCAGCTCGTTATCGCGTCGACCAAGTTGTCGAAGGCCCGGCCTCCGGCGACCAGCAGGTCGGGATGATCCCGTTTGACCGTCTCGGTACCGAACATGGATAGGTAATAATCCGGATGAGTGACCGCCCAACGCACATAGGCTCGTCCGAGTTCAATTACCCGGTTCTTGGGGTCGGGGATACCTTCGCCGGCCGCGCGAAGCGCCTCGTGGAGCTGGATGAATCCTTCTTCCGCGACGGCTGCCAGCAGCTGGGCCTTGTCCGCGAAATGGCGGTACGGCGCTGCGGCGCTGACGCCGGCGCGCCGGGCCGCCTCGGTCAAACTGAAGCCTTTGGGGCCTTTCTCCGCCACCAGGGCCAGCGCTGCCTGGGTGAGCGCGCGTTTGAGATCGCCGTGGTGGTAGCTGCCGCGCCGCGCCGCCTCGTCCGCCATGTTGACGACATTAACATTGGTGGTATGTTAACACCATCAACATGGTCGTCGAACATAGTTTGGAGGGACCAGAGATGGCCGAACCGCGCAGGGTCGAAGAGGTGCGTGATGCCGAAGCCGGGTGCGCCGTGATCACGGGCGCCAGTTCCGGGTTCGGTGCCATATTCGCCGCGAAACTGGCCCAGCGGGGCCTGCCCCTGGTGTTGACCGGGCGTGACGAACTGCGACTGACGGCAGTGCAGGAATCTGTTCACCGGATCGCGCCGGGTCTCGGCGTCGAGGTCGTGGTCGCTGATCTCGGCACCGACGCCGGTGTCGACGCCCTCCTGGCCCAGCTCGACGGGCGGCCGATCGACGTCCTGGTCAACAACGCGGGGTTTGGCACCTACGGCCCCCTGTCCAAGGCCGACGCGGCGCGGGAGAACGAATTGGTCGCGGTCAACGTGAACGCGTTGGTGCGGCTCAGTTGCGCCGTATTGCCGGGGATGGTGGCGCGCGGCAAGGGCGGCGTCTTGAACGTTGCGTCCACGATCGCGTTTCAACCCGCCCCGTTTCAAGCCACCTACGGAGCCTCCAAGGCCTTCGTGCTGTCGTTCAGCCAGGCCCTGTGGGCTGAAATGAGGGGATCGGGGGTCACGGTGAGCGCCCTGTGTCCGGGGCCCACGCGCACCGGGTTCGTCGATGCGCTCGGCTCCGACGTCTCGCACACCGCCATCTATCGGCACCTCGCCGAACCCGAACCGATCGTCGTCGCCGGGCTGCGCGCCCTCGATCGCGGCCGGCCGGTGGCCATCCCGGGCCTGCGCAATCGGGTCATGGCCAACTCCGGACGATTCGCGCCCGGATGGGTTACGGCTCTGCTCGCCGGGAGGATGCTGCGACCCACAAAAGGAGCAGAAGGCTCAGGGGCCGGCCGACTGGCTGTCAGGTGAGAACCTTTTGGGCAACGTGAGGAGAGCGGCGATCAGGAAGCAGAGCGCCCCGACGAAGGTGCCCACGTTGGCCAGCGGAGCGTCTTCAGTGACGCCTCTCTTGGTGATGAAGGCGCCGACTGCCGAGGCGGCGAAGGCGATGCAGCCGATCACGTTGATCCACGCTGTCAACCACTCGCGTGATTTCGGTTGAACGAGCCCGACCGTCAGGGTTACTGCCGACACCCCCAGTGCGCTGCTGGCCAGGAAAGCGATCGAACCCTGCGCATCCGGCCACCACACGAAGCGCCGGCGGGTGGGTACTCGATGCGCCCATAGCGCCGCACCGGTGCTGACGTTGAAGCGCACGGTTCCGGCGAACTGTATTGCTGCCGAAGCGAATTCAAGTCGCTTTGCTGGCGTTCTCCACTGCCGAATATGTGACGGTCGGCTGAGGAGCAGCTGCATCACCGCGGCGCCGGTGAAAAACCAAGAGCCGACGAAGCACAGCAGATTGGTGGCGCCCGCACCGCCGACCATGGAAAACCCCGGAGCCGTACCGATCGCGAACAAGGACGAACCGATCGCGAATAACCAGCACTGGCGCCGCAGCATCTGATTTCTCCGCAAGGTGTCGATAATCTGCGCATCCTAAGAGTCCGTCGCCACCGAATTAGATGTCCGACATCGTCTGTTCACCTCGATGGCACCGAAATATCGTCTGATATCCAGGTATCGAGACTCATCAGGCAATGCGCAGCCGGGACCGGTAGCGTTTCCCATTGCTTTGACGGGTTCGTGGTGAAGATACCCGATTCTTTTTGCGCATTGAGTTCTTGACGCCCATACCGCATCCAGTCCATGCGACCAAGGTGCGGTCCTACCAAACGAGGATCTCGCCGTGCAGACAAGTACAGAACCCGCACCGCCGGTTCCCACGGTTGCCGCCCCTGAAGCGGTTCGAGCGGTTCGGCTGGCCGTTGTGGTCGGCGCGCTCGGCGTCGTGTTCGGCGACATCGGGACCAGTCCCATCTACACCATCCAGACGATTTTCAACCCCGACGACCCGCACCCGGTGCCACTGAGCACCGACAACATCTACGGCGCCGTTTCGATGATCTTCTGGTCGGTGATGATCATCGTCACGCTGACCTACGTCACCCTGGTGATGCACGCCGATAACGACGGCGAGGGCGGCATCATGGCGCTCATCACGCTGCTGCGCCGTTGGGGCGGGGGACACAGCCGTCGCACCCTGGCGACGCTGGCCGCGCTGGGTATCTTTGGTGCCGCGCTATTCTTCGGCGACAGCATGATCACCCCCGCGATGTCGGTGCTGTCGGCGGTGGAGGGTCTCAAGGTCGTCGAACCGTCGCTTGCCGAATGGATCGTCCCGATCACCGCGGTGATCATTTTGGTGCTGTTCGCGGTTCAGCGCTACGGTACGGCCGCCGTCGGTCGCCTGTTCGGGCCGGTGATGATCGTCTGGTTCGCCTCTATCGGCGCCTGCGGTGTGACGGGCATCCTCGGGCACCCACATATCCTGCAGGCGCTCTCGCCGACCTACGCAATGACGTTCATGTTCGGGCACTTCGACATTGCGTTCTTCGCACTCGCCGCGGTCGTGCTCGCGGTCACCGGCGCGGAGGCGCTATACGCCGACATGGGTCATTTCGGTCGACGGGCCATCACCCGGGGCTGGCTGTTTCTCGTGCTGCCGGCGTGCACGCTCAGCTATCTCGGCCAAGGGGCGCTGGTGCTCGGCGACCCGTCCGCGGTGAGTGCCCCCTTCTTTTTGCTCACCCCGAGCTGGGCGCAGTTGCCCATGGTGCTATTGGCAACCGCCGCAACGGTTATCGCCTCTCAGGCGGTGATCACCGGGGCCTATTCGGTGGCGTCACAGGCCGCTCGTCTGGGCTATCTGCCGAGATTGCGGATAACGCACACCTCGGAGTCGACGATTGGCCAGATCTACGTGCCGTGGATCAATAGTCTGCTCATGGTCGCGGTGCTCATCCTGGTGTTCGCCTTCCGCAGTTCGGCGGCGCTGGCCTACGCGTTCGGTATGGCGGTGACGGGCACGATCACCATCACCACGCTGCTGTTCTTCTACATCGCCCGGACGAGGTGGAAGACGCCACTGTGGCTGGTCATAATTGGCGCCGGCGTTCTGTTGCTGGTGGATCTGATGTTCCTGGCGGCGAACCTGACCAAACTGGTGCACGGGGCGTGGCTGCCGCTGCTCATCGCCGTCATTGCGTTCACCGTGATGACGACCTGGCAGCACGGACAAGACATCGTCACACGAGCTCGGACGCAGGCCGAGGGACCGCTGCGCGAGTTCGTCGATCAGCTCACTAATGGACAGCCACCATTACTGCGCGTCCCCGGCACGGCGGTATTCCTCAACCGCGGCAAAGAGACCGTGCCCCTGGCGATGCGGGCCAACGTCGAGCACAATGGTGTGCTTCATGAGCACGTGGTCATCTTGGCGATCGACACCCTGCCATGCCCACGCGTACCCGACTCCGAGCGGACGGAAATCGATGATCTGGGCTACGGCGAGGACGGGATCTTCCATCTCACCGCGCGCTTCGGGTACATGGACAAGCCGGATGTTCTTGGCGTCCTTCACCTGTTGAAGCCGGAGCAGACCGAAGGCTCGATCGCGATCGAGGACGCTTCCTACTTCCTGTCCAAGCTCGAACTGACCAAGGGTACGGCGCCGAACATGGCGCGATGGCGCAAACAGCTGTTCATCGCGACCTCCTACATCACCGCGGACGCCGCCGATTACTTCGGGCTGCCGCCCGACCGCACGGTGGTCATGGGTTCGCGGATTGAGGTTTAAAGCCCGCAATCACTCCCGCACCTGGCGATTGACAAGGCCCGTGACAAACCGGGAGTCGATCACTTCACCCCCGTCGCCGTGGTAGACGCGATATCGCTCCGTGGCCTCGGTTGTTTGGGTGACCTTGATCCATTTGCCAGACCTGGGGTCTTGCAGCATGTCGCCCTCTTGAATGTCCGACAGGGCCACCTGTTCTGTTGCGTGTTCCGAACTCATGGTCCTCCTGGATCGTCGCGGGCAGGTCGGGTAGGCCCACCCTTGGGCCCGCCTTCCGGGTATTCGCCCGGCGATAGCTAGACGATTCTCTCGACGGCGGCTGCGGTCAATGGCGGATTTCCATAGCGTCTTAAGCTGGCACCGTGGACGTCTATGCCAGGAACAACATCAACGTTGTTGGTGCCGGCGACGGGCCGCTTATCATCCTCGCGCATGGCTTCGGCTGTGATCAGCAGCTGTGGCGTCCTGTCGTCGACCGTCTGAAGAGCGAGTTTCGCCTGCTGCTCATCGACCACGTCGGTTCCGGTGAGTCCGATCCGGCTTGCTGGGATGTCCAGAAGTACTCGTCGCTGGCCGGATACGCCACCGACGTCGTAGAGATCGTGCGTGAACTCGACCTGCACGACGTCGTGTTCGTCGGCCACTCGGTCTCCTCGATGATCGGCGCGCTGGCGGTCATCGCCGAACCCAGCCGGATCGCGAAGCTGGTCATGCTGACACCGTCACCGTGCTACATCGACGACGGCGACTATCGTGGCGGATTTTCGCAATCCGATATCGACGAGCTCCTCGAATCGTTGGAGCTGAATTACCTGGGCTGGTCGCATGCCATGGCGCCCGTCATCATGGGAACCCCGGATCGCCCCGAGTTACAGAACGAATTGGCGGAGACCTTCTGCCGCAACAACCCCGCGCACGCTCGCGTTTTCGCACGCGCCACATTCCTGTCCGACAACCGCGACGACCTCGCCCGGATATTTGTACCCACGCTGGTGATCGAATGCGCACAGGACGCGATCGCCCCGCGCGAGGTCGGCGCCTTTGTGCAGGAACGCATCCCGGACAGTCGACTTGTCACCCTGGACGCAACCGGACATTGCCCGCAAGTGAGTGCACCGGACGCCACTGCGTCGGCCATCGCGGCTTTCGCTCGACCGACGTGAGCATGGACACGACCCAAGTCAGCCTGGAGGACTTCTGGGAAAACGGTCCCTGCGGTCATCTCATCGCGGAGCTCGACGGTCGAATCGTCCGAGTCAACGCCACCTTGCTCCGATGGTTGGGCTATGACCGAAATGCATTGCCGGGGAGATTGTTCAGCGACCTGTTCACCGTGGGGGGCCGCATCCACTACGACACCCATTTCGTGCCGCTGCTACGCATGAGCGGCGAGCTCACCGGTGTCACGCTGGACCTCGTCACGGCCGACGGTGCGCGGCTGCCCATGTTTCTCACCGCCAACATCAAGACAGACGCCGCCGGCCAGCCAGAATTATTGCGAATCACGGCCGTCGATGCCGCCGACCGTCGCTCTTATGAACGAGAGCTCCTAGAAGAGCGACGGCGGGTCGAGACCGAGCACGCGCGCGTCCTGGCATTCGCCGAGACACTGCGACGCTCGCTACTCCCGCCAGTGCTGTCACCTCCCGCCGGATTGGACGCTTCCGCTTGCTACTTCCCCGCGTCGGCAGACGATGTAGGCGGCGATTTCTACGACCTCTTCCCGCTGTCGCGCACCAAGTGGGGCTTCTTCCTCGGCGACGTCTCGGGCAAAGGGGTTGACGCCGCTGTGGTAACGGGGCTGACCAGGTATGCCTTGCGCGCCGCTGCCGTATCCGACGACGATCCCGTGCAAGTGCTGCACAATTTGCACTCCGTGCTGGGTCAGAACCTCGGTGCTCAACATGACCGATTCTGCACCGTGATCTATGGCAATTTAACCAAGCGGGACAACGGCTTTGACGTCGAGTTGGCCAGCGGAGGCCACGTGCCCCCATTGCTGCTCGACGCAGATTGCAGCG
>Ga0302319_10013982_pt1 | contig 15008 bp, 18 predicted proteins | sample Bog_T0_2_FD_203319 | JGI IMG/M metagenome (GOLD analysis project Ga0302319, IMG submission 203319) | Peat permafrost microbial communities from Stordalen Mire near Abisko, Sweden - Bog_T0_2 | ecosystem: Environmental > Terrestrial > Soil > Wetlands > Peat | place: Sweden: Abisko, Stordalen Mire... | reverse complement strand
ATCGCGGGGTACACCCGCAGATCGCTGATCTTCCGGTCCAGCACCATCTCCATGTTCCCGGTTCCCTTGAACTCCTGGAAAATCAACTCATCCATCCGGCTTCCGGTATCGATGAGCGCCGTTGCGATGATGGTCAGCGACCCCGCCTCCTCCGTATTCCGCGCCGCGGCAAAGAGCTTGCGTGGAATCTCCAGCGCTCGCGCGTCGATGCCGCCGGACATCGTCCGTCCGCCACCGCCCATCGCATTGTTAAACGCCCGTCCCACACGCGTTATGGAGTCCAGCAATACAAACACATCCTTGCCTGCTTCCACCAGCCGCTTCGAGCGCTCGATCGCCAATTGCGCGATCCGCGTATGGCTCTTCAGGTCCATGTCATTCGAGCTGGCCATGATCTCCGCCGTCGGAACCGTGCGCCGGATTTCCGTCACCTCCTCGGGCCGCTCATCTACCAGTAGAATGATCAGCCGCGTCTCGGGATGATTCTTCACGATTGCATCCGCGATGTGCTGGAGCAGCGTCGTCTTTCCCGTGCGCGGTGGCGCCACGATTAGCCCGCGTTGGCCTTTGCCGATCGGCGTCATCAGATCCATGATCCGTGTCGTATAACGGTCCGGCACCGTCTCCAGCCGGAAGCGTTCCGTCGGGCTAATCACCGTTAATTCCTCGAACAATGGGAAATTCCCATAGTCCGTCGGCTCATCGCCGTTGATTTCCGTAAGCCGGAACATCTGCAAACCGCGGTTTCCACGCCGCACCTCGCCCTTGATCCAATGGCCATCCCGCAGCGCGAATCGCCGCACCACTTCGGGCGTCACAAACACATCCGTCGGGCTTTGCACAAAATTCCGTTTCGGATCGCGCAGGAAACCAAATCCCTTGCCCGAGACCTCCACAATTCCCTCGGAGAAAATCGGCTCATGCTTCGGGTCCGGATCGCGGTCTCCCGCGGAGTCCCCGGTGGGCGGTTCGTCATAATCCTGTCGCTCCTGGCGTTCTTGCCGTTCGGGCCTGTCGTATCCGCCCTGGCGTTCTTGCCGGTCCGGTCGATCGTAACCTCCCTGGCGCTCCTGCCGTTCAGGTCGGTCATACCCTCCCTGGCGTTGCGGGCGCGGTGCAAATCTCGCGTTGTTCTCTCTCGCCGTCTCAGACGCCGAAAGCGGAGCCGAGGTAATGCGTGACAGGATCTGCGCTGCGTCCTCGATCTGTTCCTCGTCCCGGTGCACACTATCCGGGAAGCGCGGCGACGGCGCCGAGGGCGCTGGTGCTGCCTTCGGTACCGGTGCGGCGGGCGCCGCCGGGACCGCCTGCTCCGCGGCTACGGGAGCGGGTTCCGGGGCGGCATGATTTGCGGGCGCCTCCATCTGCGGGGTGCCGTCCAGGGGCAATTCTTCTGCCTTTTCGCGGCGTGGTTTTCCGGCGCGCGGAGTCGCGGTCTTGCGGCGGACGGGTTTCTTGGGTTCTGCCAGAGCGGGCTGGCCCTCGGTGGGTTCAGTCATAGGTACTTGGATAAAAAAAGGTTGGGGGATTTAATGGTTACTGCAGTTCAAAATAAAAAGGCGTCACCTCGCGGCGAATACGAGCCCCGGCGCCAGCAGGGCTGCCCGGGATCAAATCGCGAGCTTCATCAGTTGGACAGCTTCACGAGCAGTTCTTCGGGGAGATCAAAATTCGCGTGGACGTTTTGCACGTCCTCGTTTTCTTCAAGGGCATCGCACAGCCGCAGGATCTGGGCCGCTATCGATTCATCGGTTATCGGCACCGTTGTGTCCGGCAGATAAGTCAATTTTTGTGAATCTGTCGCGACGCCCGCATTTTTCAATGCTTCGCCTACGGTGTAAAGATGATCGTGCGCGGTCGTAATGACAAAGTGTTCGCTCTCGGCGTTCAATTCATCGGCGCCTGCGTCGAGGATGATCTCAAGCAATCGATCCTCATCCGCTGCGCTTTGTGGCACGGTAATCTGTCCCTTGCGTCTGAACATATAGCTTACGCTTCCCGTCGATGCGAGGTTTCCGTGATTTTTCGTAAAAATAAGCCGCAGGTCCGCTGCGGTGCGGTTTTTATTGTCCGTCGCTGTCTCCACCACGATCGCCACGCCCCCGGGGGCATAGCCTTCATAGACGATTTCTTCGTAATGATGCGCACCCTCAATATCGCCAGTGGCGCGCTTGATGGCCCGGTCAATGTTGTCATTGGGCATGCTCTGCGCCCGGGCCGCAAGCACGGCGGCACGCAGGCGGGGATTCCATGAGGGATCGCCACCACCCATGCGGGCTGCCACCGTGATTTCCTTGGAAAGCTTCGAGAAAAGCCTGCCGCGTTTCACGTCGATGGCGCCTTTGATGCGCTTGACTTTTGACCACTTACTATGACCCGCCATTTGTCGGGGTGTTTGTTCCGATTGGTTCGGTAGAAAGACTGCGCCAGCTAAGGTGAAGGAGTTCGCTTCCGAGAGGGATGAACTGCCGCGTAGCGCGAGCTAACGAATCACAAATTCACAGACTTCCCGCTATTTGTCAATAGCCGAATATTCAAGTTCTACTGGCCGTCCAGGATCCGCGCACTCCCATTCGCATACACAACGACCCGGTTGTGCCCGAGCGTCGGCGCAAATTTATCTTCCAGCACGATAGTATCGGGTGAATCCGTTCGTGCCGGCGTCGGCGGTGTAAACGTGTACCCCACCGGTTCACTGGGATCCAGCGGCGAAACCAGCTTCGTCCGATCCGGCATGTACTGCGGAATGATCAAGTCCAGCGACACCGGGTACACCCCGCCATGCTCCCGGGCATATTGCCTGCAAGCCAGGCCGATGTTCCTCGCGTTCGTCATCGATTTAACCTCAGCCCCACGAATTCCCCCGCCCCCTTTGGGTGTAAATACCATGACTGCGAGAAAAACCACCATGCAGGCGATTACGACGACGATTACCGGATTTTTCCAGAAGGGAGTAGCTGTAGGCACAAAACAAATCCTGACTGGCTTTTACGGAGTATGCAAGACACGGGCGCTACCGTTAAGACGCACCTCGATGTGATCATGCTTGATAACGACCGGATTGCCGGGGTCCGTTTCCTTTAACCCAGGTGTATAGATCCAACCATCGGCCGGGCCTCCCTTCACAATCGCCTCCAAGTTCGGATCGACAATGTACGTTGGAGTCAGTTCGCCGAGCGATTCCGGAAATTGTCCGTTATGATCGATCGCGTATTGTTTGCACGACAGCCAGATTTGCTTCGCGCTGTTTAAGGCCCGGGTCTGCTCGATCCTCACTTGCCGCCCCCTAATGGGTGCAATTGCCATAGCCGCCAACCCAAGAAACAAGGCCACGGCAACAGCCGTGCGCTTCGCACCGGAGGAAATCCCAGCCACGCCAACATCCTATCCCCAAATTCATCCTAAAACAATGGCCTGTTGCGACAAACACTGTTGGATCGGCCGCCGCTTCGAGACGCCGGCGAGTGCTATTCCGGGCGCAGATTTCCACAGATCACCACAGATTGGGAATCAGGGATGGAGCGTCCCCAAGTAAATCGACCAAAAATCTGCGAAAATCTGCGGTTAAAAAACCAAACCGTCCAAACCACGATTTACACGGATTTCACAGTTAGCCCCCCGCGCGGCCCTCTCCCCATCCTTGCCCATTCGTGGTAATCCGTGGTCAAAAATTCCCCACCCCCTAAACCGGCACCGCCTTCCCCGACCGCTTCCGCGCATTCGCGTCCAGCAGCTTCTTCCGCATCCGCAGGGATTTCGGTGTCGCCTCCACATACTCATCCGGCCCGATGTACTCCAGCACCCGCTCCAGGCTCATCTTCAGTGGCGGCGCGAGCTGAATGCCCTTTCCATCTCCCGTCGACCGCATGTTCGAAAGCTTCTTCGCCTTGCAGGGATTCACCGGCATATCATCCGGCCGCGAATTCTCCCCGATAATCATCCCCTCATAAATCTCCTCACCCGGCTCAATAAACAGCCGTCCCCGGCTCTGGATTGAGTCCAGCGCGTACCCTGTCGACGTCCCTCCCTCCATCGAGACCAGCACCCCGGAGTTCCGCGTAGGGATATCCCCCTTGTACTCCCCGTATTCCTTGAAGAGATGGGACATAATCCCATGCCCCTTCGTCACATTCACCAGGTCCGTCTCAAACCCGATCAGCCCACGCGTCGGGATTATCCCCTGCACCGTCACGGAATGGGGCAAATGCTCCATGTTGATGATCTCAGTCTTTCGGGCTGCCAGCGATTGCAGGATGTCCCCCAGGTTCTCCGGCGGCACATCCACGTACAGATTCTCGAGCGGCTCCAGCAGGTTCCCGGCGTCATCCCGGTGGAAAATCACCTCCGGCCGCGATACCAGCAGCTCAAACCCTTCTCGCCGCATTTGCTCCACCAGTACCGCGATCTGCATTTCGCCGCGTGCGCTGATCTCAAAATGGCCCGCCGTATCCGTGTCCGCAAACTGAATGCCCACATTCGTACGGGTCTCGCGGATCAGCCGCTCCCGAATCTGCCGTGCCGTCAGCAGCTTCCCTTCGCGGCCCGCAAGCGGCCCGTCATTGATGCAAATGCCCATCGAAATCGTCGGCGGATCGATATCCACGAAAGCCAGCGGCTGGCGCTCCTCGGTATCTGTCAGTGTTTCTCCGATAAATGCGTCCTCAAATCCCGTAAGCCCCACGATATCCCCCGCGCTCGCGTGCTTCACCTCGATCTTCGCCAGCCCCTGGTGGCTGAAAATGGACGTAATATTTGCCCGTTCCCGGCGCGCATCCTTCGCGATGCGCACCACGGAATCGCCCACGCTGATCCGTCCGCTCGTGATGCGCCCGTAGGCGATCCGGCCCAGGTAATCACTGTAATCCAGATTGGAAATCAGCATCTGGAAATACGAATGGGCCGCCGTCGGTGGCGGCGGAATATGCTCCACGATCGCCTCGAAAAGCGGCTCCAGCGTCGTGCTCGTCTCGTGGATTTCCCGCATCGCATAGCCCGCTTTTGCAGAGGCATAAATCACCGGGAAATCGAGCTGCAGATCCGTCGCGTTCAGCTCCAGGAAAAGCTCGAACACCATGTCCAGCACCTTGTGGGGCCGGGCGTTCTCGCGATCGATCTTGTTGATCACAACAATCGGCTTTGCCCCGTTCTCAAGCGCCTTCTTCAGCACAAACTTCGTCTGCGCCTGCGGCCCGTCGTGCGCATCCACCACCAGCAGCACCCCATCCACCATCTTCATGATTCGCTCTACTTCCCCGCCAAAGTCGGCGTGCCCGGGGGTATCCACGATATTGATGTGGTAATCCTTCCACTTAAATGCGGCGTTCTTCGCCCGGATCGTAATTCCCTTCTCCCTCTCAAGGTCCATGGAATCCATGACGCGCTCCTCGACCTGCTGATTGGCCCGAAATGTGCCCGATTGCCGAAGCAATTGATCGACGAGCGTGGTTTTCCCATGGTCGACGTGGGCGATGATGGCGATGTTGCGAATATGTTCCATAGCAAAAAGGGGCGGGAATATGGCCGTTGCCGATGAATCCGTCAATGGCTGTTCGCCGGGGGCGTATCCGGCTGGAGTTGAGAGCACTTGGAAATGGTTCTTCATTGACAGTTGAGTCGAAATGCGAAAATAAGAGATGGAAATGTGACCCGGGGCCTGAAGTTCCGCCGCCGGCCCTAATCTGATGCACAACCTGCTAACCGTCAAAGAAACTGCTGAATACCTGCGGATACCCCTGCCGACGGTGTACTATCTCGTCCAGCGAGGCCAACTCCCTGCCATCCAGATCGGGGGGCGTTGGCGTATCAAAAAGGATTCCCTGGACCGCGACATCCTCCGGGAGCAGGAGCAAGGACAGCCCACTGTCCTTGTCATCGATGACGACACCGGCATCCAGGGCATGTTCAAGCTTTTCCTTAAGCGCACCGGCTTCAGTCGCATGATCGTCGGCACCGGCAAGGAAGGCCTTGCCGCAATCCGGAAACAGAAATTCGATCTCCTTTTCCTCGATCTCATGCTCCCGGACACCACCGGCGACGTCATTTACGGCGAGGCCCGCGAACTCGCTCCCGACCTCCCCATCGTCATAATCACCGGCTATCCGGACAGCGACATGCTCGACAATATCCTCAAGTACGGTCCCGTCACCGTCCTTAAAAAGCCCCTCAAGGTCGAGCAGGTAGCCCAAACCCTGAAATTCCTCGGCCACAAAATCATCGAGGCCCAGCCCGCCGCAACGGCGTAGGTCCGGATTCCCTCTGTTTTGCGGCGTCAATCCGCTTCGGACAGGTTCCCTTTAGCCACAGATCGACACAGATTTGCGCAGATTAGGTATCAGTGGCCGAGCGTCCCCAACTAAATCGACGCAAAAAATCTGCGAGAATCTGCGGTTAAAAAAGAACCCCGCCCAAAAGTCCCGGTAACGATTTTGTTTGCAAACCGCGCGGGTACTTATAGAGTCCCCCTCCCTTTTTCCACCAGCCATGTCACAACACCGCAGTCTCAAAGGCGCCAGCACCATCACGGCGAAACGCAATGTCCTCAAGCGCTTTGAGCGTGTCGAGCTCCTCCGCAAGCGCGGCCAATTCAAGGACGGCGACAAAGTCATCGGCCTCCGCAAGACCAAACCCGAAGCGTAGCCCCTCGCGGCCCCTTTGGCGCCGAAACGTCTCAACTGTGGCCTTGGGCAGTCTATCTGCCGGACCGCTGGGTGGACTCCGCAGCAGCGATCTCGATAAGCGGCCCACAACAGTTCGGCCCCGCCCAGCCTTGGAGCCAACGGCCGCTATTCCCCCATCCGAGCCAATCCGCGTAATCCGTGGTTAAAAATTCCACAGGTTCCCCCTCCGGACGCACCACTCTTATTCCCCTCCTCTGCGCCTCCGCGTCCGCCTGAGGACGGATGCGCCTAAGGAGCATCTCTGCGTTAAAATCCCTTCGCATCCCCGCCCATCCGCGGTTCAGCTTCGTCCCCTTAAAAACTGCGCCGTAATCGTCGCCACCCGCAGCCCATAAAGCTCCGCGGTTTCCATGTCTCCCTTCCCGGGCGCCGCTGGCGGATTCACCTGGAAGCTGGCCGACATTGCCCCCATGAATGCTCCCACCCGGTTGTGCGCCTCCGGTCCCGGTCCGGCAATTGTGTTCATATCCTCAGGCCGGTTCGCAGATGGCAACATCCCCAGCCCCACATAAATCATACCATGTTGCATCGCGTTGATTACCAGCCCCACCAGCGTATTCACCTTGTCCCCGGAGAATGAACTCGAGTTCGTAAACGCCCCGCCGATCTTGTCCTTCCACGCCAGCGTGAACCATTTCCTGGCCGCAGCCTCGATGAACGTCTTCATCCCCGCCGACATGCTCCCCATGTAAGTCGGGCACCCGAAAATGATGGCGTCCGCTGAGTCCAGCTCGTCGAGCCCGGCAATGGCTTCCTCCGTCGTGTAGAGGAGCACGGTTGAGCCGGGAAACGACTGCGCCCCGCGTTGCACCGCTTCCGCCTGGAGTTTCGTATGTCCGTAAGTCGAATGATAAACGATGGCGATTTTTGGCATGTCCTGAGTGTAGAATACTGGCGCCATGCGTACTGCAATCAAATTCCCGCCGGTCGCACGCTTCCGATTTCTTCCGCTCCTGCTCCTCCTCACCACCACCGCCTTCGCGCTCGATCCACTCCCGATCCGTGTCACCGACGCCTGGGTGCGCGCTGTGCCCGCCTCCCTCACTGATACCGCCGCCTTCATGCGCATTGTGAATGTGAGCGCCGATCCCCTCTATCTCACCGGTGGCAGTTCCCCCATTGCTGGCATGGCCATGCCCATGGGCACCACCCGCAAGATGGTTCAGGGCGTGGAAGTCCTTGGCATGGCCGGCGTCGATTCCATCGAAATCCCTCCGCACGGCGAATGCCTCCTCAAACCCGGCGGCTTTCACCTCATGCTGACGAATCTTTCCTCGCACCCGCATCCCGGAGACATGATCCAGGTCACCCTCAATTTCGAGCCCGGCCACCGTTCTCTCACCGTCCAGGTGCCGGCCCAGATCGATGCGGCTCCATAGGACACTCTCAGGGCGATTTTCGAGGCGTTAGCACGAATTTATACCACATCGCACCCGGCTCCGGATCCGGGATGAGTACAATATATTCGGTGTCCGTATTGCGGACCTCGATCGGAGTGCGCGGGATGATGCCTGTATCCTCCTTCGACCTGCCCACCGAGATCAGCTTCATATCATAATTCAAGCTGCTCGATGGGATCACATGCGTGAAACTCGTGTCGTCCCCCCGATCCTGCCGTTCCTTGTGCCACAGCGGCGTCCATGCCTCTCCGTTAACATAGGTCGGATAGCGCTCTCCGTCATGCCGGCCCGGCTTTGCATGTTCCATATTGACCCAATATATGCCCTCCGCCTTGACGTGGAGCTCGGACGGCCCATCGACCAACGCCTGAATCGTGATGGGTCCGGATGGCGTATCCAAATCCATTTGAGCTTCCAGTCTCGGCCCAAACGCCACCGCAATACATATAGTGAGAAATGCCGCCAGTTTCATAAAGTGAGGTAGGGAAGTTCGAGTGCGATTTCGGTCCGGCAGACCATCGCATGGCCCTGATCCTAAATAAATCTCGGCGAAACCGGCGAGCTTGAATTTCCCTCTCTCTTCCCCTCTGCGAGCTCTGCGTTAAATTCCCATCCCTTCGCCGCGAGCAGAGACGCACATCGGGCAAGCCGGCTCACGTCGATAAATTCAAATTTTCCATTTCATCCTGCAACCCTTACTATTCCCCCATGAATCCCACCGCGGCTCCCCCCCAGGATTCCCGCTTGGCTACCCCCTCGAAGCGTTTCCCTTGGGCCCTGCTCGTCACGGTGGCAACCTTCCTCTTCATCGGTGCGGCCCTTTGGCTCCGCCACCCCAGCGACGGCTCGGACTACCAATTCTATGGCCAATGGGTAGGGAAGGACGCTCCCGATTTCCTCCTGACCGACCAGGACGGCCATCCAGCCAGCCTGGGCGGACTCAAGGGCAAGCTCATCCTGATGACCTTCGGCTTTACCCATTGCCCCAATATCTGTCCCACCACGTTGGCCAACCTTGCCGCCATCGACCGCGGCCTCCCTCCCCAGGATCAAGACCGCATCCGTGTCCTTTTCATCACCGTGGATCCCGCGCGCGATAATCCCAAGGCCCTCAAGGACTACATCGGCTTCTACGCCAGGGGTTTCATGGGCCTCACGGGCAGCGCAGACGCCATCGCGAAGGTCGCGAAGGACTATGGCGTCTATTACGAGGCCGAGATGCAGGACAGCCAGGTCGCCGGAAATTATTACACCATCAATCACTCCGCCTACGTCTATATGATCAACCCCCAGGGCCGCTTCGCCGTCCTGTATGACAATGACAAACTCGCGGACCATGCCCGCATGTCCCAGGACATCGAGCATGTCCTTGCCAGCGCCGGGCAATGACCGTCCAAGCCGTCCGTATCCCGTGCATCGCCCTCGTGGCCGTCCTGCTCGCCGGGTGCGATCAGCATGACGCTGGCATCGCCACGGATTCCGGCCAGCAAATTTACATGGCCCGGTGCGCCGTGTGCCACGGTGACAATCGCGAAGGCCGCGCCGGCATGTACGCCGCCCTGGCAGGCTCCCCATGGGTGGACGGCCCACCCGGCCGCTTGGCCGCGATTATCCTCGACGGCTTACAGGGCCGCATGGGCAACTACGAAGCCGTCATGCCCGGCTGGGGCACCATCCTCAAGGACACCGAAATCGCAGCCGTCATGACCTGGCTTCGCCAAAGCGACGGCAAATCCCCCGTCACCCCTGTTGACGTCAACCACATCCGCATCGTCACCTCCGCCCGCAACAATTTCTGGACCGCAGAGGACCTGAATCACCTCCCGAATCCCTGATGCCATGGGCTCACCTCATCTCCCGCGCCGATCACCGAGTGCCCCAGCGCTATGCATTAAATAAGGAATTATTTTTTGATAGATGCATAATACTATGCAAACGTAATGGAATGCGTACACACCGGGTTTCCGGAGAATTTATTTGGATAAAAGGCCATGCGACGATCGACGAGCTTGAAATCTCCTCTCTCTGCGCCTCTGCGAACTCTGCGTTAAATTCACATCCCTTCGGACTCCTCGACCATTTCGATCTGTTTCAAAACAAAACACTTTTTAAATCGCCCACCGATATTTCAACGGTTGCACCCCGCCAGATCAAGGCTCATCAAGCCCAATCAAGCCCAATCAAGCCCAATCAAGCCCAATCAAGCCCAATCAAGGCTAATCAAGCCCAATCAAGGCTAATCAAGGCTAGCTCGAGAAAATTATACTCCCCGACGCTCATGTTCCGGCCCTCCAGCCAGCCCTCGCGGTTAAAATTCATCCCCCCATCACCCGCGAGCAAACGTTTCCCCCGATTTCACTTCATCCCATTTCAAAGCATACCCCATCGTCCGACGATATAAATTCAAGCTATTTCAAACTATTTCAAGTTATTCCGGCGCTTCTTTGCACTGCGACGCCGCCTCCGGGGCGGAAATCCAAAATCGTCAACATCAGGTCATCAATCATCAATTCCCCATTGCCCCTTCCCGCACACTCGTCTAATCAACCCTCCGCAATCTTAGGAATGACCGCGGCCCCCTTCTTCTCACTGCGACGCACGGTAATGACCTTCGCGGTCGTCTGGCTCCTCAGCGTCTCCCTTCTCCACGGATGGATGAATCTGCACCTCTTCACTGGCTCCCAGGGCGGCAGGGCGCAATATCGCTTCCGGATCGGCTTCCTGCCAGTCACCTGCCATCTCACCTGCCCGGTTACCGATTTCATCAACCGCCAGCAAACCGGCACCAGCATCTTCGATCCCGTCCGCTTCAATGCGTGGCCCGAGCTCAAGGAAGCCTATCTTTCCGGCTATACTCCCGCCACGTTCATCCTCGCCCCCATGGCCATCGCCCTTCGCGAGCAGGGGGTCAAAATCAAGATCGTTTACCTCGGCCACCGCGACGGCTCCGCTCTCATGGTTCGCAAGGATTCGAGCATCCACACCATCGACGATCTGCGTGGCAAAACCATCGCCATCCCGGGCCGCTACGCCAATCAGCGGCTTCTTCTTTACCGGGAACTCAAGGCCCGCGGGATGACCCTGAGCGACGTCAATCTTGTGGAAATGCCACCTCCCGACATGCCCACCGCGTTATATGCGAAGGCCGTGGATGCCGTGTCGTCCGGCGAGCCCTTCATGGGTCAGACGGAGCTCGACGGCTATGGCCGGTGCCTTTACCAGGCAAAGGATGTCTGGCCCGGCTTCATCTCCTGCGTCCTTGCCGTCAATGAGGACATGATCAAAAAACATCGTCCCCAGGTCCAGGAGCTCGTCGATGGAATCGCCAAAAGCGGCAAATGGCTCGACACCGGCATGGATCACCGCATGGAAGCCGCCCAGTTCGTCAGCACTCTTTATTATAACCAAAACCCGCGCCTCCTCGCATACGTCCTCAGCAAGCCGCCGGACCGCGTCAAATACACGGACCTCAAGCCGAACCGCGCGAATTTCGAGGAGATCGAAATGCTCGGCAAGGAGGTCGGAATGCTGAAGGGCACCGCGCACTTTGATGATTACGTCGATACCTCCTTCGCTCCTGATGACGACAAGGTGGTCGCGCAGGACTTCGAGTACAAAACGCAATGAATGCTCCCTTGGAATCCACGGTGGTCAAAACGACAGCTGAATCAACCCGGCCCGTGCCGGCGAGGCCGGGCATCGACTGGCTGCGTGCCCTCCTGCCGTGCGGTGTCGCGGCCCTCTTCCTGCTGATTTGGGATTTGAGCGTCCGCTTCTCCGGCAGCGATCTTTTCCCGAAACCAATCGAAGTTGCCCGCGCCATCGTCGAGCTGATCCAGCACGGCCTGCTGGTGAAGTACGTTGTGGCATCCTTGTTCCGCGTCAGTTGGGGCTTTGCCCTCGCCACGTTAATCGGCATTCCGTTCGGCCTCGTACTTGGCTGGTACACCCGGGCCGCACAGGCCTTCAATCCGTTGATTCAGATATTCCGCCCGATTTCTCCCATCGCGTGGATTCCTGTCGCAATCCTTTGGTTCGGTGTCTCCGATGCCGCCCCCATCTTCCTCATCTTCCTCGCCAGCGTATTCCCCATTACCGTCTCCGCCATGGCCGCGGTGCGGAACATGCAGCCCGTCTATGTCCGGGCCGCGAAGAACTTCGGGCTGAGCGAATGGGAACTCTTTAGTCAGGTCATTTTTCGCGCCTGCCTTCCACAAATCATCACCAGCCTCCGCATCGCCCTTGGCATCGCATGGCTTGTCGTCGTCGCCGCGGAGATGATCGCCGTCAATAGCGGCCTCGGCTATCTCATCATCGACGCCCGCAACGCCGGGAAGCGCTACGATCTCGTCGTCGCCGGTATGCTCATGATTGGCCTCATCGGCCTCGGGCTCGATATGCTGGTGCGAAAGCTCGAGAACTTCGACGAAGTCCGCTGGGGGTACGCAAACCGTTCATGACCGCTGTAACCGTCAGCAACCTTTGGATGAGCTTTCCCGGTAAGAAAAATCCCGTCCACGTCCTCGAGGACATCAATGCCGAGGTCGAGCAGGGCGAATTTGTCTGCATCGTTGGCCCTTCCGGCTGCGGAAAATCGACTTTGCTCAACATCATCGGCGGATTCCTTCCCGCCACCTCTGGCCAGGTCCTTGTCCAGGGTGCGCCAGTCTCCGGCCCCGATCCCCGCAGGATCTTCGTCTTCCAGGAGAATGGCGTATTCCCATGGCTGAACGTCCGCGAGAACATCGCCTTCGGTCTCCAAAAAATAGAGTCCGCTGCCCGGGAGTCCATCGTTGCGCATTACATCGAGATGGTCGGCCTCACCGGCTTCGAATCCGCCTACCCGGCCGAGCTCTCCGGCGGCATGCGCCAACGGGTCGAGATCGCCCGCGCCTTGGCCGCCAATCCCGACATCATCTACATGGATGAGCCCTTCGGCGCGCTCGATTTCATTACCCGCCTCAAGATGCGCGCCGACCTGGTCCGCATCTGGGAGCGTGAGCGTAAGACCATCCTCTTCGTCACCCATGACATCGAGGAGGCCGTCCAGCTCGCCGACCGCGTCCTCATCATGAGCCGCCGCCCCGCCACCATCCAGGATGTCATCGAGATAAACCTTCCACGCCCCCGCGACCTCGATTCCCCTGGCTACCTGGAAAAACGCGACCGCATCTTTGCTTCCATGGGGATGAGCCTCGGCGTCGGATAGCCTTCACCGCCGCGCAAACTTCACCCCCGCCACAAACGCACAGAACGCGGCACAAAGCCCCAGCGCCAGGTAATCCTCACTCAGCCTCGGTGAGAAAATCAGCCAGAATCCACGCCCTTTCACCAGTGCCGAGAAGCTGGAGACACAAAACGGCATCATGAACAGCCTGGCGGTTCCCCAGAACCCCAGCCGCCCCACCCCGCTCGACCGCGTGCTGATCAGCAGCGCAGCACCTACGATTCCCGACACTCCCAACGAAGTCAGCCACAACGCCCTGTTCCAGTCAAAGTACCGAACCACAAAAACGACATACCAAAGCAGGTAACACCAAAGAATGATCCGGCCGGCTGTGAGCTTGGCAAAGTACCGCACGGGCGCCTCTAGTGGTGATGCAATATCAGCACCAGCGCGATAAAACTCCCCCAGAACAGCGCCGCCAGCGCACACAGGATCAACAACGCCGGGATCGACGCAAGCACCAGCTTGACCAGGAACATCACCATTGACCCAAACGGCACCTGCAAATCGACAACCGCCACCCGTTCGGGCGGCGCTGCCACCGGCGGTAGCTCCCGCTCAACCGCCGGTGCAGGCACGGGCACACGCGCAGGCAATTCCTCCGGAGTCACCGGTTCGATCGGTGCCTCCTGCACAATCTCGCCCGCCACCGGCCCATCAGGGACATCCTCGTCTCCTCGCGCCCGCCCCAGCACTTCCCCCAGCGTTGTCCAGTCAAACTGCCCATCCCGTATTGCCGCATCCGAATCCCCGTAGGTCCCCTCATAGACCAGCTCACGCACGTCCTGCTCTTCGTAGGGACCTTCGCGTTGTCCGTCTTTGAGAACCCAGATGGCCATTGCGTGAAACATAATCGAAGAAGGGCAGGGGAGGCAACTGCCCCGCGTGCATTTGTGATGAAAGACCCGCTGAACCAGCCACTTGCACAAGCCAATCCCTCAATTTCCCGCCTTCCGGTACTTTGCCAGGATCGGTGCCAGCTTTGCATTCAGCGAGTCCTGTTTGCTCGCAAAATACCCCTGTCCCGTCACCCCGCAGTCATGCATCACCAGCGGCAACTTCGCGATCACCTTTTGTCCCAGCGGATTCTTAAGGAAATTCACCAGAGCCCAGAGTTCCTCCTCCGTGTAATCCTGCGCATACACCTGCACCAGCTTCGGCTTGATATCATCCCACCTCACTTCCTGGTTGAACCATTCCAGAAACGCCTTGCGTACCTCCTCCTGCGCTGCATCCGGCAGCCCGTCCCGCTTCATCCCATTCAGCACCGGCTGCAGAAACGCCCCAAAACTATCCCGGAGGCTGCCCGGGCTATAGGTCAATTCCAGGACCTCACGCGCCAGGATCGTCCGATTGTCTTCATCCCCCCGCGCTGGCCGCGAAACCAAACCCGCCGGCAAAATCACCAGTGCAAGGCAAACAACCCGGAAACAACGAGTGGTAAACATTCTGCCACTCTCCATCGGGATGCCGCCCGCTCAAATCGAAAAAACTCTCCCCTTGCCGGCCTAAGCCCTTGCCCGTGTCAGCATAATCTCATTCCCCTCCGGATCGCGGCACATCGCCAGGTGCGCCGGTTCCTCTGGCGTATCGATCGGCGGTCGCAACACTGTCCCGCCACACTCGTGCAGCGCATCGCAAGCCGCGAACAAATCCCCCACTTGAAAACTCAACCCCGTCCATGTCGGCTTCCCTTCCCCGCCT
>Ga0302319_10013980_pt1 | contig 15008 bp, 16 predicted proteins | sample Bog_T0_2_FD_203319 | JGI IMG/M metagenome (GOLD analysis project Ga0302319, IMG submission 203319) | Peat permafrost microbial communities from Stordalen Mire near Abisko, Sweden - Bog_T0_2 | ecosystem: Environmental > Terrestrial > Soil > Wetlands > Peat | place: Sweden: Abisko, Stordalen Mire... | reverse complement strand
GCGAGGAGGGCGGCGGTCGCGACCGCGAGGGAAAAGCGCTTTGGAAAGAATGCCATGGTGAAGAAAGGTGGGAGCCGGGCGCGGAAGGCGCGAGCCAAGACCGGTTACAGCAGGATTTCAACCAAACTGATTGCGTCCCCCGGGAGTCCGGATTTCCTCGGAGTCAGTGAACACGTTTGACCGGCATCTCCTGCGCGAGTGGCTGCAAATCCTCGGTCTGTGGCTGGTGGCGACCTGCGGGCTCCTGTTTGCCCAGATTTCCTACGACGATTTTCCCCGGCTGCGCGAGGAGGGCGCGCGGGGCCTGGACTACTGGAACTACTTCATCGTCACCATGCCGAGTTTCCTGGCGATCGTGCTGCCCTCGGCGCTGCTCGTCTCCCTGCTCTTCACCCTGACCAAGCTGCACCGGGCCAATGAATTGACCGCGATGCGGGCGGCGGGTGTGGGCTTCCTCCGGCTGATGTCCCCGATCTGGTGCGCCGGGGTCCTGGCCTGCGGGGTGGCCTGGTGGCTCAACTCGGTCGTGGTGCCCTGGTCGGTCGAGGCTTCGCGGGCCCAGGACGAGGCGCTGGGGTTCCGGAGCCAGGCCAAGGTCCTCCCGCCCGACCGCGTGGGTGCCGTTGACAGCGTCGCCTTCGCCAACCCGCAGGGCCGGCGGATGTGGTTTTTTAATCGCTACAGCAAGTTCACCCGCCGTGGCTACGGAGTGTCGGTCTCCCAGCTCGACCCGGAGCGCCGGGAGATGGACCGGATCGTCGCGCGCGAGGCCTGGTTCGACCCGGTGCGTCGCGGCTGGACCTTCCGGGCCGGGCGCGAGCTGAGCTTCGACGTGGAAAGCGGGGAGGAGATGGCCTCGACGCCGTTTGCCGAGCGGTTCGAGCCACGGTACCACGAGGATCCCGGGCTCATGCTGCTGACCACGGCCCGGCCCATCGACCTGTCCTTCTTTGAACTGCGCCGCCTGGTCGACTATTTTGCGGTGGCGAACCCGTCCGAGGGCGTGCTCTACGCCGTGCGCTACTACCGGCTCATTGCGGACACGCTGGGGCCGCTGATCGTGATCGCCATCGCGATCCCCTTCGCCGTGGCCGGCGTGCGCGTCAATCCGGCGGTGGGCGTGTCCAAGGCCATCGGACTGTTTTTCCTTTATTACGTGGTCATGAATCTCGCCGAGATCCTCGCGACCAAGCAACTGGTCGAGCCCCCGCTTGCCGCCTGGCTGCCCGACCTCGGGATGGCGGGGCTGGCGGTCTGGCTGTTCGCGCGGTTGCGGTAGTTAGCCCAACGCATCCGCCAGCGAGGCGATGATGTCCTCGGCGGGTTCGATGCCGACGCAGAGGCGCAGCAGGTCCGGGTCCAGGCCGGCGGCGGACAGCCTGGCGCGGCTGGCGGGACTCTTCAGCAGGTCGTAATGGGCGAGGTACATGTAGGGGCAGAGCAGGGTCGTCTTCATCCCGAAGCTCGGTCCCTTGGGCAGGTTCAGCCGGTCGTAGAACGCCTCGAGCGGCCCGCGCACGGTGAAGGAAAGCACGCCGCCGATCGCGTCGGGCGCGCGCGCGATCCGCCGGTAGTTCGCGCGCGAGGCCGGGTGCAGCGCCCAGTAAACCTCCTTCACCTTCGGATGGGAGGCGAGGAACGCGGCCACGCGCGCCGCGGTTTTCTCGATCTGCGCCAGCACCTGCTCCGTCGCCCCGATTTCCTCGGCCAGGCGCTGGAGGTCGCGGGGATAGACTGGCTCGAGCCGGTCCGCGGCCAGGCGGCGCAGCGCGGCGGCGTCCGGCCCGGCGGGATTCACCGCGACCAGCCCGGCGAGGACATCGCCCTCGCTCGCGGTGTATTTCGTGAGGCTGCTGACCAGCAGGTCGGCGAAGGCCAGGACGTCGACGCTGAAGACCGAGGCGATGGACCCATCGAGCACCAGGCGCACGCCGTGGCGGCGGCAGAGCGCGGCTAGCGCGGGCACATCGGGTGTCTGCATCAGCGGATTGTTCGGGATCTCGGTGAGGACCCCGGCGATCCGGGAGCCCTGCTCGGCAAAGAGGCGCTCCAGGGCCGCCTGGTCGAACACGTCGCTGATCGCGATGTAATCGTCCGCGGATGGGGGGAATTTCTCCAGGATGGCAATCGTGTCGAGATAGGCCCAGCCGAGCTGCACCCAGAGGGTGCGGCCCCGGGCCGCCTGCACCTCGGACACCGCGCGAAAGGCGGCGTGGACCGCATTCATGCCGCTGTTGGCGAGGAGGAGATCGGCGTCGCCGGCGCCCGGCAGGACGCGCCGCAGCCGGCGTCGCACCTCGGCGGCGGCGTCGCCCGCAAACCGGGCCTCGGCGTGCGCGGCGGGGCGCAGTCCCAGTCGGACGATGTGGTCCTCGGCCTCGCGCGACGAGAGGAATCCCCCGACATTCTGGAGGTAGAGCTTGGCCCGGGCGGCTACGTCCCCCGATTCGGGATGGGAAAGGCCGTGGAGGCCGTCGCGGGCAAAAAGCGTGGCGCCGGCGGCGGACCCCAGATGCCGGGACAGCTCCCCGGCCATGCGCTCGGAGGAAGTGAGCCACAGGATGCGCCCGGCGGCCGCAAAATGGGCGGCGAGCTGCTGGGCGAAGGGATGGACGACAAACCGCGGGTAGCCCGAGGTCATCTGGCGGGTGACATCCGGGTCCTTCTCCTCGTAGCCGCGCACCGCCCGCATCGTGGGCAGGCTGCAGGAGACGGCATGGGGGCTGTCCGGGATGGGACGGCCGAGCGGAATGGGAGTGAACGCGGACATGGCGGTGAAAAAAAGTAGCGCAGGCGTCCCGCCTGCAATCTCGACGACGGCAGGCGGAACGCCTGCGCTACTTTCGGGCAAACGCCCGGTGCGCTCAAGTACGGACTTCGTGCTTGGCGGTGCTGGGTGGGCTTCCCGGCCGCCAGATGCCGAGAAAAGCGTCGCCACCCGCGCCGCGTCCCGCGAGGCTGCGCGGCGCATGAAGCTGGTCTCCTGGAACGTCAACGGCGTCCGCGCGGCGCTCAAGAAGGGGCTCCTCGGCTACGTGGAGGCCTCCGGCGCCGATGTCATCTGCCTGCAGGAGATCAAGGCGCATCCGGGCGACGTCCAGCACGTGGCGTGGCCGGGCTACGAGCCGCTCTGGTACAATGCGGAGAAGAAGGGCTACAGCGGCACCGGCATGCTGGTGCGCTCGAAACCCCTGCAGGTGACCCGGGGCATCGGCCGGGCGGAGCACGACCGTGAGGGACGCGTGCTGGCGGCGGAATTTTCCGACTTCTGGCTGGTCAATGTCTACCAGCCCAACTCCCAGCGCGGCCTCACGCGGCTGGCCTATCGCACCGGGGAATGGGACGCGGCCTTCCGGTCGTACCTGCGGAGGCTCCAGAAAAAGGGCAAGCCGGTCGTCTTTTGCGGCGATCTCAACGTGGCGCACGCGGAGATCGACCTGGCCAATCCCCGGTCCAACCGCCGCAACGCCGGCTTCACCGACGAGGAGCGGACCAATTTCACCGCGCTGCTTCGGGCCGGCTTCGTCGACACCTTCCGGGCTTTCGAGCCGGGCCCGGGTCACTACTCCTGGTGGAGCCAGATGGCCGGGTGCCGGGCGCGGAACATCGGGTGGCGGGTCGATTATTTCGTGGCCGACGAGAAGCTCCGTCCCGCCCTCCAGCGCGCGTGGATCAGCCCGGAAGTGATGGGCAGCGACCACTGCCCGGTCGGACTCGAGCTGGGATAAACCGCCGCCAATGTTTTTAAACAGGAAGGACGGACAGTTCGGGGAGAAGACCCGGATGGATCGAACTCTTCCCGGCCTTCCCGATCTTCCTGTTCAAATCCTCAACGAACCATGAACGAACTCAAGGAACTGATGCTGCAGCCGCCGAAGCTCACGCTGGCGGTGGCGGAAAGCATGACGTCCGGCCGGATTCAGGCGCGGGTCGGAGCGATCTCGGGCGCCTCGAATTTCTTTTCCGGAGGAATAACCGCCTACAACCTCGACCAGAAGGTGCGTCACCTTGGGGTGGATCGCGCCGCGGCGACGGCCGTCAACTGTGTTTCAGCCGGCGTTGCCGAACAGATGGCGCGCGGGGTGTGCGCCTTGTTTGGAGCCGATGTGGGTGTCGCGACCACCGGCTATGCCGAACCGTCGGCAGACCCGGTCGTGCCCGACCCCTTTGCGTGGTGGGCGATCGCCTGGCGCCAGAGAGATGGAAGCTCGGCGACGCGCAGCGGACGCGTCGATTGCCCCGGAGCATCGCGGGTGGCGGCGCAGGAGCAGGTGGCGGAGGCGGCGTTGGCGGCGCTGGTGGCGTGGCTGAAGGCCGCGCGTCAGGATCTGCCAACGTAGAGGCGACGTACCGTCGCCTCCCGATGAGGAACGCGGCGGGACGCCGCGTCTACTTTCATCACTGCGCCAAACGCTCGACGTAACTCATCAGGGGCTGGACTTCGGCGGGCGGGGTGACCCAGTCGCTGTAGAGCAGCTCCGGCAGCGTATAATTCGTGTCGTAGAGGACGAAGTTGGCATCGTCGTCGCGCGAGACCATCCCGGCCTTGATCGTCGCGCCCGCGTAAAGGCCCGCGGACTTGGTGTATATCAGCACGGGGGTCTTGAGAATCTCGACGTAGTCCTTTTCCGCGGCCGCCTCGCTGGGCCCGGCGGTGGCCTTGGCGTCCACCCCGACATTGAAACGGTTCTTGAAGAGCAGGCGCGGGGTGGCGTCGTCGGTGATGATATAGACGGTCTCGACGGACTTCATCCCGATCTGCAGGCCGAAGCTGGCCTCGTTGGCGGCCAGCAGCACGGGAACGCTCCACTGTCCGCCCGTCTTTTTGACCATGATGAGTCCGTAGCCGCCCTTGATCCCGAAGATGTATCCGGCCTTGAACTGGTTGGTGATGATCACGGCCCGGGCGGCCTGCCAAACCGGACGGGGAATGGCCGTCGCCGGATCGCTCATGATCTCCTGCAGCACGGCCTCACACGACTCGACACGGGTGACCGTGTCCTTGCGGGACGGCTCGCAAAAGGCGGGAGTGGCCGCGCCGAGCAGCAGGAGAACTAAAACAGGCAGGATCTTTTTCATAAAATTGGACGTGGGCTGGAGCAGCGGACACCTAAGCATGGAGTGAGGTTCTTGGAAAGGTGGATTTATTAGCGGGACAACGGTTTGGTCGGGCTGCGCTCAATCCAGGCCCCGGGCGGCCACTTCATCCTCGTTCCAGCCGAGATAGTGGCCGAGTTCGTGGAGGTAGGTGAGCCGAACCTCGGAGCGAAAACGGGCGGCCTGGCTGCCCGCATAATCACGTAGGTTATTGATATAGAGTAGGATTTGAGGAGGAGCCAGGTTGTCCTCGGAAAACTCCGTCCCGTGGGCGCTGCCAGTGAAGAGCCCGAGGATATCGGGCTCAAATCCCTCGGCCAGCACGCTGGCGTCGGGTCCGGCCTCGTAATGCACCGGCACGGCACACGCGATCTCCCGGATTTCCGGCGGCAGTTTGCCCTGAATCGCGGCGACCGTGTCCGCGGCGATCCGCACCCATTGGGGAAAACTCATCGCTTTCGGCACAAGTTCAGGCCGTCCGCGACGGGCAGCAGCACGGAGTCGACCCGGGCGTCGGCGGCGAGTTTGCGGTTGAGGGCGTCGATCGCCCGATCGCGATCGTTCTTCGGGTCGACCACGTTACCGTGAGCGAGCATGTTATCGAACACGATCAATCCGCCGGTGCGCAGCCGGGGCAGCACCAGCTCATAATAGGCATCGTAACCGGTCTTGTCGGCATCGATGAAGGCAAAGTCGAAGGTCCGGCCCGGCTCCAGCGCCGCCAGGGTGGAGGCGGCGGGGCCCAGGCGCAGCTCGATGCGGTCATCGACCCCGGCTCGCTTCCAATAGCGGCGGGCGATGTCGGTCCACGCGGCGCTGACGTCGCAGCAAAGCAGGCGCCCGCGCGGGGCCAGCCCGCGGGCGATGCAAAGGCTGCTGAAGCCGGTGAAAGTGCCGACCTCCAGCGCCGATTCCACCCGCAGGGCGGCGACCAGCAGGGTGAAAAAGTCTCCCTGCTCGGCGGTGGCGATCATGGCCCCGGACTCACCCAGCCGCTCGGTTTCCCGGCGCAGTTCCGCCAGCAGCGGGTCGTCGGCCCGGCTGCGCATCCGGCTGAGGTAATCATACTGGGCGTCGGTCAGGGCGAGGTTCTTGTTCATCGGGCAAAAGCCTGGGAAGGGGGCGCTCCGACCGCAAATTCAGGTTTTTGCAAAAAAAGTGTAACCATCCGGCCCCGGCCGCGTCTTGCCCCGGGTCGGTCACAGTTGATACCCGATCAGACCCCATGAAACCCTCAGTCCGAACACTCTTTTCGACCCTGGCCCTTGCCCTGGTGGCCGTGGGTCCCCTGGCCCGCGGGCAGGATACCCCTCCCGCCGCCCCGAGCGGTGGCGACGACCAAGCTCCTCCTCCTCCGGTCCATCACCGCCGCGGCATGTCCGCGGAGGAATATAAGGCGAAACTCAACCTGACCGACGCCCAGTTCACCCAGGTTTCTGCGATCCTTGCCAAGCAGAAGGAGGACGCGACGGCTGTGCGCGAGGATGACTCCCTTTCGGATGACGATAAACGGGACAAGATGATGGCGATCATGAAATCCGGCCACGATCAGATCCGAGCCCTCCTCACCCCCGATCAGCAGAAAATCTTCGATACGCTGCGGCCCCAGCACGGTGGTCCTCCCCGCCCGCCGGCCGACGCCCCGCCTCCAGCGTCCAACTAACGAACCACTTGTCAGGGATAGTGTGTGTGCCGCCGCGGATAGCAGCCCGCGGCGGCTTTTTTTTGCCCGGCCCCTGGGCACCCCCCGGGCAAAAATCCGCCGTAGTCCCGCAAAGCGGGACGAAGGAGGATTCTCCCGCCCACCCCATGCCCGATTCACCCCCCCCGCCGCCCATTGCGGCATTGAATCCATGAGGAATCAAAATTAGACCTCCGCCCGACATGTCCACTCCACCCAGCATCGCATTCATCGGCACGGGGGTCATGGGCCGCAGCATGGCCGGTCACCTGCAGCGCGCCGGCCACGACCTGCATGTCTACAATCGTACCCGGGAAAAGGCCCGGGTGCTGCTCGACGCCGGGGCCCATTGGCACGATTCCGCGGGAGCGGCGGCCGCGGCGGCCGACGTGGTCGTCACCATGCTTGGCTTTCCCGCCGACGTGGAATTCAGCTACCTCGGGACCGGAGGCATCGTCGCCCAGGCCCGGCCGGGCAGCCTGCTGATCGACATGACGACTTCGAGCCCCCTGCTGGCCCGGAGGATCGCGACGGCCGCGGCGGCGCGCGGGCTGGCGGCGCTCGACGCCCCGGTCTCAGGCGGGGATATCGGCGCGCGCGAGGCGCGGTTGGTGATCATGGTGGGTGGCGAGGCCGCGGCGTTCGCCCGGGCCCGGCCTTTGTTCGACCTGATGGGCAAGAACATCGCGCTGCTGGGCGCGGCGGGCGCCGGGCAGCATTGCAAGATGGCCAACCAAATTGCGGTCGCGGTGGGCATGGTGTCCTGGGTGGAGGCGCTGGCCTATGCGCGCCAGGCCGGCCTGGACCCCGAGCAGGTGCATGCGAGCATCAGCGGCGGCGCGGCCGGCAGCTGGGCCATGACCAACCTCGCCCCGCGGGCCCTGGCGGGCAATTTTGCGCCCGGGTTTTACGTGAAGCACATCCTGAAGGACATGCGGATCGCGCTCGAGGCCGCCGCCGAGATGAAACTCGATCTGCCGGGGCTGTCCGTTGCGAAAAAACTCTATGATGAGGTCGCGGCCAAAGGCTGGGACGAGTGCGGGACGCAGGCGCTATACCGGCTCTACGTCTCGCTCTGAGGCCCCCTCAATGCGCGGGGGCGGGCAGAAACGACGCGTCCATCACCTTGGCCGGGTTCAGTGAGCCCTTCGGCAGGATGTTGAGGTCCTCCAGCTGGCCGATCTCTCGCTGGTAACGCTCCGGGCTCATCTGCAGGTAGTCGCCGTCCTTGTCGTGGGCGAGCTGGGCGTCGATGATCTGGTGGCGCGACCATTCGAGATAATCGGCGGTCACCTTCGGATTGATCTTCAGCATGATCGCATGGGCGGGCTCCGGGTCCTTTTCGATGTAATACTGCCAACCGCGGTAGAGCGCGCGCAGGAACGCCCGGACCTGATCGCCGTGATCCCGCGCAAAATCCCGGCTGGTCACCACGGTCGTGTACGAATCGAAACCCGTGTCCCAGACATGGAGAAACTTCACCTTCACGCCCTGTTTCGCCAGGTAGTAGGGCTCCGCAATATAGTAGGCCTGCTGGATGAACGTCGGATCCACCGCAATCCGGCCGAGATCGAAATTCTGGGGAATGACCTGAAACTGGATGCCGTATTTTTCCCTCAGATAGGGCAGGAACGCCCATTCCGGCCGGGCCATGATGCTCTTGCCGTTGAGGTCGGCCCAGGTGTTCACGGGATTTGTCACCTGGGTCATCAGCACGCTGGGATCGTGCTGGAAGATGGAGGCGACATTGACCAGGGGCGCGCCCGCCTGGATGGCCAGGAGCACATTGGTCGAGTCGGACTGCGCGAGCTGGACTTGGTTGGTGGCGACCTTGGTCAGCGCGTAGGTATTGGGGCCGCCCTGGAGGAGGGTGACGTCCAGCCCCTCATCGCGGAAGTAGCCGAGCGCCTCTGCGGTGTAGAACGCGCCATGCTCGGGCTCGGCCACCCAGTCGAGCTGGACGATGATCTTGGGCCGCGCCGGAGCCGGAGGCGCGGAGCTGTCCGCCGGCTTCTTGGCACACCCGCCGGCGAGGGCGACTGCCAGGGCGAAAACAAAACAGGGAAGGAGCTTTCCGTGGAGTCGCATGACGCATTGAACCTAGCGCAGGCGTCCCCGCCTGCAACCTTCGAAGGCATCCGATGGCAGCCGATCAAATCAGTGTCCAGACCGTTTGAACGCGGCTTGGGCTTTCAGCCCAAGAGCTCCCGAGACACGGGCGGCAAGCCCGTGCCACGATGAATTGGCACCGTTGCGATCAAATTGATCCACCACCGATCTGCTGGCGCCCTTGACACCGTGGGCGTTCCGCCATCGCCTGTGGGGTCCGGGGTGTAGCTTAGCCTGGTAGAGCGCCTGGTTTGGGACCAGGAGGTCGCAGGTTCGAATCCTGTCGCCCCGACCATTTTGGGGGTCTACGCCAAAGATTGGGGAGGGGCTGTATAGCCCTCGGAGCACTGACTTCTGCAAAACATTATTTAATAGGATTTTGCCGATTAAAAATCGCTGCAACCTCCCGGCGGAAATTGCGTCTTATCCGTCCGAAATCTGGAAATTCCCAACCATATATCACATGCCCTGTTCACAAGGAGGTACCCATCATGAATGCCACAGCCATTGTCGTCTCGTTCGCGATGCTTGCCCTTGCCGCAGTGATCTACTGGCGCGCGAGTGGCAAGCGTGATGCCCAGATCAGCGCCCAGCGTTTGCAGAAGGATATTCAGGAAATCAAGTCCAAGCAGAGAGAGTTCACGGATGAGGCCGCGAACTCGAATGAAGAGGCGTATAATCGCGGGCGCCGGAATCTGGCGACGGCGCGCGAACAACTCGGCCGGCTCGACGGCGAGAGCACGCCCGACCGGGTCGATCGATCGCGCGCCGCTCTCGCGGACATCGAGGAACTGGGCGCGCAGCTCGAGGAAAACGTCCAGGCCAGCCGGACTGCCACGGTGTCCGAGGCGCGCCACTCGCGGGAAAGGCTCGCGCAGCGCATTTCCCGGCTCAAGGCCCGCGTGCTGCTCCTCGTGGCGGAGTCGAAAGCCAACGCCGCGCGCACCGCGGCCCTGGAGCAGCGCCTGCCGCAGGCCGAGGAACTCCTCGACGAAGCCATGGAGTTGATGCGCCGGGTGTCCCAGGATCTGGTCGCCGAATCGGACTACGACGTGCTGACCGACAACCTCCGGCGCGCGGTCCGTGAGGTCAGTCTCTGCCTGCGCACCCACGCGCAGTGGACCGCGGGGAAGATGGATCGGATGCTGGCGGAGAGCAACCGGCTGGTGCGGCGGCTCGAGACGGACGAAAGAACGGCGGCGGACGGCCCTTCGTCGGGCCATCCGGATCGTCTCGCCGCCGCGGCGGTCAGAACGTAGATTCGTGCCACCGTCGGAGGAGCAGCCAATGCAGGAGCCTGACTCCTCCGACGAAAAGAAACCCAAGCAGGCAGGCGACCAGGCCGGTGGCGAAGAGGGCGGGGATCTTGAGCTGGGAGAAATAGGCGATGGTCATGAAACCGATGCCGCCCACCCCGTTCTGCGCACTGCCGGCGAGAAAGTCGCCGGTGATCGCCCCGATCGGGGCCAGCGTGCCGGCGATCTTCATACCGGTCAGGAAGTAGGGCATCGCCGCGGGGACGCGCAGGTACCGGATCTCCTGGAAGCGCGTTGCATTGCAGATGAGGAAGAGGTCCCGCAGGTTGCGGTCGACCGAGAGGAAGCCCATGGTCGTATTGGCCACGACCGGGAAGAAGCAGATCATGAAGGTGATCGCCACGATGCTGGCGAGGCCTTGTCCAAGCCAGAGCGCGAAGATCGGGGCGAGGATGATCACCGGGGTCATCTGCAGCACCAGGATGTAGGGATAGAACGACTGCTTCAGGCGCAGGGAGAGCGCCATGGTCATCGAGAGCAGGAAGCCGATCACCACGGCGGCAAGAAAGCCGAGGACGGCGCCCCGGCCGGTGAGCAGCGCCGAGGCCAGCAGGGTGTGGCGCTCCTGCCACCCCGCCCGCAGGATTTCGTCCGGCGCCGGCAGCACGAAGGAGGGGATCTGGAAAAACGCTTTCACGGCGTACCACAGGCCCAGCAGCACGATGCCGGTGACGAGCGGGAGGAGCCAAAAAAAGCTTCGTTTCATTTGCCTGGGAAAATTCCCTTGAGGTCTTGAACAGGAAGATCGGGAAGGGCGGGAAGAAGGCCCGAGGCCTCAAGCCCTTCCCAATCTTCCCGGCCTTCCTGTTCAAATGGTTCGAAATCGATCATGTCTGCGGGAGCACGCTGCGGAGGGCGCGGGTGGTTTCCGCGAGCAGTTCGAGAAACTCGGGCGTCTCCCGCAGTTCGGCCGACCGGGGGTAGGCGAACGGCACGTCGATGGTGCGGGCATGGCGGCCGGGGTTGGGCGACAGCACGACGACGCGGGTGGAGAGGAAGACCGCCTCGGCGACCGAGTGGGTGACGAAAAACCCGGTGAAGGGATCGCGCTGGCGGATGGCCAGCAGGTCCTCGTTCAGGCGGTCGCGGGTCATCTCGTCGAGGGCCCCGAAGGGCTCGTCCAGCAGCAGGATCCGCGGGGCGACGCTGAGTGCGCGCGCGATCGACACGCGCATCTTCATGCCGCCGGAGAGCTGCCAGGGAAACTTTCTCGCGGTGTCCGCCAACCCGACCAACTCAAGCATCTCCTGGGCGCGCGCCCGACGGTGGTCGCGGTCGTCCCCGCGCAGCATGAGCGGGAGCTCGACGTTGGCCGCGACGCGCCGCCACGGCAGCAGGTTGGCGTCCTGGAAGACGACGAAGACCTCCCGGCGCGCCTCCTCCGGGCTCATGCCGTCCACGACGATCGACCCGGCGCTGGGCGGGGTCAGGCCGGCGATCAGGCGGAGCAGGGTGGATTTCCCGCAGCCGCTCGGCCCGATGAAGCTGACGAACTCCCCCGGGGCGACCGCGAGATTGATGTCCATGAGCACGAGCGGCCCTTGGTCGAAGCGCTTGGCGACGTGCTCGAGGCGGACGATGGAAGCTGGATCAGGATTATTTACCAAGGCAGTGAGACGATTTGGCCATGAAAGGCGAAAAAAAGACAGCAATCTCCGATCCAAATGGCCGCAAAAAGGCGCATGGCATTCCGTCGAGGGTGGGGCGGCTTATCCCTAAGACGCCGGTTCGGCTCCGACTCCTGACGAAGTGGCATGGGCTTCCAGCCCATGTTATCAACGAACACGGGCTGGAAGCCCGTGCCACGTCAATCCGGCGTCGTCGCGACCAGCTGCGTCGCCCACCCCTAATGTGGTTGCGGCCATGCCCCGCCATGTCTCTGAATCCGAAGATGGACGCCATCGAACAAAAGTTGAACGATTTGGGACTGAGCTTGCCGCCCGCGCCTGCGCCGGCCGGCAGTTATGTTCCGTTCCGGATCAACGGGAATACCCTGATCCTTTCCGGGGTGCTGAACATGCGCGACGGAGCGCTGACCCACGCGGGCCAGGTCGGGCGGGAGCAGACCGTCGAGTCGGCCAAGGCCGCAGCCCAGGTCTGCGCGCTCAATACCCTGGCCACGATCAAGTCCGCCCTGGGGCGGCTCGACCGGGTGAAGGAATTCCTGCTCGTCAACGGCTTCGTCAACGGCGTCGCCGGCTTCGCCGACAGCCCCCAGGTGATCAATGGCGCCAGCGACCTTTTCGGCCAGCTTTACGGCGAGGCCGGCAAGCACGCCCGGGCGGCCGTCGCCGTCGCCGGCCTGCCCCGGAATGCGACGGTCGAGATCCAGGTGACTGTTCGGTTTGAGTGAGGCAACGTGGCATGGGCATCCTGCCCATGTGCTCATGATCCACGGGCTGGAAGCCCGTGCCACGTCCAGACAGCTGCCCCCTTCCGCCTTCCTATTTCCTACTTTCGGCCCGGTCCGCCCTGGACCAGATTGCGGGCCCGCAGCCGGAGCCCGTTCAGCCGGATGAAGCCGGTCGCGTCGTTCTGGTTGTACCAGCTCTTCACGCCTTCCATCGAGGCGATCTTCGCGTCGTAGAGCGAGTACTTCGACTTGCGGCCGCAGGTGATGACGTTGCCCTTGTAGAGCTTGAGCCGGACGGTGCCGGAGACGTACCGCTGGGTCTGGTCGACCAGCGCCTGGAGGGCCTCCCGCTCGGGGGCGAACCAGAATCCGTAGTAAACCAGCTCCGCGTATTTCGGGATGAGGGAATCGCGCAGGTGCATGACCTCGCGGTCGAGCGTCAGCGACTCGATCTGGCGGTGTCCCTGCATCAGGATGGTGCCGCCGGGCGTCTCGTACACTCCCCGCGACTTCATGCCGACAAAGCGGTTCTCGACCAGGTCGACCCGGCCGATGCCGTGCTTGCCGCCCAGCCGGTTCAGCGCCTTGAGCACGCCGGCCGGCGTCAGCTTCTTCCCGTTCACGGCGACGCAGTCGCCGCGGGCGAATTCGAGCTCGACGTATTCCGCCCGGTCGGGGGCGTCCTCCGGCGAGACGGAGAGCTTGAACATGCCCTTGTTTTTCGCCGTGGTCGGGTCGAACCAGGGATCCTCGAGGATGCCGGCCTCGTACGAAATGTGCAGGAGGTTCCGGTCCATCGAGTAGGGCTTGTGGAGCGAGGCCTCGACGGGAATCTTGTGCTGCTGGCAGTAGGCGATCATCTCGGCGCGGCCGGGGAATTTCTCCCGGAAGGCGTCGAGCTTCCACGGGGCGATGATCTGCAGCTTGGGCGCGAGCGCCATGTAGGTGAGCTCGAAGCGGCACTGATCGTTGCCCTTGCCGGTGGCGCCATGCGAGACCGTGTCGGCGTGCTCCTTTTTCGCGATGGCGATCTGGGCCTGGGCGATCAGGGGCCGGGCGATGGAGGTGCCGAGGTAGTACTGGCCCTCGTAAACCGCATTGGCGCGGATCATCGGATAGATGAAGTCGCGCGCGAACTCCTCGACCAGGTCGAGGGTGTAGTGGCGCGTGGCGCCGGTCCGCCGGGCCTTGGCGGCCAGCCCGCGCAGCTCCTCCTCCTGGCCGATGTCGGCCGCGAAAGTCACGATCTCCGCGTCATAGGTCTCGCGGAGCCATTTAACGATGACGGACGTGTCGAGTCCGCCCGAGTAGGCCAGGACGATTTTCATAGCAGCTGGGAGTTTTCTGTTTGAACAGAAAGAACGGGAAGTTCGGGAAGAAAGCAGGCTGTTTTGACTTCTTCCCGGCCTTCCTGTTCAAGAATCATTTTTAAGCGGATTCCGCGAGCAGGGAAAGGATCGCCTTCTGCACGTGGAGGCGGTTCTCCGCCTCGTCGAAGACGACGGAGCGGGGATTGTCGAGCACGGCCTGGTCCACCTCCTCGCCGGGGTGAGCCGGCAGGCAGTGCATGAAAAGGGCGTCGGGCCGGGCGGCGGCGAAGAGCGCCGCGGTCACCGCGTACGGCCGCATCCGGGTGCGGCGGGCCGCCGCCTGCTCCTCGTGGCCCATGCTGGCCCAGACATCGGTGTAGACCAGGTCGGCGCCGGCGACGGCCGCGAGCGGGTCGGTGGTGAACTCGAAGTCGGCCGGGCGGTGGCCCGCCTTGAGCAGGGCCCGGATGTCCGGCCCCGGCGCGTGGTCGCGCGGGCCGGCCAGCGCCAGCTTCATCCCGAACAGTTCCGACCCCAGGATCCAGGAGTTGGCGACGTTGAAATTGGTGTCGCCGAGGAAGGCGATCTTCCGGCCCCGGAGCGCGGCCAGCAGGTCGCCCTTCCGGCCCGCCCACCGCTCGGCGGCGGTGAAGGCGTCGGACAGGATCTGGCAGGGGTGGAGGAAGTCCGTCAGCGCGTTGATCACCGGCACGCTCGCGGCCGCGGCGATCCGCTCGATGTCCCGGTGGGCAAAGGTCCGCACCACCAGCCCGTGCACGTAGCGCGACAGCACGCGGGCGGTGTCCTCGATCGACTCGCCCCGGCCCAGCTGGATGTCATTGTGGTTCAGGAACAGCGGGTACCCGCCGAGCTCGCGGATGCCGACCTCGAAGGACACGCGCGTCCGGGTGCTGGACTTGGCGAAGATCAGCGCCCAGGTCTGGCCGGCGAGGGGCAGCGCGGCCTTCCGGCCCCGCGTGCGCTTGAATTCCCGCGCGCGCGCGAAGACCTCGCCGATCTCTTGCGGCGTGAAGTCGGTCTCCTTGAGGAAGTGTCTCATGGCGGGAAAGGAAAGTATATAGAGACTCCACCCACGGCAGACGAGACGAAAGTGGCAGGGAGTAGCGCAGGCGTCCCGCCTG
>Ga0302319_10013979_pt1 | contig 15009 bp, 11 predicted proteins | sample Bog_T0_2_FD_203319 | JGI IMG/M metagenome (GOLD analysis project Ga0302319, IMG submission 203319) | Peat permafrost microbial communities from Stordalen Mire near Abisko, Sweden - Bog_T0_2 | ecosystem: Environmental > Terrestrial > Soil > Wetlands > Peat | place: Sweden: Abisko, Stordalen Mire... | reverse complement strand
TCAAGCGCATCGGACTGGTCGCCGTCTACAGCTGCTTTGTCCTCGTGGGCAGCGGTGGCTTGCAAATTGTTGGCTTGATTGGTCTTCTTGATGACCTCTTTCCTTTGTTCTCACCGACGAAGCAAACGCTGCACGACAAGTTCGCTGGCAGCGTCGTGGTGAAGGTGTGAACCAACACCGCGACGAGAGACCGCGCATTCTCCAACAAGGAACGACAAGGATGACATCATGACATGCCCGAATTGCGGTACTGAGACGAACGACACGTTCTGCGCCAATTGTGGGACGCAAGTAGTCGTGCGCTCGAGCACCGTGGACGCAACGGAGCCGGAACTCGCGCGCTGGCGACTGCGCGTCGGCGCCACGATGATCGACTTCCTTACCATGTTGGTGCCGCTCCTGGTTCTGAAAGCAATCTTCGGCAGTGTGTACGGATCCGCGGTGTACATCGTGTTCTTCGGCGTCTATCTCGTCGGGCAATGGTTCGTTTTCGATGGCCAGTCGCTTGGAAACCGTATGGTCCAAACGCAAATTCGCGACGCCGATTCAGGTGGACGGATCACCCTGCGCCAAGCGCTCTGGCGCTATTTTTATCTTGAGGTGTACGTACTCATCGACGTCTTCGCGATTGGGGTCAATTCACCAGTACTCGTCACGGTCGCCGTCATCTATGTAGTCGTGAATCTTCTCTTTCCACTTGGCGACAAACGAAATCAGACGATCCACGACAAACTCGCACGCACCGTCGTGGTCATGGCTCCACGGCACGTCTCGTCCTGAGCGAGCCGATCAGGTTGGCTACGGCCTAGCGACTTATTTGAGACACCAGCCAATGGGTGCCACGATGCGGTCGGCTGAAACGGGGCCCCACGTACCTTGCTGGTAGGTCTCGACGGGCGGTGGTTTGTCCAAAAGCGGCGCCGCCACTTCCCAGAGCCGGTCGATACCGTCCGAGCGGGTGAACAGCGAACGATTGCCGAGCATGGCTTCGAAGATTAGGTGCTCATACGCCTCGAGGTGATGCGATGAGTCAAAGGAGTCCTTGTAGTGAAACGTCATTTCCGCGGAGTCGAGATGCATCAAAGGCCCCGGTTCCTTCGCGAGGAATTGGGCGTGGATGGAACCCGGATCGGCAAAATCGACGACGAGTTTGTTTCCACGCCAGCCCTTTTCCTGCTTGGAAACGGGGAAAAGACGCATGACTGGTTCGTCGAAACCAATCGTGATCATTTGGCGACTCTGCTTGAGACACTTGCCCGATCGCAAATAGATTGGCACGCCCTTCCAACGGGTGTTCTCCACTTCGGTACGCAATGCCACGTAGGTCTCGGTGTCGGAGTCCTTCGCGACGCCCGGCACGTCGAGGTAGCCCTCATACTGCCCACGTACGACGTGGGCGGGATTGACGGGTTGCAGGGTCTGGAAGACCTTGTGCACCTCGTCGCGCAGGGGGCCCGCTTCTAAGCTGACTGGCTGCTCCATCGCGACGAAGCCGAGCACTTGGAAGAGATGGCTCACGATCATGTCGCGGAACGCACCCGTTTCGTCGTAAAACGCACCGCGACCCTCGACCGACAGCGTCTCGGTCACGTCGATCTCGATGAACCGGATGTGGTCACGATTCCACAGGGGCTCGAAAAGTCGATTGGCGAAACGCAACGCGAGGATGTTGTCGATGGACTCCTTACCGAGAAAGTGATCGATTCGAAATACTTGCAGCTCATCGAACTGCGAAAGGATGACTTCGTTCAAGTGGCGCGCCGACGCGAGGTCGGTGCCAAAGGGTTTCTCACAAATGATTCGAGAGTTCTCATTCAGTCCGGCGTCGCCCAACATGGTGATGAGCTCGAGCACCGCATTCGGGGGCACCGCGAGATGTAACAGCCGATGAACTCGCCCACCAATCTCTGCCTCGGCGTCCTTCACCGCAGCGTGAAGCGCCTTCGCGTCATCATCTCCCGAGACAACGAACGAGAGCGAATGTTCGAACTCGGCCCATCCTTCGCCTTCAGGCTTGTTACTGCCGAAGGTCTTGATGGCATCTTTCGCATACGAGCGAAATTCATCATTGGTGAGCGCGGATTTTTCTCGTGACGTGCCGATAATGCGGTATTTCTTTGGTAGCAGTCCCGCGAGATGCAAGTGGTAGAGCCCCGGGATGATTTTTCGTCGAGCGAGGTCGCCAGTGACACCAAAGAGCACGATCACGTGATTCTCGGGAATCTGGGACTCCGATGATGCTTTGCGTTCGCTCACTGCCTACCTCCCGAGATAACGCGACGCACCGTATTTCCCGATGCCACGAGAACGTCACTGATCAGCGTCGGGGCGAAAAGTCCGTGTTCCACAACCCCGGGCATGTCCGCCAACCTACGCGATAGGAGCGCCGGATCGTGCACTTCGCCGTGATAATCAGCGACCACGCCTCCGTCGGGACTCAGCGGGACCGCGCGCACCGTTGTCGAACCCAAGCGCGCCAGGGTCGCGCGCAGACCAAAGGCCATAAGCTCAAGAGGTACTGGAGGGCCCAACGAGTCGACGAGTTTGCTCGAATCAGCGATGATCACGTAGCGCTTGGCGCTCGCGGCGACGATCTTCTCTCGCGTGAGGGCCCCACCGGCGCCCTTGATTAACCAGCCGTCGGGCGCGATTTGATCAGCCCCGTCGATCGCGAGGTCGAGTTCGGTCTCGGCGTCGAAGTCCTCCACGTGCAAACCGAGTGCGAGAGCGGCGGCTTGGGTATGCGGCGACGTCGCGACAAACGTAGCGTCGATTGCGCGCGTCGATAGTGCTTCTAAGAGAAACGCGACCGTCGTTCCCGTGCCGAGCCCGACGCGCATCCCTCGCTCGACGAGCAGTGCCGCTTCGCGCGCAGCGAGGAGCTTCTCGGTGTCGCGCGCCGCACTCATAGAGCGGCGCGGTCCGCCATGATGATCGATCGGCTCGCCACCACGCGACCCGCGGGAATACTCGAGTCGCCGTCGAGCAATCGAGCCAGTGCGTCCTTCTTCTCGGCGCCGGTCACGACCCACAACAATTGGCGTGCGGAGTTGAGTTCTTCGTACGTGAGGGTCATTCGTCGATGCCCTTGGTACTCGTTCGTAAGGGCAACGCGGCGATCTACGACGTCAAGCACGGGGTCGCCGGGCACGAGTGACGCCGTGTGTCCGTCCGGGCCAAGCCCCAAGTGGACGAGGTCGAATTCCTCGGGCAGAAGCGACGCATAGTGATTCGCCGCCGCGTCGAGGTCATCGTCGTCAACGGGCATCGCCCGAATGTGCGCCTGGTCACCGAGCCCGGCGCGTAGTTCGAGCACGTTTCGCGCTGGATCATTCGTCGGCGCGATGCGTTCGTCAACTTGATAGAAGATTGCCGATTCCCACGGGAACGCTGCGCTGCCAAGAACGCGGAACATCGCCGCGGGGGTTCGACCTCCGCTCATCGCGAGCGAACAGATGATCCCCGTCGACACTCTGTCGTGGGCATACTGTGCGACGTAAGCGGCCGCGGCTCGAGCGACGCTCTGGTCGTCTTCGTACGTTTGTAGTTCGTGCTGCACGCTGGTCAGCCCTCGTCGCTTCTCTCACGGCGCACGTCCGCGCTCGGCACTAAGTCTAGAAGTCCGCTCCGCGCCTTCTCAGACGCTGACGGCGTGCGGCATGCAGAGGTCGTCGTATTCCGCAATCACGATGGGCGCAGCGTTCTCCCCGCACGCGGGACACGATGGGTCGCGACGAACTTTGAAGGTGCGAAAACTCTGCTCGAGCGCGTCATAGGTGAGCAAGCGTCCCACGAGTGGGTCGCCCAACTCGAGCAGCAACTTGATTGCCTCGACCGCTTGGATCGAGCCGACGATGCCGGGCAGCACGCCCAGCACCCCCGCTTCGGCGCAACTCGGAGCGAGTTCGGCGGGTGGCGGCTCGGGGATCATGCAGCGGTAGCAAGGTCCGACGTAGGGATTGAACACCGTGATCTGACCTTCGAACCGAAAGATCGAACCGTGGACTACCGGGATGTTCTTCAGCAACGCCGCGTCATTGACGAGGTAGCGAGTGGGAAAATTGTCCGTACCGTCGACGATGACGTCGTAGCCATCGATGATGTCAAGAATGTTGTCGGCACCAAGACGCGTGTCGTACGTGATGACCTTGACGTCGGGATTCATCGCCGTCAGGGTCTCCTTCGCGCTATCGACCTTGCGCATGCCAACTCGGTCCATATTGTGCAGGATCTGACGTTGCAGGTTCGATGCATCCACGACGTCCATGTCGATGATGCCAATCGTGCCGACGCCTGCGGCGGCAAGATAAAGAGCCGCCGGGGAACCCAGACCTCCCGCTCCCAAAAGCAGCACCTTTGCATCGAGCAGTTTCATCTGGCCCGCTTCACCCACCTCCGGTAATAAGAGGTGGCGATGGTAGCGAATGCGCTGGTCTTGGGTCATGGATCGTGGCGCCTCCCATACGAGGCCCTCGTCTTTCCATTTGTTGAATCCGCCGGTGATCGAGACGACGTCGGTGTAGCCGAGGTCCTGGAGCGTCTTGGTCGCGAACGCCGAACGAACGCCACCCGCGCAGTAGACCGCAATCGGCGCGTGCTTGTCGGTCAAACGACCCTCCACCGAGAATTCGAGGTTCCCTCGAGCGATGTGCACGGCACCGGGAACGGCCCCTTGCTCGTATTCGTCAGGTTCGCGAACGTCGAGCAAGGTGTAATGACTTAGTCGCGCGGCGACATCGTGGGGGTCTATTTCGTGAATTTCCGCCTTCGCGGCATTCAAAAGATCTCGAGGTGTTGGCAACGCTCTCTCCTTCGTGGTACGTAAATCCTACCTGCTGGGTCAACATTCGAGACAAATCGACCTGCTAGACCACTTCGAATGGAACTACGCGAACTGTTGCAACGTCGACGCATGGTTCGATCCTTTGACGCGACACCCGTCGACCCCGAATGGCTCGATGCGCTCTGTGCTGAGAGTCTCCTCGCCCCGAGCGCCGGCAACAGCGCAGGGGTGCGGCTGTATACGCTGTCGCGAGCACTGGTGCCAGATTTTTTTAACGCGGCGACCGACGAGACGTGGCGGCAACGATCGCGGCGCGCAGCGGGTTTGGCCCGATGCGGCGCGGTGGTCGTGGTGACGTCGCGCCCCGGTGATTACACGGCGCGATATGGAGAACCAGACAAGGCATCCTCGGGCTTGGACGATATTGCGTCGTGGCCCCTGCCCTACTGGCACACCGACGCCGCCATGGTGACGATGGCTCTGTTGCTACTGATCGAAGAGGGTGGCTGGCACGCCACGCTGTGGGGGAACTTTCGCCGAGGCGGCGATGTCCTCACGTTGGTGGGTGCTCGAGACGAAGAGCTCTTCTGTTCGGTGCTCATAGGACGCGGCGATGGTCACGACGTCCCATCGACATCGCTCGCACGCAAGGTGCCCCCGCGCCGTGATCGGGTACGTCGCGTTGGCTAAGTTGCGTCGCCGTCGCCAACGGCGGTGAGGAATTCGAGCAAGGTGCGCGCGCTGAAGGCTGTTGCCCCCTTGGTGAGGTAGCCCCGATTCGAATCCGAACGTGCGGGTCCTGCAATATCGAGATGCACCCAGGGAAGCCCGTCGGTGAAACGTTGCAATAGAAGCGCCGCGACGATGGATCCCGCACGCGGTGGCTTACCGATATTCTTCATATCGGCGACGTCAGACTCGATGTGCGCTTCGTACTTCGAGACGAGTGGCATGCGCCATAACTCTTCTCCACTTCGTGCGCTCGCGCGATTCAAGCGTTCGGCCAGTTCATCGGTCGTTGCGTACAGTGCCCCCACTTCGTCACCGAGGGCGACGTTCTGTGCACCCGTGAGGGTGGCGACGTCGATGATGGCATCGGGTCGAGCTTCAGCGGCGAGGCTGAGGCCGTCGGCGAGAATCAATCGGCCTTCGGCATCGGTATTCAATACCTCGATCGTCATGCCGTTGCGAATGGTGAGCACGTCGCCGGGCCTCGTCGCGCGTTCGCCCGTCATGTTCTCGGTCATCGGAGCGATGGCGGTGATCTTGACGGGCACGCGGAGTCGACTCGCCATCGAGAGCACGCTCATCACGACGGCCGCGCCAGTCATGTCAGTCTTCATCGTCATCATCCCCTCGCCGGTCTTGATGGAGAGTCCGCCTGAGTCAAACGTCACGCCTTTTCCGACGAGTGCGATATGAGCGAGCACCTCACCGGCAGGCTCGTACGTGGCGTACACGAGACGTGTTGGTTGCGCCGAACCTTGACCGACGCCGAGAAGCCCACCGAGACCTTCGGCTTTGATCCGTGACTCGGTCCACGCCTCCACTTCTACCGAGGGGTCGTCCTCGAGTCGCTTGATCACCTGTTTGGCCAGTTCGCGTGGTGAGAGGTGGCCCGCGGGCGTGTCGATAAGTCGTTTGGCCCAGTTGACACCCTCGCCAATGACGCCACCGCGCTCGATGCCTTCAACGACGTCGTTATGGGTTTCAACACTCGGAAGAGGTGATCCCAGGGGCACGACGTCAAACGTGCTGTCGATGTTCGTGTTCTTAAAACTGTAGGACGCGAGCAACGCTCCTTCAACGAGCGCCTGGGTGATCGCCCGCGGATGCTCGATGCCGTCAGTGGGTAGAAAGAACGCGAGTGATGCGTCGCCGGCACTACGCGCCGCCGCTGCGCCCACGAGACGAAAGTTCTCGGGTTCGTTGAAACTCGTCCCGGCGCTGATGAGTGACACGATCGATTCGCCCAGAGCGCGCAACACCACGATGGAACCCGGCTCACTCTTGAGTCCGTGCTGCGCGCACCATTCCCTAGAGAACTTGCGGGGAATCTTTTGGCCTCCCAGCACCATTGGTACCGACGACGCTATGACGCCTCCGTCATCGCCGAAAAGTACGGGCACGCAGAGCGTTGGTTGACGAGCGCCCTCGACGGGTGTCGAGAGCCGAGCGGTGCGGGCCATTGGGATCCTCTTCCTAATGTTGTCGCGCGGTGCGGTGGTGAGGACCCTCGGCAAAACGCGCCATGGTCCATGCGAGATCGCTGAGGCGATTCAAATAGGCAACGACGAGTGATTCTTCGAGTGGATAGGACACCGCGATTCGTTCTGCTCGTCGGATGACCGTGCGCGCCACGTCGAGCGCAGCGGAGAGCTGATTTTCGCCAGGAACGACAAACTCCTTGGGCATCTCGATCTCACTCGATAATGCGTCGATCTCGGACTCGAGACGATCGATCATCGTGGACGTGACGAGCGACTTACCCGCTGCGAGTTTGTGACGATTGGTCGGGAGTGTGGCGACTTCTGCCATCAGCACCCACAGGTCTCGCTCCAGCGTAATGAGTAGCTCGTGGAGGCGACTCGACGGCTCGCTCAGCGATCGTGCCCAGCCGAGTGACGCTTGCGCTTCGTCAACGGCACCATTGACCTCGATGGGCTCAGTGTCCTTGCGGGTGCGGCCACCGAAATAGAGTCCCGTCGTGCCGTCGTCGCCGTCGCGGGTGTAAATCTTCACGTGCTAAGCGTAGTGACGACGGTGCCCTCACAGGTAGCCTGTTACAGCAATGGAACTCGCGGTTCGCCCTCCCTTTGCCCGACCGGGGGCTGATGATCCTTACTTGGAGGCCCTTGCCCGTGGCGTCTTGATCTACGACGGCGCAACGGGCACCAGCTTTCAGATGCAGGATTTGCACGCTGAGGACTTTGGTGGACACGCCTTCGAGGGCTGTAACGAGATGCTCTGCATCACGAGACCAGACGCCGTCGAGACCCTGCACCGCTCCTTTCTTGACGTGGGCGTCGACGTGATCGAAACGAACTCCTTCGGGAGCTTCTCGGTCGTCCTCAACGAATACGGCATTGCCGATCGAGCCCATGAACTCGCGTACGCGTCAGCGAGCATCGCGAAGCGCGTCGCCGACAGCTATAACAGTGCGTCACGGCGAACCTTCGTCGCAGGGTCGATGGGTCCCGGCACCAAATTCCCGACGCTCGGCCAGATCTCCTACGACGACTTGACGAACAGTTACGAGGAAATGGCCTACGCCCTGCTCGAAGGCGGCGTGGACGTACTCGTCGTCGAGACGATGTACGATCTCTTGTCCGGAAAGGCGGCCATTGCCGCATGCCATCGCGCGATGGTACGCCACGGTCGCGTCGTGCCCATCCAGGCTCAAGTGACGATCGAACTCACCGGACGCATGTTGCCGGGCACCGAAATCGGCGCGGCGATCACCGCGCTCACCCCGCTCGGCATCGACATCATTGGCCTCAACTGTGCGACGGGACCCGTCGAGATGTATGAACCACTTCGTCAACTGACCGAGACTGCGCCATTGCCTCTCTCGTGCATGCCAAACGCAGGACTTCCGAGCGTCGTCGAAGGAAAGATGCACTACGACCTCACGCCTGAAGCGCTCGCCGAACACCTCGCAAAATTCGTGAGTGAATATGGCGTCCGGGCCGTCGGGGGCTGCTGCGGGACCACGCCCGCACATTTGGCACGCGTCGTCGAGACGGTGCGCCCACTGCAGGCGGCGAAGCGTTCGCCACACCTCGAAGCTGGTGTGGCGTCGATCTACTCGGCTACGAACTTTCAACAGGACCGTTCAGTCCTACTGGTTGGTGAGCGTACGAACGCGAACGGATCGAAGAAGTTTCGTGACGCCATGCTCGAGGGTGACTGGGACACGTGCGTGGGCATTGGACGCGATCAGATCAAAGAGGGCGCCCACATCCTTGACGTCTGCGTTGACTACACCGGTGCTGATGGCGTGAATGACATGAACGAGTTGATGAGCCGGCTCGCGACACAATCCTCGGTGCCCATCATGGTCGACACCACCGAGACGAAGGTCGCACGACAAGCGCTGAGTTGGCTCGGTGGCAAGGCAATCTTGAATTCAGTCAATCTCGAAGAAGGCGATGGGCCCGGCACGCGTCTGGACGGCTTCCTCTCACTCGCGGCCGAATTCGGCACGGCGGTGGTCGCCACGTGCATCGACGAGGAAGGCCAGGCCCGTACCGCCGAGTGGAAGGTGCGCGCGGCAACGGCGATCACCGATCTCGCCGTCACGCGCTACGGCTTGAGTGCGCACGACATCTTCATCGACCCCCTCGCCCTACCGTTATCGACGGGCATGGTCGAGTCGCGACGTGACGGCATCGAAACCCTCGAAGCAATCAGGCGCATCAAGTCCGAGCTTCCCGGCGTGCGCACGATCCTCGGGTTGTCCAACATCTCCTTTGGACTCAATCCGGCAGCCCGACAAGTGCTCAACAGCGTGTTCTTGCACGAAGCCGCCGAAGCCGGCCTCGATGCCGCAATCGTGCACGCATCCAAGATCCTTCCTCTCTCGCGCGTCGACGACGACGCGCGACGCATCTGCCTCGACCTCATTTATGATCGGCGAACCGACACGTATGATCCCCTCGCCGAACTCCTTCGGGCCTTCGAGGGCGTCTCGACGTCCAGCCAGAATCAGCACTCGCTCGACGACCTCGCACTCGATGAGCGATTGCGACAGCGCATCATCGATGGCGCCCGTGTGGGTCTCGACGACGACTTGAGCGAAGCAATGAGCGCCGGCATGAAACCACTCGACATCGTCAATGACCTCCTGCTCGACGGGATGCGCGAAGTGGGCGATCTCTTCGCCTCGGGAGAGATGCAGCTTCCCTTCGTGCTCCAGAGTGCCGAAACCATGAAGGCCGCCGTGGCGTTCCTCGAGCCCCACATGGAGAAAAGTGATCAAGGGGGAAGGGGACGCGTCGTCCTCGCGACCGTGAAGGGCGACGTCCACGACATTGGCAAGAACTTGGTCGACATCATCTTGACCAACAATGGCTACGAAGTCATCAACCTCGGCATCAAGGTGGGCATCAACGAGATGCTGACCGCGGTCGAAGAAGAGCACGCTGACGCACTCGGGATGAGTGGGCTACTCGTCAAGTCGACGTTGATCATGCGCGAGAATCTCGAATTGATGAACGAGCGCGGAATGAGCAACGTGCCGGTACTGCTCGGCGGTGCCGCGCTCACGCGAACCTACGTTGAACGCGACCTGCGCGAGGTCTACGAGGGACGACTCTTCTACGGCAAGGACGCCTTCGAGGGCTTGCGCGTGCTCGATCGCCTGGGTTCAATGGCGAAATCGGGCGAGGAGGACCCTCACTTCGGGCGTGAGATCTCAGAGAGGAAGGTCCAACGTCGATTCCGCGACGAGCAAGCGATCCCCGACAACCTTCCCGCCCGAAGTCCCGACGTCGATCAAGACAACCCACTCTTCCCACCTCCATTTCTCGGCAGTCGTGTCGCGAAGGGCATGTCGATCGACGAGATCAGCGACTACTTGAACCTCACCGCATTATTTCGAAATCAATGGGGCTACCGCCCAGACGACGGCGAAGATGACATAGCCTTCAAGGAACGAGTGAGCGCGGTGCTACGAGAGCAGGTGGGCATCGCGAAGCAAGAGGATTTGCTTATTCCCCAAGTGGTGTGGGGGCACTTCCCCGCGGCGTCAGACGGCACGTCACTGATCATCTTCGACGATGACGAACGCACGAGTGAACTGACTCGTTTCGTCTTTCCTCGCCAACACGAGGCGCCCTATCTCTGCATCGCCGACTTCTTTCGCTCGACGGACAGCCCCGATCACGACTACGCGAGTTTCATGCTCGTCACGATGGGGGCGAAGATATCGGAGCGTTGCCAAGAACTCTTCGCGGAGAATCGCTACACCGACTATCTGCTCTTGCATGGTCTCGGCGTCGAAATGGCCGAAGCACTCGCTGAGATGTGGCACAAGAGGATTCGTGAAGAACTTGGGTTCGTCGAAGACGACGGGCCAACGCTCACTGGCCTCTTTCGTCAGCAGTATCGAGGCGGTCGATACTCGTGGGGCTATCCGGCTTGCCCGGATTTGAGTGACAACGCGAAGGTGGCATCGCTCTTGGACGCCAGTCGCATCGGCGTCGTCGTCTCTGAGGGTTTCCAATTACACCCGGAGCAAACGACCGACGCCATCATTTGCCATCACCCGATGGCCAAGTACTTCATCGCCTAGGACTCTACTTTTCGTCTAACTTTGAGACGCAATGACGTCTAGAACCACGCGTCGTCGATTTCTGCAGGCTTCCGGCTCCCTTCTGGGGAGCGTGCTCGCCACGTCTCGCATCGCGGGGGCATCAACCGATGCTCCACTTGGCACACTGCAGGTGAGTGCGACCATCCAGCAGGAAAACCAAAAGCTCGGGGATGGCTCGTGGATCATGGGACGCCCAGCCCAACCAGGCGACATTGAGGGCTACGCGAGTGCGCCGAGCGTCAACCTGGGCGAGACCATCTCGTTCTTCGTCAGCACCGTCGCCACGCACTACCGCGCCAAAGTCTTTCGCATGGGTTACTACCAAGGTTACGGTGCCCATCTCGTCGAGACCAGAACTCCCCTTTCTGGTCGACGCCTCGACATCCCGACGCCTGACGTGAACAACACCGTCGACTGCGATTGGCCAGTGTCCTTCACGCTCGAGGACACGGGGAACTACGTACCTGGTCAATACCTCGTTCGATTGGAACTCCCCACTGGCGAGTATTCGTTCATTCCCTTCTTGATACGTGACGACGAGTCCACGTCAACATACGTCTACATGAGTTCAGTGAATACGTGGCAGGCCTACAACGCATGGGGCGGCTACAGCCTCTACCGCGGCGCCGACCACTACGGCAACACTGATTTCGACGAAGGGGTTCGCGCCACCATCGTCTCGTTCAACCGCCCGTACAGTCGTCACTTCGGCAACGGTTCAGGCGACTTCGTAGGCAACGAATTTCCTTTTCTGTTCCTCGCCGAGAAATTGGGGCTCGATCTCTCCTACTGGACCAACGTTGATCTGCATCAACGCGGCAACGCGCTTACCCAACACCAAGCCCTCATCTCGCTCGGTCACGACGAGTACTACTCGCCGCCGATGCGCCTGGCCGCCACCAACGCCATCGACGCAGGCGTCAACGTCGCGTTCCTTGGCGCGAATTTCTGCTATCGCAAGATTCGTTATCTCGAGAGCTACAACGGTGCGAACCGTCTCATGGTCAACTATCGCTCGATCGCGGACCCGATCTACGCGAGCGATCCTTCGGCGACAACGGTGAACTGGTCCGATTGGCCATCGGACACACCCGAGAGCACGTTCTCTGGCTCGCATTGGGGCGGAGTACCCGGCGAAGGGTCACTCGTCGTGTGCGACGCCTCATCATGGCTCTGGAGTGGCGCCGGGCTCGATGACGGCGACGTGCTCGAAGGCGCCCTCGGTGGGGAGTTCAATAATCACAACCCCACCGTCACGAACCCGCCCAACGTGCAGCTATTCGGCCACTCGCCCGTCGTCGGCGGCATCAGCGATATCACCTACTCGGCACAACCTGATCAGGGCGGCGTCTTTTGCACCGGGACTGGCTGGTGGATCTATCGACTCTCGAATGCACCACTACTGGGAAACCGTTGGGTCCCTGCACCCGTGCCCGGTGTCACGTCGCCACTCACGACGGCTACCCAGAACCTTCTGGCGCTCCTTGGCGGGGGTCCCTGCGGACTCTTCATGCCGTCGGTCGCCACTCTCGCCTAGCGACGCGTTGGCGCCGCGACCGGTGTGGCGTCACTCAACGCCTTCTTCGCGTGATAACTCGACCTAGTCAAGGGTGATGCCTGGACGTGACGCAATCCGAAACCCTCACCAATGAGGACGAGTTCATCAAATTCTGAAGGTTCCCACCAACGCGCGACGGGGAGATGCTGCTCAGTAGGTCGCAAGTACTGGCCAATCGTCGCGATCGACACGCCCACCGACGCCACGTCAGCCAACGTCTCGACCACTTCGTCGCGGGTCTCACCGAGTCCGACCATCATTCCTGACTTCGTCGTGAAGCCCGCAGCGACGCTTCGTGCGAGTAGCGTGAGCGAACGCGCGTAACCCGCGCTCGGGCGCACCGCGCGCTGCAGTCGGGCGACAGTTTCGATGTTGTGGTTGATGACGTCGGGTTCAGACGCAAAGATGAGTTCCAACGACGCGAGGTCGCCCTTCAAATCGCTGATCAACACTTCGACATTGGTGGACGCCGAGCGACGCCGGATGGCGCGGACCGTTTCGCCAATGGCGCCCGCGCCGCCGTCGACGAGGTCGTCGCGCGCGACACAGGTAATGACGGCGTGCGCGAGTCCGAGACGTACGACGGCTTCGGCGACGCGCTCGGGCTCGGTTGGATCAAGCGCCAGTGGCTTTCGCGTGTCGATGAGGCAGAATCCACACGCCCTGGTACAACGCTCACCGTTGACCATGAACGTCGCGGTGCCCTCCGCCCAACACTCGAAGATATTGGGACACCCCGCTTCCTCGCACACGGTCACGAGTCGTAGATCCTCGGTGAGTGTGCGAAGCGACTGATATTCGAGGCCCATGTGCGCCTCGATGCGCAACCAGTCGGGTTTACGCGATCGAAGCGCAATTCCCGCGTCAGGGTCAACGCCCGCCTTTCGCAAGCGTCGCAGCAAAGGTCGCTCCGATGACGTGCTCGACGCGCTACGGTCAACGCGCGCCACGCTGTGCGTGTCGCCGAATCGAAGCGATAACTCTTCACCCAGTCGCTCTTCGACCTCGAGCGCACTCACGCTGAGTCCAAGCGAACGCAACGAACCTACGGGTTTATCGGTGATACCGCACGGATTGATCTTGGCGAAACCATTGAGGTCGATATCAACATTCAGGGCCACGCCGTGCAACGTCCGGCGCACGTCGCGCGCATTTCGTTCGGTGCGAACGCCCACCGCCGCGATCTTGGAGGGTCGAGCTTCGAGGTGGGCCCACACGCCGGGATAGCCGTCGAGGCGTCCAATCTCACCAAGCGTGTGCTGCTCGTCGACTCCTCGCACGGTCGCGATCACGGCGTCCTCGAGGTCACGAACGTGCGCCTTACCCGCTGAAGGATCATCGGCGACGGTACGAATTGCCCAGGCGACGACCTGGCCCGGGGCGTGGAACGTCACGTCGCCGCCGCGATCGGCGTCGACGACGACGGCATCGAGCGCGTCGAGTGGAACGAGGAAGTTCTCTTCCTGGGTGCGTACCCCTCGGGTGTAGGTAGGAGGGTGCTCGAACAACAACACGTAGTCGTCATTGGCTTGCAACAAGGCACGTTGTAAGTCATTCGCCTCGGCGAACGAGATTCGCCCGAGGTGACGGCGACGAAGCATCTAGCGCTCGCTCTCCAAGTCCATGCCGGCGAGTAATTCCGCCACTCGCTCGAGATAATTGACCGCCGACACTGGCTCACAGACGCGGTGATCAAAAGACAGGCCCAACACCAAACGTCGTCCCGGGGCGACCGTCTCCTTACCATTCTTCACGACGACGACGGGTACCTTGCGAACAGCACCCACGCTCAACGCCGCGACCTCTGGTTGGATGATGATGGGCTCGGTGAAGAGGGTGTTCTCGCTGGGTGCACCGACGATCGTGAATGTGCCACCCATGAGATCGTCCGTCGTCAATTGGCGCGACGCCAATCGCTCACCCAGTTCACTCACCCGACGCGCGAGCGCACGCAAGGTAAGGCCGGCCGCCGCATGGACGACCGGTACGAGCATGCCGTCCTCCGCCACGTGGCGCATGACGCCCAAATTCACCGTGCGATGGATCGTCAATTGATCCTCGTTGTACGTGGCATTCAAGAACTCGAACTCAGCCAAGGCGCGTACCGCGGCGAGACTGACGACCATCTCGTCGCTGATGGTCACCCCGTCACGGGTCACGCGTCCCGCCGCCTCCAACTCAGCGAAGACCGTGGCGTCCACTTCGATGGCGACGAAGCCGTGGGGAGTGCTCTGCGTCGACACCGACATGTGTTGGCCCATGCGACGTTGTCCATTCGAGAGGGGTACCACTACCTCTTCGGTTGGTCCATCCAAGACGGCGCGCTCGGCGTCACGGCGAGTGATCGCTCCC
>Ga0302319_10013978_pt1 | contig 15009 bp, 6 predicted proteins | sample Bog_T0_2_FD_203319 | JGI IMG/M metagenome (GOLD analysis project Ga0302319, IMG submission 203319) | Peat permafrost microbial communities from Stordalen Mire near Abisko, Sweden - Bog_T0_2 | ecosystem: Environmental > Terrestrial > Soil > Wetlands > Peat | place: Sweden: Abisko, Stordalen Mire... | reverse complement strand
GAATGTTTCTACAATCCCAAGCGCCTTCATAGCGCCCTTAATTTCCTGTCCCCAGTTGACTTCGAAGCCAAAAACAATTAACCAAATGACTCGATTTTACTGTCCGTTTTTTCGAAGCAAGCCCAAAAGCGTGGTGGTCTGAGGTGGAGAGATGAGCACCACTCCTCCCCTTCCCTCCCCCCCATTTATTCAAATGGCGGGGAGGGGGTTGCCTGGGTTCGCATTCGTGTGGTGTGGTTGACAGATCCAAGCGTGGTGCGGGGGCAGTGACAAGATGCGCCCTGACGATCATGCTGCTCCTGACGGAGCTGGTGAATTTTCCGGATGCGTTTCTACAAATATGCCAGCCCTACGGGCTTGGAGACGTCAGGGCTTCGCCAAGAATTTCCGCCGGCTAGATTTACCGGCCGCAGCAGTTTTTGTATTTCTTGCCGCTGGCGCAGGGGCAGGGATCGTTACGTCCGACCTTCGGCCCGGTGCGTTGGGGCTTGGGCTTGTTCAGATCTTCCGCCGCCTGGCTGACGATGTCGCTGGCCTTGGGGTCCTTGGGCGGTTCGGGGAAGGCACTGGCTGGCGGTTGATGCGTGGTGGTCGGGGGCACATTGCGCAGGAAGTTCTCAAAGGCCATCATCGAGGAGGCGCTGCGGAAGATGTTGTGGCAGATCTCGGTCTTCACGTTGACCATCAGCTCGTCAAAAATCTTGAACGCCTCGGTCTTGTATTCGAGCAGGGGGTCGCGCTGGCCGTGCGCGCGCAGGCCGATGCTGTAGCGGAGGCTGTCCATCTCGTACAGATGTTCCTGCCAGAGCTTGTCGATGGCGCTGAGGATGGTGAAGCGTTCCACTTCCTTGAGCGCCTCGGGATTCTCAAAGCTGATCTTGAGGTCGTAGGCCTTGCGGATGCTGTCGGTCAGGAAGGTGGCGACGGCGAACTGGGCCGGGGTGAGGCCGCCGAACAATGATTCGGAGACGGGCGCTTCCTTGCCGGATTGGGCGGCCTTGATGATCTCGGCTTCGGGCAGGCCCATGGGGAAGTTGAGGTTCACCCAGTCGGCGAGGGCGCGGACCTTCCACTCGCCTTGTTCGTCGCCGGCATCAGTGAACTGCCGGACTTTTTCGACGACGACTTCCTCCATGATGTCCATGAGCCGGTCGCGGACATCGGTGGAGTTGATGATCTCGTTACGAAATTCGTAGATGACGCTGCGATGCTTGTTCATCACGTCGTCATATTCCAGGGTGCGTTTGCGCTGCTGGAAGTGGTGCTGCTCGACGCGCTTCTGGGCCTGCTGGATGGAGTGGTTCAGGACGGAATGGTTCAGTTCCTGGCCTTCCTCCATGCCCATCTTCTCCATGAGCTTCACAATGCGGTCGGAACCGAAGAGGCGCATGAGATCGTCCTCGAGCGAGATGAAGAAGTGCGAGGAACCGGGATCGCCCTGGCGCGAGCAACGGCCGCGGAGCTGGCGGTCGATGCGGCGAGATTCGTGACGTTCGGTGCCGAGGACGTGGAGGCCGCCGACGGTGGAGACTTCGGTGGCGAGCTTGATGTCCGTGCCCCGGCCGGCCATGTTGGTGGCGATGGTGATGGAGCCGCGCTGGCCGGCGCGGGCGACGATCTCGGCCTCCTGCTGGTGATACTTGGCGTTGAGGACGGAGTGCACGAGGCCTTCGCGCTTGAGCTGGCGGGAGAGCATTTCGCTGGTCTCGACGCTGATGGTGCCGACGAGCACGGGGCGGCCCTGGGCGTGGAGGGCCTTGATCTCGGCCACAACGGCGTTGAATTTCTCGCGCCGGGTCTTGTAGACGGAGTCGTGGGTGTCCTTGCGGATATTGGGCTTGTTGGTCGGGATGGTCAGGACGCCGAGCTTGTAAATATCAAAGAACTCCTGGGCCTCGGTCTCGGCGGTGCCGGTCATGCCGGCGAGCTTGGTGTAGAGGCGGAAGTAGTTTTGGATGGTGATGGTCGCGAGGGTCTGGGTCTCGCGTTCGATCTGGACGCCTTCCTTGGCCTCGACGGCCTGGTGCAGGCCATCGCTCCAACGGCGGCCGGACATGAGCCGGCCGGTGTGCTGGTCGACGATGATGACCTTGTTTTCCTGGACGACATACTCCACGTCCTTGAGATAGAGGCTGTAGGCCTTGAGTAACTGGGAGATGGAATGGATTTTTTGGGCCTTGGCCTCGAAATCGGACTGCAGCTTGGCCTTGGCCTCGAGGCGCTTGCGCGCATCGGGTTCCGGCCCGGTGTCGACGTCATGGAGGGCGGTGGTCAGGTCCGGCAGCACAAAGGCGTCCGGGTCCTTGGGGCTGATGAAGTTGCGGCCCTTTTCCGTCAAATCAGCCTCGTGGCCTTTTTCATCGATGGCGAACAGGAGTTCTTCCTTCTCGCGATAGAGATCGACCTTCTTTTGATCCTTGTGGAGATCCAGTTCCGCCCGGTTCATGAGGCTGAGATATTCCGGATTTTCCAAGACTTTCATCAGACCTTCGGACTTGGGCTGGCCGGTCTTGATGCGGAAGAGCAGGATGCCGATCTCATGTTCGAGTTCGGCGGCGTTCTGCACGTTGGAACCGTCGGTGGGGTTGAGCTTCTTGATGAGTTCCTGGGCCTCGCTCAAGAAACGGGCGCAGAGGCGTTCCTGGGCGCGGACGAGTGACTCCACGAGGGGTTTCCACTGGGCGTATTGCTCGTCGTAGGTGTGGACGGCCGGGCCGCTGATGATCAACGGGGTGCGGGCCTCGTCGATGAGAATGGAATCCACTTCGTCCACGATGGCGAAGTAATGGCCGCGCTGGACCTGGTTCTCCTTGCGCATGGCCATGCCGTTGTCGCGGAGATAATCGAAGCCGAACTCGGAATTGGTGCCGTAGGTGATGTCGCACTGATACTGTTCGCGGCGGACACGGGAGGGTTGGTCGTTGAGGATGCAGCCGACGGTGAGGCCGAGGAAACGGTAGACGGCGCCCATCCACTCGGAATCGCGGGCGGCGAGGTAGTCGTTGACGGTGACGACATGGACGCCCCGGCCGGAGAGGGCGTTGAGATAGACGGGCAGGGTGCCGACGAGGGTTTTGCCTTCGCCGGTGGCCATTTCAGCGATTTTGCCCTTGTGCAGGCCGATGCCGCCGATGAGCTGGACGTCAAACGGGATCATCTGCCATTTCAAGGGCTGATTACGGACGATAACGTCCTGGCCGCACAGGCGGCGGCAGGCGTTTTTGACCACGGCAAAGGCTTCGGGCAGGATTTCATTGAGCCGGCGGGCGAGCTCCTCGTTGTCCTGGATTTGGGACAGCTCGGCCTTCCAGGCGGCCGTTTTTTGGCGCAGTTCGTCGTCCGACAACGTTTGCAGGCCGGTTTCCAGCTCATTGATGCGATGAACGACAGGCCAAAACTTTTTGACCTCCCGATCGTTCTTCGATCCGAATATTCTCTTAATGAATCCAATCATGACACTTAGTGAAAATAGAACCAAAACGCTACGCTAGTAAACGCCCAAGGTCAAAGCGAATCGCCGACGGATTTGGGACGTCTCCGGAGTTGACGAACCCGGGCGGTCCTGCGCAACTTCTACGACTGACCGCGATAACGCATGCGTAATTTAATGAAACAACCCCTGTGGCTGGTGCCGCTGATAATCGCCCTGGTGGTGGCGGTGTTCGGCTGGTGGGGGAACTACCGGCTGCGCGAGACGATCGAGACGCAGTTGAAGGATCAGCTTAATGCCACATTGGATGCGAATGTGACGGCCCTGCAGATTTGGACGACCAACCAGGTCAAGTTTGCCACGTTGATGGCGGAGGAACCGGGCGTGCGGACCGCGAGCCTGCATATTTTGGATAATCCGGAGGTCACCGGCCCGGAGTTGCGGGGTCCGGGGCCGGAGTTGCGGGGTCCGGGCACCGATGCCGGAAAATTTGCGAACTACCTGCGGCCGCGGTTGATTCAGATGGGCTATGAGATCGCGCAGTTGGTGGACACCAATTTCATGGTGGCCGCCAGCTCGGACCGTGTCCGGCTGGTCGTCGGCGCACCCATTTACTACGCTCATACGAACAAGTTTGCCGAACTGTTTGCCTCGGATGAGCCGGTGATGATCACCCCGTTCATATCCGATCCGATCTTGGAACGCCATGTGTTGGCGCAGGGCAACAGTCCGGCGGGGACGAATGCCGCGCTGCGGCGCATGCGCCGGGTGAACGCGCTGGCCGCCGGCCGGGGCCGGCGCGGGGATCTGACGCTCATGCAGGTGGCCGCGCCGGTGCACGACACGAACGGGGTGGTGCGGGGCGCGCTGGCGCTGGTCATCAATCCGGACCGCGAGTTTTCCCGCATCCTCTCGGTCGCGCGTTCGGGTGAATCGGGGGAAACATATGCGTTTGACCAGACGGGGTTGTTGATCTCGCACAGCCGCTTTGACGCGCAGTTGCACCAGCTCGGACTGTTGAATGCGACCAATACCAGTTCCGCGCTCTACGTGCGACTGCATGATCCGGGCGGGGACCTGACGCAGGGGTATCAGCCGGCGGAGGCGGAGCCGGGGTCGCGGCCGTTGATCCGCATTGTCGCGGATGCGGTGGAAGGGACGGACGGGGTGGATGTGACGCCCTCCCGGGATTATCGCGGGGTGCCGGTGGTGGGGGCGTGGCGCTGGCTGCCGCAACTGGGTTTTGGCGTGGCCACGCAGATCGATGCGGATGAAGCGTTTCGTCCGCTGCACATCGTGCGGCTGTTGTTCATCATGCTGTTGCTGCTGCTGATCCTGTGCGCCGTGGGCATGCTGCTCTTTTCCTTCGCCAACGTCGCCTTCCGCCGGCGTTTGAACGTGGCGGAGTTGAAACTGAAACAACTCGGCCAATATACGCTGGAGGAGAAGATCGGCGAGGGCGGCATGGGGGTGGTGTACCGGGCCCGGCATGCATTGATGCGGCGGGACACGGCGGTGAAACTGCTCCTGCCCGACCGGGCGGACCCGGCGGCGATCGTGCGCTTCGAGCGGGAGGTTTGTCTGACCTGCCAGTTGACGCATCCCAACACCATCCAGGTGTATGATTATGGTCATACGCCCGAGGGAATTTTCTATTATGTGATGGAATATCTGCGCGGGCTGAACCTGCATGATTTTGTGGACCGGTTCGGGCCGATGCCGGAGGCCCGGGTGATCCATATTCTGACGCAAGTGTGTGAATCATTGGCCGAGGCGCATGGGCTGGGGCTGATCCACCGGGACATCAAGCCCGGCAATATTTTTCTATGTGACCGGGGCGGCATCCCGGATTGTGTGAAAGTGCTGGATTTTGGGCTGGTACAGGAATATCGCGGGGAAAATCGCCAGCAAATGAATCTGGTGGGCCGGGATGCGGTGGAGGGCACGCCGTGGTTCATGCCGCCGGAAGCCATTGAGGACGCCGCCGCGAGCGATCCCCGCAGTGACATCTATTCCATGGGGGCGCTGGCCTATTATCTGCTAACCGGGGCATATGCATACGACGGGGCCACGGTCCGGGAAATTCATACCAAACAACTGGCCGGGCCGCCACCGCCGCCGAGCCAACTGACCCGGCTGCCCATCAGCCCGGAACTGGACAGCATCATCATGGCCTGTCTGGCGGCGGCGCCGGCCGACCGGCCGCAAAGCGTGCTGGACTTACGGGCGTTGCTGCGGGCGACACCACATGCAGCGGATTGGACCCTCCGGGATCAGGCCGAATGGTGGGCGCAATTCCATCGTCAGCCGGAGGTGAAGTATCCGGACACCAAGGAATCCGCCGCCACGCCGATGGCCACGGTGAAGATTGACATCAATACCCGGCTGAAGTGACCGAGCAGGTTTATTTCTGCAACGGCACTTGGGCCGCCTTGATCATTTCACTCGTCAGCGTATCCGCCGTCCAAGTATTGCCGGTCAAAACAGTCTGGACCCGGCCGTTGGCATCCACCACGGCGGTGCGCAGATTGTGATTGATCCCGGCGCCTTCGTGCCAGAATTTCATGCCAAACCCATCGGCCAGGGCCGTGATATCGATCAATGCGCCGGTCAGAAAATTCCAGCGCTGCGGGTCATAATGACGGGCTTCGGCATATTCCTTCAATCGCTCCGGAGTGTCGTAATCCGGATCAAACGAGACGGTCAGGAAATGAAAATTGGTGGGGGCCTGCGGGTCGGTGGCCAGCCGGCTCAAGGTTTCCTGAAACAAGGTGGACATGCGTGGACAGAATGTCGGGTATGGGCAGCGGGTGAAAATGAAGGTGATGGCCAGCGCCTGGTCGTGGAAGGCGTGCAGGGACACGCGTTGGCCGAGTTCGTTGGTTAAAGTGTAATCGGGCAGCGGGTCGCCCGGGTTGAGAGGTTCCACATCCCGGACCCTGCGGAAGGGGCCGGTGGTGGGAATGTTGGTATCCGTGCCGGCCGATAACTTTTGCAGGTGATCTATCCAGCCGTCCTGGCCGCTGACGGTGATTTGAAAGGCCACGGTGTCACCGGGAGCCAGGCCGGTCATCTCATTCGTGTCGAGGATCACAAACGGCATGGTCATGGCCGGCATGAAACCGGGGATGGCGTCGTGTTGAATGGTCACGGTCTTCTGGGTGGGATCAAGGTCCCGCACCAGGCCGCGCGCCGAATAGGTTTTGAGCCGGGTGGCGGACTGCATGACCATGGCGATGCTGGCGCCGATGGTCAGCAAAAAAATCAGGCACAACGCCACCGGCCAAAAATAGCGGCCGGGCTCACGTTGGGTTGGGGCATCATTCATTTTCAGGCGATGTAATACCAGTTTCCGGCGAATATCGCCACCGGATTGCATCAGCCATGAATCTGGCGTATTTTGCCATCCGGCCGGCAAAGAATGGAGACTGCGGCCAGCCAAAGTTTTACGATTAAAATTTGACAAGCTCTCCGTTAATGGATATGTAGTTCTATTAATTCCATCAGTTATCGTATGCGTTGCTTGGAGCGGGAGGGATGAAGCGGTTCATGCGATGATGGAATGAACGCAAAAAACAAAATATAGATAAAAGTATAGTTATGAAAAAAATCATCTCCCTCGCCATTGGCGTCCAACTGCTGGTTCTGGCCTTGGTGGCGCAAGCCCGGACGGACATCGCCGGCAGCACGCCCGGTTGTTCCTCGACGAATTCCATCGCCTGCTCCGGCACCAACTCAGTGCTGCTGAGCTGTTCCGGCACCAATACAATCAGCTGCTCAGGAACCAATTTCATCCTGGCCTGCAGCACCTGCACCAATACGTTGGCCTGTGGTTCCTGCACCAATACCCTGGCTTGTTCGGGCACCAACGCGGTCAATTGCTCAGGCACGAACATCATCCTCGCCTGCGGGTCGGGCACCAATTCCCTCAACTGCTCCGGAACCAACTTCAACCTGGCCTGTTCCGCCTGCACAAATCTTATGGTCCGGAATTGAGCGGTGCTTAACCGCCTGTTTTGATTTATTCTGTCCGGTCAAGCCGCCTCAATTTGAGGCGGCTTATTTATTTAAACATACGGCGGTATCCGGGCTGTCGGCAACCTTCGCAGAAATGCTGGTTTTTTTAGTGAAATAAGGAGGTGAGTTATTTCAGTTTTTGCCTTCCGAATGAAATTATGGCATCGGTTATTTCAACGTAGCCTGTACGTCTGATTTGATTCATCAAGTTTAATTGGCCGCCGCCGCGGGTAATTCATTTAACCGTACGGCCGTATCCAGGCCGCCGGCAAAACGGCGGATGCGGTTGGTGATGCCGGGCACGGGGATGTAATCATACTGGCCGGCGGGATAGCCGTGGAGCACCACGTAATCATACAGATGTGGGACCTGTCGCCGGGGAATATCTGTCAGGAAAAGCGGGCCGACGGCGATGGAGTCCGGCGTCGTTTTTTCCACGAGCTGGGCGGGACGCGCGGGGGCGGCATCGGCGTGGACCAGCCAGGAATGGTTGAGCGGCGACAGGAGCAGGGCGGGGTAACCGCTGTCCACCACCAGCCCAGTGGGGGTGATTTGCAGGATGCGGCCGCAGACAATGCGCCGGCCCTGGATACAGCCGGTGCGGATTTGTTCGGCCCGGGCGGTCGTATTGGTCTGCGCCAACGCCGGTCCGGCGGCCAAAAATATACACAATAGAATCAAGCTTCTCATGCGTCAGGGCGTCACCATCACCCGATAAAAGTGGGGCGAAGTGCCGGCGGGATGTGGATCGGACAGCAGGAACGGGTTGTTGGTGGGCGAATTGGTGCTGATGGCGGTCCACTGCATCAGGTTGGTGCTGACCTGGAGCACGTAGTTGGACCCGCCGGTGCCGGCGAAGGTCATCTGGAACAGGCCGTTGGTAAATCCGCCGGCCGAGGTGAAGAACAGGCCCGGCTGGATCGTGAACGGGGCCGCGCCCACCACGCTGTTGACGTAACCGGTGGCCCAGGCATTGACGTTAAGGACGGCGCTGTTCGTCAGCAGGAATGATCCGGTGTAGAGCAATGAATTGGTCGTCGGCAGCGAACCATCCAGAGTGTAGTAGAGGGTCGCCGGGTTGGTGGGCGGTTGCAGGGTCACGTTCACATAACCCAGAAAGGTTCCGCCCGGTGGAGCAAGGGTGGGCGGCGGCAGGGTTGGGGTTCCGCCGAGACTGTTGATCCAGGCGGCCATCAATTGGACGGCGTTGGTGTCGATCAGATTGCGCGCCAGGGGCGGCATTTGCAGGGACGGATTCACCAGGTTTATCCGGTCGTAAAGGCTGGAGCGCCAGACGTCGTTGGGCGTGACGATGTCGACATTGTCGTAACCTAGGCTGCCTTTGACCGCCGGGATGTTGACGATGTTTTGGTTGGTCAAGGGGGTGTCGTAACGGGCGTCGAAGGTCGGCCCGCTGCCGCCGGGTTGGTGGCATTGGGCGCAGTTGGCGTCCAGATAGGAGCGGGCGCGGGCGCCATAACTGGCGCTGGTATTGGTCAGGGCCGCGAGGCTTTCGATGCCGGGGAGCTGGGATTCGTCGATCGCGGGATACAGCAGGCCGGCGCGGTTGAGGGCGCGGAGCTGGTTGTCCGTCACGCCGTTGGGATACTTCTGGCTGCCGTTCAGCTGGCGGGCGTTGAGGCCGAGTACATAGTTGGCGACCGCGGTGTGGCACTGCAAACAATCGGCGGGGCTGGGGTAATACCAGTTCTGGGTGATGACGCCGCCGGGGGTGAGAATGGCGATGGCTTCGGTCAGGTTGTTGGTGAGCAGGTCGGCGTCGCTGTTGTCCGGCCGCCATTTGTAGGTGACGCCATAGACCGCGCCATTGATGTCCCGGACCAGCAGCCGCGTTTCCAGCCGGCGCAGGGCGGTGGGATTGCTTTGGTTGGTCTGTAATTCAAAGGTTTTGACAAAGACCGTGCCGGCGGGGAAGGACCAGGTGCCGGTCGGGGCATAGGCGATCTGTTCGGCGGGCGCCAGGTTCGTGCCGGTGGCGGGCACGGAAAAGTAACGGATTTTTTGCGCGCCGTCCGACCACAGGGGGACGTTTGGTGTATACGAAATCAGGCCGCCCGCCGGGGTCATGGCGGGGGTGTTGGTAAAGATGCCCGTCAAGGACAACTGCGCCGGCAAGGTTCCGGCGAAAACCATCGGCATATTATAGAATGCCGGTGCGCCGGGTGCGTTGGTCAGCCCATACGGCTGTCCGCCGCCGGTCTGAACCGTGATATTGACCGGCGCGGAAGTGGCCGCGAGGCCGGTGCTGTCCACCGCGACGGCCGTCAAGGCATAGCTGCCGGCGGGCAGGCCGGTGGTGGTGAGGGCGTAGGGCGGATTGGTGACGGAGCCGAGCCATTGATTGTTGATATAAAAGGCGACCTGGCTGAGGGGGTTGTATGGCGCCCCCGCCGCTGCGCTGAGGCTGACCGTGGCGGCGGCGGTCAGCACCGCGCCGGTGGTGGGTGTGTTCAGCACCACCACGGGTGGCGGGTTGGTGACCGGATAGAGCTGGGTTTCCGGAATGAGGGTCATCGGCCCGGTGGAGGAACTGCTCCAGAACAATTGTGCGACGGCACCCCCGCCGTTCTGGTAATAGTCCATGACGATATTGTAGCGCTGCTGGGCCAGCAGGGTGATGGACCCGCTCCAGGTGGTCGGCCCCTGATCCACCCACTCATTGACGAGCAACTGGCCATTGACCCAAAGCAGCACCCCGTCATCCGTGGTCGTGGAGAAGGTGTAAGTTTCGTTGAATTGCGGCACCACCGATCCGGTCCAACTGACTACGTAACTGTCCGGGCCGATGTTGGTGGACGGATCGACGTTGTCCCAGTTGAAGTTGATGGTGGGATCCACGCGGGTCAGCGTCGGGGCGGTATTGAACCCGGGAGTGAAGAAGGCGGAACTGGTGGTGTTGGCCCAGTACTGGCCGAGCAGGCCGGTGCCATTGCCGATGGCCGAGCTGTTCAGAAAACCGGCGCTGACCGGCGGGCTGGGCACCGCCCCGGTCTCGTAACCGGCGGTGGTGACCGATCCGGAATTTGTGATCACAAACGGTCCCGTGTAGAGCGGAGAACTGGTCGTGGGCGGGGAGCCGTCCAACGTATAATAAATGGCGGCACCTGGGGTCGCATCGGACAGGGTCACGGTCACGGAATTGGTGAACACGCCGCCGTCGGGGCTGATGGCGGGTGAACTGACAAAGGCGGAGGCAATTCCGTATACGGACAAGGCGTATTGCGCTCCGACGTAGACCTTGCCATTGGCGACGGTGGGCACGGTGAACTTGACCGCGTCGCCGGCCGAATCCCGGGCCGGGAGCTGGTCGCTGGCATACAGTTCCTGCGCCAAGTTGGTGGCATTGTAGGCCCGGAGCACGCAGGGCGTGGTCGGGTTGTCGGCGCCGGAATTATAGAGCGCCCACACGATGGCATTGTTGGTGCCGTTGGCCGAAATGCAGGCGGTGGCGCCGCCCTTGTTGTCGTAGGTGTCCGGGGTTTCCACCGGCGTGGTGTTGAACAAGGCATTCGTGATGGAGTAGGCGCCAATGCAGGCATCGGAGTCAAAAACGTAGAGGGAGTTATTGAAGAAGGCCGGCGAGGTGTCCCGGTCGCCCCTATAACTGCCGTTGAATTCCTGCACGATCAGATTATTGCCGGCGGTGCCGTTGAAGCGGCCCATGTTGTCCCGGTCCATCAGGTAAATCATCGCGGTCTTGCCGCCGCCCACCACCAGATGGGGATGGGCCGCCGAGCCCGCCGAATCCGGCAGGATCAACGCCGCGCTGGAGCCCAGGTCCGCGTCCCCGTCGCTCAGGTCGACGGCGTTGGACGGGGCAAAGTAATCCACGAACTTTAGTCCGTTGGTCGTGGAGAATTTCAGGACGCTCATCGCGTAATCATTTGTCAGCGTGACGTTGGCGCCGCCATCAAAGGTGCCGTTGCCGCTCTGAAGATACAGGTTGCCCTGGGCGTCCACCGAAGGGCCGCCGCCGCCATCCCAGAAACCGCCCAACCCGCCGTTGGGGGTGGTATTGTAGACGCTGACCTGCTGGCTGACATTGGTGGCATTATAGCCAAACAACCAGCCATGATACGGGGTGTTGTCGCCATGGGAGGCAAAGGACATGTAGATCACGCCTTTGAGCAGGGTGAGGGCGGGCCGGCTATGCTCCCGCAACGGATTCCACAGCACATGCGCGGGGGTTTCCCCGTCATTATCGCCGGAGCCGAGTCCGGGATAATTGGTGGCGGCGATGACTGCGGGGCTGTTGAAGTTGGTCCGTTCCAGGCCGGTGGTGATGTCCAGCGCGTGCAGCCGGTGCACATAAACGGAGCCGGGTTCCTTCGTTTTGACCTCCAGATAAATCGTCGCGGTGGCGGGATCGATCACGGGAGTGCTGGTGATGCCGATCTCCGGCGTGATGTCGCTCGTGCTCACGTCGCCGCTGGGGACGGTGGTCACGCCCGGACTGAGAAAGCTGGTCTGCCAGAGCGGCACGGCGTTGGAGCCGGTGTTGTTATCCGCATCGAAGGCGTAAACACTGTTGTGTTCCGTGACGACGTAGACCACATCGTGCACGCCCAGGCCAGGGATGTTCACGCCGGGCACCACCAACGGTTGCGCATAGATGTAGCCGTCCACCGCGCAGGTGAACAGGCAGCCAAAGTGGTTCGTGTTCACGTTGGCCAGGGCGAGGTTGGTCTCGGTGGAATTGACGCCCATCCGCGTGTTGTCATATTGATAGGTCAGGACCGCAGTCAGGGGCGTGGGCGGATTCGTCGCCAGGGTGGTGAAATGAAGGGAGGGAACGGCCCAGACCGTGCCGACGCTGTTGGTCGCTCGGGCGGTGCTGTAATAAAGTTTATTGGTCACGAGCCCGCCGATGGTTTGGGCAAAGGCGCCGCTGACCGGACCCAGCGCGACCGTGTTGGACCACAAGGCCACATTGGTGCCGCCATCCACGGGGCCATAGCAGAGCGTGACCGAGGTGGTGGCGCCGCCATTGGTCAGCAACAATCCGTTGAGGGTCGCCAAGGTGGCGCCGATGGCGGTGGCCGGGGCATTGGTCACCTGGGGCAATGTGACCGGCGGCGTGGTAAAACTCCGGGCCGGGGTGGTCCAGGCCACGCCGACGGTATTGGACCCTTGCACCGTGAAAAAGTAAGCCGTGTTGGGCGACAAGCCTGTGATGGTCTGGGTGAAGATTCCCGTCTCCACGCCCAAGGACAGGACATTGGCCCAATTGCCGGCATTGGTGCCGCCATTGGCGGGGCCATAGTATACAAAAACACTGGTCGTCCCATTGGTGGACAAAACCTGCCCGCCCAGAGTCGCGGCGGTGGTCAGGAGGTTCGCGGCGGCGAGGCTGGCGATCTGGGGCGGCGTGGGCACGAACACGTTGACGGCCGCCGTATTGGTGGTGGCACCGTTGGCGTTCCGGGCCACCACCGTCACGTTGGTGAAGCCCGGGCCGACCGGCGCGGTGGTGTAAACCGGGTTGGTGGCGCCCGCAACGGAAATGTTATTGGTATACCAGGCATACGTGATATTGCCCGGACCATCGGCCAGCGCCTTGAAGCTGGCGCTGTTCCCGGTTGTCACGATGGTATTGGTGAGCGTGAGGGTGAAGACCGGCGGGCTGTTCGGCTGATACACCAGAAAGTTGTCCCAGGCGCTGGTGCCGGCGTCGGCAAACGTGCGCAGTGCCGGCCAGACCGCCGGATTGCCGGTCAGGTCCGGGGCGAAATGACTGTCGGCCGTGGGGAAGTTAATGATGTTGGTGCCCGGGGTCAGGCCATCGGTGCCGTAATCGTAGAGCGCACAACCGGCGGCCAGATTGCCGGTCACGCCGGACGTGTTGGTCACCGCGACGACAAATTTGTACCAGTGATTCACCGCCACCGTGACGGTGCCCAGCAGGCCGGAGCTGACGGTGTTGCCATTGGTCCGGTACTGTTCATACAGGGGCCAGGAGGTGGCGCCGCTGGCGATGAAGCGCAGGGTCTCAAAGGTGACGCCGGCGTTGGAATTAAGGCCGTTGTTGGTGGTGTTGAGGAAGCCGAGTTGCACTTTGTCCCCGCTGCTCTGACCATCAGTATATAACAACACGGACACCACGATGGTCGCCCCATTGGTGGCCAGGTTCCAGCCGCTGTTCGTATAAATCGCAGTCATGTCCGTGCTTTGGAACACCGCCACCCCGCCGCTGCCGCCCACGCCGTCATTGGTGCTTTCGGTGAAGGAATAGTTGGCGCTGTTGACGCCGCCGCCGTCGTTCCAGGGGTTGAAATTATTGGTGTATTGGCCGGGCGTGTTGAAGTTCAGAAAAGCCGTGCCACCCGCCGCCCCGAACGCCTGCCAGAGGACCAAAACGCACAACCAAAGCCACCGGCCCGGCTGGAAGACACGTTTCAATGGGAGCGGCGAGAGCATAAATAGTCTAGAAATCCTGGCCCGGCGGGCAACGAACACCGGCGGGAGACAGTTTTGATTTGAGCGGGTGAAACTTACCTTTTGACACCGCTTTTTACAACTTTTTAATAATATTTTCCCCGGATTGTAATTACGGACCAATGCTCTTGGAGCCTTCCCATCGTGCATTGTTGCATCTTTCCCAAGTCACCGTTTGATTTGCCAGCCAACCTTTCGGTTCAACCGTGGGAGTTGATGGATTCGCGGACGTTTCGGTCGTTTGTCACCGGTGCCGAATTCTGCGCCGAGTTAAAGGTGAGAATCACTTTGAGTGTGGCGGCGGATCCAAATCTCTCGTCTCTAGCCACTCCGCTTTCCCGTAATCAGATTGACACGTTGGTAAAATGTTGTTTGCCGGTTCAGAAACGTCGCCCAGCAGCGCGCGAGGAAATCTCACGCCGGCAGGATGAAATGGAAAAACTGCTTCGCGACCAACAGAAGCCTGTGCTACAGATTGCAGCCTTGAATGCGAGGGTGAATGGCTTTTCGTTCTGACAGTGGCAACTTACCTACTTTTGAAGCCAGTGATTCGCCCGGCGACTCGCGAAGCAATGTTTGAGCAAGGTCAGTGGCCGCAGATATTTCTTTAGACGAAATTAAATTGCCACGCAAGGCCGAGCGCATTTGCAGTCTTTGCAGCGCGGACACCGGCGCATGAGGCGGCTTTGCATATAACTGCTCTTGTGTCCGGGAAGGGAAGCATCCGGCATGACGGACGCGAAGTGCTGACGCACAGTCACCGTTTTTTCTCCGGCGCGTCTGACAGCTAATGGATGAGCAACCTTGCGGTTTTTGTCCGTCGTCGTTTGATGCGGCCTATGATTTTTTGTCCGTCGCGGCTGCGACATTTCTACCGACAGCATTTGCTGCCCGCCACGGATTTTTTTCGCGCCGCTGTTGCGCTCGGCATCGAGCGGCCTGGTTGTCCGCAAAAAAGCGGGGTAAGTGTCATGCCCGAAATTTCCCTTTTAGCCGTCCCTGTTACGTCCGCTTCTTGCCCTGGCAAGGAGAACAGCGTCCGTCATAAAATCAGTGGTCAGGGCAGTTGCCCTAATCTTTGAAACATCCCATCTCGTGTCCGGTAG
>Ga0302319_10013975_pt1 | contig 15010 bp, 16 predicted proteins | sample Bog_T0_2_FD_203319 | JGI IMG/M metagenome (GOLD analysis project Ga0302319, IMG submission 203319) | Peat permafrost microbial communities from Stordalen Mire near Abisko, Sweden - Bog_T0_2 | ecosystem: Environmental > Terrestrial > Soil > Wetlands > Peat | place: Sweden: Abisko, Stordalen Mire... | reverse complement strand
AACTTTACTGGGCATTGTTAAAAAACCCTTCGTCGATGGCGGCGTAGGCCTGCTTTCAGGGCTGATATTATTCCTCGTCAAGCCGGAATCCGGGCAGGCGAAGCTGCAATGCGCATAGGTGAAATCCCCTATACTGAATGATTCCACACATTTTGATTTTTAGAATATCATTGCGGCACCCGTGCCTCACGAGGGGGAAAACGGAGGTGGAAAATACATGAGTGACACTTTGCGAGTTCTCATACTTGAAGATTTGCCCGACGACGCGGAACTCGTTCTCCACGCCTTGCGTGCCGCAGGCTATGACCCGCAATGGGAACGCGTGGAATGTGAGGCGGACTACCTCGCCGGGCTTGATCCCGGCCTGGATGTCATCATCGGCGATTTCAGGCTGCCCGGCTTCGATGCCTTGCGCGCGCTGAAATTACTGCAGGAGCGGGCCCTGGATGTCCCATTCATCCTCGTCTCCGGTACAATCGGCGAGGAAATGGCGGTCTCGGTGATGCGCCACGGCGCGGCGGATTACGTGATGAAGGACCGCATGGCGCGCCTCGGCCAATCCGTGGCACAAGCCCTGGAAAAAAGGCGGCTCCATGCGGAGTGGAAAAATGCCGAGGCCCGGATTTTGGAACAGGCGAGCCTGCTTGATCTGGCGAATGACGCGATCATGGTCCTGGATCTTGCGGGACGTGTCCAGTTTTGGAACAGACGCGCCGAAGTCCTGTTTGGCTGGGCGTTTGCAGAGGCGATCGGACGCCGGATCACGGATCTCATTTACACGGATGCGCCGGCATTCGAGACGGCGAAACAACATCTGCTCTCCCATGGCACATGGGAGGGGGAAATCCCGCAGGTCTCCAAAAATCGAAGGAATCTCATAATCGATGCGCGGTGGACTTTGCTCCACGAGCGGATGGAAATCCAAAGTCCATCCTCTCAATCAATACCGATATCACTGAAAAGAAAAAATTTGAGGACCAGTTCCTCCGTGCGCAACGCCTGGAAAGCATCGGCACCCTCGCCAGCGGGGTGGCACACGATCTGAACAATATTCTCGCCCCCATCCTGATGTCCGCCGCGATGCTGCGCGAGCAACTTTCCCCTGATCTGCATGAAAACATTGTCTCCACAATCGAGGAGAGTGCGCAGCGCGGCTCGGAAATCGTGAGACAAGTGCTGACCTTTGCGCGGGGAGTGCAGGGCGAGCATCTCTCGCTGCAGCCAAGGCATTTGATCAGGGAGATGGAAAAGATCATGAGCGAGACTTTTCCGAAATCCATTTCCATCCTCAACCAGGCTCCGCGCGACATATGGACTGTGACCGGGGATCCCACACAACTGCACCAGGTGATGCTTAATCTCTGCATCAATGCGCGGGACGCCATGCCGAAGGGCGGAAAAATAATCCTTTCCGCGGAAAACGTGAAAGTGGAATCCGGCGTCGCCACATTTCATAATGTGGCTCCCGGCAATTATGTAATCCTCAGCGTTGCAGACAGCGGCACAGGCATCCCGCCTGAAATCATCGACAAGATTTTCGACCCTTTCTTTACAACCAAGGAGGAGGGCAAGGGCACCGGCCTGGGCCTCTCAACGGTGCTTGGAATTGTAAAGAGCCACGATGGCTTTGTAAATTTGGAATCGCAGCCCGGCAAGGGCTCCATCTTCAAGGTTTTCCTGCCGGCGAGTAATGAACCTGCATCCCAGCCAATTGCGCCCGCGCTTACCGGGACCCTCACGGGAAACGGGGAAATCATCCTGGCCGTGGATGACGAAGCCGAGATACGGATCATGCTGGAAAGAATTCTCTCCCGCAATGGCTACAAACCCATCCTGGCATCCGATGGAAATGATGCCCTGAAGAAATATGCGCTGCAAACAGGCGCTGTAAAACTTGTGCTTACCGATGTAATGATGCCATGGGTGGACGGGGTGGTGCTCACCCGCGCGTTGAAAAAAATGGATCCAAACGTAAAAGTGATCGCATCCACGGGGCAACCCGAGTTATCACGCCTGGAGGAGTTGAAGGCGCTGGGAGTGAAAGGGATATTACGGAAGCCATACAACCGCGAGAAATTGCTGCTCAAAGTGCAGGCGGTGCTTCGCGGAAGCCGGTTCGACGGCGATTTTGTGCCGTGAATCTTTGCCGGGTTGGATTTTGAAAAATTGCATGGCGGCAAAAATTGAAATTCCGAAAAAAAAATGCTACCTTGGCCACAGCTATGAAACTCAAACCTCTCCTCACCGCTGTCACGATCGCTTCGCTCAGCCTCTCTGCCTGCCAGAAAAAGCAGGCTGAGGACGCCAGGGATCACGCTGATGCCCAGACGGAAGAAATCAAAAAGGATGTGGCTAAAACCACGAACGACCTGGAAGTGAAAGCCAGGGAACTGGAGAAAACAGCCGAGAAAAAGGCGGATGAACTAAACAAGGAAGCCGCTCCCAAGATTCAGGAACTCCAGAAGGAAGGCATGCAAAAACTCGAAGAGGCAAAGACCGCAATCCACGATGCCACGGCTCCTACGCCGACGCCCACTCCGGATGCATCACCCTCGCCTTCTCCGATGCAGTAGCCCCCATTGCTCAGGCAAAAAGCAGCTCCGCGGGTTTTAACACGAACTCATTCCAGCCTTCTGCTGGAACCGCGAAGCTTTTTTCTACCTTACAGCGCCGGCTTGGTGGTTAGGTCTCGCGAATAAGCGGCGATTACCTGTATGGTGTTGCGCCTTGCCGTTAAAAAGGCGTTATTTTCTTTTTGGAGCATTCAATGGAGGCGCGCCTGCTTTTTTGCGCGCGGCCCAACGGGCTTTCATGGTCGCCGCCAGTCTTGCCCTGCCCTCAGGTGTCAGGCCACCCTTCTTCTTTTTCTTTGCCCCGGTAGCAGGCTTGCCGGCAGGCGTTGATTCCGCTTTCACCTTGGCCCAGCGCGCTTTTTGAGCGGCAATGATATTAGCTCTTCCGGCCGCGCTCATTCCGCGGGCGCCTTTCGCCGGACTGGTGGATTTAGCTGAAGGGACAGAACCCCCTAGAATGCGGCTCAACCGGGCTTCGAGTTGCGAGATCTGCTCTTTGATTTGAACAGCTTCTTTGAGTGTTTCAAGTGATATAGACATGGCAGGCGTAATAACGCATGTATAAGTGGCCGTCAACCATTGAGTTAAACTCCTTGTTTACGTGTTGATCACAGTTAACTCCTCCAGGCCGGCGCCCGGCGTGGATATCACATTATATCATCGGGTTATTATTGCATGCGTTAAGGTTTCTTTGCCCCGCATCCACCCTTGTCTTTACGCTTACCTTCTTGATTCATGCGGAATATAGGCTTGCCCATCACATCCTTTAATGACAGAGCTAATCAGCATTAGCACCGGAAAAAGAAAACAACCCCTCACTCGAGAAATATGGAAACACCACAAGCCACACCACCCGATCCCGCTTCAAAGCCCTATGACGCCCAAAAGCATCATTTCCGTTTTCATCTTCCTCATGCACACCTCACCTCGGTATTTGGAGGCGACTGGTTTGCTCTAAAGGCTGAGGCTTTTGCCCGCTTCTTTGGCACACCTATTTTTCTCATCGCACAGACAGTCGTTGTCGCGATATGGATATTTCTTAACGTCTCCGGTCTCACACAATTTGATATTTACCCATTTATTCTGCTCAATCTGGCGTTCAGCCTCCAGGCCGCATACGCTGCGCCCCTCATCCTGCTCGCGCAGACCAGGCAGGCGGACCGTGACAAGGCGCATTCCGAGGCGGATGCCCGGCACCGCGAAGATCTCGCAAAAGCCAGCGAGGAGCGCCAGTTACTCGCCGCGAAAGAAACTGCCGTGCTGGTCGATCTCCTCCGCCAGAACACGCAACTCACCGAGATCATAAGGGATTTGACCCAGAAGATTGAAGTGCTTACCGCCGAGATGCACACCAAGGTCGTAAGTAGCGGCAGGTTATAGACAAAGATCTTCTTATAGCCCGAACAACGAAAGCGCTCCGGTTTCGACGATTATTTCCACTCCGATTCCCACAAGCACAAACGGCACGATAATGTGCCCGTAACGCGCAAGCACCGTCGCCACCGCCGGATGCCGGCTCATCGCATCCGCGACAAAGCACCACGGTGCCAGCATTACCAGGCAAGTCACCAGCATCATGGCCAGGCGCGGGCCGTCGCAGCTCGCAAACAACGGCGTGTAAATCCCGATATTATCGCCCCCGTTTACGAGAGTGATCATCGCCACTCCTGCCGTTGAGACAGCCCCGGTGTGTTTGGGCGTCACCTGTTTATTGCGGAAAATCCACCGCCTTACCCCGATCCCTATCGGCACAAAGCCCAGGCACCCGATCCAGGCCTGGGGCAAAACATGACCTCCAAAAAAACCGGCAAGACTGATTCCCAGCAACACACAAAATCCCACGTATTGCCCCGCGACCACCTGTCTTTTTTTCAAGCCGCCACCAGCCTGCGAAAACAGCATTGTCAGGACGAGGAGATCGTCAATATTGGTGGCGGCAAACGCAAATGCGCTTGTTAAAATGGTGTCTATTACCGCTATGCCGTTACCCGGTGTCATTTGGTGGAACTGCCCTGTACGCGGCGAAAGTGATAGCATATCCCGCAGCCATTGCATGCCGGCAATATTGTCGCCTGTATCCGCTCCGGAAAACAAGCCCGGACTCTTCCTAAAAATCCCTTGCTTTGCGTCGAAAGGCGGTAAATATTTCTGCGGCTTTAGGAGTGGTTTTTTGGGCCACGATTATGCGCCAGTAAGGGGGACACCATGCCATCACATGCAACTGTCAGGGGAAAAAATTGCAACATCCACGCGAGGAGGAAATTTCGATGAATCAGGAACCCGCACCCGCAAATCCCGCCGATGAAAAAAAAGCCGGCGACCACCCTGCTCCTCCGGCGGAAATGCCCCCGGCCCCCACACCCGTGAAACAACCCGCCCCTCCGCCGCCCGGAAAACGCCGCGGCATCCTGCTTGTGCTGGGCATCGTGGCGGTCGCAGTGATCCTTTTCAAGGGCATCCCGTGGGTGATCGATGTCTTCAACACCGTCTCGACGGACGACGCCTACGTGAATGGTCATGTCACTTTTGTCGCTCCCCGCGTCTCCGGCCAGGTAATGAAAGTGCTGGTCGATGATAACAACCGCGTGCACAAGGGCGACATCCTCGTGCAACTCGACAAGGAACCCTACCAGGTGCAGGTCGATCTGAAGCAGGCCGCCCTGGATACCGCAAAGGCCGACCTGGTTGCCGCGGATGCCACCGTGCGCGCCCTGGTCGCGCAGGCAAGAGGTGCCCGCTTCAAGCTGCAGCACGCCATCGAGGATGTGGATAACCAGATCGCCACCATCAGTATGAATGTGGCCGCAATGAACAAGGCAAAAGCCACACTCACCCTCGCCCAGGCCGAGTTTGACCGTGCAAAGAAGCTCATCGAGGGCAAGGTCACCAGCCACGAGGAGTTCGACCAGCGCCAGGAGGCGCTCGATGTTGCACAGGCGCAATACACACAGGCTCTCGAAACCGTTTACCAGAGCCGCGTTGAACTCGGCCTGCCGGCGAAGCCCGGGAACGGCGACGATCTCACGCAGGTGCCGGCCGATCTTGAGCAGACTTTTTCCTCGGTCCGCGAGGCGCAGGCGCAGTTGATGCAGAACGCGGCGCAGTTAAACGTCGTCCCCTCCTCCTACGATCTCTCGCCCAAGCAAATGCTGGAGGAATTTTACAAGCGCGATCCCGGCGGGAATATCGACCGCATTTACGAGGGAATCATAAAAACCGCACCTCCCATCCAGCAGGCCGGGGCGAAGCTCAAATCCGCGGAGGCCGACCTGGCGCAGGCGCAGCTTGACCTCAGGTATTGCGACGTCATTTCGGACATCGACGGTGTGGTCACACGCCGCAACGTCAACCCCGGTAATAATGTGCAGGCGGGCCAAAGCCTCATGGCCGTGCGGTCGCTCCTCGAGATATGGGTGGATGCAAATTTCAAGGAAACACAGATCTCCGACCTGCGCATCGGCCTGCCCGTGGACCTGGAGACGGACCTCTACGGCGGCAAGAAAGTCTTCAAGGGCCGCATCTCCGGCTTCACCATGGGCACCGGCTCCACGCTTGCATTGCTTCCCGCGCAGAACGCCACGGGAAACTTCGTAAAAGTCGTGCAGCGCCTCCCCGTGCGCATCGACGTGATCGATTACGATCCGGATAAAGAGCCGCTCTTCACCGGCATCTCGGTCACGCCGAAGGTGCATATCAAGGAAACACCCACCGGCCCGGATGCAGGCACATTCCTCCAGCCTTACACCGCGCCTGCCGCAGTTGATTCAACACCCACTCCCGCACCGGCGAAACAATGAGCGACGCGGCCCTCGCGGCAGGCACAGTTGTACCGGACCGCCCGGCCCGGCGCGCGATCAACCCATGGATCGTCGCCGTCGCCGTCGTGGTGCCCACTTTCATGGAGGTGCTCGACACCACCATTGCAAACGTCGCTCTGCGCCAGATCGCAGGCGGTCTCTCGGCGGCCGTCATCGATAGCGAATGGGTGATCACCAGCTATCTCGCGGCAAATGCGGTGATCCTTCCGATCTCCGGCTGGATCTCCTCGCAACTCGGCCGCCGCAATTACTTCCTCCTTTCCATCGCGGTCTTTACCATCAGCTCAGTGCTTTGCGGCCTCTCCACCAGCCTCGGCCAGCTCATCTGTTTCCGCATCCTGCAGGGACTCGCCGGGGGCGGCCTGCAACCTTCCAGCCAGGGTGTGCTTATCGATGCATTCCCGCCGGAGAAACAAGGCTCGGCGATGACTCTATTCGGCGTCGCGGCACTCCTCGCCCCCATACTGGGTCCCACCCTCGGCGGGTGGCTTACGGATAATTACTCCTGGCGCTGGATCTTTTATATCAATCTTCCCGTCGGCCTCATCGCTTTCGCATCCTCCTACTTCCTGCTCGAGGATCCCGGGTATATGAAAAAGGCCCGTGCGGAGTTGAAAAAACTGCCGTTCCATTTCGATTCCATCGGCCTCGGCCTGCTTGTCATTGTGATGGTTTGCTGGGAGGTGGGCTTGAGCAAAGGCCAGGAGTGGGATTGGTTCGGCGACCCGTTTTATCGCGTGCAGACCCTGGTCACGCTCTTCGTGCTGGGACTGGGCGCCCTCATTTTCTGGGAAACCCGGCAGGAGCGCCCCGTAGTCAATTTCCGCCCCTTGAAAGAGCGGAATTTCGCCATGTGCTGCATCATTATTTTCTGCGCGTTCGGCGTCCTGTATGGCAGCAGCACGACTCTGCCGTCAATGTTGCAGGTCCTCTTCGGCTACGATGCCACGCATGCCGGGCTCGTAATGTCGCCCTCCGGATTTTTCTCGATCATCATGATGATTATCATCGGCACCCTGATAGGGCGCGGTGTCGATGCGCGCAAGCTCATCGCGGCGGGTCTGGTCACACTCGCTGTATCGAGTTACTGGATGGCGCACATGAACCTCGACATCAGCCCGTGGCAGGTCGTCTGGCCCCGCGTCGTACTGATCGTTGGCCTTTCAATGATCTTCGCCCCGCTCAATGTCGCCGCCTATCTCTACATCCCGCAAAAACTGCGCCCCGCCGCCATCGGCCTCCTCGCGCTCCTGCGGAATGAAGGGGGAAGCGTCGGCACCACCATCTCGCAGACATTCCAGGAGCGGCGCGAGCAGTTCCACCTCCTGCGGCTCAATGAGTTTCTCGATCCGCTCAACCCCGCGGTTACCTCATTCCTCCAGCAGAGCCGCGACACCTTTTTACAACAAACCGGCGACACCGTGGGCTCGATGCAAATGGCCGTGCAATCGCTCGACGATCTGCGCACACAGCAGGCTTCGGCGCTCGCCTACTTCGATTGTTTCTGGCTCTTTTCCGTGCTCGGCGCGGGACTCGTGTTCCTGGTCCTCATCATGAAACGCTCCGTCGCTGAAAAAGGCGCCCACATCGGCGCGGAGTAGTTCGCTGCAGCAATCTGCCTCCTGTTTTAACCATCCAACCCTTTTAACGATTTAACCTCCTGCCGATTCGTCATTCGAGCTTCGTCATTTCCAGCCCCTGCACCGCTCAGCTCGCAGCCGCGTTCGAATCCGATTGTTTCGCCGCAAGGATCCGTGCATAAGCCGCGGGATCTGGAGCCGGGGGAAATCCGTAGAGACACAGCGAAGCCACCCCGATGCCATACCCCTTCAGCTTGTTGGTCCAAAGCAGATTTCCCGTCATGATATCCATGCAATGAATCTCGCCCCGCACAGCCGCGTAAAGGAGCGTATCGTCACAGGTCAGCGTCACAAAATCGTCTCCGATCCCGCCTGGCAGCCTGGTCGTCCAGAGGATATTGCCATCTCTTTTATTCAAGGCGGTCACTTTGCCTTTGATCCCCATAAATAGAACACTGTTTGGATTCATAAATTAGCCGGATTTGATTTTGCGTTGTTATAACATGATCATCGCCATATAAAAGAGAATTGCCTGATTCGCTACGGAATTGGCAGCCATCCAACGCATCAACAAGTTGATTTCCCGCCCGTGAATTGAGTGATCCGCAAAAAAGACTCTCCCGTGAAAATAAAAGCGCTCTCAGTCGTCGCTCCGTGGGGCACCCGCATCGCTCAGGGATTGAAAACCCTGGAGATTCGTTCATGGCGTCCGGACTCTGTCCCGATGGAACGGCTGCTCATCGTCGAGAACAGCCGCCGTTTGACACACGCAGGGGACATCGACCCCGATGGCCGCGCCGTTGCCGTAGTCCGCATTGGCGATATTCACAAGTGGACCCGGGAAGAGGCCGTTGCAGCGTGCTCCACTTTTGAGCCGGGCTGGCTCGCATGGACGATTGAGCAGGTGCAAGCCATCGCCCACCCGTTTCCCGTGGTAGCCGCCCGCCGCATTTACGAATTGGATATAAAGGACGATCTGCTTCCGTCAAATCCCGTCTAACGACGATTACCATGAAAATCGCACTGTTATTTTTCCTGCTATTATCCGCCGGATTCGTCACCGCCGCCGAAGAGCCTTCTATTCCGGCTTTGAGGGCCATCGAGCAATTCGGAAGCATCACGATTAGTGACGGTTCTTCATTCTTCACGTTCGCCAGGGATGGATCGTTTCACTCCGGCCCGCTCGGTGAAAGTGGTCGTGAATTTGCGGGTCACTGGAAAGCAGATGGCCTTAAATTCACTGTCACCGCCACACTCGGCTGGTTGAATGGCGCATCTAAACTCGATGATTACCGGCGAATCGTCTTTGTGATCTACGATGTCCGGAAAAAACCATCCGATCCCAAGCCTTGGAGGGCGCCGCTTCCAAACCTTGTTGACGCCTACTTCCTCATTGATGAACTGGTCGAAATTCCAAAACCCGCAGGCGCGAATTGAAATCATGAAATCATCAGCAACCTACATACCATCGAAGCTTCTCCCCGGTGAAACGGAGCTTCTCCGGCAGCACAGCTTCACACGCTGGATGTCGCGCGATCTTGCGCAGGCGGCGGTGGACTTTTGCCGGAATCTCAGGCTTTTTACCGCCTATTCGGAGACTTCGCCCGACAACCTCACCCGCTACCTTTTCTGGCAACTCCCCCAGGGCGCATCGGTCGAGGTGCGTTCGGGACGTCCCAAGGATAAATTCGAGGACTTTGACCGCGCAAACCGGAACACCAATCGACGGCTGCTGTCGCTCCATGTCAACGAGGGCGGCTTCTACTCAGCCGTCTGGATTTCGTCAGAACACTTCGAAACCGCGAAGGCGTTTCTGTTGGCACACGGCATTACGACTGCGGAGGTCCGGATTTAATCATACTCTTTGCTGCATCAACTGCATGATAACCACACCAATTCTCCACATTATCTTTTATCTGGCGGTGCTTTTCATGCCTGCCGGAACAACGAAGTTCACCATCTCCTCCGGTTTCGAATCCGGGATGACCTGGGTTCATCAAACCGATGGCTGGCACGCCGCCACCCAAGCCGGCAGGGACAGTGGAATTTGGACCGGAAGCGGCCTGTCGGTTTTTGTCAAAAAATCCAGCGGCACCTCTGAAACAGACATGTCCAGGTTCCTCGCGGTTGACACCGGCGCCGATCAAGTGCGGCAGGTATCCGTCGGCGGACGCCCTGTGGGCATTTCTTCAACAAAGTCCACGATCACATTCTCCCAGGAGACCGGCGGCATCTTCGCCAAGCCGGTCATAATCACATACTCTGCCGATTGAAGCCCTTTGTGATGAAGATTTCGCGAAACAGAACCTTGATTTTATTCATAATCGGTCTCCTTCTCCTCGGTGGCTGTTATGTATGGCTCGCCTTCGGATTATTTTCGGACCGCGAGTTTGGTGGCCTCTATCTTTTCCAAAAGTACAAATTATCCACACGCTTCTACTTTCAGGCTCCGCTTGGCGAATCCGATAATTCCATGACATCTCTTTCCTTGGGCGATCAGCAAGCAGAAACCGCGTTCCGTGATTTTGTAGAGGTTCACGGAGGCTATTCCCATAAGTTTTGCATCCTGCAATGAACGCTGAGGCCGGTAAATCGGACCTCTTCTGCTCACCAGGGATTTTTTTCGTCATTCGTCATTCGGAAATTCGTCATTTTCCCATCCCCCTTCGTGCCTTGGTGACCTGGTGGTGAATTCAGGTTTTTGCTTTTTGGAATTTGTGCTATAATTCCGGGACGTTTTTTAAAAATGAAACTGGTCCGTAGCACAATCCATGGATTTTTGGCACTGGTCGCCGTCTCGACCCTGACCGCCGGCGGCGTCGATTACGGCACGATTTCCAGTGCTGTTGCCCATGTGCTGGAGGAGGCCCATTATTCCCGGCAACTTCTGAATTCCGACCTCTCCCGGCAGTTCCTCTCGGAATATCTCGATAATCTCGATGCGGACCACCTTTTTTTCACCAAGGCGGATGTCGATGCCATCATGGCTGCGCATGCCGCGACGATCGGCGACGATGTGCTCGCCGGGCGGCTCGATACGGCGCTTGAAATTTTCGATCTCTACAAAAAGCGGGTCAACGAGCGCGTGGATAAAATCGGCCCGCTGATCAAGACCGGCCCGTTTGATTTCACAGGCACCCGCACGGTGGAGTTGAACCGCGACCATTCACCCTGGCTGGCGGATGATTCCACCGCCGACCAGACATGGCACGACCGCATCGAGGGGGAGCTGCTCGACGAAAAACTGAACGGCGCACCGCTGGACGAGTGCAAGAAAACGATCTGGAGCCGCTACGACCTGTTGCGCAACGAACTCCTCAAGGAATCCAAGAAAGACGCGGTTGCCATTTTCCTGAATTCCCTCGCCAGCGCCTACGATCCCCATAGCGAGTATCTGCGCAAGGAGGACCTCGAGGACCTCGATTCCGACATGAGCCTCTCGATGGTGGGCATCGGCGTGGTGATCGAGTCCGAGGGGCGCTATACGAAGATCACAAGCCTGCTGCCCGGCGGTCCTGCCGCCGCTGATGGCCGCCTGAAGGTGAATGACCGCATCGTGGCAATCGCGAAGGGCGACGGGGACTTTGTGGATGTTTCGGGCATGAGCATCGATCACGTGCTGAGCTTCCTCCGGAGCAAGCCGGGCACGCGTGTCCGGTTGCGGGTGATCGCCCCGGATTCCACGGCTGCCGCGCAACGCAGGGAGATCAACCTCGTGAGCCGCAACATCGAGTTGGTCGACGACGCGGCAAAGGCCGATCTCGTGGAACGCCAGCATCCCGATGGCAAAAAAGAGCGGCTCGGGTGGATCTCGCTCCCCTCATTTTATGGTGAACCGGGCGAGTCCGGCGCTCGAAGCGTGACGCGCGATGTGCGGAACCTGGTCATCCGCCTCAAGAAGGAGAACGTCTCGGGCATGGTCATCGATCTGCGCAACAATCCCGGCGGCGAACTTGAGGAGGCGGTGGGCGTCGCGGGGCTTTTCCTCGGCCAGGTGCCGATCGTGCAGGAAAAGGATCGCGCCGGCAAAATCTACGTCTCAAAGGCGGACGAACGCCGGCTTTACGACGGCCCGCTCGTGGTCCTCACCGATCACCTTACGGCCTCGGCGGCGGAACTGCTGGCCTGCGCATTGCAGGATTACGGCAGGGCCGTGGTGGTGGGCGGCCTTTTCCCGACGTACGGCAAGGGGAGCGTCCAGACGATTATAGAGCTGGGTGAGGTCCTCCAGGATGTGAACCCAAAGGAAAGCGACCAGCTTGGCGCCTTGCAGCTCACGATCGCCAAGTTCTACCGCGTCAACGGTCAATCCACGCAACTCCACGGCCTCACGGCGGACATCCAGCTCCCCTCCCCCGAGGATCTGCCCGATGAAGCGGAATCCGACATGAAAAATCCGCTGGCTTACGATGAAACAAAGCCACTCCACTTTGCCGCAAAAGTCGCCACACAAACCCTCCCCATCGCGCGCCTCAAGGAACTCTCCGCAACCCGCATCGCCACCGACCAGGAATTCAAGTATCTCACCGAGGACGTGGAGCGCGCCAAGAACAGGGAGATCGCAAACAGCCTCTCGCTGAACGAAGCCATGCGCCGCGCCGAGACCGAGGCAGGCAAAGCCCGCGACAAACAACGCGAAGCCGCCCGGAAGCTGTTCCCGGCCGTCGCCGAAACAGTCATCCACATCGCCCCTGCATCAAGGATATCCAACCCTCACCAACCCTTGCCAACCATCAGCACCTCCCCGGATCCCATCCGCGCCGAGTCCCTGAACATCCTCAGCGACCTGGCGAACATCTCCGCCAAAAAATCCGCCGCCGGAGACCAGCTCGCGGAAAACTCCACCAAACCCGATCCCGCCGCCAAAACCCGGTAATTGCGGTTCTCAACCAGCAGTTTTTAATCCGGGCAAGGGAGCCACGTGTTGGTATTCGGGATCTGTCTCCTGCCTTTTCTGGATGGCTGCAATTTCCTTCCAAGTAGCCACGAGCCCATTCGGACAGGGGGGAAGATCGTACTTGATCAGCTCATGCAGCCTGCCAAGGTTGTAACAAGGAACTGCGGCATACATGTGATGCTCCGTGTGGTAGTTCATGTGCCAGTAGAGGAACCCGACAAAGGGATTCAGCGTGAACGTGCGGCAGCAAAGCCGGAAGTCCGGCACATCATCCTGCAGGCCGATATGCTGGGTGTTGTTGCAAAGGAAAAACAGGCAGCTCCCATAGAATGGAGCAAACGTGACGAGCACGGGCAGCAACCAGAACTTGAAGCAAATGGAAACTATGAGGATCAATCCGTGACCTGCAAGCAAGACACGCGCCCAGCGAATGGGGCGCCGCCTCTCCGGGTTTGACTCCGGAAACAGAGTCAGTTCCCACTCCCCGCGGAATTTTCCACGCGCCATCCTGATCGTCTCCTTGACGGTATTGAAGGCAGCCTTGGGATTCACAAAAGTCTGGAGGAAAAAGTGCCTGATCATCAGCTTCGTTGGCAACACTACTTCGAGATCGTCCGGCGGATGCAGCGTGTACCGGTGATGCCGGATGTGGCTCGCTTCAAAGTGTTCAAAGTTGATCCAACCGAGGAATGAAAGCACCCGGTCAAACAGGGCGTTCAAAGCCTTCGTCTTGAAAACCGTGCCGTGGCCAAGTTCGTGGACGCCATTGATCATGAATGCGTAGAATGTGCCGTGAAGGAATATCAGCGCCACGGTCACCGGTATGGGCCAGTGACCTCCCGAGTAGAATGCGGAAGTTCCGCTGACTGCCAGCAGGCCGAGATAGGAGAGCGTCTGCCAAGCCCCGCGCAAGTCGCTGCGCTTGTGAAGGCTCTTCAATGCCTTCGGCTCGATGGGCGTCCTGTACCAGTTGATGGCCTGCGGTTTCCTGTCATTGGTTTCCGACGGGGCATTCTGGTCAGGAGCGATTTGATCGTTGCCTGCCGGTGGATTGATGAGATCGGTGTTGCTCATGGTTGCTTGTGGTGGAGGCAATTTATCAGGTTCGCGGGGGTTTGCTTTCACGGTAATATTGCAATACGATTTCAAACATGCCCGCATCCGCCCAACGGCTTGCCCTGAATTCCCGCACACTCGGTATTCCGGAAGTATTGATGCTCGGTTGTTACAACTATTCGCGGGCGCGCGACGGGCTGGTGACGCACAGTCATCCCGGATGCCTGGAAATCTGCTATCTCGCAAAAGGCACGCAACTCTACCGTGTCGGGAACCGGGAATATGTGCTGACAGGCGGAGACATCTTCGTGACTTTTCCCGATGAAAAGCACAGCACCGGCGAATCGCCCGAGGAGAAAGGCCATCTGTACTGGATAATCATCAAGGTTCCCCGCAAGTCCGGCCCGTTCCTGAACTGCACGCCAGAAGATGGCCGGGAACTCGCCCGGCAATTACTCGCAATGCCGCAGCGGCATTTTGCGGGACAGCCGGAATTGAAGACCATTCTCGACGATCTCATCGCAGCCTGCCAGCGCCGGAAAGACCCGCTGCGACATGTGACGATCCAGAACAGGATTGTGGAATATCTGCTGCGCGTGATCTCCTGCTCGCACCAGCAAATGAAGCCGGGCATATCACCCCCCATCAGCACCCTGCTGCGCCACATCGAGGCACACGTGCAGGAGACACTGCCGGTTGGCGCGCTTGCCACTCGCGTGGGGTTGTCGGTGCCGCGGTTCAAGGCGCGGTTCAAAAACGAGGTCGGAATTCCTCCCGCAGAGTATGTGTTGCGCCGCAAAATCGATGCCGCAAAACGATTGCTGGCGACGCCGGGCACGACGGTCACCGATGTGTCTTTTGCGTTGAATTTTTCCTCGTCGCAGTACTTCGCCACTGTGGTCCGGCGCTACCTGGGATGCCCGCCACGCGATCTTTTGGGGAAAGTCCGCTGACCGGCAGCTCTAAGAGGGCGTCTAAAAAGTCCAAGTGGCGCGTGTGCTGATCGATGCAAACTACCGAAAATTAGGAGTGCAAGCTTGCAGCTTGAGAGCGTTCGACGGCAAGCCGGAGGCTTGCGCTACTTTA
>Ga0302319_10013974_pt1 | contig 15011 bp, 16 predicted proteins | sample Bog_T0_2_FD_203319 | JGI IMG/M metagenome (GOLD analysis project Ga0302319, IMG submission 203319) | Peat permafrost microbial communities from Stordalen Mire near Abisko, Sweden - Bog_T0_2 | ecosystem: Environmental > Terrestrial > Soil > Wetlands > Peat | place: Sweden: Abisko, Stordalen Mire... | reverse complement strand
GCGCACCTCGAGCAGCCGGTTGCGCGAGCGCAGCGAGCGCTCGAGCGCCGCCACGCGGCTGGAGTGCTCGCTGTCGATCGCCAGCACCAGCCGGTCGAAAAACCGTCGCCGCTCCGATGCCGCGCCGAGAAACAGGCCATCCATAGCCGGTGTCAGCCAGACCATGCGCAGATGATCGCCGAAGGCAGTGGCCGATCCGACCGCCTCCCGGTCGATCCGGCATCGCCGGCCAGGGGCGATGGTTTCGCGGCTGGGGGATTCGATACCGGTGCCCAGGGTTGCCAGGCCGAGCGCGCCCTCGACTTCAGCGGATACCGCCCAGGAGCCGTCGCCCTGGTTGTCCGCGATGTCCTCCAAGGTCGCGCGGCGCAGCCCGCGTCCTGGTGCCAGCAACGAGATCGCCTCGAGGCAATTGGTCTTGCCGGCCCCGTTGGGGCCGACCAGCACCGCCATGCCGCCGCGGGTCTCCAGGCTGGCTGTGCGATAATTGCGGAAATGCGTCAGCGTCAGGCGGTGGATGCGGGCGGTGATCATGGCGCCAATCTGTCTGGCCTGGCTTGGCCGATATCGTGGCCCGTGTCTTGGCCCGTGTCTTGGCCCGTGTCTTGGCCCGTGTCTTGGCCTGTCTCCTTGGCCCGTCTCCTGGCATGGCCGGCCAGCGTCATCCGGTCGCGGCCCGGCGATGCGCAGGCTGCGCCGATGATGCCTACACCCGCATCGGCATCAGCACGTAAAGCGCGCCCTTGGAATTCTGGTCCTGCACCAGCGTCGGCGACCCGGGATCGGCCAGTTTCAATAGCGCGACCTCGCCCTCGATCTGGGCCGCGATATCGAGCAGATAGCGCGAGTTGAAACCGATATCGAGGGGCTCGGCCGTGTATTCGACCTCAAGCTCTTCGGTAGCGCTGCCGGAATCCGGGTTGGTTACGGACAACACCAGCCGGCCGGCGGACAATGCCAGCTTGACCGCGCGCCCGCGCTCGCTGGAGATCGTCGAGACCCGGTCGACCGCGGCTTCGAAATCCTTCTTGTCGACCCGCAATTCCTTGTCGTTGTTCTGCGGGATGACGCGACCGTAATCTGGAAAGGTGCCGTCGATCAGCTTCGAGGTCAGCACCACATGGCCGATGGTGAAGCGGATCTTGCCCGGCGACAGCTCAACGCCGACCTCGCCCTCATTGTCCTCGATCAGCCGCTGCACCTCGCCGACCGTCTTGCGCGGCACGATCACGCCCGGCATTCCGGCGGCGCCCGGCGGCAACGGCAGATCAATCTGCGCGAGGCGATGGCCGTCGGTGGCGACCGCGCGCAGGGTCGCGGTCTTGGCGCTGCCGGCGGTGTGGAGATAGATGCCATTGAGATAATATCGGGTTTCTTCGGTCGAAATCGCGAACTGCGTGCGCTCGATCAAACGCTTGATGTCGGCGGCGGCGAGCGTGAACGAGATGGTCATCTCGCCCGCGGAGAGATCGGGGAAATCACTCTCGGGCAGGGTTTGCAGCGTGAAGCGCGACCGCCCCGCGCGGATCGCCATTACCGCTCGGTCGCCATCGCTTTCCAGCACGATCTGGGCGCCATCCGGCAGTTTGCGCACGATATCATAAAACATATGCGCCGGAACGGTGGTCGATCCGCCGGTCGCGGTTTCCGCAACCAGCGTCTCTGTCACCTCAAGGTCCAGGTCGGTAGCCCGCAGCGACAACCGCGCGTTATCCGCCTTCAAAAGCACGTTGCCGAGGATCGCAATGGTGTTGCGGCGCTCGACCACGCGATGCACATGGCCCAGCGATTTCAGCAGTTGCGCCCGCTCGACGGTGACCTTCATTGCAATACCCGCCTGATTCCGAGGGTGGAAGAGCCGAGCGGCCGATCGGCGCGCCGCGGCATTGGAACCCTGCAAATCCGCTCGGAACGGGAGTTGAGCAAACCCGCGGGGGGACCGTAAGGTGACGCGGATGGACTGCCAGCGCAAGAGACGCGTTCACCCGTTCCCCACTTTTGCGAACGGACGTCGGACCACCAACAGAGCGGCCGCAGTGCGCTCTGGAGTTACGCCATCCGCTAAGCTCTGCGCCGGCCAGATATGACCGCGTGCGGGCTTATTCCTGCAGCTGCCGCTTCAGCGATTCCACCTCTTCGGAGAGCGCGGCATCCTTTCCGACCAGGGCCTCGATCTTGCGAACGGCATGCAGGACCGTCGTGTGGTCGCGGCCCCCGAACCGCCGGCCGATTTCCGGAAGCGACCGCAATGTCAGGGTTTTCGCCAGATACATCGCGACCTGACGTGGCCGGACCACATTCGCGGTGCGGCGTGAGGAAAGCAGGTCGGAGCGGCTGACATTGTATTGCCGGGCGACCACCCGCTGAATGTCCTCGATCTTGATCCGCTTCGGCTCCTGCGGGCGGATCAGGTCGCGGACCTCGCGCTCAGCCATTTCAAGCGTCACCGGCTGCGCGTTGAGCTTGCTGTGTGCCAGCAGACGATTGATCGCGCCTTCGAGGTCGCGGCCATTATGGGTGATGGTCCGAGCGAGATAGTCCAGCACCGGCGCCGGCACGTCGAAACTCGCATGATGCGCGCGGGCGGCCGCAACGCGCGACTTCAGGATCCCAAGCCGCAATTCCTCGCCTAGCGCGCCCATTTCGACCACCAGGCCGCCGGCAAGACGCGAGCGCACGCGGTCGTCGAGGCTCTCGAGGTCGGCGGGCGGACGGTCCGCGGCGATCACCACCTGGCGCCCGGCATCAATCAGCGCGTTCAGGGTGTGGCAGAATTCAGCCTGGGTCGACTTGCCCTGCAGGAACTGCAGGTCGTCGATCACCAGGACGTCGATGCCGCGCAGAGCCTCCTTGAACGCGAGCGCGGTCTGGGTCTTGAGCGCGGCGACAAAGCCGTACATGAATTTCTCGGCCGTCAGGTAGAGCACCTTGCGCTCGCTGCCGGAATTGCCGGCCCAGGTCACGGCCTGCAACAGATGAGTCTTGCCGAGCCCGACGCCGGCATGAATGTAGAGGGGATTGAACATCACGCTGTCGCCGCGACGTCCTTCGGCGACCTGACGCGCAGCGGCGTGGGCCAGGGTGTTGGAACGGCCGATGACAAAGCTTGCGAAGGTCAGTCGCGGATCGAGCGGCGAACCGCCGAGGGCGTCATGGCTGGCGGACACGGGCGCGGTCGCGGTCGCGCGCAATTCGAGCGCGGGCCGCCCCTCCGGGCGTTCGGTGCGACGCTCGGTCGGTGCCGGGACTTCCTTCGCTGGGCTCGCGCAACGCATCGCGGTGCGCACCGTCAGATCGATCCGGTGCACTTCCGGCATTTCCGCCTGCCAGCAGCTCAGCACGCGTTCGGCATAATGCGCCTGAATCCAGCTTTTCAAAAAGCGCGTGGGAACAGACAGATGGACGCTCTCCTGCTGGACGCTCTCGAGATCCATCCTGGCAAACCAGCTGGTGTAAACATCCTCTCCGACCGTCGACCGAAGCCGGCCTTTCACCCGCGACCAGCGATCCTGTTCCGTATTTGTCATGGCGAGGGTACTTTTCTCAAGGAGGAATTTCAGACTGCGAGTCGCCGCGCGGATTGCCGCGTGGCACGACCTCAAGCGGCGCTGCAACCATCTTTCGGACATGAACCAGCGCTCAGCGCGAAGCCGTTGCGCTAATCAGTCGGATTGGAAAGCAGCGTCCGCGAGGTCAGAGCGTACTCGGTCGGTCCGGAGCGCGCGTCAGAGGCAGGCCATAGGCAATATCCAGGGTGCCCGATACGGCATCGTTTGAGAACGGCATTTGAACGAATACCACGATGTTTCCGTAAAGCATGCAACCTCCCATCTCGCAGTGGGCTAGCCACCGCAAGCTGTCATCTCACCGAAATTCAAAATTCGAACGGCCGCGCCCGAAACTCTATCACTCCGCTGCTGGCCGCATCGTTCCGAAGCTACTCAGTTAACCTGCCATCGTAACCCGCCTTCGCCGCGCTTGCTAGGCCGGAGCAAATCGATCTCTCTTGAAGATCCAGCGAGACGTTTCGTCGCGCCTGGGAGATTTCGACAAGCATCACCATCCCCAAATTGCTCTGAGGTCCAACCCGACAATCGCTTGGAAAGCGTCGCCATGCACATCGCCGCCGATCTGCACGTCCGCCCCGTTTCTTAAACCGCACTGGTTCAAAGAGCCGCAGGCGCCGCGAACCCCATTAGAGATACATCATGGCTTGGTTCTCGCAACGGAAATGATTCCAGCGCCAAGCCGAGAAAAACGGCTTCGGGTTCGCCAAATAAGGCAGCGCAATTCGCGTCGCGCGGCAAGGTTTTGAATCTGTGCGGAGAATCGAACCGCCCTTGCGATGTCACATTTGTCTTCCGCGCCCAAAATAAATTCACAATTCGTTTACGTTTTGCCGGAGCGAGACCGAATTTTCGAACAAGATGTCGCCACTATGCCGATAAGTGACTAAGCGCGCGCGTTTTTTTTTGATCATCGGAGCAGGGTAACCCTGCGCCACAATTCTCGTGCGTGTAGATCAGCGCGATTGCTATTAGAGATACATATGACGGAGAGAGTCCGCAGCGAAAACTCAGTAACAGCGTCGGCGTCGATCGTCGCATGAAAGCAGTAATATTGCGGATGTAAATAATCTCAGCTTCAAAACGCTGAGCTGCGCGGGCACAATTCAAACGCGTGCAAACCCGCCGTGATGAAACGCCGAGACAGGCTGCCGCTGATGCGCATAAATATAGGTGAGCCATTTTATACAACCCTTACGCTCGGTCGATTGCACAGATGACCGTAACACTACGGATCGGAAGGGCGTCGACCGTCGACAGCACGCGGCAAAAAAAAGGCCCGGCGGACGCCGGACCTTTTCATCGGATCATTTCCCTGCAATCAAATCACTTCGCCAATCTCGCGATCTGATGAGCGAGCCGCGACACTTTTCGACTCGCGCTGTTCCGGTGAATGATGTTCCGCTGCGCGGCCTGCATCAGTTCCGGTTCAGCGCGCGTCATCGCCGTCAACGCGGCCTCGCGGTCGCCACTCTTGATGGCTTCTTCGACCTTGCGAACTGCGCCGCGCATCTGAGTCCTGCGCGCCTTGTTGATGATTGTGCGGCGGGCAATCTTGCGCGTCGCCTTCTTGGCGGAACTGGTATTGGCCATCTCTCAAATATCCTTCGGCTTGGACCCGTCGCCGGTCGAGTTTGGGCGCGCCGGCCGTTCAACCTTGATCGACGCTGACATGTTCATGGGATGAACCTGGGCATACTCGTCATGGCAAGCCCTAATCGGCTCACATGACGGCGACGCCCAAAGTACAGAGGCGGCAGGATTGCGCCTGCCGCCAATTCCGCTCTTATAAAGCCTGGGTTCTGCAGCGTCAACGCCTTCCGGTGCTCCCGAAGGCCGCCAGGACCGCCGGGAGGGACGATAAACCGCTGAGGAGGTTGAATTTTCGCGGCCGCCCCGCTAAGGGCTGCCAGCCCGTTCGGGTACCAAATAGAGGTTGGGATATGATCCGGGGCTTTTTTCGACTGATGGGCCTGCTGCTGCTGGCTGGCGGATTTGTCTTCATGGTGTACGACGGAGCGCGCTGGGTGGCCGATAAGACCCTCCGTTTCACCCGGTTCGGTCAATTCTGGAACGATGTTCATCAATCCAGCCAGCAGGCATTCCGGGCCTGGGTCGAAGGCCATGCCCCCTGGATCTGGAACAATGTGATCAAGATCATCCTGGATCAGCCGGTATTCGCCGTGATGGGGCTGCTCGGTATCGTGCTGATGATGCTGTTCCGGCCCCGCAAGCCCTTGATCGGCTACGCGCGCAACTGACGACCGCAATTATGGCTTTGGGTCGAAGGACCAGCGCAACGCAACCGAAAACGCTTTGTTAACCATGACCAGTGCAATACTGGGTTTATCTCGCCATAAGGGGTGGATCCGGTGCGGGTTGCGCGCGCGTTTCGATTGCAGATCTCGGCCGCAATAGGCGCGCTCGGTTTATCGGGCTGTATCCACACGGGTTCACCAGTGGCGGTGGCGCAGCCGCCAAACGACCTTGATTCGATGGCCTACGGCCAGCCCGCGAATGTGGCCCAGGCCGGCGCTGTGGCCGCGCCAACGGGCGCTGATTCCGGCGCGATCGGCGCGCTACGCGCGCGGCTTGCCGGAACATCACGGCGCCCCGATGCGGCTCAGGCTAATTATGCGGTAGCGCCACTGCAACGCAGCTATGACGGGGCTTACCGGCTCGATGCCGGAGACAAATTGCGGGTCGTGGTGTTCGGCCAGGATGGCCTCACCAACACCTATGCGATCGACGCCGGCGGCGCGATCACGATGCCGCTGATTGGAGCGGTGCCAGCGCGTGGGCAAACCCCCGCGGGCCTCGCCGCCGACATCACCGGCCGGCTGCGCCGCGGCTATATCCGCGAACCGTCGGTGGCGGTGGAAATCGAATCCTATCGGCCGTTCTTCATCCTGGGTGAGGTCGCAGCCCCCGGCCAATACCCTTACGTCCCCAACATGAGCGTCGAGAGCGCTGTTGCGATCGCCGGTGGATTTTCGCCGCGCGCAAGGCGCGATACCGTGACGCTGACCCACACCGACGAGGCCGGTCCGCTTCGCACATTGGTGCCGCTCGGCACTGCGATCAATCCTGGCGACACCGTGCTGGTCGGCGAACGCTGGTTCTGAACCCGGCGTTCAACGGAGCGTCGACGAACTCAGCCGATCACCGGGATTGCTGGACGAGGTGCGTGGCGAAGAAAGCCAGGCTGCGTCGCCACGCGATATCTGCGCTGGTCTTGTCGTAACTCGCCCGCTCATCGCATTGGAAACCATGCTGTGCCCCAGGATAGACGAAGATCTCGACATCGGGCCGCTTGGCGCGAATGATCTCGACATCGCTGAGCGGAATGCCGGCATCCTTTTCGCCGAAATGAAGCTCGGTCGGCACCTTCGGCTTGTCGTCGGCGAAGCGCACGATGGCGCCGCCATAATAGCCGATCGCAGCCGATAACCCGGACAGTTTGGTGGCTGCCGCATAGGCCAGGCTGCCGCCGAGGCAGAAGCCAATGATTCCGACCGCGCCGGCGCTTTCGACGGCATCGATCGCGGCCTGGGTATCGCGCAGCATCGCAGCCCAGTCCGGATTGGCGACGAATTTGCGCGCCACGGCGATCTCGTCCGGCGAATAGCCGGACTGGAAATTGCGCTCGACGCGGTCGAAGATCGCTGGAGCGATCGCCACATAGCCCTCGCCGGCGAGCCGGTCGCAGACCGTTCGGATGTGGTGATTGACGCCAAAAATTTCCTGGATCACCACGACCGCGGCCTTCGGCGCCGTCACCGGATCGGCGCGATAGCCGCCCAGTTCAAAATGGTCCGAAGCGGTGAGTCTGACGTCTTGTCCCACGGTACCTCCGATCAGCTTGAGAGTTGAACGTTCAAGACGAGCCGGATGAGCCGGCTCGGTCCGCTAGTGCCACATCCAATTGTGACCCCAATCGCCCTTCCAGCCGGCGAGCCTGTCGTTACGAAATTTTAAATAGAGCCGGTGGTGCTGGGCAAACAGACCGCTGCCTCCATTTTCGCGGTCAGCCAGATAGATTTCGTTGCCACGGGGACCGCCGACGTAGGTGAGATGGGTACCGAGCGCCAGCTTGGCCTCCTCGACTCCCATCCCGACAGCAAGAGGCGCGAGGTTCGACAGCGTTGTCGTGAACGGCGGTGATCGTGTCAGGTCCGGGTTCGCTGGTGGCTGCGCTCCGGCCGTCCCAATCGTCAGCAGCCAGTATCCGATGACGATGGCAGTGAGCCGTCCGCCTGCCAATTCCCAAAAGTTCACGCGCCCTGTCTCACTTTGATTGACGCCGATCTCGAATTACTCGCCGATACACGCGATCGCCCCTGGGCTCAAGTGGAAAGCGATGGTGCGGACCGAACCATGAGAGTGCCGGCCTGCGGCAGGTTTTCGCGACATCTTTGCCGCAGCGCACAACGCCCGCGTAGCATAATTTTGCGCGATCAATTCCAAACTGCATTGCCTCCGGATGGGAACACGATCATTCTGCCGCGCAAGGTCGGCATCAGCCCGGTGGATGCCAGACCGATCAAAGCAACATCAGTTGCCGCCGTAAGCGGCATCTTGCACCGGCAGGGGAAGAGAACATGCCTACTCTGAATATCAACGGACATGCCATGTCCGTCGAGGCGGCGAATGATACGCCGCTGTTATGGGCGATCCGCGAGCAGTTGCAGATGACCGGCACCAAATTCGGTTGCGGCGCCGGCCTTTGCGGCGCCTGCACGGTCCATGTCAATGGCGAAGCGGTGCGATCCTGCCAGACCATGGTCGGCGACGTTGCCGGCAAGAAGATCACCACCATCGAGGGACTGAGCGCCAAGGGCGACCATCCGTTGCAGAAGGCATGGATCGCCGAGCAGGTTCCGCAATGCGGCTACTGCCAATCCGGGCAGATCATGCAGGCGGCGTCGCTGCTCGCCAAGAATGCCAACCCGACCAAGGAAGAAGTGGTCGAGCACATGGATGGCAATCTCTGCCGTTGCATGACCTATTCCCGAATCCAGAAGGCGATCATGCGCGCCGCTTCCGAAATGCGCACCGCGTCGAACGTCGGAACCGAGCGGAGGGCAACATGAACAGCCATGTCATGAAGAGTAATGCGAAGATTACGCCCATCAAGCCTGCACAGCGTGCACCCACCGATCTCAGCCGGCGCTCGTTCCTGGTGGGAACGGCGACCGCCGGTCTCGCGCTCGGCTATTCGGCGCTGCCGGGAATGCTTGGCGCCGACCATGCCCTGGCCGCGCCCAGCAATTTCGATGCCAGCGTCTGGTATTCGATCGCGCCGGACGGCATCGTCACGGTGACCTGCGGCAAGGCCGACATGGGCCAGCATATCGCCTCGACCATGGCGCAGATCATCGCCGAGGAACTCGGGGCCAGCTGGAAGGACATGCGGATCCAGCTTGCCTCCAACGATCCGAAGTACAACGACCCGGTGCTCGGCGCGCAGATCACCGGCGGCAGCTGGAGCACGATGATGAACTTCGATGCGATGAGCCGCGCCGGTGCCGCGGGACGCATCGCCTTGATCGATGCCGCAGTCGCCGCGATGGGCGTGCCGCCGTCCTCCAAGGACGAACTGGTGGTCAGGGAATCCGTGATTACCCATCCGAAATCGAAGAAGTCGATGAGCTTCGCGGAAATCGTCAAGAGCGGCAAGATCACCAAGACCTTCACCCCCGAGGAGCTCAAGGCGATCAAGCTCAAGGCGCCCGATCAATATACCATGATCGGCGTCTCGGTGCCGCAGCTCGATATCCCCTCCAAGACCAATGGCACGGCCAAATATGGCATCGACGTCATGTTGCCGGGCATGGTTTACGGCCGCATCGTCACGCCGCCGGTGCGCTATGGCGCCACGGTCAAATCGGTCGACGACAGCGAAGCGAAGAAGGTGCCGGGCTTCATCAAGGCGGTCATCCTCGACGACAAGACCGCGACCACGACCGGATGGGTGGTGGCGGTCGCCAGCACCTATGCCAACGCCATCAAGGCCGCGGACGCGCTGAAGGTCACCTATGATGGTGGACCGAATGCCAAGCTATCCAGCCAGTCCTTGCTCGACGAAGCCAGGCGGCTGCAGGGCCTGGAGGATTCCGGACTTTATTTTGTCAAGGAAGGCGACACGGCGGCGGCCTTCGGCACCGCGGCGAAGGTGATCGAGGCGGAGTACACCACCAATATCAACATCCATGCGCCGCTGGAGCCGATGAACGCCACCGCCGAGCTGAAGGGCGATATCTGGCACCTCTATTCCGGCAACCAGTTCGCGACGCGCTCCGGCGCCATCGCGGCAGGTGCGGCCGGGGTCGATCCCAAATATGTGGTGATGCACCAGATGTTCCTGGGCGGAGGCTTCGGCCGCCGTCTCGATGCCGACATGATGGTGCCGGCGGTGCAGGCGGCGAAAGCCGTCGGCAAGCCGGTCAAGGTGATCTATTCGCGCCAGAACGACATGACCATGGACTTCTCGCGACCGCTGACGTTGCAGAAGATCAAGGCGGGTCTCGATGGCGACGGCAAGCTGATCGCGATGAACCATGACGTGGTCTCGGCGTGGCCAACCGCACGCTGGGGAATTCCTGGTTTCCTGACGCCATCGGTCGACAAGAAGGGCGGCCTTGACGGCTTCACGGTGAATGGCTCGGACTTCTTCTACACCGTGCCCAACCATAATGTCCGCGCCATCCTCAACGAGATGGCGCACAACGCCACCCCGTCGGGGCAGTTGCGGTCGGTCGCGCCGGGCTGGACCTTCTGGGCGGTGGAAAGCATGGTCGACGAACTCGCTTTTGCGGCGGGCAAGGATCCCGCCCAGTTCCGGATCGACATGCTCGACGGCAAGGGTGACAACAATGGTGGCGCGCAGCGGCTGCGCAACACCCTTTTGGCAGCGATGGGCATGGCCGGCTATGGCACCAGGCAACTGCCCAAGGGCGAAGGCATGGGCGTGGCCTGCGTGTCGTCCCAGGAACGCAAAACCGCGAGCTGGACCGCCTGCGTCGCCCATGTCGCGGTCGGCCCGGACGGCGAAGTCAAGGTCAAGAAGCTGACCGTGGCCACCGACGTCGGCACCCAGGTGCATCCCGACAATATCCGGGCCCAGGTCGAGGGCGCGGCGCTGTGGGGGCTGTCGCTGGCGATGCACGAGAAGGCGACGTTGAAGGACGGCGGCATCGAGCAGACCAACTTCGACAGCTACACCCCGCTGCGGATGAGCCAGATGCCGGAAGTCGCCGTCAACGTCATCGCCAATGGCGAACCGGCAACCGGTGTCGGCGAGCCCGCGGTGACGGTGATCGCGCCGGCACTCGGCAACGCCATCTTCAATGCGGTTGGCGCCCGGGTCCGTTCGCTGCCGATCACCGCGGACACGGTGAAATCGGCGATGACCAAGGCGTGAGCCGACCGCCAATCGGTTAAGCCCGATGATCCGCCGGAGCCAATGCTCCGGCGGATTAATTTGCGGGTCACGCCGGCGCGTGCCGCCGTCGCCGTGTCCGTGTTCAACCCAACAGTCGGCGCAGTTCCGCCTTCGCCACTTTCTCCAGCGTCGAGCGCGGCAGTTCGTCGACGAAACGTATTTCGTGCGGCACCTTGAAGTCGGCGAGCGCGCTGCGGCAAGCGGCCATTACGCGCTCGTGCAGATCAGGCGGGGCGCGGTCGACGCCGGGCGCGGGAATGATGAAGGCGACCGGCACTTCGTCCAGCATCGGATGCGACCTCGCCACCACCGCCGCCTCGCGCACGCCGGCCACGGCGGCGATCACCTGCTCGATCTCGGAAGCCGCGACATTTTCGCCGCCGACTTTCAGCATGTCCTTGGCGCGGTCGGCGAATTTGATGAAACCATGCTGCAGCCGGGTGACGCGGTCGCCGGTGATAAAATAGCCGTGTGCGTCAAAGCTCTGCCGGGTGGCGTCTTCGTTGTGCAGATATTCCTTGAACAGCGACAGCCCGGGGATCCCCTTGATCAGCAGATGGCCGGTGCCGCCGACCGGCACAGCCGCGCCATCGTCGTCGACGATTCGCAAGGCATATTCCGCGGCCGGGCGGCCGATCGACATCGGAATATTGGGCTGATCGATTTCGCCGACAATGCCGTGGGTGATGGTTTCGGTCATGCCCCACCAGCCGATGGTCTTGATGCCGAACGCGTCGAAGGCTGGCGGCGCGCTGATGGCGGTGCCCCAGAGCCGGAAGCGGTGCTGTTTCGGGATCTCGTGCTCGAGCAGCGCCTTCATGCAGAACGGGATGGTCGAGGTCCAGGTGCAGCCATGGGCGAGCGCCACCGGCCAGAACCGGCTGGCGGAAAACCGCGGCTGGATCACGCAGGAAGCGCCGACCCACAGGGTCGCCAGCATCGAATAGGCCAGCGCATTGGTATGAAACAGCGGCAGATAGGCGAGGTGCACGTCGCGCTCATGCAGATCCTCATGCGCCGCGTTGACCTTGGCGCCCCACAGCGCATTGGCGTGGGTCCACAGCACCGCCTTCGGCCGCGACGTGGTGCCGGAGGTGTATTGCACGCTGCAGGGCGCGTCGGGATCGGCGGCGCGTCGGGGCCGGTCGCGACTATCGCCGAACAGCGCCTCGAAGCGGTCGGCGCGCGAACCGAACACGCCGGCCTGGGGCTCTCTGCCTTCGTCATGCGAGGTCACCGCGAGCCAGCGCAAATGACGGCCATGCGCGGCGACCATCTCGGCATAGGCCGGCTGGGTGATCGCCGCCACCGCGCCGCAATGATCGGCGAAATAAGCCAGTTCTGCCGGCGCCGAGCGGGTATTGGTGGTCACCGCGACGGCGCCGAGTTCGGCGCAGGCGAACCAGGCCAGCATCGCTTCGATGCAATTATCCAAATGGATCAGCACAAACTCGCCCGGCCTGACGCCACGCGCCCACAACCCCGCCGCCAGCGCGCCGACGCGGTCGTGAAACTCGCCATACGCCCATGCCCGCGCCGGCGCGTCAAACGGCGCCCAGATCAGGAACGGATGGTCGCGCCGCGTCTCTGCGCGCCGGCGCAACAGCCATGGCACGTCGATGCCTTCGAAAGGGCTCACCATACCCGGCGGGTCTGAAATGAACATGCGGCCTCCCTGCAGCTCGGCCCGGCTGCTGCTTTATATCGTTGCCGCCTTTGTGCCATCGGACCGCGCCGCGGGCAAATTGGCCAATCGTCACGGGGAGATCACGTGGTGACGCCCGTGGGCGTGGTGACGCCCAGGAGAGGGCGTGCGGGATGCGGGGCGCCTGATGCACCCGCAGCCTCGTGCGCGCAAAAGGGGTAGCACGTCTGCGCACGATATTCACAGTGGAGGCACCGGAAAGCGCGGCAATCCCGCACGCGATGGTGTTACTTTCTATGCCGTGCTCTCCTCGGGGAGGTGCTCTAGTTTGGCTCTTCCGCATAGGACGAGATCTCGATCAGGCTGCCGTCGGGGTCGCGGCAATAGACCGACCGCAGCACGCCGCGCGCGCCCTGCTTTTCGACCGGGCCCTCCTCGACTTCGATGCCGTGCGATCTCAGATGCGCGACCACCTGCTCCGGCGTGCTGGCGGTCAGGAAGCACAGATCGTCGCTGCCGGCGACTGGATTGCCTGCGGTGAACCACGCCACCGTGTCGGCATCCCGCGGCCGGACATTGATCTTCTGCGCGCCGAAGATCAGCGACGTCCGCGGCGGCTTGCCGTGGCCGGGGTCGAACACCCTGATCTCCATGCCGAGGATATCGCGGTACCATTGCGCCGATTGCGCCACATCGGCGACGTTGATGACGAGGTGATCGAGCGCGCTGACTTTCATCGACATGGCTGATCCCTTGGGTTTTGTTGGGCGGTCCCGGCAGGCTTGGCGTGGCGCGCCGTTCGCGGTCGGGTGTGGTACAACCTCTGCCGAAGGTCAACCAAGCCCGTGCCAGGCGAAAACCGCCTCGGAACATTCAGCATCAGCCATCGTTCTGACCCGAAGCGGCGCAACCATGCGAGCCATATCTAAACTGAAGGAAATCTGACCATGCGCAAGATGATGTTTGCCCTCTTGGCCGTGTCGGCAGCCGGCTTCGCCGCTATGGCGGGCAGTGCTCCAGCTGCCGCCTATGATTATCCCTATTGCCTGCAGGGCGGCGGATTTGGCATCCCCGGCGAATGCTCCTACCAGACCTATGCCCAATGCAGGGCCAGTGCCTCCGGTCGCATCGCCGACTGCAACATCAATCCGCGCGTCGCCTTTGGCCAGCAGCGGCCAAGCCGGCCGCATCGGCGATATGACGACCGCTATTGAGCTGACCGGCAAACGAACCTTGAAAAGCAGGCGCGTCGCGATCCTTTACGCCGCTCTGCCGCATCCTATGATCCCGGCCTCAAGCCGCGGCGGCCGGTGGCTGCGGCTCGCCGGCGATGGCGCGATCAAGGGCGTCGATAACGCTCTGCGTCTCGATGAATTTCAGCCGAGCCCGCTCGGCCTTGTCGCGGTCGAACGGCGCCGCCAGCGTCTTGGCGAAGGCGTCGCGGTCATCCACCATGCGCGCCCGTGCCTTCTGCAACGTGTCAAGTCGCTCACTCATCGAGATCGCTTTCGGTTGGTGGCGCGAAGCCGGGCGCGAAATGCGTCCGCGGCTGCCGCATTCTCACGAAGCCCGAGCAGACGCGGTTTTGGTTTCGATACCGTAAACACCCGCCCGCCATGCCAGCAAACCCCCAGGTCCGAACCACTGCTGCCGCGCGGGAGTTTATCCTGACTTGCCGTCGATTTCGTAACGCGTTACAAATGTTGTATTGCGCGAGGAGGATGTTCATGACGGCGCCGGCCGACAGGATGAGGCTGATGCGGCAGCGACGGCGGGCGCGGGGGCTGCGTGAGCTGCGCTTGGTCGTTGCGGACCCACGCTCACGGGCGGTGCGGCGACGGTTGGCGAAGCAGGTCGCCGGCCTCGGCCAGGATAGTGAGCGTAACGCCCTGAGATGGATCGAAGCGGTATCTGAGTTCGATGCAGATTCGACGCGGTGACCTGGTGACCGTTGCCGCATCCGGCGATTATGGCAAGCCTCGTCCGGCGGTCATCGTGCAGACGGACGCCTTTCCAGAGAACCACACCTCGGTGGTGATCTGCCAGCTGACTTCCGAGCTGGCGGAAGCTCCGGATTTCCGCATCACCATCGAGCCGAAGCCCGAAAACGGATTGCGGCTCAAATCACAGGTGATGGCCGATAAGCCCGTGACCATCCGACGCGAAAGGGGCGGTCAGAAGATCGGCCGTCTCGACAACCAAGACATGGTTCGGCTCGGAACTGCGTTGGCCTTTGTCTTAGGTCTCGCCGATTAGCAAACCTTTTGGGTCAGTCCAGGGTTAGCCGGACTGACGGGCGCTCGGCGGCTTATAATACTGTCGCGTCTCATGTTTCTGTCGATTGCTGTCCTCCGTC
>Ga0302319_10013970_pt1 | contig 15014 bp, 19 predicted proteins | sample Bog_T0_2_FD_203319 | JGI IMG/M metagenome (GOLD analysis project Ga0302319, IMG submission 203319) | Peat permafrost microbial communities from Stordalen Mire near Abisko, Sweden - Bog_T0_2 | ecosystem: Environmental > Terrestrial > Soil > Wetlands > Peat | place: Sweden: Abisko, Stordalen Mire... | reverse complement strand
GCCCTGGATAAAGGCATGCTGCCCGTAAAGAACTGCCTGCTGGTTATTTAGCAACAGGTTGTTGATGCCAATGCGGGCCGGAGAGATGGTTTCATCCATTTCCTCCCCGACCTCGCAGTTGAGCATCTGGCGCAACACCGATAATGGTGTCCCGGTGGGCATGGGTTAAGCCGCCTCGGGAGCGTCTTTAGTTTGCGCGCGCAGGATCTTGTTGATCAGCGTGTCCTTGGAGTCCGTCGGGCGAACGGACAGCTTTAGGCTGATAGCCAATGCGGCCAACTCGGCGCGGGTCTTGTCGGCCAGGTCTTGGCCGCCGTCGTCAACCTCGGCGGTCGCCGCGTCCGCCGGTAGAATGAGAAATTCACCAGTGCGCTCGTCCTGGAAGCCGATGCTGCCCAGCACTTCCTCAAACTTCTGAGGGAGGGCTACCAGCGGGCTATCGCCAAACACGTCCACGAAAACGCCCTTGCTGTCGGGCTTTTCGGGGATTTTGGCGACGTACTTGCGGCGCAGCCGTTCCAATTCCTCCCGGTTGGTCCGGGGATGGGTGACAGCGGGCTCAGCCGGCTTGGCCGGAACGTTTTTGCCGGTCCCTTGGTGGAAGTATTCCGGCTCGGCGGCCTTGGATTCTTTGTCGATGGTCACCGCCTCGCCGGGTTCAAGTTGCAAGTCCCCGCCAATCGGGCTGCCGTTGGATTCCCGGAAGTGGAGTTTGTATAGGATCACCAGCTCCGCGGGCGTCACTCCCCGCATGGGGAAGATATTCGCGTCGTGGAGCTTGAGGGAGAATTTACAGGTTTGCATAATTTTAAAATAAATGGCCTTAAATTTTACAAACCCGCGATCACTGGGCGGCCGACGGCTTGAATCCGGAAATGCCGGCGCTGGTGATGTTCCAGCCATTGACGGTGTTGGTCACCAGCGCACTGTAAGGCCCGGTTACGTTGGTAAAGTAGGACGTGCCGGCGTTCGTACCGGCCGGGCCAATGTTTAGCTGCATTTGCAGAGCCAGCGCGCCTTGAAGGAACGATGTGGGCAGGTTGGTGGACACGCTGATCGTGTCGTAGCCTAGCGCGTTCGTGCTGGCCGTGGCGTTGGTCGCGGTGAACGTGAAAGTATTCTGGCTTTGGTTGTTGTAAATCGGACCAGCGCCACCGGAAAGGCTGTCCGACGTGCGGTTAATCGTGGTCAGAGTCACCTTTATGATGTTGGTGCCAGCCCCGCTAGCCTGATTGACGGTATAGGCGGACAGGTTAAACGCAGCGAGTGGAGCGGTGCCGTCCCGATTGGCCCAAAGCCCAGCGTCGCAAAACGGGATTCCCTGCGCCCAAACGGGGGAGTAGCCAGAAGTGGGCGGGACGGTCGTGGAGTTGGTTTGGACGTAATTTTTGATCCAATACAAGCCATTGGTGCCAAGGGTCGCGGCATAAACATCATTGTAGTTGGTCGAGGTGGCCGCCGCGGAAAACGGGAGCAACACATTGCCGCCATTTTGCAGGAAGGAAACATAAGCTGGAGTTTGCGCCTGCGTGGAAATACCCAGCGTGAGGCCGAGACCGACCAGCGCAAGGCTGGCGGCCTTTTTCACCGTGCCGAAAGTGTTTTTGATAAGAGTCATACTAAATTCAAGTTTGAGGTTTTGTTGTGGTTTTGGGCCGGGGATTTGCTCCCGGGCCCGGTCAATTCAGTTCATCACCGCTTTGTAGCAGGAATCCATCTGGTTGCAGGTGAGGACACCCATGTCGGTGGTCGAGAGCAGCATGACGAACGCGTCATAAGGCTCGTTTTGGTGCGTCACCTTGCCCCATTGGTTGCGCTGCGGGCGCAACTTGAGCCGGCGGGAATCCCAGGCGTAGCAGGATTTGGCTTCGCCAAGCAGGTCCAGGGTGGGGTCGTACACGATTTTGTACTTGTCCACGCTGATGCCAGTAACGTGCAGATCGGTGTCACCGTCGGACCATCCGTCCATGGTGTTCATGCCTTTGGCGCGCGCTTCGCGTTTCAGGCCATCAATGAAATCCGAGCCGGCAAACCACGTGTCCGGCCGGCCGCCATACCGGCAGAGTTGAATGTAGTCGTGATCCAGCGTTTCGGTCATGGTTTGGTCAGCTTTGGAGTAGGACAGTTTGGGAAGAGCCCCACCGATGCCAGTGCGGGCGATGTGGCGCCACCACGGATTCGCGCGGGAGATACCCAAACAGGTCCCCGCAGTCGGGTCGTCAGTGATGATGGACTTGATACCGGCGATGCCGAGCGGGTCCTGGGTGCCGTCGTTCCAAAGAGTGTTGTTGCGGCCGTACTCGATCAATTCCGCGTAATCCGCCTTTTTGAGCTGCAAGGCGTCAAATAGGGCATTGTCTTCCTCGGCGGAACTGGTCGCCGTCTTATTGTTGGTGACGGTCACGCCTTGGAACGCGAGTTCCTGGTGGGTAATGGAGAAACCGCCGTGCATCCAGCGCACGGGAGCAACGGTCTGGATCGCGCCGTCCGAGGTGTTAAAGGTCAGCGTGTTGGAGCCGGTGATGCCGACATACGCGCCCGGCTTGTCCCGCATCAAGGCACCCATGACAGGTTCCCGCACGTTGGCCGGCGGCTGGCCGGCGGCGCTGGCATTGGGACCCGCCGCGCCAAATTCCACTTTCTTCATGTAAAGCTTGGCCAGGAGCGGCTTGTCCTGCACGTGCTGAAGGATTTCCTTCGTGTTTTTGGGGTTGAGAAATTTCTCGATGGTCGAGGCGGCCACGTCCCCGGCGATTGCGACACTGATAGGCATAAGTTTTTAATGTTTCGTGGACGATCCGATCACCTTTTAGTTGCGCTTTCTAGCTTCCTCTAGGGCTGCCTGAAATTGTTCGCGCTCGGTAACCGGCTCGCGCCGTGTGTTTCTGGAAGTGCCTGTATCCCGCAACGGTTCCCGGGCTCCCCGGCGGGGCAGGGTGGCCATTAAATCTTTCTTGGCGGTTGTGTACGCTCCCTCAAGAATCTGTTTTGCCTCGGCGGCCGTTGGGTAACGGCCATGGGCGGCTTGAAATTCAACCGCTCCCAGCTTGGCGGCCCGGTCGAAAAAGGGTTTCACTTTCACGAAATCGGGATCCGCTTTGGACTTGGCGGCCGTCCAGGAGCTTTCGGCCTGGTCAATTTCTTGCTCCATTGCCTGCTGCCGTTCAGACTGCTGCCGTTCCGTGGCCTGCCGTCTTTCCGCTTCCGTGGCCTGCGTTGTCCGCTTGAGGGCCGCCCGGGTCGTTTCCAACTCGGTCAACTCTTTGCGCCGGCGCTCGGCTTGGTCCCGGGTGATCTCCCCGTCGTTGACTTGGCGGTCCAAAACTTGCGCCTCGGTCAACAGGTCGGGCGATTGGAGGGTGATCCCAGCCCGTTGCTTGGCATCGGCAATCAACCTTTCCAGCAACGGCACCGCACCGGCGGGGTCATTGTGGAAACTCTTGAAGAAATGGCGCATACCGTTAAAACCCTCCTGGGTTCCGCCAGCCAGCGCAATCATCTCGTCAACAGCCTCAAGTCGGGGGCGGGCCTCCTGGTTAAACTTGGCCAGCGAGGTTTCCCGTTCCATCAAGGTCCGCAGAGTTTTGCGGACTTCCACGCCCTCTGCTTTTCCCAGTCGGTCGCCCAACTTGGTCAACGCCTGCCATTCGGGGCGTTCGGTAAACGGCTTTTCAGATTCATGAGAAAGAGCATCGGTTTTGACTTCCGGCTGCTCGGTCGCCTCGGGCACTTCCTGCGCGGGGGTCTCGGGCGGCTCGGTTGTCTCGACCGTTTCAGCCGGTTCTTCGCCGCGAGCTTTCGCCAGCGTGGAAAGGAATTCGGCTTTTTCATCAACTGCCGGGGATGGTGGCGAAACATCACTGCCGCCTGCGGGTGACGATGCCGCGCTGCCGTCAACGTGCGTTTCAACTGTCGCAACTTCCAGTGAGGGGGCCGAGGTCTCGGGATCGGCCGTAACGTTGGTATCCATAAATCAATTCTGTGAGTTTGTCAATGGGGTTTTTCCACCAGACGCTAAAGTTGTATTCTCATGCGCGGCTTTGACGGCCTCGCCGTGGCCGACTTTTTCCAGCAAGTGGCTTTGCGGGCTGGCGGGTTTCATCCCGGCCATTTGCTCGATTTGGCTCTGAATTTCCGGCGGCGCAAACTGAAACGGAATGGTGATGGCAATGCTCGGCGGTTTTTGCGGTTCCGGCTGCGGCGCGGGCGGGGGCAGGATTTGCGCGGGCTTCAAAAACTCGTCCACGTCCAGCCTGTCACCCAGCCGTCGCACACCTTCTTTGATCAGCGGTTCAAGAGATTTACCGGCGTCGGTCATGAGTTGGCCCAACTGCGGGGCGATGATCTTGAAATTGTTCAAGTCAGCCTGTTCATTGGGGCGGCCAGTGGATCCGGCGGAGATTTTGAAACTGATGGAGCGGGCGGCGTCCTCTCGGGAAAGGTCCGGCCAGGTGGCGCCACGGCCGACAAGTTCTTTTACCACCGCGACCGGCATCTCCTGAATCAGCATTTCCCAATCCATCTGGGCGATTGTCGAGTAAGCAAAATCCAAGTCGTCGATGTTGCTGCCAATGGAGGTTGCCCGGGCCTGCGCGGCAATGTTCTGGCCGGTGGCCTTCTCATCAGGGCGCTGGGCTCCGAGGTCGCTGGGTTGCTCGCCGGTCGCCAGCATCATGGCCTGCGAGCTGGCGGCGTTGTCGTACATCTTCGGGTCAATCTGCTTGGTGGGGAGCGGTTGGATAAAATCTTCAATCTTTTCACCAGGTTGAAGGTTTTCCAACATTATCAATTCGTGGGCCGCGCGCGGACGCGCCAACTTCTCTAAATCGTTTACCGCGCCGGTGCTGGCGAATTTGGATTTAACGCCAGTCCAGCAAGGCCGATTCGCCACCCGGTGCTCGCGCAACCCCTCGCCCGCTGTGTTGATGTCAATCTGCATCGGCATCGCCAGGCGGATGTTTGAGCGGGGGAAAATGGTCACGTCGTCGGCAGGCAGGTTTTCCTCGATCACCTGACAGTTAAATACGATGGGGACAATGCTCCAAAAGCGGGAAACCTCAGGCGTGTTGGCTGCAGGCTCTTTGATGAAGTCGCGCACGCCGTCGATCACCGTGTAAAGCAATCCGGTGGTTTTGTCCTGAATCTCAAAAACACACACTTTCAGCCGTTTGAAATCTACCTGGTTGTCTTTTCCTTCGAAGCCGGTCCCAGTGCCGTAAGAGTTTTCTTCACCGCGTTTATACTCGCCGTTGGCCGGCAGGTAAAACCGGGCTCCTGAATCCTTCAAATTGATTTTGAATTTCGCCTCGGCGTCCTGGGCGTCCATGAACATCTCTTGAGCAATGCGACGGGCCCCAACAAATTCTCGCAGGCAGGTGCAGCGGCGGTCCACAATTACGGACGTGGAGCCAAGCCAGTCGTGGACGATCCCCTCGTCACCCGCCACGGGCGGCGGTTGCTGGGCCTGCATCTCGGCAATCTGCTGCTGAAGGCTGGCCTTCAAAAGCTTCGCTTCGGCATGTTTGGGGTCATCCTCCTGGGTGGCGTCCTGCTCCAAGGTTTGAAGCTGGGCCTGGAGGGTCGCAATGCGGTCCGAAAACTCCATGTCATTCGCTGACGTGGTGGCCGCGCTTTCCATGTCCCTCCGGTACATGACTTTGACGTAAGCCACGCGGGACACGAGCACTTGAGAAGTCGCCTGCTTGCCGGATACCAGCATGTCCGGGGATTGGCTGCGCCATTGCTGCTTGAGCAGGAGGGTGCCAGTGCGAGCCACTTTGGCCAGCATGGCCTTTTCCGCCATGCCATTTTCGTAGTCGCGTAAAATGTCCCGCGCTCGGGTTACCTGCGGGGGCGGGGCGGGGGGCTCGGGAGGGATCTGGCTGGGATTGATGCCGGGACCGCCGGCCGCAATCGACTGGGCGTGTTGCTGCAACATTTGTTGCCGGGTCTGGCTGATTTGACTGGCCTGGGCGAGGATTGGCTGCGCCTGGGCCATGATGGCTTTGGCGGCGTCAATGCTGGATTGGTCTCCATCCCAAAGCTCAAACACCAAACGCTCTTCCAGCTCGGCCTCAGGCTCGGGATTCTTGGCGTAGAGGCTCGCGGTCTGCCGGTTTATCATCTGCTGCACCACGTCGCCTTGATAGGCCTCTTTGACCCCGGTTCGATTTTCGTAGCCGCGCTGCCATTGGAGGCCGGCGGCGAACTTCATTTCCTCCCGCATTTTGTCGAAGATCGGCTTCCAAAACTCGCGCTCTTCGACGCACCACTCGGTCAGCTCTTTGACCAGCCGGGCGCGTGAGAGGTCTTTGGGATCCTGCGCCAGCGGGTTTTCCGCCGGCTTGGCGGCGGGTTTTAACAGGTCGGCGGAAGGGGTGTTATTTGACGGTTGCAAGGGCTCCAAAGCCCACCCTTCCCGACAGAATTTTGTAGCGAACGTCAGACGGCAGCATGTCGAGGTTTCGGCATTGTGCCAGCCGATCCACTCGGCGTTTAGTGCTGTTGCTGGCTTTGTGCCAGCGCAGGTGTGATTTTGCCATAAAGTTTATGCCCAGGTGTTTTTTCCCTTATCCTTATCCTGCCCAAAGCGGTGCCAGTCGAAGGACCCGCGAGGCGGTATGTTTTGCTTGTTCGGCCCGGCGGCTTTGTCCATTCGGTCCATGCCCATGCCGAGAATGGCGAGAGCAGCGACAAGGTCGTCATGCTTGCCGGGGAACGAAAGTAGTTGGTTTTCGGCCTGCGGCCAAAGGGGCCACTCAATTGGCCAGTGAACTTTTCCCATGGCCATCAAACCACGGATGGACGATGAGCGTTGCACCAGGTCCTTGCTTTCGGTGATGGAGTCGTCCAATGGGAAATACAGGCGCTCATCGTTCATGCGCTTGCGGATGAACGGCTCCAAGCTGCCGGAAATGGCGTCGCGGGCGGCCCACCACATGGCAATTTCCTGCTGGCGGGCGAGGGCAAACATTGAATCTACGAGATGGTCCGGGGCAAGCTTCTTCCAAACCGTATTGGGCAGGATGTAAACTTCGCCCGTCGGGTCGATGCCGGCCGAGAGCAGGCAACTCGAATCGTCCTTTTCCTTGAGGCGGATGGCGTGGTCGCTCGAAACGTATATCCGCAGATTTTTTGGTAGGTCTGCAGCCTTGTACGTTTTCAGCCAGGTCTTTTTGAACCAGGTGCCCTCTTGCGGCCGGGGGTTGCACTGGTCCTGGGTCTGGTGATCGTCGCGGACAATTTCGCTGGCGTTGTTTTTGCGGCCATTGAAATACACCTTGCCGAATTTCTCCGGCCAAATCGGCTCACCGGCCGGGCGGCCCATCGGATCGCCGGGTCCCTCGGAAAGCGCGGGAATGCGAATGCGCGTCCAAAGCGCGGCCTCGGCGGCGTCGTAATGCTCTTTGTTCGTTGGGTCGAAAATGCGGCCCTGCACGTCGTCCTCATTGCGCCGGCTGCCGATCATGATGATGGGGCAGCTATCGTCATTCAACCGAGTCTTAGCGTCGTTGTTGTACCCGCGCCATGCGGCGTCGCGGATGGTGGTCGAAAAGGCTTCCTCGGTGTTTTTGAAAAGGTCATCCACGATCAGCAAGTGACCACCGACACCAGCCCCAAGGCCAGAGCGCCCCGAGAAAGTCACGATGCCGCCCGCAACGGATTGCAGTCGGTCGGATGCCCGGCTATCGTCGCGCAGCACGGTCTCGGGTTTGTGGCCGAAGGCTGCCTTGAATCCTGGGCCTTCCCAATAGTCGCGCACGTCGCGGCCGTGACTGTTGGCTAGGGTGTCCGTGTGGCAAAGCACAATCACGGATTTGAACGGGTATTGCCCCATGAACCACGGGACGAACTGACGGACGGATAGCTCGCTTTTGCCATGGCGCGGCGGCAATTCGATTTCGAGACGTTTGATTTTCCCCTCGGCCACTTGCTGCAGGGCGTCAGCAATCACCCGGTGATGGCGCACCCAGGCGTAGCGCGACAGACGAGAGTTGAGACGGTCGGACGGCGCGGGAGTGTTGAGCCGCGCAAACTCGATCAAATCATGTCGCGCCAACTCGGCGCACGCGATCCGCTCTTCCCAAATTTGCGAGAGAGTCAGGGCCATGATGATGAGCAGCGCACGCATTCAGTAGCTCACGTTGGGGTCGTTGGGCGCACCGATAACGGGTTGACGGGTCAGTCCCCGGCCTTTCTGTGAGTTGATGGCGGCTTTGTCGGGAGCCCCGAGGGGCGCGACGGCAGAGTCAGGCTTGTTCGCGCCGGCCAGCCGGCCATGCTTTGCGGCCAGATTGGCGAACATCGAGGCAAGCAGGCCATGCGCTGCGGGTGGGATGGTGGATCCGGGCGAGGGGACCGCGCCGGATGAAATGCGGGTGGTTTTCAATTCTGCGCCTCCTGCCCGTTGGTTTCCGGCCGGCTGCGCAAGTCGGCCAGGCGCTGCCGCATTTCGGGGACGGTCAGCTGTTCGGGATCTTTGCCAGTGTCAACGCTGACCTCGTTGTTGAGGGTGAGCTCAAAGGCAGGTTTGGAGCCGAAGCCGCGGTCCGCGAGCCATTCAATCGCCTGGAGTCGGTCGCGGTAAGAGGGGGGAGTTTTTTTAACGAGGGTTTTGCCGGTGGCGATTGCGAAAGCCGTTTCAATGAGCACCTTGCCGTCTTGGGTGACTTCACGGGCCAAAGCGGCAATGCCTTTCGGCCGGCCGCCGGGGTTGCCGGACTGGCCTTTTTTAAAGCCTTGCCCGTGATCGCCGGGCAGAAATTTCCGCTTCGGTTGCATTTCGGCTGTTTTCAGCCCTTCGGGTTTCACCCCATTGACTTTTTTCTTCGTCACGCCGCAACTTTCAACCCTTCGCGCGCTTTTTACCAGAAAAAGTTGTTGGAAGGCCGAGGCGCAAAAAACCCGCAACGTGAGGTTGCGGGGGAGGGCGGGCGGTGGGGATCAATCTTTTCGCTTCGCCCACCGGGCCATCACTGCGCGTCGTGCCTGCTCGCTGGTGACGTTCCGGGCTTTCGACTTTCCGGTGCCAGCTTTGCCACCCAATCGCCCCAAAGCGACGGCGGCGGGGTTTTTAGTGGGTTTCACCTGGCACCCCCTTGCGCCGCCGTCCATTTGCGCGGGGTTAGAAAATCTTCCAAACTGCCATTGAACACGATTTCGGCGTCTCCCACTCGGCGACCATGTTGCAAATCACCTCGCGCAGCCCATCCGCGCACTCCTCTGCCTAACACTGCTCACTTTCTTAGTTTCTTATTGATATACCTTACAAACACCACCCTGGAATTGACGTAGCGCAACCTCACACCCGGAAAGCCCGCGCCGCGCTTGAGCCGGCACCAAACCGAGTTGGGCGTGATGCGCAACTCCAGGGACTGCTGGTAGAGCCATTGTTTCAGCGGGATTTCGGATTTAGGTTTCATTTCGCAGGGGGTTTTAATTCTGACTCGCCAACCACTTTTTGAATTCGATCGCCAGATGTTCGCACAAATCCAGGTTGAGCCCGTGTTTTTCCAGTCGGGCGGTTATTTTCCTCTCAGTGATACCCGACTCTTCGAGCCATGACAAATATTCAGCTAAAGAAGTTCCTCGCATGGTGTTTTTCTTTTCTTTCTTCATGCGCTCCTCCTGGTCTGCCCATGCTTCGCCAACACCCTGGCCGCTCGATCACACACAGCCAGCCGCCGCCACAGGTGGGCAATCTCGGCGCGCATTTGTTTTGCCCGGCACCGAAGCTCGGCGGCCTCGCGGCGCTGGGAGGGGAAAGGCGCTTTGATTTTGGTTTCGGTATTTTTCATCGCAGATCCTTTGCATTCTTCGCCCCAAACGCCCGCGCGTGATTATTGACCAATGGCTCATTGCCCGTGAACTCCGCCAGCGCGTGAACGTAAAGCAGCGGATCGTAGCGAGTCAGCCCGACCGCCAGCGCACCGTTCAAAATTTGTAGTGTTCGGGGAGTTAAATATCGGAATACGTATTTCCGAAACTCTTTCAGAGTTTCGTGCAAATCGCGGTGGCAGGTAGCGCAGAGCACCACGAGCTCTTCATTGGTGTAATCCCACAGGTCCCGGGCCGGGTCGTAAAACAGGTGATGCACTTGCAACTGCCGACCGCCCTGGCGGCAGCATTCGCACACGTCGCGAACACTGCGGGTTTTCTTGGAAAACAGAATCCACTTTTCGGACTGGAGTTGCTTCCCGTAGCCAGATTGGTTCAAAATGATTTTTGCGCTTTTCATGCCATCGAGGAAATTTGGGTGTTGAGTTCTTTGATCTCACGTTTGAGTTTGAAATATTCGGATTTCTTTTCGGCGTTGGTCCACGAGTCTCCCATGGCCACGTCGCTGCAATGCTTTTTGCGAATTTCCCCGGCCAGCGTCTCTTTGGCCTGGATGATGGCTTTCAGGTCCATCGGGGTTTTGGGGCGCTTGGTGGCCGGGCTGGTTCCGTGCGTCGCCTTTCCGCTTGCCGCCTCGCCACTGGCCCGCCAGCTTGCCAGCGTCCGCATCAGCAGCGGCTCGACCTTCTGGATTGGTCGCTTCTGCCCGTCCAGCCAGTTCACGGCGTCATGCGTGTTCCAAAACCATTCCGCGCAGTCCGCCGGGACCGCCCGCAACTGGCACAGGGTATTGAATTCCGTCCGGGTCATCGGTGGGCATTGCGGAAAGTTTCCTCTCTCTCTCTCTTTTCTGTCTTCTGGAGAAGGAGTAGGAGATGGAGAGCCATTTTTAGCCATGGGGGTAGCCATACCCTGAGCCAATGGCTCTCCTATAGCTGAGCCATTGGCTGAGCCATTGGCTGAGCCATGGCTTTGCCATCGCTTTTCCGCCCCTTTTTTACCGGATTCGCTACGTTCCGCGCGGTGTTCTTCCTGCTCTTTTCGCACCCTCTCCATTCGTGCGTTTCGCAGCCTGTTATCAGGGCCTTTATCAAATTTAGCCTTCACCCGGGCAAGTGGCGTCCGGCCCTTGCCGTAGCTCGCAAGCTCCCCGTCGTCGTCAGGTAGTGAACCCTCATTCCACTGTGCGCATAAGAGACGCATGTAAAGCCCAAGTTCCGCGTCACTGAATTTCAGAGTTCCTGAAATTAAGTCGTCGGCGTAGAGTTGAAATGCGGGCGGTTTGTTCACGGGTAAAATCTTGGGGCGACCTCTGGATTGCAGTGGAGCAGGCCAGAGCGCCCGGCGGGGGCCGGATGAAGTTGCCGTTTGCGCCCCAGGGGTCGCCCAAAGATTTCAGTTTTTGTTTTCACGCTCAGTTTTTCGGGGTTCCACGCCCGGCCGCACCTGCGACACTCTGAATTTAGCATGGGTGTCAATGGGGTGAAGGGCTTAGAGTAGCTGGCCCTGATTTACTTTTTTCACGCAATGCGGGCTAAACCAGACCCGCTCGCGTTTTCCGTTCCCGGTTTTTGCATCCAGCTTTTGGCCGCCGAATCCTTCCCCGGCATTCCACGCCCAGCATTCCCAATCAGGCGGCATCTGATGCTCCCCTTCGTAGCCGGCCAGCGCAATCCGCATGAGCGGGCTGGCCCCCTCAACAATCGCCCATTCGCGGGCCTTGTGTGCCACGCTTTCGCAATCCACCCGGTATAGGTTGCTGAAGCGGTTCGCAGTGTCTGCATAAGGCGGGTCGAGGAATACGGCTGTCAAACCGTGCTTGATCGTCACCGATGGTCCGCACACGCGTGACCAGTCACCGCAACAGACGCGGACGCGGCGAAGGCGTGCGGCGAGTTTCTGGAAATAGGCTTTAATTTCGCCGCCCTGCTCAGAATAAGTTTCAAGACAGTTCCCCCAAATACCCTCCCGCTGCCGGTTCACGCCCCGACCCTGATCACCCACATGCACCAGTTTCCTGTTGACGCCCTGGCCCTGATCACCCACATGCACCAGTTGCCGCGTGCCGTCTATTTCGCGCACCTGCCAAGGGCCATTGCCCGAACACCAGCCAGACCCAATCCAGGCCGCGATACCCCAGACCCACCACCCGGCAATCTTGGCGTCAAAATAATCCGGCTCGCCTTCCAGCCGCGCTTGCAGCGATTCTTTTTGCCCGACCAGCCAAGCGTGGCGAGCGTGCAAATCATTCTCATTTACAGGCCAATCGGCGTAATGCGCCACCGCGTCAGGGTCCGCAGCCAATGCGCGCCAGAAATTAGCCAGCAACCCGTCCGCGTCGTTGACCGTCTCGGTGGTGGGTTCATGTGGACGGGCGAGCAAACACGCGCCGGAGCCGAAGAACGGCTCGACATAGTTCGCCACCGCTCCAAACCGCGTCCATATTTCAGCGGCAACTTTTCGCTTGCCGCCGAAATATGGGAATGGTGCTTTTAGTATATTAGACATTCTCCCCCTCCATCACCGCGCGGATAAACTCGGCGGCCACTTGTGGGACTATTGCGTTGCCGTAGCCCTTGAGACGCATCACGCGGCCCTCCGGCGTGGCTTGGACTTCCGATAGGCTCGGATCGCTGCCATGCACCATTCCGGCGGGTAGCCCATTAACCAGCGGGAATGTGCCGGGTTCAATGCGCCGCGTTTTTCCGTCCCGGCAGGGGATGAGGTCGAAGGTGGACCAGAAAGCAGGGCCACCATCTGGCTCAGCGGCACCCCTGTGTCGTGTGGGCGCGGCGGCAGGCCGCCCCGGCTGTGATCCTGGGCGGTCGGGGATGCCCACCCCGCCAACTGCGCCACCCTGGGCAACTGGTCCAGCCGCGTGCGATCCGTCCCGTCGGGGTTCGTTCCGGTCGTGTTGCTCGCTTTGGGACTGGGCCACCCAGTACAGTCTTTGTCGGATATGGGGCGCGCCGAGGCTGTGTGCGCCCAATACGATCGCCCCGCAGGCGTAGCCTTCTGACTCCATGTCTGCCGATATTCCATCGAGCCAACGGCTGATAAGTTTTTCCTCAAAATCATCCCCAAGCGTTTTGATAAGTCGCTCGATTTTTGCTTGGTTTCCGGTAATGATTGCCTCCATAAGCTGAGCCTCTGAATCTTTTCCGACAATTTCAGCGCTGGCGACTTGTTCTCCGAACACTGTTGCTGGTCGGCGCTGGCGTATAAGATTGAAGGCGGCGGGCCAAAGGTGTCTTTCGTCAGCGGTCCCAAGTCCTTTTCCAGCGCATGAAAAGGGCTGGCAGGGGCAGGACATTGTCCAGACGGGTCTATCGGCTGGCCATCCGGCGAGTTGCAGGGCGCGGGACCAGCCTCCGATGCCTGCAAAGAAATGGCACTGGATAAATCCCTCAAGATCGTCAGGTCGAACTTCGCAGATGCTCCGCTCGTCAACTTCGCCGTTTGGAATAAGTCTGGCTGAGATAAGTTCGCGGAGCCGGGCAGCGGCTTTTGGGTCGAATTCATTGTAATATGCTCCTTTCACTTTTGGGCCGCCCTTCTTGCGGATGACCACGGCTTGCCTTTTTTAGCAGCCGACATTTTAGCCAGGGACTCTTTTGAGAATCCGTGCCCCATCCTCGCAACTGAAATCCGACGACACCATTCCGGTGTTCTGGCGGCTGGAGGCTTGCCGACTTTTGCGAGCGACATTTTTCGCCGATGATCCGCCGAAAGAACTTTCCCGGTGTGCGCAATGCTGAGTTTTAATTTCGTTTCATTCGATACAGAAAATCCAACCTTACCATCTCCGCCATCCGTCATATTGTAACCATTGGGTTTTTTGCAGCCATAACTCCCAATGAGGTCGCGCTCCAGAAACTTTAGAGCATCAAATGACTTTCCGCGGGAAATTATTTCGATTCTAAAAAACTCAACGCCATATGAAGCCATCGCGCGATGGAGAATCTTTTTAGGGCGTTTAATTGCCTCATTTTTATGCTCACACCAGCGCTTTAGCAGTGGCTGGCTTGTTATGCCGACATACTTTCTCCCGTTTATTAAATTAGTTATTAAATAAGCTATCATTGTAGTAGTTCACTTGAGATACTTCCCACTGCGCTCAAAATCGGCTTCAACCTCGATCTGGCGCAAGCGTTCGGCATCAGCGAACGGGTATTTTTCGAGCATCGCGTCAGTTGTGGTTTTCATGGGGACCAGCGTTCCGGCGTCCCACGGCGTTAACTCCGGTGGTTTGGCGAATTTTGGGTTCACTTCTTGCCTTTCTTGATTCGGCGGATGTAAACCCCGGAAGTAGTCGAGGGATTGTCACCTATTCTTTCTCCCGCCAATTTGGTTGGCGCGTAGTTTTTAAGGCGGCTATAAGGGCCAGGTGAAGGAAGTCTCGGAATGCGCAGGTCTGATGGTTTAAGAATATTCCCATCCCCCAACACCCGCCAACCTTTCGGCGCTTTGATTTTTGTGGTCATAAAGTTAATCCCGCTCGCTCCGGTTCGGTCGCTGACTCGGGGAGTTCATCCCCCTCCAATCGCACACACATGCGGCAGTGGTCGCCATGGCCGGATTGCCATCGAGCGGGAAAGTCATTTGGTTATTTCTCCCGAGTTTTGACCGGAAACCCCAGCCAGCGCCGCCAGTTATGGACGGTCATTAGCGGCAGGGACAGCCAGTCCGCAATTTCCTTGCACGTCTTGCCCATTTCGAGCCAGACGCGAATCATATTTTTCTGGTGTGCGGTGATCTTCGCCCGGTTGCGCCGGTTGGTTTTGCGATCCTTCTCGCTTCTCATAAGTCATTTGGTCAGTTTGTCCCAGGCGGAGAGGGATTCCAAAATGTGTTGTTCAACCGGCTTGTCAATTTCTTTTACCAAAAGCGTCTGCCCGACTAATGAAGCAAGCTCGTTCTTTGTGCGAAATTCTCGGAACAGCTTTGGATAAATCGGGAATAAAACAACAAAGGCGGCAAGGTTCGCATCGTGCATCTTATCCCCCGCCTCGCGCAACGCATCCCTTTGCGCGGTCATGGCGGTGAGTTCGCGTTCGAGGATGCGGGCAAAGTCTGATCCAACCACTTGAGCATATCCAGACCACTCGCAAGCATCCCCGCTTTCCGCGTCAGTCCTCGGCGTCGTCGTGTCGCTCATTGTTTGCCTCCATCTTTAG
>Ga0302319_10013969_pt1 | contig 15014 bp, 18 predicted proteins | sample Bog_T0_2_FD_203319 | JGI IMG/M metagenome (GOLD analysis project Ga0302319, IMG submission 203319) | Peat permafrost microbial communities from Stordalen Mire near Abisko, Sweden - Bog_T0_2 | ecosystem: Environmental > Terrestrial > Soil > Wetlands > Peat | place: Sweden: Abisko, Stordalen Mire... | reverse complement strand
ATGACCTTGATTATAACAAGTGCGCCGATCAGGCGTCGCGGGGACGCGCCGGGACGACGCGTCTAACATAGACGCTGCATCTTGCTGCGTCCCTCACCAGCAGCGCGACGTCCCGCCGCGCTCTCGATCCAAAGTAGACGAGGCGTTCCGCCTCGTCCCTCCGAGGCAACGCGCCGGGACGACGCGTCTACGTTCAAGACCACGTAGCGCAGGCAGCTTGCCTGCCGTCGTTGAAACTGCAGGCGGGGCGCTACTTCTTCAGTAACGTAGACGCTGCATCCTGCTGCGTCCCTCAGCAGTGGCGCGACGCCCCGTCGCGCTCTCAATCCGTCCCTCTTGCGGGCCGGTCAAGGCCAGAGCCACGCAAAAGTCGCCGCCGTCACCGCGGCGTAGACCAGGCTGTCGATCAATGTGCGGATGGTGGTGCCCCAGGAACGCTTATACCAGATGGAAAACTGGCAGAGGGCGCCTCCGTAACCGAGGAAGGCGGTGATCCCGACGATGCGGCGGGAAGGGACGGCGAGGTGACCCAGCGCGCTCGCATGGGCTCCGATGTAGCCGGCGAAATAGCTGATCACCAGGAGGTAGATGAACCAGAGAGCCATGCTTTTCCCGATGGCCATGCCGCCGCTCATGAACGTGGCGATGAATACCGGACCTTGCTCCCGTTTGGCCTTAAACTCCGGCGTTTTCATGTCCTTCATATTGTCGCAGCGCGGCACCATGTAGTCGCCGTTGGGAATGTTCAAAGGACGCAGCGCGGCCATCACCTGGTCCTCATTCGGAATCTTGCGGTAGTCGCCCTGGTGCCAGGGCAGGACCATGTGGATGAACGAACTGACGACGAACACGAAGACCGCGGATGCGAGGATCGGCAGCCAGAGAAACAGCAGCACGTGCATAGGACCTCCTTGATTGTGGGGTGGAGTGACGCGAGAACACCGACAGTCTGGTTGATTTGCGCGGCCGCTCCAAGCCTCTTTTTGCCGAAGCCTAACGCGCTGATCCGTCTGCGCTTGCTATTATACCGGTGTGCCATTGCCCCGAATGAGAATAAGCCGAAATCGCGCAACCCCGCCTCCTCGGCTTGACAGCTCGGAATCTTGAAATATGGGTACCCATATTAAGACAACCGTAGATATTGCTGATGACTTGTTGAGGCGAGCCAAGCGGTTAGCCCATCAGGAAAACCGAACTTTGCGTGAATTGATCGAGGAGGGCCTCGATTCGGTCCTTATGCGAGGGGCAAGGAAACCGGTCCGTGTGGTTAAGCTGCCCACCTCAGGTGGCGACGGTCTGACGGCGGAGTTCGCGGGCGCAGGCTGGGAGAAGTTCCGCGACGAGATCTACCGGAGCCACGGCTCGTGACCGCAGTCGACACGAATCTGCTGGTCTATGCCCACCGGCCGGAAATGCCGCGTCACCGTGCGGCTTACAGGATCCTCACGGAACTTGCCGGCCAAACGGCACGATGGGCGATCCCCTGGCCTTGCGCCCACGAGTTTTATGCGGTGGTCACCAACGCGCGAATTTTCAAGACCCCCGCGACGCCAGCCGAGGCCTTCACCTTCCTGGAAACCCTGGCCGACGGGGGCAGCCTTCGTTTCGTCGGCGAAGGCATGGACCATTTTGCGCAGTTGCGCAATCTGGCCACCTTGTCGGGGGTCACCGGTGGCGGAATACACGATGCGCGGGTTGCGGCCATCTGCATGAGTCACGGGGTGAAGGAACTCTGGAGTGCCGATCGGGACTTCTCGCGGTTCCCGAAACTGCGGGTGGTGAATCCCCTGGTCGGGTGAGCGCGCAGACGCCGAGGCCAACCATCAGCCAGACGATGGGTGTCATTGATTTCCGCCACCAAGCAGATCCTGCGTCAGGTTTTCCCGAGGCAGCAGTGTTTGTATTTCTTGCCGCTGCCGCAGGGGCACGGATCGTTCCGGCCCACCTTCGGGGCGGCCGATCGGAATGGGGCGGGCCCGAGGCGCATCTCCCGGTTGTAGAGCCAGGCGCCGTTGATCCGCAGAAATTCCGATTTCTCGTGCAGGACCTTCTCGACGCCCTCCTCCGTCCCGTACGCCGTGAAGTCCACGTAGGATTTGTCGGGATTGTCGGTCAGCTCGTGGGAGTGGATCACCAGCTTCGTCCACGTCACGGTCGGCGTCACCGCTTCGGGAACGAAGGGGGTGGCCGCGGTCGGCCGGTGCGAACGGTGGAGAAACGCGAAGTCATGCCGCACATGCGCCGTGAAGCGCGCCCGCATGAGCTGCTCCGCCGTCGCCGCCGGCCGCCGCCCGGTGAGGATCGGCTCGCAACACGCGGAAAACGCCTGCCCGCTGCCGCAGGGACACGGGAGATCGGGACTGGGGCTTGGGCCGTCGGACGGTGGGGATGCCATCGCTCAGCACTACCGCGCCCCCATCCCGTGGCAAGGGAGTAGCGCAGGCGTCGCGCCCGCCGTCGTCGAAACGGCAGGCGGAACGCCTGCGCTACCTCGTCTTGAAAGTAGAAGCGGCATCCTGTCGCTTCCCTTCGAGGAACGCGACGGAACGTCGCGTCTACCTTCTCATCTCCCGCCGGACCGCCTCCGCCTCGGCTGGTTGGCCCGCAGCCTCGTAATACTTGGCGAGAACGGCCAGGAACGCCGGATCGCGGCTGCCTTGTTTATAGCACGAGAGCAGCTCACTGCCCGCCTGATCGAGATAGGCGCCGATGAGGGCGTCGGGATACGACTCCTGCAAATAGGTCACCTCCTTGAGCGTAAAATCTCCCTTGATTCGGGCGATTTCCGGCCGGGTCGCGTCCCGGTAGCGGACCCTCGGAATCATGAACGCATCCAGGGTATCCGCGAGCTTGGAAGATGACGCGCCACCAGAAACATCCCGGCTCAGGATCGCATCCATCTCCGCGAACCCGACACCAAAGCATTGCCGAAAGAGCGCCTCGGTCACCGGTTGGCGCGACGACAAATCCACGAACCGCCACAACGCATCGCGCTGCCGATGACTTCCGTCGGCGTAAGCCCAATGCAGGAAAAATTCCGCCTGCATGCACCAGATCCCGAAACCATCACCCGCCCAGTCCCCGGAAGAATCAAAAGATCCAGCGAGGAAGGACTGCATGGGCCGGAGCGCGCCCGCCGGGTATGGCCACTTCATCCGGGGCAGATCGATCGCGGCGCTCTCCCATTGGTGCCCCTGTTCCATGTCGGAATAAAGGTCCCGCGTCCCGTACACGAACCAGGCGGGCAAGGCCGGCTTGCGTCCGGCCAGCAGGGAAACGACATACGCCTGGGTGAGCACGATGTGGCGATAGTCTTCCGCGTCTCCCTCCAGGACGCAGAGCATGGTCAGCGAATCCGTGCCGAGGAGATTCATCTGGGGAATCGCCTGGAAGGTGGCGCCGGCGAGATCGCCCATCGAGGTCATTGACCGGGCGGAATCCTTGAGCACCGCCGTGTGCATGACATCGACCATCTCCCGGGCCATGATTTTTTCCATCCCGGGCTTGAGCAGGATCATCTTCATCGGGTCCCTCTCCTGAAACGAAAGCGCCGGCGGGAGGAGCGTGCCCTGGAGTTCCTCCATCCGGAAGATGGTCGTCGCAAAGAACTGTACCGCGGTGGCTTCAGCCGGCAGGCAGGAAATCGCCTCGAATCCGGGGGCGGACAGGTAATGCCAGGTAATGCCCCCAATTCTCGTGTCCGACACAAGAAAGGGCGGCAGGACGATCTTCCGGCCGATCGCGTCGCCATCGAGGCGAGATTGCTCCTCCGCCCGACCGGCCGGCCACCCGCCAGCCAACATCATGGCCGCAAAAACGAACGGATGGATTTTCACGATGGACCTGGGCTCATGTCAGCCGACTCAAGTGGAAAGCCCACGTCCCGTCCACCGCCGAACGGCGACAATTTGACGTGGCACGGGCTTCCAGCCCGTGTGGGCGATGACCTGGGCTGGAAGCCCATGCCACGTTCTTGGGCGGGACGCCCACGCTCAGGTAGTCGGGCATGAATTGCCGCCGAGGGGGCGTTGCCCGCCGATTTGATACACTGCCCAGAATTTGCATCGCGCGCCCCGAGGGCCACAATACGGGACCATGGATCCTAGCCCGGGCCACCCGCTCCCGCACGTTGTCGTCATCGGCGCCGGATTTGCCGGTCTGACGTTCTGCCAGCATTTCCCATCCGACCGGGCCCGCCTCACCCTGATCGACCGGCAGAACCATCATCTCTTCCAACCCCTCCTCTATCAGGTGGCGGCGGCCGGGCTTTCGGCCGTGGACATCGCGCAGCCGGTGCGCGCCATCCTGAGCCAGAAGCGCAATCTCACGGTCCTGATGGCCGAGGTCAGTCGCCTCGATCTGGCCGCACGGCAGGTCTACCTTAAGGACCATGGCCCCATCGCCTATGACTACCTCGTCCTCGCGCTGGGTGCGGTGACCAGTTACTTCGGCCATGACGATTGGGCGCGTTTCGCGCCAGGGCTGAAGTCGCTCGACGACGCCCTGAATATCCGCCGTGAGATCCTGCTCGCCTTCGAGAAGGCGGAGGCGGAGCCGGAGGAGCCAAGGCGCAAGGAGTTGATGACCATCGTCGTGGTCGGGGGCGGTCCCACCGGCGTCGAGTTGGCGGGGACGTTTGCCGAGCTGACACGGACGGTGCTGAAGAAGGACTTCGACCGGATCGACCCCACCAAGGCGCGGGTGCTCCTGTTGGAGGGCAGTCCCCGCGTGCTCGCGACGTTTACCCCGGACCTGTCGGCCAGCGCCCAACGCCAACTGGAGCAGCTGGGCGTGGAAGTGCGGACGGGGGTCCAGGTGACCGCGATCCGTGACGGCGAGCTCGTGGTTGGGGGAGAAACCATCCGGGCGGCCAATATCATCTGGGGCGCCGGCGTTGCCGCCCAGCCCCTGACCCGGACGCTCGGGGTCGAGACCGACCGGGCCGGGCGATTGCAGGTATTGCCGGACCTGAGCCTGCCGGGCTATCCCGAGGTGTTCGCGCTTGGTGACATCGTAACTTTGGTGGACTCGCGCGGTCGCGCCGTGCCGGGGATCGCTCCCGCGGCGATGCAGATGGGAAAGCACGCGGCGAAGCTGATTGCCGGCGAACTCGCCGGCGGCGGACCGGCCACCGCGCCTCGCGCGGCCTTCGCCTACCGCGACAAGGGAACCATGGCGACGATCGGCCGATCGAAGGCCGTGGCGATCGTGGGGCCCCTGCATTTCAGCGGATATCCCGCCTGGATCGCCTGGCTGGGGGTCCATCTGGTATTTCTCGTCGGCTTCCGGAACCGGCTCTCGGTGTTGCTGCAATGGACCTACTCCTACCTGACCTATAAGCGCGGCGCCCGCGTGATCACCGGCGTCCGCCAGCCGCCACGGTAAAACTCACGCTTGTCCGAAACGTAGAAGCGGCATCCGTTCGACTGGGCTCACGGCCAAGGCCTGCCGCTTCCGCCGCGACGGAACGTCGCGTCTACGCTAATGCAGTGGGCCGGGCGCGCCGACGAGCGAACTGGCCCGGGCCTCGGGGCGCCGTTCAAGCCCAAGCGCTCAGGACGCCGCCGACAGAGTTCGAGGGGGATCCGGCCGCCTGGGCGGGCGCGGAAGTGGAGGAGTCGGCACCTTGTCCCGAGGCCGCCTGCGGCGTGGAGGCTCCCTGTGTCCTCTGCTGCTCCGCCTGTTCCACCTGCTGAAGTTCCTGCTCGAGCGACTGCTCGGTCTGCACCTTCACCTGGGCGCTGTCCTTGCTCTGCTGCTCCGCGGCAATCTCCTTCTCGATCTCCTCAATCTCCTGCTGCAGCTGCGCTGCGCTGGTCGTACTGGAGAAAGAGACCGATGAGATGCCCATGACAATCCGTGTCTACGAGGGTTAACGGCCCGTTTTAGCCCGGCTTTAGCGGCAAAGTTGCGCCTTCCGCGCTTACAGACCGCGCAAATAAGGACCAACCTTGTTGGTTAGGATCCGCACCAGCGCCGGATCCATAAAGACGTACTTGTCCGGAATGTTCAGGCAGATCACCCGTTGGTCCTTCAGCGAAGAACCAAACTTCTTGGAAAGCTTCTCCCGGTGACGCTTCTCCATCACGAAGATGATTTCCGCCCACTCCAGCAGTTGGGGGGTGATGGGATTCTCGGCGTCGCTGTCGGTGCCGGCCGACTCGACGCAGATCTTGGGGTGGCCGGAGAAGATCTGCTCCGCCGTCGGGCTGCGGAGACGGTTTTGGCTGCAGACAAATAGGACATTCTTCATTCTTCACAGAACGGGCCCCCTGTCGGCGAAGCCGACTTCTGCCGCGAGGCACCCTGATTCGAAGCCCACATGATCGCAGTGCAATAGGAGCAGCCAATTCCCGCTCTCGGATCAATTGACCACCGGGGGTGCTTGAGGCGCTTGGGCTGCGGTATGCCTCGGATCGGGGCCGAAACGGTTCTCACCCTGGTCGCCATCCGTCAGCGCAAACACCAGGTTGACGATCGGACATATGATCCACCACCCACTGTGGCTGGTGTCGTGCATCCTCCGGGCCCCGACAGCAATTGTCGGAATCAACAGCGCCAATTTGTACAAGATGGTCAGGATTCCCGAATTGGAGACAAAATTGTCGATGACGATCACTACGATGAGGAAAATTACATAGAACAGGACAAACCACCAGTACTCCGCCCGGCGAGCGCGACCACGGAAAACCGCGTATTGTTTCAAGGCTCCAAGAAAGTAGCTCATATTGTATCCTTAGGTTGAGAAGCCCGTGGGCTATATGGGGTGGCGGGAGGGGAACCCAGCGTAGTCGCGGCTTCCATTTACCACAGTGGGCGCAAGGGTCAAGCGTCCCCGGCGGCCGAGCGGAGGGACGCCGATAAAATCCACGCGATTATGTGGTCATATGCGTCTCACACCAGACGCCGCAGCACGCGCACCCGTTCCCGACCGACGCGCGAGTCAAAAGCCACATCCGGCACATAGTCCTCCACGATTTCATAGCCGTTCGTAAACAGCGCCGTCAGGCCAGCTACACTCAAAGGGAACGGAGGCCCCTCGTAGCCCGGATCGAGGGCCGGATTGATGAACCACACCCCGATCAGAAGGCCCCCGGGCCGCAGCGTCAGGTCAATTCCGCGGCGGTAGTCAGCGCGCAGCGACGGATGCAGCCCGCTCATGCACGTATGCTCCAGCACCACGTCAAATGCGCCGCGCATTTCCGGCGGTGGATTGAACAGATCCCCAGTAACAAAGCGCCCAGCCAGCTTTGGGTAAAGAGCACGCGCCTCCGCCACTCCCGTCGGAGCGATGTCCAGCCCGACCGCATCCAACCCAAACTCCACCGCGAGTGCCACCTCATGCCCGTGACCACATCCCGGCACCAGCGTCCGTCCCTTCGCTACATGGCGCTCCAAGTACTGCTTCATCGGCGGCGAAGGCGCGCCTTTATCCCAAAACACCTCTCCCTTCCGGTATTTTTCGTCCCAGTCCATCATCTTGGTCACAGCAGCCTGAATCCGAGCGCTTCCAGTTCCTCCATGGTGAACGGCGCGCTCTCGAGGACCTCCTGCAGCTTGGCCAGGGCATCCTTCAGGGAGGGGGCTTCAAACAGGGTCGCGCCGTCGTCGCTGTCGTGGATGCCCAGTGCCCACGGGCTCGACTCGGCGCCGGTCTCATAGATCGATCCGTAGAGGTAATTGCCCGGAAGGCCCGGGTTCGGGCCGGCCCCCGGGACCAGAAAGAGGCTGTGCACATGATCATGCTGGACCGTGGCCGCATGCCTGGCGCGATGATGCACGGGGCGGCCGGCGACGACCAGGCGGCGGCCTTCCGCCTTGGCGCGACGCTCCGCCGGCAAGGAATGGACATAGCGTTCAAAAATGCCCGCATTGGGCTCCAGGGCCTCGGCGCCAATGCGCCCCGCGATGAGCTCATCCAGGTTGCCGGCATGAAATGACGGCGACCGGGCCAAAGAGCGCGCCGTCACGTAGCCGTCCTTCCGATCCGCGTCGCCGTAAACCTTGTGGGCAGCCCGGAGCCGCTTCAGCGCGTCCTGGTAGGACGGCGTGATCGGCACCGCGCCCATCGGGTTATGCTCGATCAAGTCGAGGACGGACTGATCGAATTGCGCGTTGGGGTCGTACGGCATGGTGGGTCGATAAACCCAAATCCGGGAAGACGCAACGGCGACGAGCGCAGCCGCCTGACCCCTTGCGCCCAGGCCCACCGGGCTGCACTCTAGCAAAGCATGCCGCCGGCAACCGAGACCAAGCCAACTTCCTCCTTCTGGCGCCGCCGGCTGATCGAACCCATCGGTCGCCAGCTGACCCAGGGCGTCTCGCCGGAAAAGATTGCGCTGACCCTGGCCGCGGGCAGCGCGGCTGCGCTCTTCCCCATCCTGGGCACGACGACCGTCCTTTGCCTGATCCTGGCCGTCGCGCTCAAGCTCAACCAGCCGATCGTCCAGGGCATCAATCTCCTGTGCAATTTCATCTGGCTCCCGGTGGTGGTGGGTTGCATCCGCCTGGGCGAAGTGATCGCAGGGGCCAGCCCCTCCCGGCCGGACCTCACCGCGATGTGGGCAATGTTCCACCAGCATCCGGGCGAGTTCTTCCATCGCTTCGGCGCCACGATCGCCCATGCCGTCCTCGGCTGGGCGGTCGCCGTTCCGATCTGGATCTCGGCGGTTTACTTCGGTACGCTTCCGGCCTTGCGCGCGATGACCCGCCGGATCGAAGCTCGGAGAGCCCTAGAGACAGAATGACGCGTCGAACCGACATTATCCCGGTGTGCCCACAACCATGAGATTGGAAACCAAAAGGCTGATTCTGAGGGAGTGGAAAAAAGCCGATATCGGCGATCTCATTGAAGGCCTCAATAACCTTGGCGTTTCGAGGTGGCTGGCCTTTGTCCCCCACCCCTACACGGCAAAAGATGCGGGAAGCTGGATCAAGCACTGCGTTGAGCATGACAAAAAAGGGCACGATCGCCATTCGTATGAGTTTGCCATCGAGCTCAAATCCGAGGGGAAGGTCATCGGAGGAGTAAGTCTCGATCGAATCAGTAAAGTTCACGGCACGGCGGGAGGAGGCATCTGGCTAAACGAAAAATTTCAAGGACGGGGTTATGGAACCGAAGCCTTTGGAGAGAGAATAAGGTTCGCCTTTGAGGAACTGAAGTTGAGGAGGCTTGAAAATGGATTCATCAAAGGCAATCCGTCCTCGCTCAAGATGCAGCGAAGATTCGGATACAAAATTGAGGGAGTGAAACGCGAAGCCTACCGATGCATGGCTGACGGACAGATCAAGGATGAGTGCATTACCGGACTGTTAAGGGATGAGTGGACGGCCTTGAAGGGGTCCAACCTGACCCTTTTCAAAGTAGCCCGGAGTTAGGGGCGGCAGGGACCCTTAGACGAGAAACTCGACTACTTGGGCCGACGGCAAGATCTGGTTCGTAAAGCCAAACGTTCCGCTGCGTTGGACTTCCTGGGCGGCGGCGAACGCGCCGCTGATCGCCGCGCGATACAGTGCTCCACCGATGCTGATCCGCCGAACGCCGGCTTCGGCCAATTGGCGGGCCGAGAAGCCAGCTCCGGCCACCGCCGCCATGACATTGACCGGCTTGGTTAACGCCCCGCAAACCGTTCGAATTGCGTCGATGTCGGGCAGGCCGGGCGCGAAAAGCACGTCGGCCCCCGCCCGCTCGTAAGCTTGCAGCCGTTTTACGGTGTCATCCAAGTCCCGCTTGCCGCGAAGGAAGTTTTCGGCGCGAGCCGTGAGGGTGAAAGGGAACGGGAGCGAGCGGGCCGCTTCGGCGGCTGCTGCCACGCGTTCAGTGGCATGGGCGAGGCTATAGATTGAGTGTGGCGCCTCGCGGGTGCTGTCTTCGATGGAGCCGCCCACCAACCCCACTCCCGCCGCCCGCCTGATGGTCTCCACCACCGTAGCGGGATCGTCGCCATACCCGTTCTCCAAATCGGCTGACACGGGAAGCGCGGAGGCCTCGACGACCAGCTTGGCGTTGGCCAGCGCCTGGTCCCGGGTGATAGCGCCATCGACGCGGCCGAGTCCCCACGCAGCTGCGACGCTCGAGGTCGCCAGCGCCTTGAACCCGAGAGACGCCAGCATCCGCGCCGATGCGGCATCCCAGGGATTGGGGATGACAAACGGCTCTGGCGATAGGTGGAGCTGTCGGAAAATCAGGGCCTTTTCGGACTGGCTGGGGGAGACAGGCATGGGGAGGGCTTGCTACAGTTAAAAATGCTTTTGCGCCTGCAGGTCAAAGAGCCTTATTTGGCCGGGCATGGCGCATGATGTTTTTATCAGCCATTCGTCTAAGGATAAGGTCACGGCCGACGCGGTGTGCGCAGTTCTGGAGTCGGCCGGCATCCGCTGCTGGGTTGCGCCGCGCGATATCATTCCAGGCCAAAACTGGGGAGAATCAATCATCGATGCCATCGTCGGCGCCCGCGTGATGGTGCTGATTTTCTCCGGGCATGCCAACCAGTCTTCCCAGATCAAGCTGGAGGTCGAACGCGCAGTGAATAAGGGCGTTACAATCATTCCGATGCGGATCGAGGATGTTGTGCCCGCGCGGGCGCTCGAATATTTTATCAGCTCGTCGCATTGGTTGGACGCGTTCAGCCCGCCGCTGGAACGCCACGCGAAGCATCTCGCTGAAATCATCCGAAAGATGCTGGGCGGGCCGACCGTGGCAACTCTGCCCGTACCCGTCCGCGAACCGCCGGCCCATGAGGCGCCTCGACCGGTAACCCCCGTGCAACCGGCCGGTCCGATCACTGTTCCAATAGTGACGGACGAAAGCAAAGTTCTGGTGAAGGCCCATGGCAACCAGAGGCCTTGGCTATGGGCAGTCCTGGCGATCGCGGTCGTGACCACCGGCTGCTACTTTTGGATTTACGCACCGGGCAACGCGCGCGAAGCGGCGGGAGCGCTTGCCGAACCGCCGCCAGTTGCAGTTTCCGGAGAGGAGATTGGGCCAACCCTCGAAAACGGCTTCATAAAAGTCCGTTTCACCGATTTCGGAGGATGCCCCCTCCACGTCTCAGCGAAAATAAACCCAGGACAGAGCCACCCTTCGCGGGAATTTGTTTTCAACGAGTTACACCAAAGCCCGCTGCTGGTCTTCGTCAATTTGTCGGGGCTCGACAGTTCCACCCGCTTCGAGCTCGTCGATCGCACCGCAAGTGAAGTCACGTATCGCACCGTGGTCGCTGAAAGGCTGGAAGTGATTCGCAAATACATCCTCGCGTCCGAAACCAGCAGTTCCGCTGACCCATATAAGCTCCGAGCCGAGACTTCCTTCAGAAACTTGGGCGCGGCTCCCTACTCGTTCCCTTCCCCACTCCTCGTCGCGATTGGAACCGCGGCCCCCTCTGAGGGCTTCGACCATGGAGATGGGATTTCAGCCGGCTACTATAATGCCAGCCTTTCAGTAATTCCTCGGTCTCGTTTGGACCCGCATGACGGAATCTTTGGCATCGGGGCGCGCCAACCCATCGCGGAAGTCGTGTCCCAGGGAACCATGCAGTGGGTTTACGTCGCCGACAAGTACTTCGCCAGCATTCTGACGCCTGACGAGCCCGCCACCGGGTTGGTGACCCGACGGATCAAGATTCTGAAATCTCTGCCCGACGCCGATGCCAACGCCTTCGGTCTGGCGGCGGACGCCGAGCTCAATCTCGCGACCATACCAGGCCAGGGAACGGCGACCTGGGATGCGACCTTGTACGTTGGACCTAGGGCAGGTAAAATTTCGACCAATTGATCGATGCGTGAAGAACTTAGATCTGCCGCAGAGCGAACGGTGCGGGAGCTCAGTGGCATTAATGGCTAAGGATTCGGGTCAGGCCTTGAGGCGGGCGGGTAACAACCAACCAATGTCGCCCTAGTCACTGTCCGTAATTCCCGGGCAAGCCCAGTGATCTACGGACGGCCTTGAGTGGCCAAGTAGCCAACCCTGCTGCCCCGGGTCGCCGCGCGGAGTAGGGTTATCACCCATGGCGGCGGCGCCGCCGCTCCGGTAGTCTGGCGCAAGCCGCCAGTCGAAGCTGCTACCCCGATGAAACTTTCCGTCCTGCACCTCAAGCGTTACCGCCAGATCGCCCGGCTCCTCTGGAAATACGGCCGGTCAGACCTCGCGAACCAGATGAGCACGGCGGAAGGCTTCGGCATTGATGAGCCGGAGTCCACCGACCACCCGGCGTCGGCTGACCCCACACCGATTGCCGCCGGGGCGGCCTCGCCCGAACAGCTGGCGGACGACCTCGAGGCGATGGGACCGACCTACGTCAAGCTGGGCCAGGTACTGGCCGGCCGGCCGGACCTCCTGCCCGATCCCTATTTGAAGGCGCTGGCGCGATTGCAGGACAACGTGAAGCCGTTCCCTTACTCCGAAGTGGAGGAGATCGTCATGGCCGAACTCGGCGTCCGGATCTCCAAGGCGTTTTCCCGCTTCGAGGTTGAACCGATGGCGGCCGCCTCGCTCGGGCAAGTGCACCGCGCGGCCCTGCGGGACGGCAAGGCGGTGGTCGTGAAGGTCCAGCGTCCGAACATCCGCCGGCAGATCGCGGAGGACTTCGAGGTGCTCGAGCAGATCGCGGGCTTCCTGGACGGCCACACCGCGCTGGGGCGCCGCCACCGCTTCCTGGCGATTGTCGAAGAGTTCCGCGTCACGATCCAGCAGGAGCTCAACTACGAACAGGAGGCGCACAACCTGGTCGCGCTCGGCCAGAACCTGAAGGATTTCAAACTCATCCAGGTGCCGCAGCCCGTGCCTGGCTATTGCACACGGTCGGTCCTGACCATGGACGAAGTGCGCGGCCGGAAGATCACCTCGCTGGGGCCGCTCGACCGGCTCGATCGGCATGGCGCGGAACTGGCCGAAGAGCTGTTCAAGGCCTATCTCCAACAAGTGCTCGTGGACGGGCTCTTCCACGCCGATCCGCATCCCGGGAACGTTTTCCTGACGGACGACGGCCGGGTCGCCCTGATTGACCTTGGCATGGTCGGGCACATCGCACCGGTCATGCAGGAGGACCTGCTGAAGGTCCTGCTGGACATCAGCGAGGGCAATGGCGAGGCGGCCGCGGAAATCGCCATCAAGATGAGCGAGCGGCGCGAGGACTTTGTGGGGCCCGAGTTTCGGCGGCGCATCGCGGAGTTGGTGGCGCTGCGGCATGATCAGGCGCTGGACCAGCTCAACGTCGGCCGGTCCCTCCTCTCGGTGAGCTCCATCGCGCAGGACGAAGGCCTCATCGTACCCCGCGAGCTCGTGCTGATCGGGAAAACGATGCTGCAATTGGACGAGCTCGGCCGGATCCTCGATCCGACCTTCGATACCAACGCCTCGATCCGCCGCAATGTCGCCGCCCTCATGGCCCGGCGCATGCGCAAGGATTTCACGCAGGGCAGCCTCTACAGCACCCTGCTCGATATGAAAGACTTCACGCTGGGCCTGCCCAACCGCCTGAACCGGATCATGGACGCGGTGGCCAACTCCGAGTTGGAGGTGAAGGTGCGGGTCACCGACGTCAAAACGGTGCTGGATAGCCTGCATAAGATCGCCAACCGCATCACCATGGGCATTTCTCTGGCCGGCCTGGTCGTCGGCGCGTCACTGTTGATGCGCAATGCGACCCCTTCCTACCAAAAGCTGGGGATCTTCTGTTTCGTCGCGGCCGCGACCGGTGGCTTCTGGCTGGTGATCCGGATCCTGGTCTCGGACTACAAGAGCCGGAAGCAGCCCACGCACTAGCCCGCATTTGGAATGATGAGGAGTGACTGACTCGGTGGCCCCCGCAGAGATGGTCTTGTCTCCGCCCGGGAGCAGCCCAAGAATCGGAGGATGCCGCCAGTTCCGCCCGGGGACCTTACTGTCATTCTTCAACGCGTGGGGCGCGGCGAGGAACTGCCGGCCGACCGGCTGTTGCCGCTGGTGTATGGCGAATTGCGGAAAGTCGCGGGGGCGAAGATGGCACGGGAAGCCGCCGGGCAAACCCTGCAGCCCACGGCGCTCGTCCACGAAGCGTGGCTGCGACTCGGCGGCGATGCCCAGCCGGCATGGCAGAACCGCGCCCACTTCTTCTCCGCCGCCGCCGAGGCGATGCGGCGCATTCTCATCGAGAGCGCCCGGAGGCGCCGCGCCGTGCGCCACGGCGGCGGCCTCGAAAAGGTCAGTTCGGACGCGGCGGCACTGGATATCGCCGCGCCCGCGGCCGACGAGGAACTGCTGCTCTTGCATGAGGCGCTGGACGCGCTCGCCGCCCATGAACCGCGCAAGGCCGAACTCGTCAAAATGAACTATTTCATCGGCCTTTCGCTCGAGGAGTCGGCCCAGGTCCTGGGCATTTCCACCCGCACGGCGGAGCGGGACTGGGCCTATTCCCGCGCCTGGCTCTTCAACGAGATCGAGCGCCTGAAGGGATGACCCGGCGACGCTCGAAAAAATAAATGGCGGGGGATGTCGGGTTTGAAGGCGGGATTTCGCTTGTACAGGCGAACCCGAATCAAATCCATGAAAACAATCCTACTCGTCAGCTCCTTCGTCGCCGCCCTTGCGGCTTCCGCCACCCTGGCCCATGCCAATCCCTCCTCCCCCGCAGCCGCGGCCGCCCAGGCCCTGGCCGCCAACGGCCAGATCGCCGTCGCCAACGTCGGTGACTCCGTCCAACCCGGCTCCTACCGCATCTGGGTCTCCAGCTGCCTCGGCCGGCCGGACCATGTCCTGCCCGACGGCACCTGGCTCTACAATGACCGCCAGGTCGAGAATACGGCGGTCAGCGGCACCCTGGCCATCTCGTTCGAGCATGGGCAGGTTTCATCCATGCGCCTGCTCTCCCCCGCGATGGTGGTTGCCCTCCTGCACCCGGCCAAGCCCGTGGCCAATCTGGTGGCGGCGCGCTGACCGCGGGGCCGAGCGGAATCGGCGCCAGCCCCGGGGACCCGCTCAGGTGTGAGCCGGGATTCCCCGGGGCTTTCGCCTTGACCGCGAAGGGGCCAGCAGTTGC
>Ga0302319_10013962_pt1 | contig 15018 bp, 10 predicted proteins | sample Bog_T0_2_FD_203319 | JGI IMG/M metagenome (GOLD analysis project Ga0302319, IMG submission 203319) | Peat permafrost microbial communities from Stordalen Mire near Abisko, Sweden - Bog_T0_2 | ecosystem: Environmental > Terrestrial > Soil > Wetlands > Peat | place: Sweden: Abisko, Stordalen Mire... | reverse complement strand
GTGCGGTCTTCTGCGATTGCGGATCGTAACTGGGCGCGCAGCCGACCCAGAACAGGACATCGGGCTCCGGGTTCTGGTCGATCGTTTTGACGTTAAGTCCCGAGGCCCAATCCATCCGCTTCTCATGGCTGATGCCCCATGGATTCTTTGCTCGTTCCATCCCGCGGAAAGCGCTTTGCAATTGCGCCGGGAAATCGCCTTGGATCATGACTTGGTGGCGGCGGATGTCGATGATGTCCAGCATCGGCTCATCCTGAACGGGACAGACCTCGACACAGGCACCGCAAGTCGTGCAGGCCCATAACGCCTCAGGCGAAAGCGCGAACGTGAGCAGGGGATTCGGGCTTGGCTGGCCGCTCTCGAAGGCGCGTTTCGCGCGACTCAAATCATTCAACTCCATTCGCTTATTGATCTCAAGAGCGGATGGGCTGAGCGACTTGCCGGTCGTTGTAGCGGGGCAGACATCCTGGCAGCGGTTGCATTGGATGCAGGCATAGGCGTCGAGCAGTCGCGGCCACGCTAGATCCTCGAGCTTGTTCGCGCCAAGCTTCGGCTCTTCGACGTCCAGGTCCACATCCAGCGGCGGCAAAACGCCAGATGAGGAATCGCGGGCAACTAAGTACTTGGCGGGTGCAAGGAAGATATGAATGTGTTTGGAGTAAGGGAAGTATACGAGGAAAGCAAGCACGCTTCCCAGCGCTCCCCAATATCCAAAGATGCGCCACGCAAGCGCATGTTGCGGTGCAAACAGATGGGAGAGCAGCGTAGCGAAGGGTGCAAAGCGATCCGGGCCTTTGGCTGCCAGCTTCGCCCCGGCGCCGATGGCTCGGCTGCCAACATGAAACAGAATAAATACCGAGACAATAATCGAGTCTCGAGTGATGTACCGTGCTTGCACGTCTTTGTGAAGCAGAGTGCGTTCGTTGAAGCCGAAGTCGCTCCGGCTGGGCAGCAGGAAGCGTCGCAGAACAAGCGCAGCCACGCCGACTAGAACACCCGCTCCGAGAAGGTCGGCAGCCAGGACGTAGAGATTCCCGGCGAGCCCGAGCAACTGGAGCGGCAGCTCGACAAAGCCTTCGACTGCGTCTATCAGGTTGACCAGGAGATAGAGGACAAACCCGTAAAAGATCAGGGAGTGGAAGAAGCTGACCCATGGACGTTTCTTAAAAGTGCGACGCTGGGTCAAAGTTGTCGAAAGTGAGTACCCGATGCGACGCAGCGGCTGGTTCATTCGCGATTCCGTATCTTCACGCCCGGCTGCGATACGGCGATAGAGCCGGCGAAAACCATGGAAGCTGATCGCCCCCATAGTGACCGCAAAGAGAAGGAAGAGGATTTTTTGCGGCAGAGGAAGCATCTGAATGTACCCGGTCTCTCTTTGTTTCAGGCTTAGGGAGTCTGCTGTAACTCGCGAATCATGGCAGGAACAATCTCCTGCACATCGCCTACTACGCCGTAATCCACCTCGCGGAAGATGGGGGCATCGGCGTCCTTGTTGATCGCGACGATCAACTTGCTCTTGCTCATTCCGGAGAGATGTTGAACCGCGCCGGATATTCCAATGGCGATATAGGCCTTCGGTTGTACTGTCTTTCCGGTCTGGCCCACCTGTTCCGAGTAGGGCCGCCATCCCGAATCGACGACCGCCCTGGTTGCTCCTACGGCACCGCCAAGTTGGTCAGCGAGACCTTCCACGAGCAGCGTGAAGCCTTCAGCACTTCCGACGCCTCGTCCTCCGGCAACTACGATCTCTGCCTCTACCAGCGAGACGCGCTCGCTCTTTTCTTTGATTTGCCCGGTCACGATGAGGCGGCGCTGTGGCAGCTCCAGCTCGACATCGTACTGTTCGGCCACGGATGCGTTGGGCTTAGCCTCCGGGAACGATCCTGGCTTGATGGTGACAACGACCACCGGACCTTCAGCCAGCACCCGCTCCGTTACACGAGCCAGAAAGGTGTAGTGTTCCGCCTGGAGTTCGCCTCCGACGTCACACAAGCTGATGGCATCCTCAATCAAGGGCGCGTCCAACTTCACAGCCACTCGCGGGCTGTATTCGCGTCCGCTGCGGCTTGCTGCAATGAGAATCGTGTTGGCTTCGCCCTCTCTGGCAATCTGTGCAACGGCCGCTGCCCAGACCTCGGGATCGTACTCGGACAACGCGGGGGTGTCGGCAACCAGAACCTGCTCCCCCAGTGCCGCGGCAGCGTTTGCCACTGTGCCAACTTGATTGCCCAGGACGAGGAGAGTCACGGGGCCCTCACGTTTCAGTTGACGCGCAGCCTCCGTCAGTTCGTAGGCACTCTTGCTCAGCTTGCCATCGGCATGTTCAGCGACGATCAGAATCATGAAATCACCTTTGCCTGATTGCGGAGGAGATCGACCAATTGAGTGGCGGCAGCCTGAGCATCTTTACCGTCGATCATCGTGCGCAGGCGTTCGCGCACCTGCACTTCGGCGCCGAGGAACTTCAGCTTGGGCTTCACATCGAAGGCTTCCAAAGACTCGCGGCGAAGCTCTTTGCGTTTCGCTTTCATGAGATTAGGAAGAGTTGGGTAACGCGGCTCGTTGAGACCTTGCTGCGTCGTCACGACGGCCGGCACAGGCACGGTAAACGACTCATTTCCCGCATCGACATCATGCTTCCCTATAAGTTGAGTTCCATCGAACGAGAGCGCGTTAGTCCAGGTCGCCTGCGGCCATCCAAGGCGTTCCGCGGTCGCAGCACCCAGAGCATGACTATCCCAATCGGCCTGCTGTCCGCCGCAGAAGATCAATTCGACGCTCTCGGTCTGAGCCACTTGAGCGACGATGCTGCTGATGGCGATCACATCGAGCGGCTCGTTAGCCTCCACGAGTATGGCGCGGTCCGCGCCCATGGCAAGCGCGCTTCGCACCGCCTCTTCGCACCTGGGAGGTCCGATCGCGAGTACGACCACTTCAATTTCCGGCGTGGCTTCCCGCATACGCAGGGCTTGTTCCACCCCATACTCATCCATCGTATCGACCACAAGCTTACTTCCAGAAAGATCGACCGCTCCATCCTTGATCTTGACACTTTCCTCGGCATTTAGAACCTGACGAATGACTGCTAAGATGCGCACGTCTGTCTCCTCGCGATTATTTCGTAGCGCCTGATTTGCACAACTCGATAGCGACTCACTGGGCTTGCCAGCATCGGACGCGCCCTACCCGGAATCTGCCGCCTGCAAGGCTACGGCCTGTGGCTGCCACCGGCCGCTGGCGTAGAGCACGAATGCCGCCACGATCGCCAGGCCGCCCACGACGCCAATCCCCCAGCGGAAGTCGCCGGTCACGTCCTTCAGGTAGCCGATAAACCATGGCGACACGAATCCGCCAAGAATGCCCACTGCGCTGATGGCCGCCAATCCGCTGGCGGCACTGGCGCCCGAAAGAAAGCTCGACGGAATGGTCCAGAAGACCCCCGCGAACGAGAGCGTCCCCGCCAGCGCGAAAGACAATGCCGCGACACGCGCGACCGGGTCGTGCAACAGAGCCGACAGCAGAAGAGCTGCTCCACCGACAATGCCCGCGAACGCCGCATGGCCGTAGCGTTCTGCCTTGCGATCAGAACGCCGACCCAGCCAGAGCACCGCAATCAACGCCACTACGCTCGGAATGGCTGCGATGAACCCGGTCTCCTGATTGGAGACGCCGAAGCCCTTGATGATCTGCGGCAGAAAGGTCGCGATCGCATTGTTCAGGCAGACATTGGTGAAGTAGATTGACGCCAGGAACCACACCCACGGATTGGTCAGCGACTGCAGGAAGGAGTAGGTGCGACGGCTCTCGCGCGCCTTTTTCTGGCTGGTTAGCTCAGCAACGAGCCAGGTCCGCTCCTCCGGCTGGAGCCATTTCACCTCTGCCGGTGAGTCGCGTAGATAGGTCAGCACCACGGGGGCCAGCAGGATCGCGGGGATACCTTCCAGAATGTAGAGCCACTGCCAGCCGGCCAGTCCGCCTCTGCCATTCAGCGACAGCAGGAAGCCGGAGAGCGGCGCTCCGATGATGCCGCTGACCGGGATGGCGGCGATGAACAGGCCGAGCACCCGGCCGCGATAGGCTTCGGGAAACCACAGGGTGATAAAGAACAGTGCCCCAGGCTGAAACCCCGCTTCTGCGGCTCCCAGAAACGCGCGCACCCCATAGTAGCTGGCAGCGCCCTCGATCAGCGCCATGCTGGCAGCACACAGGCCCCAGGTGAACATGATCCGCGCAATCCAGCGCCGCGCGCCGAAGCGATACAACAGCATGTTCGACGGCACCTCGCACAGGCAATAGGTCAGGAAGAACAGTCCGGCGCCAAAGCCGAACATCGCCTGGCTCAGCCCGATCGCCCTGTTCATCTGCAGGGCCGCGAAGCCCACATTCGTGCGATCGAGATAGGCCACGAAGTAGCACAGCATAATGAGTGGCATCACCCGCCACATCACCCGCTTCATGGTGGCCTCTTCGAGCGCACCGTTCTCCATCGTGTTAGCCAGGCTCATTACATGTCCTTCTGCTGAGATCGCACTGTCCGGCAGGCAGCGCCGAGGTCCCAAACACCCCATCCCAGACAGGCGCCGATTGTATCAAAATTCGGTATGGCGTATCTATATGCGCTAGGGCGAAATATCGAGCAGTTATGAGGGCTCGTCGACGAGGCAAATTCGCTGCATGAAAACACCTGTTTTCCCGCGCGAAAGATGCGTTGACGGGTCTGCGATAAAGCGGCTACTATTCGTGGTGGCGTAAATCGATTCGCCGTGGCGACATTCAGCCATCCGCTGCCCTGCAAAGGGAGACAGAGACGCCCAGGAACGAGGCACCGACATGAAGCAGTTCGAACCCCTCTGCGATAACCCGGACCGAACGGCACTCCGGGATGCGATCCGTGCCATCTGTGACCAGTTTGACGACCATTACTGGTTGGAAAAAGACCGCACCCACAGCTTCCCCCATGAATTCGCCAACGCAGTTGCGGAAGGCGGCTGGCTCGGGATCGCAATGCCGGAGGAGTATGGCGGTGCCGGTCTCGGCGTGACGGAAGCCGCGATTATGATGCAGGAAGTCGGGCATTCGGCCGGCGCATTTGCCGCCTGCTCCACCATCCACATCAATATCTTCGGCCTGCACTCCATCGTGAAGCACGGTACAGAGAAGCAAAAACAGGACTGGCTGCCCGATATCATCTCCGGCAAGTCGCGCGCCTGCTTCGGCGTCACCGAACCGGATGCCGGACTGGACACTTCAAAGATCAAGACTCGCGCCGTGCTCCATGGCGACCACTACGTTGTTAACGGCCAGAAGATATGGACCAGCACGGCCCAGCAGGCCGACAAGGTGGTGCTGCTGGCACGGACCACGCCCATTGAGGATTGCGTGAAGCCGACCGACGGTCTGTCGTTGTTCTACGCCGACCTCGACCGTAACGCGGTCGAGATTCGTGAAATCCCCAAGATGGGTCGCCACGCTGTCAACTCCAACCAGACCTTTTATGACAACCTCATCGTGCCGGTGGATCGCCGGATCGGCGAAGAAGGCCGCGGCTTCCGTTACATCCTCGACAGCCTCAATTCGGAACGCATCCTCAACGCCGCCGAGGTCATCGGCATGGGACGCCGGGCACTGGAAAAGGCCGTGGCCTACGCCAATGAGCGCGTGGTTTTCGGCCGCAAGATCGGCATGAACCAATCCATCCAGCATCCGCTCGCCGAATGTTGGTCGGAGCTGTACGCTGCGGAGCTGATGACGCTGCATGCCGCCGAGCTGTGCGACGCCGGCAAGCCGTGCGGCGCACAAGCGAACGCAGCAAAGTATCTGGCCGCCGATGCCGGCTTCAAGGCCTGCGACCGCGCCATCCGCACCCACGGCGGCATGGGCTATGCGGCGGAGTATCACGTCGAGAGGTACTTCCGCGAGATGGTCGCAACGCAGCTCGCCCCGGTCTCCCGCGAGATGATCCTCTGCTACCTCGCCGAGCGCGAACTGGGCCTGCCGAAGTCCTACTGAGGATCAGCCAACTCCGCCGTCCGCAGAAAGTCGAAGCTTCCACCCGGATTGAGCGTAACGTTCGTCAGCCGCGCGGAGTGGATCACCACGTTGTCCGGATACCACAGCGGAATCCCCGGCAGGTCTGTAGCCAGAATCTGCTGTACCTCCACATAGTCTCGCCGCCGCAGCGCATCGTCGCTCTCCGCAGCGGCCGCCTTCAGCAGCGCGTCGACCTTCGCGTTGGAGTAGCGCCCGCGGTTCGCGCCCTTCGGCGGAAAGCTCTCCGTCGCATAGCCGTAGCGGAAGATGTCCGGGTCCTCGTTCGATCCGATCCAGCGCAGCATGTACATCTGGAACGCGCCCTTCGTTATGTCGGAGTAGAAGGTGCCGAACTCCGCCGAGCGCAGCGTCAGTGCGATGCCCGCCTCGCGCAGCTCGGCCTGGATCGCCTGTGCCTCCAGCCGCGTGGTCTCGTCGGTGGAGGTCTTGAGCGTGAAGCGCAGGCTTATGCCGTCCTTGTCCGGTTTCAGCCCTGCTGCCTCCAAAAGCTGCTTTGCGTGCGCGATGTCATATGGATACTGCGGCAAATCGCTGTTGCTTGCCGCAGCCCAGTGCTCCTTTGGAAGCAGCGTCTCCGCCGGCCTCGCCCTGCCTCGCCACAGCGCCGCGATCAGCGCAGGCTTGTCGATCGCGCAGGCGATCGCCTGGCGTACACGCGCGTCGCGCAGCGCGGGGTCGCTTACGTTGAAGTTCGCATAGTCCACGCGCGCTCCGGGGCCAGTCTCGACGCGTAGATTCGGCTGCACACTCAGAGAGTGCACCATGTCCATCGTGAGCACGTTGCTCTCCACGTCGCCGGAACCTTTCTTCATCTCCAGAGCAGTCGTGATGTCATCCGGCACCACCTCGAATCGCACGCGCTCAATCTTTGGCGCGCCTGCCCAGTAGCCGCTGTTGCGCTCAACGACGACCTCCTTGTCCTGAACCTGGCCAACAAACCGAAACGGTCCAGTCCCAACCGGATGCAAGCCTTCGTCGCGTCCCGCGCCGTTCTCGACTACGCCGAAGAGGCCATCGCTCAGATTGAAGAGAAGGCTCTGGTTTGGCTTGCTCATATGCAGGACCAGCGTCAGCGGATCATTCACGCTCACGCTCGCAACATCCTTAAATGCGTCACCCTTGCCGGTGAGGATGGTCCCATCGGTCATGCTGCGGATCGACCATGCAACATCGGCGGCAGTAAGCGGCTTGCCATCGTGAAAGCGCACACCGCTGCGCAGATGGAACACCCATGTCAGCGCGTCGGGCCGCTCCCAGCTGGTAGCTAGCCACGGCTGCAGGTTGAAGTGGTCATCCTTGCGCACCAGCGGATCGTAGATCAACTCGCCGATGCGCTCGCTCTGCGAGTCCGTGCCCTGACGTAGATCGAGATTGTTCGGCGAGCTTTCGATGAGGAAGTTGATCGCATGAGAGTCGTTCGCCGGCGGCGAGCAAGCCTCCAGCGGCAGCAACGCCGCCGCCAGCAGCACGCAGAAAAGTGGCCGCCTCACGCGAGCGTCACCTTGCCGAGTACCACCGCACGCCTCGCCCCCGTCGCGCTCGGAAGATTCCCCGGCAGGCCGTGCCACGTGAGCCAGCCGAGCAACGCGAAAGCAGCAGCCTCCTTCGCCTCGACAGCCATCCCCGCTGCCTCGGTTGTCGCGACCTTCACGCCGAGTTCGGCAAAGCCTTCGCTCAGCATCCGCATCAGGGTGCGGTTCTTCGCGCCGCCGCCAGCAACGAAGAGTTCAGTAGCCTTCGCCGCGGGTGCGCGCCGACCAAGATGCGGCCAGCAGAACCGGCAATACGCTGCCAGCACGGAAGCCGCCGTCAGCGCCGTCGCTGTTGCCACCATGTCTTCCTTCGCCCCGCCCTTGCACAGCTTCAACAGTCGGTCCACGAACGCTTTGCCAAACTCCTCGCGACCACACGACTTCGGCGGCGGGGCAGAGAAGTAAGTGTCGCGCAGCAGCTTCTCCACCACCTCATCCAGGACACGCCCCCGTGCCGCAACCGCTCCACCAAGGTCGATGTGCTTGTGAAACAGCCGCTGCATCAAAGCATCGATCACCATATTCGCCGGCCCGGTGTCGAAGGCCATCACATCCTTTACGCTGCAACCCGCCGGCAATGCTGTGATGTTGGCAATGCCGCCCAGGTTCAGCAGCAGCCGGTTCTTCGTCGCGTGGCGAAAGACGCAGAAGTCGAGCATCGGCACCAGCGGCGCGCCCTGCCCGCCGGCAGCGATATCCGAAGGGCGAAAGTCACTCACCACCGGCAGCCGCAGCCGCTCGCCGATCACCGCGGACTCACCAATCTGCCACGTCACTCCGTGGGCAGCATCATGCAGGATGGTCTGTCCATGGCACGCGACCAACTGCGGCCGCAGCTTCAGCTCGCGCGCGGTGGCCTGCACGCAATCCGCATAGACAGCACCCAGCCGCCATGACAGCCGCGCAAACTCCGCCGCGCTGAGCTGCCTTCCGCTCGCCGCAGCCAGCACATCCGCGCGCAGCTTCTTGTCATAGGCAAATCCACGATGACCGAGCACTTTCACCCTCGGTACCCCGTCGCGTCCGGGTGACACGCGGCAGATGGCTACATCCACTCCGTCCGCCGACGTTCCGCTCATCACGCCCGCAACGATCATGGCTTTCGTTTGTACCTTATCTCTTATCCCTTGTCCCTTCATCCCTTCAACTCCCGCTGCAACTCCGCCAGCAGCAGCAGCGCCTCGCGTGGCGTCAGTCCATCCACGTCCACAGCCTCAATGCGGTCCACAATCTTCTGCGAGAGCGGCGTGAACATCGTCATCTGCACCTTCGCAGAGTCGGGCACCGCCTCGCGCACCTGCTGCGACTCCGCACGCTCATGTACTTTCAAGACCTCTCGCGCTCGCTCGATCACCGCCTGCGGCAGACCGGCCAGCCGCGCGACCTCAATCCCGTAGCTCTTGTTCGCCGCGCCGGCTTCGACAGTATGGAGAAACACAATCCCTCCTGCGCTCTCCTTCACAGTCACGCGCACATTCTTCAACCGCAGCAGCCGCTCGGCCAGCAGTGTCAGTTCATGGTAGTGCGTGGCAAACAGCGTGCGCGCGCCGACGTTGTCGTGCAGGTGCTCCACCGTCGCCCACGCCAGTGACAAGCCGTCGTAGGTCGCAGTTCCGCGCCCCATCTCGTCCAGCAGAACCAGCGATCGCGCCGTCGCTGTATTAAGGATGGCCGCCGTCTCGGTCATCTCCACCATAAAGGTCGAGCGCCCGCGCGCCACGTTGTCGCTCGCGCCGATGCGGGTATAGATGCGGTCCACCAGCCCCAGCCGCATCCTCTCCGCCGGAACAAAGCACCCGCACTGCGCCATGATGGTCAGCAGCGCCGCCTGGCGCAGATAGGTGCTCTTGCCGCCCATGTTCGGACCGGTAATCAACAGCAGAGAAGGACCTTCACCTCCATCCCCACTGGCGCACAGGCTCAGCGAGTTCGGCACGAACCTTCCCGCACCCTGCTCCTCCAGCCGCCGCTCCACCACCGGATGCCGTCCGCCTATAAACTCCAGCACGCCGCTCGCGTCCACGCTCGGCCTGACCCAGCCGCGCAGCGCGGCCAGGTGCGCGAAGTTCCCCAGTAGGTCAATCTCCGCAATCTGCCGCGAACTCTCGCGCACGCGCGCTGCGTGGGTCAGCAACTGCCGCCGCAACTCCGCAAAGATGCGCCGCTCGATCTCGCCGGAGCGCTCCTGCGCGGTGAGGATCTTCGTCTCCAGTTCCTTCAACTCCGGCGTGGTGAAGCGCTCGGCGTTCACCAGCGTCTGCTTGCGCTCGTAATCCGCGGGAACGGCCTTGGCGTTGGCCTTGGTCACCTCCAGGTAGTAGCCGAAGACCGAGTTGAAGCGCACCTTCAGCGACGCGATACCGGTGCGCTCGCGCTCGCGTTCTTCGATGGCCGCGATGCGCTGCCGTCCGCTGGAAGAGAGTCCGCGCAACTCGTCCAACTCCGCGTCGACTCCCTCGCGAATGGTGCCGCCATCACTCAGCGCAACGGGCGGCTCGTCCACCAGCGTGCGCGCGATCATCTCCTGCAGATCGTCGAGTGTGTCGAAGCTTTTGGCCAACTCGACCCATCGGCCACTTGCAAACTCCGTCACTGCCGCGCGCAATCCCGGCAGCCGAGCCAGCGTCGCGCCCAGCGACACCACCTCGCGCGGACCTGCAGTCTCCATCGCCACACGCCCCAGCAGCCGTTCCAGGTCGAGCACGCCATCCATCGCCCGCCGCAGGCCTTCACGCTTCCTTAAATCAGCAGCCGCCATGCCGACCGCATCTAGCCGCGCATCTATACCCACTAGAGACTGCATCGGCCGCAGCAACTGAGAACGCAGCAGCCGCTTGCCCATCGGCGTGCAGCAGGCATCGAGCGTCCAGAAGAGAGTCGTCTGCGGCCCTTCGCTCGAAAACAGCGGCTCGACCAGTTCCAAATTGCGCACGCTCACCGCATCCAGTTCGAGGCAGTCGCTGCGCTCGTAGTAGCGCAGCGTATCCAGGTGTTCCAGCGCGCCCTGCTTGGTCGCGCGCAGATAGTGCACAATCGCTCCCGCTGCGACGGCAGCTGCCGCGTGTCCTGCCATTCCCATGCCATCCAGCGAGTGCACCTTCAATTGCTGCCGCAAAAGCGGGATCGCATACTCCTCGGTGAACGCCCACTCCTCCACTTCCGTCCGCGCGCCAGAAAGCTCGGGTACCCCATCCGAGTCTCCGGGTGACCCGTTCATGACGGTCTTCTCGTCAGGAGCGGGGGACAACACCCCCTGCCGCACGCTCTGTGTCGTCGCACCGAATCCACTCCCGCGCGCGAACAGGATCTCCGCAGGCCGCATCCGCGCGAGCTCATCGAGCGCCAGTGCCCAGGCGGTGGCTCCGGCGAACTCCGTCGCGCGGAACTCGCCAGTCGAAAGATCGAGCGCCGCGACTCCCACGCTCGCGGTAGCGTCCTTGCCCGCAGCGGCGACGCTCGCCAGCCACTGGCTCTGGCTGGCCTCGAGCGCTGCATCGACCGCCGTCCCTGGCGTCAGCACCCGCGTCACCTCGCGGCGAACGATGGTCTTTGCGGTCTTCGGGTCCTCCATCTGCTCGCACAGCGCCACGCGATAGCCCTTGCGCAGCAGACGTTGCAGGTAGGCTCCGGCAGCGTGGTAGGGAACGCCGCACATCGGCACACTCTTAGTCTTATCGCGCGAGGTCAGCGTAAGTTGCAGCTCGCGCGCTGCGATCACGGCATCCTCGTAGAAGAGCTCGTAAAAGTCGCCCAGCCGGAAGAAGAGCAGGGCATCGGGATGGGCGTCCTTGGCGGCGCGATACTGCCGCATCACCGGCGTCAGCCCGGACTCCATCCCCACTCCCGCCGCCTCTGTCGCCATCGTCATCCGTTCGTTTCCGCAGCGCCCAGAATATCGCACACGGACCGCTACCCCGAGTTTGGTGACGCGCGTCACCGAAACGGCCCCATCCGGACGATATACTTGGGTTTCGCGCAGGTTTTCCGGGCGCAAACGGTCTCATGTCCCTGCTTTGGCTCCGAGTTGCGGTGGTTCTCTACGGTATCGCCGCGCTGGCGGTGTTGCCCGCGGCGCTGTATGACCGCCCCCGCTGGCGGCATATTGCCGTCCCCGCAGCGCTGGCTGGAGTCTTCTTCCACTTCGTATCCATCGTGGAGACCCTGGTCGCCGCCCACCGCGCCCTACCCGTCGACACCCACGAGACCCTCTCCTGGCTCGGCCTGCTGCTGGTGGTCGCGTTCCTGCTGCTCGCCGCCAGGGCCCACACCGTCAGCTTCGGGATATTTCTTCTGCCGGTGGCCGCGCTGCTGGCTATCGTGCCTGCCTTCCATCCGGGGCACGAGACTCTATCGTACCCGCAGTTGCGCACCGGATGGCTGCTGCTGCACATCGCCCTGCTGCTGGCCGCGTATGCAGCGCTGTTTATCTCGCTCATCGCGAGCCTGCTCTATCTCATCCAGGAGCGCCGTCTCAAGCAGAAGCTCAGCGCGCCCGCATCCCGGCTGCCGCCGCTCGAGACGCTGGACCAGATCGCGCTAAAGTCGCTGCTCTTCGGCCTGCCCTGCATGACCGCGGGCCTGCTCATCGGCTCCGTCGTGGCGCTTCAGACCATGGGTCCATCGTTCTTCGCTGACCCCAAGGTGCTACTCTCGCTGGCCATGTGGATCGTCTACATGCTGATGATCTTCATCCGCCGCCACCGCGGACTGCGCGGACGCCGCGCCGTCTACTGGTCGGGCTTCGTCTTTCTCGGCGTGCTCGCGGTCTGGGCCGCGAACTCTCTCTCCGCCGTACACAGGTTCAAGACGCCATGAGCACGAACTCTAATCCGAACCTGCTGCTGCTCGGCGTGAACCACACCACGGCGCCGGTGGAGGTACGCGAGCGCCTCGCCATCCCGAGCGATCGCCTCGCCGACGCCACGCGCACGCTCGCGCATCAGCCGGGCATCCGCGAGGCGCTGATCCTCTCCACCTGCAACCGCGTTGAACTGCTCACCGTGCACGAGAGCAACGGTGCCCACGCCACCTCTGCGCCCGACGGATCAGCCACGCCCGGAACAGAGATGCTGCGCTTCCTGCAGGACTATCTCGACGTGCGCGTTACGGACATCCAGCCGCACGTCTATGAGTTCCGCGAGCGTGATGCCATCCGCCATCTCTTCCGCGTGGCCAGTTCGCTGGACTCCATGGTCATCGGCGAGCCGCAGATCCTCGGCCAGGTCAAGCAGTCGTGGTCGGTCGCGCGCGAGGTTGGCGCGATCAAGTCAACGGAAGCCTGCAGTTCCACACTCGACCCTTTGCTGCAGCGCGCCTTCTCGGTCGCCAAGCGCGTGCGGACAGAGACCCAGATCGGCAGCACGACCGTCTCCATCGCCTCGGTCGCGTCGGAGCTCGCGCGCAAGATCTTCGGCTCGCTCGCCGGCAAGACGGTCCTGATCGTTGGGGCAGGGAAGATGTCCGATCTGACCGCGCGGCACCTCATCCAGCAGGGCGCGACCACGCTGTTGGTCTCCAATCGCACCGAAGCCGGCGCAGAGGCCATTGCCGACTCGCTGCGCACACCGGCCATCACCACGGGCGTCATTCCGTTCGAGCAACTGCACGAGCAGTCCTTCCGCGCGGACATCATCATCACCGGCACCGGCTCCGCGAACCATGTCTTCCTGCCGGAGCAGGCACGCGCGCTGCTGCAACGCCGCCGCAACCGTCCGGTCTTCTTCATCGACATCGCTGTTCCGCGCGACGTGGACCCGGCGGTGAACAGCGTCGAAGGCTGCTTCGTCTATGACATCGACGACCTCCAGCAGGTCGCCGCGCAGAACCAATCGGCGCGCAGCCGCGAGGCAGAGGCCGCCGAGTCCATTGTCACCAAGGAAGTCGCGCGCTACACCGACCGTCTCGCGCAGGCGCCCGCTACTGAGTCCATCAAGCAACTCTTGCACGACGCTGAGACCCTACGGCTGCAAGAGGTCGCGCGCATCACGCAGCAACTCTCTGGTCAGCCGCTCAGCCCCGAGCAGCTCGCCGCCATCGACCGCCTCACCAAATCCCTCACCGCCAAGCTGCTGCATCCCCAGATCGCAGCTCTGCGCGAAACAGGCTCTTCAAGCGAATCAAAGGATTAACTTTGCTCCGCTGCCTCGTGAATATCCCGCGTCTCCAGCACCTGCTTCGTATACCCATCCGCCGCGACGTTCACCATCGCGCGACCGACTTCTTCGGTGCTGGTTACGAACCTTCCTGCCACCCGCCGCAGCAGCGGATAAGCCCACGACAGCGCCGCGTAGATTCCGTTGTACCAACCGATCTTCGAGCGCACGCCATGCATCGGCTGGATATACCCCGGCCGAAAGCAGTACACCTGTGCAAAGGGCAGACGCATCAGAGCGCTCTCGGTCTCGCCCTTCACCCGCGCCCACATGGTGCGGCTATGCTCATCCGTGCCCTGTCCCGATACATACACGAAGGTCTTAACTCCCTGCTGAACCATCATCGCGGCAACGCCAAACGTCAGGTCATAGGTGGTCCGGCGGTACGACTCCTCCTTCATGCCGACAGCGGATACGCCCAGGCAGAACAGGCACGCATCGTAGCCTTCGAACCTGGGCGCGACGCCTGTCCAGTCAAAGAAGTTCTCGTGGACCAGCTCTGCGACCTTGGCGTGCGCCGTGCCGGTCGCCTTACGGACGACCAGTAGCACCTGCTCCACGCGCGCATCCGCGAGGCACTCGCGCAGCACACCCTGGCCCACCATCCCTGTTCCGCCAAACAGAATTACCTTCATGCAGCGCGCTCCATTGAGTCAAGCAGCAGAAGCTTTATGGCACAATTACGGTCGCTGAGACCATGATATGCCTCTCACCCCTTTGTCCGCTGGGGAGCGGTGCGGTCTTGCGGCCCTGATGTAAAATCTCAAAATTAAACTATCGGGTCTCCAGTTTTCCCATGTCTACCGCCGCTACGCAACCTCGGACCATAGCTCTCCGCCCCGTGCGATTCAAGGGTTTTACGTTGCGCCATCTTGCGTTCTTTCTGGCCGCCGTACTTCCCGTGCTCAACGCGGCGATCACCTCGCGGTTCACCTTCTTTCACCCCTTCCCGTTCGCTCTGGACTTCCTGTCCATGGCGCTCATCGCCAGCCTGGGCGGCTTCACGCCCGCGATGCTGGCGTTGTTCGTCACCATCCTGAGTCACGGCTATCTACTGCGCACCGCGCCGCATCCTACAGCATTAGCCCCAAATGACATCCCGCGAATCGCCTTCCTGTTGTCTTCCGCGCTCATCATCTCCGCTCTCGGCAACCGCAGCCGCCGCTACTACCAGGAGCTGGAGTCCACGGTGAACGCCCTGCAGGAGAGCAACGCGGCGCTCGTCGAGACGCTCAACAGCAACCGGTGCGCCTCCTGGACACTCGATCTCGACAGCGGGC
>Ga0302319_10013960_pt1 | contig 15022 bp, 14 predicted proteins | sample Bog_T0_2_FD_203319 | JGI IMG/M metagenome (GOLD analysis project Ga0302319, IMG submission 203319) | Peat permafrost microbial communities from Stordalen Mire near Abisko, Sweden - Bog_T0_2 | ecosystem: Environmental > Terrestrial > Soil > Wetlands > Peat | place: Sweden: Abisko, Stordalen Mire... | reverse complement strand
TGGATTGGTGGATTGGTGGATTGGTGGATTGGTGGATTGGTGGATTGGTGGATTGGTGGATTGGTGGATTGGTGGATTGGTGGATTGGTGGATTGGTGGATTGGTGGATTGGTGGATTGGTGGATTGGTGGATTGATGGATTGGTGGATTGGTGGATTGATGGATTGGTGGATTGATGGATTGGTGGATTGGTGGTCGGCAGGCGCGGGGAAAGCGGCTCGTTCGCGCGGAACGCCGGGACGTTACCCGCTGCTGGACCGAACGAAATCCCGCAGGATGCCGGATTTTGCCGGCTGGAAGCCGGTTCCATCCAGGCACATCCTTGGGGGGAACGACTTGGTTTCAATGGGTGCCGAAAAGGCGCCCGACCAGCAACAGTCCGCCGGCAAAAAACATCGCCCCCAGGAACACGCATACGGGTAGGGTGAGCACCCAGGCAAGCAGCAGGTTGCGCAGGGTGGCGGCTTGCAGTCCGGATTTGTTGGCGGCCATCGCGCCCGCCACGCCGGAGGACAGCACGTGGGTGGTGCTGACCGGCAGGCCGTAACGGTCCGCCAATTCGATGGTGATCATCGCGACCAATTCGGCGGAGGCCCCCTGGGCGTAGGTCAGGTGGCTTTTGCCGATTTTTTCGCCCACGGTGACCACGATGCGTTTCCAGCCGATCATGGTGCCCAACCCCAGGGCGAGGGCGACGGCGACTTTGACCCACACCGGAATGAACTGGGTCGTCTTGGCCAGGGCTTTTTTGTAGGCGGCCAGCGGGGCACGCTCGTCGGCGGAAAGCTTTCCGCTTTTGTCCAACTTGCCGATGGTTTCGGTGGCATAGTAAATCGCGGTGCGCAGGGCGCTGCGCTGGGCGGTCGGTACGCCGGCCAGCGAGGTCTGCTCCGCCAGGGTGGTGGCAATCTCGTGATTTTTCTCGGCGAGGGCGGGGAAAACTTCCGGGGAAAAGACGCCGCTGGATTTCAGATAATCGGTCAGGGTTTTGCCCGCCGACTCCGGTTCCGGCACCGGGCCGGCGTGATGTTGTTCCAGGATGACCGCTGCCTGTTGCGACATGGTGGTCAACTGGCCGAGGGAGGCGGGCGAGGTGGAAAGGTCAAGCGCGTAAAGACCGGGGATGATGCCCACCAGGATGAGCATGATCAAGCCCATGCCCTTCTGGCCGTCATTGGAGCCATGCGCGAAACTCACGCCGGTGCAGGTGAACCAGAGGATGAGGCGGATCCACCAGGGCGGGGCTTTTTGGGGATCGGGGGCGACATACAGTTCCGGCTTGCGGATCAGGGCCTTGAGGAGCAGGAAGAGGAGGGCGGTGCAGACAAAGCCGACCACGGGGGAGATGAGCAGGGACAAGCCGATATTCTGGGCCTTGGCCCAGTTCACCCCACCCAGCAGGCCGCCGGAATGCAGCAGCGAATTCATCAAGCCGACGCCCATGATCGAGCCGATCAAACTGTGGGAACTGGAGGCGGGCAGGCCCAAATACCAGGTGCCGAGGTTCCAGACGATGGCGGAAATCAACAGGGCGAACACCATGGCAAACCCCGCCCCCGAACCGGCGTTGATGACCAGTTCCACCGGGAGCAGGCTGAGGACCCCGAAGGCCACCGCGCCCGAGGAGGTGAGCACGCCGGCCAGATTGCACAACCCCGACCAAATCACGGCGACCCACGGCGGCAGACTGCGGGTGTAAATGACCGTGGCCACGGCGTTGGCGGTGTCGTGAAAGCCGTTGACAAATTCAAACGCCAGCGCCAGCGCCAGCGCCAAAACGAGGCCCGTCCATTGCAGGGCGCTCAGGGAGCCAAACACATGTTCCATGGGGTTATTAAGGCCGATTCCGGGGTGATTGGAAATGCTGCAAATGTGACATCTGGGTGACAAATCCCCGACAAATTCGCGTGCCAGGTGCTCCACGATGGACGCGGAATGTGCGCGGACTCAACCCGCAGTTGATTGAAGGCTGCGGGCTGTTTTCGGCTGGTTTGGAAGCACGCCGCCGGGGAAAATTTGGACCCGCTGGTTGCAGGCGCGGCGTACGCGGAGGGAGGCGCCTGACCACGCAGGGCACGCGGCAAGACCTTGCGATCTCCTGGCCGGCTTCGGAGTTCGGGATGGAATCAGACACGGGGCGACGAGCCGTCGCCAGCCCGGAATGCGGCGGCGGTCCACGGCGTGATATTCTGACGTTGCGCGGGCTCATGGATTGATCTTCTTGGCTTTAGCTTAACCGGGGACCTTGGACACCAGCTGTCCAAGGTGTATTTTTTATGAAAAAAAGTTCAACCCTGGCGAATAGATACGTTTGCGCTTCATTTTGCCCCGCGCGAGGTGGCGCGAGGTGCTCCTGGCCGCGCGGAAAAATTGACACCATGGCCCCACCACTTTAGCCTTTTGCGATGTCTCGATTGCCGTTTGAATTTTTCCTGGCGCTGCGTTATTTGCGGCCCAAACGGACGTTCGTCTCGATCATCACGCTCATCTCCATCGTGGGCGTGGCGCTGGGCGTGGCGGTGCTCATCATTGTGATCAGTGTCATGAGCGGCTTCGATCACGATTTGCGCGATAAAATACTGGGGTTTCGGGCGCATCTGACGGTCAAGGAGTCCGGCGATGTCCTGCATCATTATCCGCAGGTGGCCGAGGTCATCCGAAGCAACCCGTCGGTGCGCGGGGTGGCCCCCTTTATTCTTGGCCCGGTGCTGGTGGAAAGCCAGGCCACCACCAATCATCACGCCATGCAGTATGCCCCCATGTTGCGCGGGGTGGACCCGGAAACCGAGGGGAGCGTGAGCCAGTTGACCAACCAAATCCGCCACGGCTCGTTCGATCTGAGCGGGCGCGGCGTGCTGGTGGGCGCTGATTTTGCCGGGAATTTGCAGTTGCAGGTGGGCGACACGCTTTCGATCTATTCCATCCGCGAAATCAAGAAAATGAAGGAGGCCCGCGACCAGAAACGGGAAATGACCATCCTGCCGGATGATTACGAAATCCGCGGCATTTTTTCCACCGGCTATTATGAATACGATGCGAACGTCATCATCACCTCCCTGGGCAACGCGCAGGATTTGTACGATCTGGATGACTGCGTGCATGGGCTGCTGGTGACGCTGGTGGACGCCGACAAGGCGGACGAGGTGAAGCCGGAGATCGAAAACACGTTGAACCGCCAGAGCACGAATGCCACCTATTACGCCTTGTCGTGGATGGATGAGAATTCGGGCATCTTGAGCGCGCTGGTGGTGGAGAAGGAAGTGATGTTTTACCTGCTGTTCTTCATTGTGCTGGTCGCGGCGCTGTGCATTTTGAGCGCGCAAATCACGTTTGTCATTCAAAAGACCCGCGAGATCGGGATGCTAAAGGCGCTGGGGGCGACGCAAATCCAGATTTCGAGCATTTTCCTGGGCCAAAGCGCGATCATCGGGGTGCTGGGGGTGGCGTCCGGCTACGGCCTGGGCATGCTGGCGGTGATTTACCGCAATCCGTTCCTGCATTTCATGCGCAACGCGACGGGCTGGGAGCTGTTTCCCAGCTCGGTCTATGGCTTTGGCGATCTGCCGGCGCTGATCGCGCCCCGGGATGTGGCCATCATCTGTGTGAGCTCGTTCATTATCTGCGTGCTGGGCGGCCTGCTGCCGGCCATTCGCGCCGGCCGGCTGAAACCCGTGGAGGCATTGCGTTATGAATGATTTGTTGCTGTCCGCGCGCGGGCTGCGCAAAACCTATATCCTGGGCAAACGCTCGCTGGAGGTGTTGCGCGGGGTGGACGTGGAAATCGCGCGGGGGGATTTTGTGGCGTTGCGCGGGGCTTCCGGCACGGGCAAGAGCACGTTGCTGCATTTGCTGGGCGGCCTCGACACGCCCAACGCCGGGGAAATCATTTTCGAAGGCCAGAACCTGGCGGGCTTTTCGGACCGGGAACTGACCCTGTTCCGGAATCGCCGCGTGGGTTTTGTGTTTCAGGCGTATCATCTGTTGCCGGAGCTGACGGCGCTGGAAAACGTCTGCCTGCCGGCGCGGATGGCGCGCATCGGGGTGGACACGGCGGCGGCCCGGGCCCGGGAATTGTTGTCGCGGGTGGGCTTGCAGGACCGGCTGGACCACAAGCCGTCCGAGTTGTCCGGCGGGGAGCAGCAGCGGGTGGCGATAGCCCGGGCGCTGATCAACGAACCCGAACTGCTGCTGGCGGACGAACCCACGGGCAATCTGGATTCGCACACGGGCGGCGAAATCATTGAGCTGTTGAAGAATCTGCGCCCGGAGAAGAAGATGACGCTGGTGATCGCCACGCACGATGGCAAGGTGGCGGCGTCCGCCCCGCGGGTGATTGAGTTGGTGGATGGGCAGATCAGTGTATGAGGGCATGTTTTCAAAGGGGGTGGAACGGGCGACCCGCCGGTCCGGGTTGGCGAACCGCCAACCGGAATGGCCAGACGCGCCGCGTTTCCCGAACGCGCCGTTGCCAGAAAAACACGTCTGCCCGTTCCGTCGGGCGGGTCGCCGGACGGCACAGGCCAGTGGCCTGTGGCACCCAAAACCATTTTACAAAAACACCATGAGCCAGGAATATTGGGAACAGCGTTATCAAACAAAGGACATGACGTGGGAGAAAGGCGCTCCCTCGCCAGGGCTGGTGGATTTTCTGGCGGCGCACCCGGAGTTGCCGCGCGGCACGGTGGCGGTGCCCGGCTGCGGCACCGGGCACGACGTCCGGGCCTTTGCGCAAGCGGGCTTCGCCGCCTGCGGTTTCGACCTGGCCCCCAGCGCGATTGCCCTGGCGAAGGAACGCACCCAGGCGGCCGGATGGCAGGCCACTTTTGAATTGAGCGACTTTCTCCGGGACGAACCGCCAAATTTATTTGACTGGATATTTGAACATACTCTCTTCTGCGCCATCCAACCTCCGGAACGCGACGCCTATGTGCGCGCGGTGTTGCGCTGGCTGAAGCCGGGCGGGACGTATCTGGCGGTGAATTATTTTGATTGCGGACCGGACGGGCCGCCCTGGCCCACGAACCGGGCCGAGCAGGTGGAACGGTTCGCGCCGCAGTTCAAGCTCCTGGCCGACTGGACGCCGCGTTCGTTTCCGAACCGGGAGGGGAAGGAGCAGATGTTTTGGTGGTCCCGAACGGCCGGGAAATAAGGCGGATTGAAAGCCGCACGTATTAAGACTATTATTGATCATGATTGAGAATTTTAAGGAAACACCACCGCCCGCAGGCCAGCCGGCCCCGGGGCGGGGGCGCTTCCGCTGGAGTTGGACCCTGACGCTGATCGCCATTTATGTGGTGGTGTTGCTGGTGCAGCATTACGTGGACCGCCATTATCCGGCGGACCGGTTCATCTTCAACAACCTGGCCCTGAGTTGTGCGGGGATCGCCCACGGCTATGCCTGGCAGTTCCTGACCTATCAATTTCTGCATGGGGGCTGGATCCACATGCTGTTTAATAGCTGGGTGATTTACGTGTTCGGCAGCGAATTGGAGGGGCTGCTGGGGGGCCGCCGCTATTTGTCCCTGGTGCTGGCCTGCGGCATCGTGGGCGGCGTGTTTCAGGTCTTCATGGGCATGTGCTTCCCCACCCTGTTCGGGGGATCGGTGGTGGGGGCGTCCGCGTGCGCTTTTGGGCTGGTGGCGGCATTTGCCTCGCTTTACCCGGAGGAAGAGCTGACGATCCTCGTGTTGTTTGTGATTCCAGTGCAGGTGCCGTGCCGGTTCCTGCTGATCTTTTCGGCGGTGATCGCACTCATGGGGCTGATGTTCCCCTGGAATGCGGTGGCCACCTACAATGGCGCGCAGATCGCCAATGCGGCGCATTTGGGCGGGATGGCCATGGGCTGGTATTACGTCAAAAAGATCATGAAGCATCCGGCGCTGCCCGCCAAACCAGACCCCTGTCTGGATGCCCCCTGACGGACACGTTGCCAACCACAAGTGGCCAGAGTAATATTGAAGCATGATAGAGGATCGTGATTACATGCGCCAACCGGAGTACCGGGGTGGCCTGTCGTTGACCACCAAGCTGATTATTCTGCTGGTGGTGGTCTATGCGTTGCAGTGCATTGACATGGTCTATCTGCAAACGCCGGTGCAGGGCTGGCTGGCGCTGACCACATACGGTTTCAAGCATGGCTGGGTATGGCAGTTGTTTACGTTTCAGTTCTTGCATGGCAGCTCGTTGCATCTGATTGGCAACCTGATCAGTTTCTGGTGGCTGGGACAATTTGCGGAACATGTTCTGGGCAAAAAGCGTTTCTTGATCGCGCTGTTTGGCTGCGGTGCCGTTGGCGGCATCTTGCAGGGGGTGTTGATGTCATTGTTTCCGATCTTTGGCCAATCCGTCGTGGGTGCCTCCGCGGGCGTTTCCGGGTTGCTTGCCATTTATGCGCTGCTGCAACGAGATGCGGAAATCAACCTCTATATGGTCTTGCCGATTCGGGCAATCTATCTGCTCTGGATTTGGGCCGGTTATTCCCTCTTCTTCATCCTCGTCCCGGCGGAACCGGGCATGGCCCACGCCGCGCATCTGGGCGGCATGCTGGCGGGCATTGCCTGGGTGAAGCTGGGCTGGCACCATGATTATGTGCCACTGCCTTGGGAGGGATGGATCGAGCGGCTTAAGATGCGCCGAAGCCGGCCGGAGATCACCACGCGCCAGCCGGCTCAAAAATTCAAGCCTGCACCCAAGCCAGCGACGCTGCCGGTGGTGGATGAAGCCGCCGAAGTGGACGCGGTGCTCGACAAAATCTCCGCCCGCGGCCTCAACAGTCTCACCGCGCGGGAACGCGCGATTCTGGATGCCGCCCGCAAAAAAATGGCCGGACGGTGACGGCCAACCCTTCGCCGACGCCGCTCCGCCCCAAAGCCTTGCGGCTGCTCCTGCTGTGCCCCGTGTTTTGGGCGTTGAGTTTTCCCGTGATGAAGGCGCTGACGCAGACCCAGCAGCAACTGATGCCGGAGGCGGGCAGCTGGTTCATCAGTTCGCTGTGCGTCATGTGCCGGTTCCTGCTGGCGGGCGGGCTGCTGTTTCTGTTTGCCCCCGGACAATTCAAAACGCTGACCCGCCGGGAATTGGAACAAGGGCTGGCGCTGGCCTTCTGCTGCTCGGTGGGCGTATGTTTGCAGATGGATGGGCTGGCCTGGATTTCGGCGTCCACCTCCGCTTTTCTCACGCAACTGTACTGCGTGCTCATTCCGCTTTGGGTGGCGTTGAGCCGGTGGCGTTTTCCCGCGCTGAAAACGCTCGTATGCTGCGCCCTCATGCTCGTGGGCATGGCCGTGCTGGTGCGGTTGAACTTGCGGGATTTGCGGTTGGGCCGGGGCGAATTGGAAACGTTGGGGTCCTCCGTGCTCTTCACCGCGCAAATCCTTGGCCTCAACCATCCGCGCTACGCGGCCAACCGCCCGCAACGCCTGACCACGGTGATGTTGCTGGCCATGGGGGGCTTCACGTTGCCGTGGGTGGTGGTCACCGCCCCCGGCGTGGGCGAATGCCTGCGGCTGTATCATTCCGTGCCGGCGGGCGCGCTGCTGGCCACGCTGGTGCTGGGCTGCAGCCTGATCCCTTTTCTCCTGATGAACCGCTGGCAGCGGGAGGTTAGCGCCACGGAAGCCGGGTTGATTTATTGCGCGGAACCGGTGGTGGTGAGCCTGCTGGCGTTGTTTTTGCCGGGGTGGCTCTCGCATTGGACGGGCATTGTTTACGGAAACGAACACCTCACGCTGCGCCTGCTGGCGGGCGGCGGGCTGATCACGGCGGCCACCGGGTTGTTGCAAACGAACTGGCTGGAGGCAGCCCAGGCGCGGGAAACCAAAACCCAGTAACGGGAAGCCGGTTCCACCCTGGGCCGACCTGGCGGATCTACGAGGATTTTTCGAGGCTCTTGAGGTCCTCGGCGAGGAATTGGGCCACGTCCTTGAAGCGGGCCACGTTGTCGGGATTCATGGCCATCAGCGTCTGGTGGGCCTCCAGGCTGGTGCGGGTGATCACTTCGTGAGAGGGGTTCATGGATTCCGGGGTGCAGGCGGTCAGATTGGCGGGCAGTTGGAGGACGCCGGAGGTGGAGCGGAACAAGTGGGCGGCCCCCAAATTCTCCAGCAACTCCCCCACCCGGGTGGAGGCATTATGCAGTTCCACGCCGAGTTCGGCCGAGGCCCCATTGGGATTCAATTTCATGCCGAACCCCGACAACACGCCCAAAAACGTGCTATCCATCAACACGCACTCGCTCAGGTCGATGATGAAATGCTTGAATCCTTTCTGATGCAATTCGTTCAGGAGGGTTTTGAAATCCGGGCTGGACGCAAAGTTGGCGCGCCCGCAGATTTTAATGCAGGCAAAATTTTTGCCGACCAGCACTGATAGAGTTGCAGATGACATCGTGGTTCCTCAATATTATCAAGCCGTTGTGGGCGTCACAATCTGGATCAGCGCCTGCTGCAACACCAGGGTTTCGTCCAGTCCGCTCGAAACCAGGCGCTGGTTGCAGCGCAGCAGCACATCCATCGCCCGAACCAACTCCGGCGAGGTATATTTTTTAACCTGCGGCAGCGCTTTGTAAAGCACATACGGATTGAGCGTCAGCGGATTGAATTTCTTGTCCGTTGGTAATTTATCGGCGGGAACGCCGGTGAGTTGAGCCTTGAAGCGGTTGTAATCCGCCTCCGGCTTGATCCATCCTTCCCGCAGCATCTCCTTGAGGAGGAGCATGGCGCGGACTTTGCCGATCAGCCCATACAACAGGCCGATCTCGGATTTGTCCTTGTCAAACTTGGTCTCCCAAAGCTCCTCATCCAACCGCTTGAGCAGCCGGGGCAGATCGCGGTCGCCCAGGGCATCACCCAAGGCAAAGGCTTTGGCGGTTTTGTTGCGGGAACAGATCGTGGTCACGTCGGCCAGTTCGATTTTGGCGCGGTCCCCGACATAGACGCAGAGCTTTTCCACCTCATTTTCCAACTGGCGGGCATTGAGGCCGGCGCGGCTGACCAATTCGGCGAGGGCGGTTTCGGTGATGTCCTTCTGGCGTTGGCGCAGGGCGTCGCGCGCGGCGACTTCCGCCCGGTCGGCCCAATCCCGGTCCTCCTGGGACCAGGCGGAGAAAATCTCCACGGAGCCGATTTTCTCCAGGGTTTTGTAAAAGGCCCGCCGTTTGTCCACTTTGCCGGCACTGATGAGCAGGCGGATGGTCTGCCAGGCAAAGGTCTTCAGCTCCTCCGCCAGTTCGGTGAGCGCGTCCGTGACCGCCTTGGAAGTGGCGGTGCGCTCCTCGCCGAGGAAATTGCAATCGCGCAACCACACGACCTTGCCGCTGCCGAAAAACGGGAGGGTTTGCAGGGCTTCGCGGAGCCGGCCCAGCACGGCAAGGGCGTCGCCGCTGTTGCCCACGCTGGCATCAATGGTTTCATGGTCCAGGCCGCCGAGTTCGGCGGACCAGGCGGCGAAGAGCTTTTTGGCGTGCTGTTTGACGGCGAAGTCGTCGTCGCCACAAATCAGCGCCAGCGGATTGGTCTTCGCGCCAGCCATCTCATTCCGCTTCCAAGTCGTTGCCGGATTCGTTCATCTTGTTGAGGACCTCACTCATGTCCTCGACTTGGGCAAACAGGTTGGCGGAAACGAAAATCGGCTTTTTCTGTGCGGCCGCGAGCGCCAGGCAGTCGCTGGGACGGGCATCCAGTTCCACGATCTTCCGGGCGAGCTCGTTTTGTTGCTGGAGAATGATGCGGGCGAAATAGGTGGAATTTTTCAGATCCGTGATCACGACGCGTTCGACGCTGATGCCAAAGCCTTGAAACATCCGGTTGATGAGATCGTGGGTCAGGGGGCGTTCCTTGGGCGCGTCGCGCAGGAACATGCCGATCACCGCCCCCATCTGGGATTCGACGTTGATGACGAAGACCTTCTCGTCATTCCCGATGAACAGGGCGCAGCCGCTGGGCGCAGGGAGGATGCCACGAATCTGGACTGGCAGAACGTCATGTTTCATACGGGGAATTTACGCTGACAGCGGTAAAAAACAAGTCACATATCCTCCAGATACAGCTTGCGGTTGCGCCAGAGATAAACGCCGCCCGAATAGGCGGTGAGCACCACGGTCAGCCAGAGCATGATCCGGGCAAACATCGGGGTCCAGGGCGCAAACAACCCTTTCAAGACCGCCGGCCATTCCGCGTAGGCGTCCACCACCAGCAGGGCGATGATGGTGACGATTTGCGAGATGGTTTTGTGTTTGCCGAAGCGTTCCGCCGCCAGAACGATGTTCTTGGAGGCCGCCAGCAAGCGCAGTCCGGTGATGGCCAGTTCGCGGCCGACGATCACGACCACCATCCAGGCGGCGACCGTCACGGGTGCCTGGTGATCCGGCTGCGGGATGTGGGTGCTTTCCACGAAGGCAATGAAGGCCGAACAGGTCATGATCTTGTCGGCCAGCGGATCCATGAGGATGCCAAAATTGGTGATCAGGTTGCGGGCGCGGGCAATGCGCCCGTCCAGGAAATCCGTCACGCCGGCCAGGCAGAAAAAGAACAGGGCGAGCGTGTCGTTGTAAGGAAACTTGGAGAAGACGGCCCAAAGGAATGCCACCGTCAGCCCGAAACGGGAGACGGTGAGTTTGTTGGGTAGATTCATCGTTTACGATTTGGGATTCACGATTTACGCGGCGCGGCCGGAGGGCGGCACCGGCGTAAATCGCCAATCGTAAACGCTTACGCGCCAAACTTGTCGTACATCTTCGCGTTGGCCTGCATGAGGCGGATGAGGAATTTCGCCGGGAAAATGCCGAGCGAACCGCTGTTGGCGCCGGTTTCCGTGAAGCGTTGCAGCTTGTCGGAACCGCTGGTGGCGGAATGGATCATGACCGGCTGCGGATGCCAGGAGTGGCCCTTGAGCGCGCACGGCGTGGAATGGTCGCCGGTCACCACGAGCACGTCGGGCTTTTTCTGGAGCAGAATCGGCAGCGCGGCGTCGAAATCCTCAATGGCTTTCTTTTTGGCGGCGAAATTGCCGTCCTCACCGTATTTGTCGGTGTACTTGTAGTGGATGAAGAAGAAATCGTAGTTATCGTACTCGACCAGGTAGCGCTCGAATTGTTCCTTGATGGTCTGCGGGCCTTCGATTTTGACCATGCCGACGAGTTGGGCGAGGCCCTTGTACATGGGATACACGGCGAGGCAGGCGGGCTTGAGGAGATACCGGTCGACAAACAGCGGGATCTCCGGCTGGTGGGCGATGCCGCGCATGAGGAAACCGTTGGCGGGTTTCTCATTGGCGATGATGGGCAGGGCGAGCTTGTAGAAATCCGCGATGAGCTTGGCCATCTTCTTTTGCCTGGCATTCTCCGGGTCGCGGGGCTTCACGGCGGGAATGGCAAAGCCTTCGCGGTTCGGATCGGCGTCGGTCAGCGGTCCTTCGAGGCCCTTGCCGCGGAACACGACCACGAAGCGGTGTTCCTTGCCGGCTTGAATAATGACCTGGGTGTCGCCGATCTTTTTGATCTTGGCGGCGAGCAGGGCGCACAACTTCTCGCAGGTTTCGGTGGGGATGCGGCCGGCGCGGCGGTCGGTGACGATGCCTTTGGCGTCGAGGGTGGCGAAATTCGCGCGGGCACAGACATCGCCGGGCTTCAATTCCACACCCAAACCGAGGGCTTCAATGACGCCGCGGCCGACTTGAAATTCCAGCGGGTCGTAGCCAAACAGGCCGAGATGGCCGGGACCGCTGCCGGGGGTGATGCCGGGCGCGACGGGAATCATGCGGCCCTGGGCCGAATCCCGGGCCAGCGCGTCCAAATTGGGCGTGAGGGCGGCTTCCAGCGGGGTGAGGTAGTTTTGTTCCTTCGTGGCGATGTCGCCGAGGCCGTCGAGGACGATCAACGCGACCTTGGCTTTGGTTTTTAATGTGAGTTCAGAATAAAGCGCGTCTAAATTCATAGGCGGCAATATTAGCAAAATCAGGGCGGGGTGCAATGTGATTCCCATTTGCGCCGGCGGGGCGGAGACGGTATTTTTGCGGCGATGGATCATCTGAAGCTGCGAGAATTTCACCGCCACCGGGGAGGCCACTTCACCCAGGTGAATGGCGCGGAGGCCGTGAATGATTATGGTGCGTGGGTGTCGGAACATGCCGCGCTGCGCCAGACGGCGGGCGTGCTGGACCTGAGTTTTCGCTCGCGGCTGTGCCTGACGGGCGCCGGGCGGGCGCGTTTTCTGCACGGGCAGATTCCCAATGAGGCCAGCCGTCTGCCGACCGGCGAGGGCCTGTACACCGTCATGACCACCGAGCGGGGCATGCTGAAAACCGACTTGAACCTGTTTGCCCTGCCGGAGGAATGGCTGCTCGATTTTGAACCCGGCCTGGCGGGCGGCATCGCGCGGCGGCTGGCGAAATACATCACCGAGGGCAAGGTGCGGGTGACCGACACCGCCCGGCGTTACGGCTTGTGGAGCGTGCAGGGGCCGCGCGCCGAAGCCATCATCCGGACCCTGGACCTCGGCGGCAAAATTCCGCTGCGGCCATACACTTCCGTGCGCATCGCGCATGCCGACCTGGGGGAACTGCATCTGCTCAACCACGCGCGGCTCATCAATTTCACGCCTGGGGCGCCGTACGTGGTCTTTAGCAAGGGCGGGTTCGATCTGCTGGTTTCCCACCGTGCCCAGCCGGCGCTGGCGGAGCGCCTGCTGGCGGCGGCCAAGCGGCACGGCGGTCACCTGTGCGGCTGGCAGGCGTTTGAAGCGGCGCGGATTGAGGCGGGCATTCCGCGATTTGGCGCCGACATGGACGAGACCAACCACCCGCTGGAATGCCGGTTGGAAGCGCGCGGAATAACCTGCAAGAAGGGCCGCTTCGTGGGCCGGGAGGCGATCCAACGCCTGCGCACCCTGCATCCATTGAAGCAGGAGCTGCGGGGCCTGCGGCTGGCGGATCAATTGCCCACGCAACTGCGGCGGGGCGACAAGCTGTTCCACGACGGCAAGGAAGCGGGCTACCTCACCAGCGTGACGTGGTCGCCATTGTTGCAAGCCAACATCGGCTTTGGCTACGTCCGCCACGAGGCCAATGTGCTGGGCACGAAGCTGGTCTTAAAACATGCGGGCAACGAGACGTTCGCGACCATCGTGGAACTGCCCTTCAATGCGGAGGCCCTGGGTTAAACCCGAAATCCGAAATCCGAATCCCCGAAATCCGAAACGGGGTTTCCGCCGCTCGGAAAAAAGTGCGGGTGAATTCTCGCAAATCCTCTGATTCGGCCTTCGGGCTTCGGATTTCGGGTTAAATTGGCTCAGCCTGGCACGAAAAAGACCTGTTCAATCATGCGTTCCGCCAGCAGGCGTTCCCGGCGTCCATCGGGGTGCAGCAGGAAAATGACGTTGCCGTTGGTATAGAGGATTTGCCCCTGGTCGTTGATGTCATAGGCCAGCACGCCGGCGGCGAGCGCCTTCTCCGCGCCTTGGGGGGAGCGGCGGAAGAGCTGCCAGGAGGCGGGCACCAGATCGGCGCTCTCCTCATCCGGCCGGCCGGGTTGCTGGGAGCGCACGAGGTTGCCCCAGACCATCATCTGTTTCAAGTCCATCTCCCGCGCCTTGGCCCCGCCGGAGGAAGTCAGCTTGCGGCCGGTGTACATCGCTGAAAAGAAATTGAGGTATTGGAAAACGGCATAGAGCAGCCGGAACGGCATGAGCAGGGTGTCTTTCAAGATCCGCCAGGGATGCAGGCGTTCGCGCCCGCTATAGGGCCGGCGAATGTAAAGGAGCGAGCCGTCCGGCAACATCTGGGGCGCGAGGTAGTCATATTGGGGGTCTTCGAGCAGGGTGGTCATCTCCCCCGCATCGGCGTCCAGTAGCTGGATGCCAAAGGGGCCGATGGCGAGGAAGTGACCGGCGCGGTTGCGGCCAATGCCCGCCGATTGGAAGACAAGTTTGCGCCCGCCGCCCGGCACCCAGCGCGGCGCGGTGTCAAAGGAATCGCCCTCGGTCAATTCCTTGACGCCGCCTTCGCCGTGGAGCTTCACGCCCAGGTTGGCGGTGTTGTTTTCATGCAGAATGCTGAAGGCCAGATCCCCACGGTCGCGGGACACGGTGACATGCCGGATCCGCGTGCGGTTGTCATTCCACAGGCGCTTTTCCTCGGCCCCCAACTGTTGCACCTCCAGCAGGGCGCACAGGCCACCGCTTTCAAAAGAGTAGATGAGTCCGCCGGCCTCCCGGCCGCCGCAAATGCTGGTGACCGCCAGCGGCACATGCTGGTTCACCGCCGCCTTGCCCCACACCATGGCCCCGGAAAACGGCGAGCCATCCGCATCGCCCCCGGCTTTCCAGGAGTGTTTCTGCTGGGCGCGCACGGCGCGCTCGCGGATGGTGTTGCCATAGACGCTTTCCAGGGTGCGGGCGGGTTCCAGTCCGGTTTTGAGCCGGATGGTGCCCTGGGCCAGATAGGCGATGTTTAAATTGACAGGCAGGTCGCTCATGATTCCCTCCCGGATATTTTCTACTGTTTATGGCCGCGGTGTCGAGCGGCGAATTTTTCAAGTGTTTAGCCGGGACCCCGGATGGGGCTGATACAGGAAGAAACGGACGGGGGGCAGCTCTGGATATGACCACCCCTCACCCTCAATCCCTCTCCCCGTTGAGGGGAGAGGGAAGCCAGTGGCGATGCGGTCAGCTGGATTGGAGACGTTGGCAGCGGTGTAACGCGACTTCGTCCACCACCGGTGGCGATGCGGTCAGCATTGGGAAAGCTGGGTTGCTTGGATGGCAATAGCCTCATGCGCAGGCCCCCGGCAAAGCCACGCCACAAAGTGCCTGCTCCGCAGGCAAACGAAGTCGTAGCGCGACTTCGTCCACCACCGGTGGCGATGCGGTCAGCATTGGGAAAGCTGGGTTGTTTGGATGGCAATGGCGTCATGCGCAGGCCCCCGGCAAAGCCACGCCACAAAGTGCCTGCTCCGCAGGCAAACGGAGTCGCAGCGCGACTTCGTCCACCACCGGTGGCGATGCAGTCAGCATTGGGAAAACTGGTTTGT
>Ga0302319_10013957_pt1 | contig 15025 bp, 9 predicted proteins | sample Bog_T0_2_FD_203319 | JGI IMG/M metagenome (GOLD analysis project Ga0302319, IMG submission 203319) | Peat permafrost microbial communities from Stordalen Mire near Abisko, Sweden - Bog_T0_2 | ecosystem: Environmental > Terrestrial > Soil > Wetlands > Peat | place: Sweden: Abisko, Stordalen Mire... | reverse complement strand
CGCGCTCGCGAATTCTCTTCGGCAAAGATGCAGTAAGGGAGGCTCTGCAGAGGAAACCCGCGGGCTGGGTCGTTGGCCGACTCGACCCAACTGCTGCGGCTCCACTCGGCTGCTGAGGATTCATTCATCCGTTGGGGAACCTCGGTTTGTAGCGGTTCTCCAGTTACTGTAGAAGGAAAGGGTCGTGTCCTAATTGTGCGTTGCTGGAGGATTAATTGCGCTTTCGTGCAGTAGCGAGAGCATTTGCTTTGTCTTCTCGCTCTTTCTTTTGTTGGGATTTGTTGTAGATGAAGACGCCCGATAGCGCTGTGAGACCTGAAAGAATCGCAACAAGACCATCAACACTTCTTCCTGTAAATATCAGTGAGAATCCACCGATAAGCACAACCATACAAATAATGAAGGCAAAAATTGATCCTCTGGCCTGGCTTGCCACGTTTCCAGCAACAACCCTAGCCTCTAGTGATTCCCTGTGGATACTTTGCCTTTCAGCCATCGCCATGATGCGCTCCCCCCCATTCGGAACTACCTCGTTATATTTGGCGAGGAGAGCCGGATGAGGCAAAGGACCAGAGAATGAGACAGATTCGTGAGTAAGCTCAATCCTGGCGGGGCGTGGAGTATTTTGTTGGATTTTATTGCGATTCTTGCTCACAAGAAATCAAGCGACCTTCAGTTCTGATTCTTGCTGGTCGATGGCATCTGAAAGGTCCTGTCCTACGATGAGCCAATCCGCAGCAATAGCCTTTTCATCAGCTTCTAGGGTTGTCGCGCTAATGTTGTATTCGTCGAATTGACCAAAAAGATCGAATACACGAGCAGCGCCCGACCCAAAGGAGGGCCGCGCGAATAGAAAATCTGATTTTACTTTGCTTCCCATTGGCTCCTCAGCTCTTATATCGGCTGAATGCGTTCATCCGTTTAGATGAGGTTGAGCGCAAAAAGTTTCCCTTACGGATGTTCAAATGGAAGGAACCATTTGATTTGACAGCCTATAGCGCCCTCAGTATTCAACATTCACTAAGGAAAAGTCTACCAGAATTGTGAAGAATTAACTGCAAACGTGTCAAATCAGCAATTCGTTCAATTCCCAAACGCGATCCGTGGTCCCGCTCTCCATAGCAGGCGTCACCTTAAAAGTTTTATGAATCCTACAGAAGTTGTAGAACGCAAACCACAGAGAATAAGCAGCTTGCAGCTTCTCCCATTTCTTAGTGAACGCATTCGTGAGTGGCGCGGGTGACGCTGCGCCCTTTCAAAACGTTCTCAGACCGATCTTCTTCGACTTGTTGAGAGGCTCCGTGGTGCTCCCGTTTCGGTTATCCAGCGCCGTGGAAGTTTTTCTTGAGGCTTTGCCAACACTCATAGTATTCGTGCTGCAGAATCTTTTCTTCGAGAGCAAAACGGGTGGGCCGCACGGGCAGCCGCGTCTCGAACATGAAGGCCAGCGTGCCGTCGATGTAGTGCGGCTTCAACTCAGCATTGCTGGCGCGCTCAAAGGTCTCGGCATCCGGTCCATGGCCCGACATGCAGTTGTGCAGGCTGGCGCCGCCGGGCAGGAATCCCTCCGCCTTGGCATCGTATTGGCCCAGAATCAGCCCCATGAATTCGTTCATCATGTTGCGGTGGAACCAGGGTGGGCGGAAGGTATGCTCGGCCACCATCCAGCGCGGCGGAAAAATTGCGAAGTCCACGTTGGCCGTGCCCGGCATACCAGAGGGCGCAGTCAGCACGGTGAAGATAGACGGGTCGGGATGATCGAAGCTCACCGTGTTGATGCAGTTGAAGCGCGCCATGTCGTACTTGTAAGGAGCACAGTTGCCATGCCACGCAACCACGTCCAACGGGGAGTGATCGATATCCGCACGCCACAGGCGGCCCAGGAATTTAGCGATGACCTCGAACGCACCTTCGCGATCCTCATAGGCCGCGACCGGCGTCAGGAAGTCGCGAGCATTGGCCAGGCCATTTGCTCCGATTGGCCCCAGTTCGGGCAGGCGAAATGTCTGTCCATAGTCCTCGCAGATATAACCGCGGGCAGCGCCGCCGGGAATCTCTGCACGGAATTTGATGCCACGCGGAATCACCGCCAGTTCTCCCGGCGCTACTTCCAGAATCCCCAGTTCGGTCTTCAACAGCAGACGGCCCTGCTGGGGAAGAATCAGCATCTCGCCGTCGGCGTTATAGAAAAACCGCTCATGCATCGAGGCATTGGCCACGTACAGGTGAATGCCCACCCCATCCTGCATGGCCGGGTCACCATTGCCGCCAAGCGTGACCAATCCGTCGACGAAATCTGTCTTATCCGATGGGATGGGCAACGGATTCCAGCGCATCTGGTTGGGCGGGGTGGGCATTTCATCGAACGGACCGCTTCGCATGAGAGTAGTTTGCGAGAATTCGCGATACGGCTCATGCATGACCGAAGGCCGGATGCGGTAACTCCACGTACGGCGGTTGAGCGCACGCGGCGCGGTGAAAGCCGTACCGCTGATTTGTTCGGTGTAGAGCCCAAGAGGCGCGTGCTGTGGGGAGTTTTGTCCCTGCGGCAACGCGCCGGGGTGGGCCTCGGTGGCGAACTCGTTGCCAAACCCGGACTGATACTGGTGTTGAATCATTGGGAAAGCTCCATGGTGCCTTGACGTCCGGCAGTATCGCATTCGCTCGCCATCACTGACAATCCATTTCAATCACCAGCTACGTGTTGTAGATTTACTTTCTTTAGAAAAAAATGCTAATGTCCTTTCAATCGAAGGGGAGAGTCCATGTCCACAAACCGTAGCAGCTATCGTAGCGAGCCTGCTGAGTTGGACCGCATCGCCTGGAAGATCATTGAAGAACTGCAGCAGGACGGTCGGCTTTCCTGGGCTGAACTCGGTAGACGAGTGGGTTTGACCACCCCGGCCGTGGCTGAACGTGTCTACCGGTTGGAGAAGCTTGGGGTGATCCGCGGCTTCCACGCCGACATCAGCCTGGAGCGACTCGGCATGCCCATCCTGATTTTCGTACGTGTGTCGATGGCAGGACCGGCATCGCTGGTACGCGCCTTTCAGGAACAAGTGAAGAAGTGGCAGGAGGTGCTGGAGTGCCATCGCGTTACCGGCTCCGACTCCTTCATAGTCAAGGCGCGTGTGGTCTCGGTGGAACACCTGGAGCGCTTTCTTGACCAGCTTGGCCACTTTGGCACCACTTCAACCGCGACCGTGCTCTCATCGCCGGTGACGCAAAGAACGATTACGGAGAAAGTCATCGAGCAGTTTCACGTTGATAAGTAGCTTGCGCCGCGCTCCGCTTCGTCATGCCCGGTCGAAGGGGTTGGAATGGAGCCGCCAGGATCTTCTTCATACCGCATTCTTCAATCGGGTCTTCCCATCCCATATTGCTGTTCCAAATTAGTCTTCCACCAGCTTTGCCGACCCACAGCGCAAGAAACGAATTGGCGGCGTCAAATCCACCCCGAAGTCGTGTGTTCCATCCCTGAACGGCCTGTGCCCCGTCCATCGCGCGATGGGCGGGAGACCACAAAAGTCGGGTGCCCCAGGTCCCTCGCATTTGGGGACCTGGGAGACCACAAAGGCCAACCGTCGGCCCTCGGGCCTTTCCATCTCAATATTCCTGGTCCCGCTTCTACGAGATGGACCTGGGACAAAGAGCGCATTTCGAAGCGCAAGTGCACAGTAAACAAAATCAGAATAAAACACACAGAATGAATGCGTTACACCAATATCTCGTGCAATTTCAGCGCATTTTGCAAAAAATGCTTCAATTCTCTACAACCCTTTGCCTCCAAAACCTCAATTCCCAGCAACCGATTCACGCCCACGCATTGTCCACAATTCAAAGGCCTAGAAGAAATGCACACCTATAGGCCAACATTACGCATGATTTGCACATTTGTAGGCAACCTATTCGTGCCTCCGACACCACCTGTGAGCAGTCATTTGGAGGCCCGCATCGCGGAGTTTCCAACCAGAGTAGGAAGCCCGCGCTTTGCCGGCGACGCGGCGTCCGTCGACTCCATCCGTTCACTGGGATTCGTCCAAAACTTCAATGCCCGAGACCGTGGCGTTTTGAGATATAGGCTCGAAGGTCAGATTAAGCTTTCCTTGTGCTGTTGGTCTCACGTGATAGAACGTCTTTGTGATCGCGTGCAGGCTCCCACCTTCCCTGAAGATGTCGAAGCTGTCGAGAAGCATCACGCCATTGCACATCACGCGAAATACGCGGCTCCCGGTGCCGCCTCCGCCCGGTGATTGTGGCCCGAAATAGAACTCTGCAAAATGAAGCACCAACGTGTACTGGTCGCGCGTATCGACAGGAAGCGCGTAAGTAAAATGCCCGAATCGCTCGGTAGCAAACAAGTCTGGATCGGCTGATCCCGAGGTCTGTTGGTGTTGATCCGAGAGTCGACCGTTCAGGTAATAGTTGTCCGGATGCCAGGACTGGCCATTGTGATCGGTAAACGAAGTAGGTAGGGTGACCAGCCGGATGGGAAGCAATTTGTGGGGAATTCCCGGCAGTATTTCAAGGGCATTAAGTTGCGGGGCCCCGCGTTCGCTGGCAAAACTGATGTGAGCCATTCCGTCCTTGCCAGGTGATATGTCCCTGAAGACCCGCTCATCCGCGACATTGTCTCCCATGGCGTCGGAATTCACATCGAATCCGCGCAAGGCAATGTCCCCATTGATGGCCACGCTGAAAGTTGAGAATGAGTTGCTCGCGCGATCGGATGTGACGAAGTACAGGTGCAGCTCGTAGACGCCAGGCTGAAGAGGTATGTCGTACGCGAAATCGCCTGTGCGCCATTGTTGAAATAGCAGAGGGTCGCTTGTCCTGCCAATGAATGCATCCGGACGGCGCCATGGTCCTCCTCCATGAACGTACCGATCGGCTTGCCAAACGTATCCGGCGCTATCCGTTTGTGGCTCTCCCGTGTAGCCCGCTAACAAGCGAAGAGGCACACTTGCCAATGCGGAAGAGGGAATCGGTCGAGCAGACGCTGCGGCCACGGAACTGTGAGCAGCAGTTGCACTGGCGGCTGACCTGCGAACACGCGAAACCAGGTAGAAAGCCGGCGCAGCCAAGACGATCAGTCCGGCGGCCAAAAGTACATATGCCCAGATGGGACGTCTGCTTAGCGGGGAGACGAAGGGAGCAATATTCCGCTCCTGTTCGGGGTGTTCCGGCTTTGCTGTTTCAGGCGGCTCCTGGATGGGCGGAGTCTTCTGGGCCCATATGAATTCTGGAGTATACGAGCCAACTGGCAGGTGGATGCGGACGCCTGAACCCTCGGGCGTGGCGTGATAGTACTGCTCCAGCCTTCTGCGCACCTCGCCAGCCTGGACGCGGACCACGGCATCATCCCCGGTTGCGTAGCCTGCTGGACGATGGAAAAGCTCCGCCCCGATCATGCGTTCTTTAAGCGGTTCCTGATGCCCTTCCAGCTTGTAGTTCACCACATGGGCAAGAAATTCTTTGCTTCGTCGGGTTGTCCGAAAGAAGGGGCTCTTCAGGATGAATTCCAGTTCGCGGGCAACCGCGCTCTTTTCGAGGGGATCGACAGGCCCGTCTACTTGATCCCGTTGATTTTTGCCCAGTTCGGTCGATGATGCCATAAGACCCGCCATCCTGCTGGTGTTCGTGTCACTGTGAAAGCAGCGACCGCCCGCTGACTTTCGATGCCAGTCAATGTCTAAAGTGTAGTGAAGAGGAGCTGACCTTCAACGCCACGGCTCCTCTACGATTATCCACCTTGAGCGTTCTTCTGCCATATAAATCGTTTAAGCGCGATGCATTCCATTTGCGGTGAGGGCGCTCCGCGAGTGGTTCACCTGAAACCTCATACAATGAACCTCAATAAAATCAATATCTTAGAAGGTTGTTTAGCATCGCCAAATTCAGATTTAAACGGTAAGAAACCGTAACCTACTTGCGCGAAGCATTCCCGAAGTCGAGAGTGGCTGCCGGGTGAAAAATTGCACTTTGGCGACCGGTGGAATTAGCGTTCCACGAAATGGTGATGCGGCATTCTAGCGGACCACTGATAAATCGTTTTAGTTGAGTTGAACTGCGAAAACGACTTCAGGAACAGGCTCCGCTATTGCTTGTGAAACCGGAGGTAGCCCCACCCTAATTCAACCCAGAACAAGCGCCGAAGTCCGTGAGATTTCAGGTTGCGGGCGTAAGCGGCGAAAGGATTTTGAATGGATCACATTGAATCGAGGAGGCTTATGATGCAAAGTAGTTCGAAAGGCACATTCGCGAAGGGTTCTGCGAGGGTGACTATAGCGATCTTGCTGTTTCTGATCGGGGTAGCCACAATGCATGCCCAGGTAACCGCGTCGATCTCCGGCACGGTCACGGACACGACTGGAGCCGTTGTTCCGGGCGCGAACGTTTCGGCCATCAACGAGGCGACGGCGGACCGTACGGATACAGTCGCCGGCAGAGAGGGAAGTTACACATTCCCCGTGCTCCTTCCGGGCACGTACACCCTGAGCGTCCAGGCGAAGGGGTTTGAAACCACCAGACAGACAGGCATTGTCCTTACCGCGGGAGCTAACATAAAGGCGCCCACCGCGGTTCTTACCGTCGGAAGTGCCGCTATTTCCGTTACTGTCGACGCGGGTGCGGATCAGGTTCTACAAACAGACAACGGGCAGGTTGGCGCAGTATTGGAGGCGCAGGACATTGAAAATCTTGCGCTGGTCAGCCGCACCACACTGGAACTCCTGAAAGTATTGCCGGGTGTCACTTCCGCTCCCAACAACCTGGGCAACGGTCTGGGATTCGACTTCCTCAACGCATCCACTGAAGGCAGCCCGATCGGGGTAGGCCTGGCCACCAACGGCGCCCCCAATCGCGGCGGCACCGGCGATCTGCTCGACGGGGTCAATATCACGGATCCGGGCTGCAACTGCTGGTCCATCGCTACGATCCTCCCGGACTGGACCGAAGAGGTTGCTTACCAGGCTTCCAACTTTGGCGCCGACGTCTCCCACGGCCCCACGATCGTCAACAGCATCAGCAAGGCCGGAACCGCCAATTATCACGGCTCCGCTTATCTCTATGCGCGCAACGACGTTTTGAATGCAAACTCATGGTTAAACAATAACCAGGGAAAACCGGAGGGAGGGGCGAAAAACTACTTTCCCGGTGGCAACGTAGGCGGACCCATTCCGTTCACGCATAAGAAAGTGTTGGGATGGTTTGGATATGAGAGGATCATCCAGAACCTCGGCGGCACAACTACCGTTGCATCGCACATACCTACCTCGGACATGATGGGTGGAAATTTTGGGGCAACCTCGGCAAATACCGCGCTTTGCTCGGCTTATGTTGCCAAGAATGGCCCCAACAACAGCTACTGTAACGACCTGACTGGAACCGTACTGCCGGATGGCACAATCATTGGTGTAACCCCGGGAGTACCGGCCGGGCAAATCCCAACCCAATTTACCGCTGCCGGCGGTTATGCCCCGGCTCAATATGCTGCGGCCCTCGCCAAAATCTGGCCCACGCCCAATGCCACCCCATCGGCGGCCAACGGATACGCGAACCTCTTCCAGGTTATCCCGGCTGTACACGATGGATACATGTGGCGCGCCCGCCTTGACTACAACTTCAGCGATAGAAGCAAGGTCTACGTCTCTTACCAATTCGGTAACGACACCCAGCTTGAAGGCGGAGGCGGTGTACACCTCTGGTATGCACCGACGAACGCGATTCCTTTCCCCGGTGGCGCCATGCAGGAAATTGAAACCACAAAGGTTCTCACCGGTCACTTTACTCACATCTTCAGCGACACCCTCACCAACGAGTTGGTTGGATCTGTCGGCTACGGCAACAATCCAATCTCGGTTCCCGATCCCGCCGCCCTTTACAAGTCCACCAATGGCTATGCCGGAGGAACGGTCTTCAACACCGGCGATCTCTGGATTCCGTCTTATTACACCGCCTCAGGTAATGGCATAAGCAACCTCTCGTACCCCGACTTCTCGACAGGGGACTTCTTCGGCGGCGGCTCATATCCAACGCTGAAGGAAGCGCCTTCGGCCTATGACAATTTGATCAAGGTAGCGGGTAAGCACACCATCAAGACCGGCGTCTTCTACGAGCTGGTCAACAACCATCAGGCCAGTTCCAATTCCCCGAACGGAATCTTCAGCTTCAACGGCGGGGCGTCACCCAACGTCGTTACCGGGCAACAGATTGGATCGACCCTCAACCAGACCGCGGACTTTGTTCTGGGCAATGCGAGCGCCTATTCTGAGCAAAGCTACAATCCAGCCCAGGATTTGGCCTACAGGACCGTCTCCTTCTATGGCGACGACTCGTTCAGGATTACAAGGCGGTTCACCTTCGAGTATGGCGTTCGCTTCGATCACCTGGGACGCTGGTATGACCGCGGAGCATCGGGCGTTCCGGTGTTCAATGCGGACAATGTGCTCCCGGATTTCGGCAGCGGAAAGCAGTATCCGGGTCTCTCCTTCCATGCAAACAACCCGGGTGTGCCGAAGAGCGGCGTGGCCTCTACGTTCCTGATTCTCTCTCCGCGACTCGGGCTGTCGTATGACATCTTTGGCACCGGCAAAACGGTAGTTCGCGGCGGTTGGGGTGTCTATCGTTGGGGCGATCAGTGGAACGATTTCAGTAGCGCGGTAGGCGAAGCGCAGGGCGTCCGGAGTTTCAGCCTTCCCGGCAGCTCCACCGTACTGTTGAACCAGGTGGGAACCGGCGACAAGGGGTTGCAACCGCCTGCTCAAGCCACAACCGGGAGTTGCTGCGCCGGCGGTATCGTAGCAGTGAACCCCGACGATCACTCTACTCCGACGACCGAAAGCTACAACTTCACTATCGACCAGCAATTGCCCTGGAAAACGAAGTTGGAAGTCGCCTACGTAGGCAGCCAGTCCTCCAATGTGCTCATCGGCGGCGGCAACTCAGCGGCGCTGAATGGCACGGGCGCCGGCAGCTACCTGGACGTGAACAAGATGCCGCTCGGGGCGTTGTTTAAGGCGGATCCGGTAACCGGAGCGCCCTCCTCTACAAATCCAGAAAATATCACCACGAACGCGAATGGAACGCCTACAGGTAACGTAGAGGCGGACTATCATCCGTACGGCTACGCCTATGGAACCAACGGAATTGCCGTACTCAGCCACACCGGCTATACCAATTACAACGGCTTCCAGTTGGCCCTTGAAAAGCGGTCGGAACACTTAACCTTCAACGTGAATTACACGCGGTCGAAGACCCTGGGAACCGATCTCAACGAAAACCCGTTCTCTCTGCGTGGCAACTATGGCGTGGAACAGATCGATCGTCCCAACGTCATTAACATGTCTTACTCTTACAACGTCAGGAAGTTGTATCGCGGATCCGAAAAACTTATCGGGGGCGTGGTCAATGACTGGATGATCTCCGGCATCACCACTTGGCAAGGCGGCGGCAATCTTCAGGCGCAGGATAATCCGAATTTTAGCTTGTCGCTCAACTACGTTAACTTTCCAACCGGCACAAAAGCAGACCCCACAGGCATAACCTCCGGCTATGGCGCCGCGACCTACTATGGCACGACCGCCGGCATCTCAATCCAGCCTGTGGTTACTTGCAATCCGGGGTCGGGATTAGCCGGTAGCCAACACGCGAAAGACACCTGCTTTGCGCCTCCCGCAATCGGCGCATACGGCGCCCGCGATTTCCCGTACTTGTCCGGCCCGTCGTACACGAACGCTGACTTGGCCATGTCCAAAACGTTTCACATCACCGAGAATCACACCGTCACTCTTCGCGCAAATGCGTTCGATTGGCTCAACCACCCGCTGGCTACCTTCAGCGGAAGTAGCCAATTGGCGCTTCCTTTCATCACCGCTTACGGCACGACAGCACCAGTACTTACCGGTGCGTCATCGACCTACGGCGTAACCGACAGCAAGACGGGCGGTGATACCAGGCGCATCATTGAACTGGCGTTGAAGTATAACTTCTAACCTGTAGCCTGACGAGGGCGCCTCGATCGAAGCGCCCTTGCCAGGTTCACCCTTGTGACGCTTGCTTTGATTGGGCTATTGCTCTTTCCCCCAAGGCTCCGCCTGATGAGAGTGAGTTATGGGGATGACTGCGAAGGATATGATAGAGGCACAGCTGGAGCTTCCCCAGCCTAGAGCGCTTGTATCGCAACTGCAATGAATTTCACGGATATTGTGACTCTATCGAGCAAACAGAAGCCGAGTGTTGATCGGCCGGAGGAGGAGCGCCTTCATTCCGGTGTCGAAGTCGCGCTAACTACGATTTTCGAATATTTGGTGCGGCGGGTTTCCCGTCTTCCTTGTCCCGCCGCCTTTTTTTGCAGGCATCCTTTGCTTGATTCCGTCCAAGCACCTGTCGAGTGCTCTTACAAGGCGCGCGCGTCAGTCCACAATTATTGGTTGGATGAGGCCGCAAGCACTCGAGTTGCGCGCTTACGGTCCATGCAAAGACGAGCCGGGACGGTTGTTCCACCTCGATTGCCTGCGTCCCGATGGAGAGCATGGAGCATCGCGATCCTGGCCGCACTGCCCTTTGTTGGTCTGCTAGTCCAGGCACAGGAGGCAGGGAGCGTCTCCTCACCTGCCCTTGCTTTGCAGTCTCACTATGAAGCGGCGCAGGCGTTCCGTGAGAAGGGTGACCTTCAGCAGGCTTCGCTGCAATTCCAACTGTTCATATCGAACGCTCTCGATCATCTCGCAATGACTCGCGCCAGTATAGGCGACTACGGCCGGTCTTCCGTCTTTTTCGATGAGGCGTTGCTCCTGTCGCCTAACAATCACTACCTACAGCTTGACTCCGCGGAGGAGGCATTGGCGTCAGGGGACATGGCGCGAGGGAGGCTACTGGCAGAGAAGGCGGTCTCCGCCGAGCCGGAAGATGCCCGGGCACATCGGATTCTTGGCCGCGCCCTTTTGCGAACTGGAGAAAGTGAGCGCGGAACGAAAGAGTTGGAGAGAGCGGTAGCCATCGAGCCTGATTTCACGAATGGCTATGCCTTGGCATGTGGCTACCTGGCCCTTGGGAATAAAGAGCGTGCGGCTGCGATATTTCACGAAATGGAAGCATCTTTGGGAGACAAGGCTGCCATTCATATGCAATTTGGCACCGCGTATGGAGAGGCTGGATTTGCTGAAGAGGCAATCCATGAGTTCCAGAAAACGATCAAAGAGAACCCGAAGTGTCCTGACGCGCACTATTCACTTGGCGCTTCGTATCTCTTGATCGTGGGCGAGGTCGACTATGCCCAGGCCGAGGTGGAATTTCAGAAAGAACTTGAAATCAATCCCAACGACTTTCTATCTCACGAGCAACTTGGCTATGTGGCGCTGAGTCAGCATCGCATTCAGGACGCGGAGCGCGAACTAACGCGGGCCCAGGCATTGAATCCACGAACCCCAGATGTGTTCATGTGGTTGGGGCAACTCTACGTCGAGACCAGACGAAACGCAGAGGCGGAAGTGGCGTTGCGCAAGTCGATCGCGTTGACTGCTAACGTTGCGCACAATCATTACCAGGTGCAGCGAGCGCACTATCTGCTGGCTCGCCTGCTGTTGCAGACCGATCGCGCGGAAGATGGCAAGCGGGAGATGCAGATATCTCAAGACCTATTGACACTCAGCGCGCCCGGCAACCGGGGGACGGCGCAAGCTATGCCGGGAGGCGCCGCAGGCGAAGATCTCCAATGGAGAGACGATAAGAACTTTGACCAACTCGATCCGCAGGCCCTGATCGCGGCGGAGGCCGACGAGAAGCAATTGGGTCCCGCCATTGCGGATAGCTACAATGATATGGGTGTGATTGCAGCCGCCAGCAATAACTACGAGTCTGCTTCCGATCTCTTTGAAAAAGCTTCAAAATGGAACCCTACGCTCGATGGCCTGGACTATAACTGGGGCAAGGCGGCCTACTCGGGACATTTATACGGGAAGGCGGTAGGCCCACTGAGCCGATATGTCGAATCTCATCCGGAGGATATCGCGATGCGTTCTACCCTCGGGATCAGCTTGTTTCTTGTCCATGACTACACCCCCGCTGTTACCGTGTTGGAGCCTATAGCGTCTCGAGCGGACGCAGCCCCTTCCATCGCATTTGTGTATGCTCAATCGCTCGTGGAAACGGGAGAATACGATCGTGGGATCGCAAAACTCAAGGCGATCATCGCAAACGATCCTCAGAAGGCTTCGTATCATCGCGCTCTTGGAGAGGCATTCGCGCACAAAAAGGATTACCGCGAAGCTGCCGAGGAGTTTCGGAACGCGCTCCAAAGCGACTCATCTGATGTTGAATCGAAGTATTATCTTGCGCTCGCGCTTGTCCAACTGCAGCAAACGAAGGATGCGCTGGTACTCCTAACTGAAATGGCTAAGTCTGGGTCGAAGATTCCAGATGTCTACTTTCAGTTAGGCAAGTTGGAACTTGAAGGGGCAGATGCAAAGTCTGCAATCGTGAGCTTGCAAGAGGCAGTTGGATTGAGTCCTGGAAGCGAATTGATCCATGAAGAACTGGCAGCGGCGTATCTGCGGGATTCCCGACCTGAAGACGCTGACCGCGAAACACGGCAAGCCAAGGCGATCCACAATTCACACGGAGCCACCATTGAATCGCCCCACAAGGATTGAAGGCAAGGGCGCTCTTTGGGCGCGTCTGTCCTTCTGTGAGAACGCGGACTGGCAGCAGATGCCGTTCGGTGGTTTCTGGGCCTACAGAGGGGCGAGTCTCGCGAGCCTGTGCCTGTTGCTCGTCGCGATGACCTTGCTTGCGACCGCACAGCCTTCCAGGCCAGCACCGGTCAGGTTTCGCGATATCGCAGCCCGTTCCGGCCTCACTACAGTCCCGCACTCTTCCGCTCAAAAGCGTTATCTTGTCGAAATGATGGGCGGGGGCATTGCCCTGTTCGACTGCGACAACGACGGCAAACTGGACATCCTGGTGGTGAATGACTCCACCGTCGATCGATATCTGCAAGGTGGTGATCTGATGGTTACTCTCTACCATCAGGACGCTGACCTTCACTTTACTGACATAACAGCGCGGGCCGGACTTACTACGCTTGGCTGGGGCATGGGTATCGCCATCGGAGATTTCGACAATGACGGCTCCCCTGATATCTATGTAACTGGGTACGGCCATAATGTGCTGTACCGCAACCTTGGCGGCTGCAAATTTCAGGACGTAACCGAGCGTGCTCATGTACAGGGCGGAGGGTTTAGCGTGGGCGCCGCGTGGGCAGATTACGACCGCGATGGTTACCTCGACCTATTTGTCTCGCGCTATGTGAATTCCGACATACGTCGCTTACCTCAGCCCGGCAAGAACGGATTCCAGTATGAAGGATTGCAGATGGAAGGCCTGGAAGGACAAACGGACATTCTTTATCACAATCGCGGCGATGGCACGTTCGAGGATGTGTCAGTAAGAGCGGACGTAAGCAATCCCGACAGGCGTCTGGGGATGGGGGTCGTGTGGGGCGATTACGACAATGATGGTTGGCCGGATCTCTTCGTGACTAACGATGTTGGCCCGAATTTCCTTTATCACAACCGGCACGACGGAACGTTTGAGGACGTCGGTCTCATCTCAGGAATCGCACTGAGCTTGGACGGCAGGCCCATGGGCAACATGGCCGCGGACTTCTCCGATATCGATCACGACGGGAACCTCGACTTGTTGGTCACTCGTTACGGATACCAGCCTATGAGTCTTTACTTGAATCGGCAGTCGCAGGGGTTCATCGATATCACACGGGACTCAAATCTAGGTCGCAACCCTTATTCGCCGGTGCGCTGGGGAGGCGGTTTCGCGGACTTCGATAACGACGGCTGGCCGGATATTCTCGTTGCCAACGGAAACGTAACATCCCTGGCCGATGCACTTCCGCACGAACTTAAATACCGCGAACCCATGCAACTGTTCCGCGATAACGGAGATCGCACTTTTACTGATATCTCCGACTTGTCTGGATTGAATCAAGGGCCGCTGCAGTCGCGCCGGGGCACAGCCTTCGGAGACCTTAATAATGACGGAAACATCGATGTGGTGGTCTACAATGCCGGGGAACCACCCTCGCTGTTCCTGAACGAGTCGCGCAACTTGAATCATCGCGTTCTATTTCGACTTATAGGAACGAAGAGCAACAAGGCTGCCATTGGTGCGCGGGTTATCGTTTCCACATCGTCGATGGAACAAATGGATGAAGTGCGCGGCGGAGGCAGTTATCTGTCATGCAATGATCAACGTCTGCACTTCGGACTAGCCGGCGACGCGGTAATGAAGAGGGTTCAGATTCAATGGCCCAGCGGTTTGAAAGAGGAACTGAAAGACGTTCCCGCCGATGCCATTTACACTCTCATCGAGGGTCACGGCATCGCGGAGACCACAAGGCTCCCTCCGCCAGCCAAGTAGTTTTTTCCATGTCGTAATCGGTTCCCGCATCCCACTTTCCTGGGTGCGGATGCTTTCAAATGTTGGTCTGGATGGTTGGCAAACGGCGCGAATAGGTTGCCTACAAAGTTGCGAATCATGCGTAACGTTGGCCTATAGGGTTACATTTCTTTGAGGCCTTAACTTTGTGGACAGCCTGTGGATACGAAAAGGTTGCTGAGAATTGAACGTTTCAGGGCAAAGAGTTGTCGAGAATTGAACACTGTTTTTTTGCAATAGCCGGTGTTGCGCGCGTTAAGTGTTTTCCTTTTAATAGGTTATGAGCAAAAGGTTGCCTACAAAGTTGGGTTTGGAGTGTGAAACTTCGGGTTGGTCCCGACTGTGGGAGTGGCGAAAGGAAGAGGGCCATCGATCACGATATCCCTGGTCCAAAACTCCGAGTCATTCTGCACGCGCAGGTGAGGCTCTCCGCCCCTCGGACCACACAGAGGGTAGCCGCTGATCCTTGGGGATCCTGGCTTCGGAGCATCCGGCGTGATCGATGGGCGCGGATTCAGAGGCAGGGAATCGTTGGATTCAAACAGGGGAGACTACAACTTCAGCATCCGGGCAA
>Ga0302319_10013956_pt1 | contig 15026 bp, 9 predicted proteins | sample Bog_T0_2_FD_203319 | JGI IMG/M metagenome (GOLD analysis project Ga0302319, IMG submission 203319) | Peat permafrost microbial communities from Stordalen Mire near Abisko, Sweden - Bog_T0_2 | ecosystem: Environmental > Terrestrial > Soil > Wetlands > Peat | place: Sweden: Abisko, Stordalen Mire... | reverse complement strand
GTGCGACCGGAACGAGACGCTGTTCTACGCGACGCTGATGTCCGACCCGGCTCGGTTCGTGCCGATTGTCTACGATCCCACCATCGCGGATGCGTGTCTGACCTACGGCCATATCTATCGCCGTCCCAACGGCATGTACCTGAATAAGAACATGAAAGGCCGGTTCGCCGAAATCTTGCGGAATTGGACGATCAAGGATATCCGTTTCATCTGCGTTTCCTCGGGCGGCCGCATCCTCGGCCTCGGCGATATCGGCGCGAACGGCGCGCCGATCCCGATCGGCAAGCTGCAGCTCTACACCGCCTGCGCCGGCGTGCCGCCCGACTGCTTGCTGCCGATCCTTCTCGACATCGGCACGACCAACGCCGCGCTGCGTGCGGATCCGCTCTATCTGGGCCTGCGCGACGAGCCGCCGCCGCCGGACGAAATCGATGCGCTGGTCGACGAATTCATCGACGCCGCCAATGCGGTATTCCCCGGTGTTTGCGTGCATTTCGAGGATTGGAAGGGCGACGACGCGATCCGCCTGCTGGCGCGCTACAAGGACGACCATCTCGTCTACAATGACGACATCCAGGGAACGGCGAGCGTAGCGATCGCCGGCTTCACGACAGCGCTGCAAATCATCGGACAGACGCTGTCCGAGCAACGGATATTTTTCGCGGGCGCCGGCTCAGCCGGCATCGGCATCGCCAACATGATCGTCGAGGCGATGCAGATCGAAGGGCTGAACCAGACCGACGCGCGCCGGAGAATCTCGCTATTCGATGTGAATGGGCTGGTCCAGAAGGACCGCACCGATCTCAATCCGTCGCAGAAAGTGTATGCGCACGACGTTCCCGCCACCAACGATCTCGCCCGGGCGATCGAGAGCGTGAAGCCGACCACCCTGATCGGCGTCAGCACCGTCCACGGCCTCTTCACCGAACAGGCCATCAGGACGATGGCCAGACATGTCGACCGTCCGATCATCTTCCCGCTGTCGAATCCGACCGACAAGGCCGAATGCACGCCCGAGCAGGCGTACGCCTGGACCGACGGCAAGGCGCTCGTCGCGTGCGGCGTCCAGTTCCCTGACGTGACCATCAAGGGCAAGATGTTCCATCCAGGCCAGGCCAATAATTTCTACATCTTCCCCGCGATCGGTTTGGCCGTCTACGCAACAAAACCGAAGCGGATCACCGATGCGATGTTTATCGCCGCTGCGCGGGGAAGTGCCGACCAGGTCAGTCAGACGGACCGCGACCACGGCATGCTGTTCCCCCGCCAGAACGACATTCTGCAGACCGAGATCACGACCGCGACGCGCATCGCCGAATATATTTTCGACCATGGTCTTGGGACCGTCGACCGGCCCGACGACATTCGCGCCTGGATCGAAGCGATGACTTACAAGCCGGTCTATGGTGCGCAGCGGTCATGAGAGGCAATGCCATGAACCGGCAGCCCGTCATGATGCCCACACCGATCGGCATCGACAAGCAGGGCAAACGCCGCGAGTTCGATTCGATGGGCAAGGTCGAGGTACCTGCCGACCGTTATTGGGGTGCGCAAACCGAGCGCTCGCTGCAGCATTTCGCCATCGGGCACGACCTCATGCCCAAGCCCGTCTACCACGCCTACGGCGTGGTGAAGAAGGCGTGCGCCCTGGTCAACCAGCGTGCCGATCGGTTGCCGAAATGGAAGGCGGAGGCGATCATCGCCGCCGCAGACGAGGCGATCGCGGGCAAGCTCGACGAGCATTTTCCGCTTTATGTTTGGCAGACCGGCTCGGGCACGCAGTCGAACATGAACGTCAACGAAGTGCTGTCCAACCGGGCGATCCAGCTGCTTGGCGGCGATCTGGGCAGCCAGGATCCGGTGGCTCCCAACGACGATGTCAACATGGGCCAGTCGTCCAACGACAGCTTCCCGACCGCCATGCACGTCGCGACGGTACAGATGGTCGACGACCGGCTGCTCCCCGAGCTCGACGCATTGGCGGACCTGATCGACAGCAAGGCTTCCGGCTGGTTGGAAGTGGTCAAGATCGGCCGCACGCATCTGGAGGATGCGGTGCCGCTGTCGGTCGGGCAGGAATGGTCGGGCTGGGCGGCGCAGATCCGCGATGCGATGACGGCGATCGGGACGGCGCGCGACGGGCTTTATCCGCTCGCCATCGGCGGCACCGCGGTTGGTACCGGGCTCAACGCGCCCAAGGGATTCGCGAGGGATGTTGCGGCGCAGATTGCCACGCTGACCGGCAAGCCCTTCGTCACAGCGCCCAATAAATTCGCGGCGCTAGGCTCGCTCGATCCGATAGTACGGATGTCGGCTTCGCTGCGCGGAATCGCCGTTTCATTGATGAAGATCGCCAACGATATGCGCTGGCTCGCCTCGGGACCACGATGTGGTTTCGGGGAACTGAAGCTGCCGGCGAACGAGCCGGGCAGTTCGATCATGCCGGGCAAGGTCAATCCGACGCAGTGCGAGGCGATCGTGATGATCGCGATCCAGGTGATGGGGGACGACACAGCGGTGGCCTTCGCCGGCAGTCAGGGAAATTTCCAACTCAACGCCATGCGTCCCGTCATCATCAACAACGTGCTGCATGCGATCGAAATTCTCGCCGATGGCTGCGGCAAGTTCCGCACCTTCTCGGTCGAGGGGACGGTGTTGAACCGCGACAGGATCGACGGCTATGTCGATCAGTCGCTGATGCTGGTGACCGCGCTGTCTCCCGTGATCGGCTACCAGAACGCCGCGCACATCGCCGAGGACGCGGCCGCCAGCGGCACGACACTGAAAGAAACGGCGATTAAATCCGGCAAAGTGTCCGAAGCGGACTACGACCGGATCATCGTCCCGCGCAACATGATCGGCGAGGGCGTCGCCGGTGCCTGACGCCGATCGATTTACCTCGATTTACTGGGCAAGCGCCGCCTCTGGTCTTAGGTTTATTTCACCGCGCAAGGTGGTCAAGCGGCAGTCGCCATATCTCAGAAAACCATCGCGCGACGCTGATGCAGTTCTGCATCCAAAGATGCCCTTCTACATTCAAAGGAGACTATCATGCCATTCGCACGTATCGATCTCGCTAAAGGAAAAAGCCCCGAGTATCGCGCCACGGTGGCCGACGTCGTATACGGGGGGATCGTTGGGGTTTTCAAGGCGCCGGATGGCGACCGCTTCATGGTCGTCAACGAGCATGCGCCCGAGAATTTCATATTCGACCCCAACTTTCTCGGCTACAAGCGATCGAATAACCTCATCATGATCCAGGTGATGAGCACCGTCGGAAACACCAAGGAGCAGAAACTTGCATTCTTCAAACGGATGACCGACGAACTGAAACAGCGGCTGGACGTCCGCCCTGATGACGTCATGGTGAACCTCGTCTTCATCGCCCGCGAGGACTGGTCATTCGGCAATGGCGACCCCTGGAATTGACGGCGAGCTAAATCAGCCGTCTGGCTAGATCGGCTGACGACGGACAACGTTGCCTGGCGAACGAACTTTCAGGGCCACGGAGAACATCATGCCATACTGGACCATGAGCCCGGCGGTCGCCGCCGTCGCGCTGCTTGCCGCCTCGCCGGCCCTCGCTCAATCGCCTCCCCGCGTTCGCGGCGTCGTTACCGGGGTGAATGAGGGCAGCATCACGGTTAAGGAGCGGGACGGCGGCATCGTCACACTGAAGACAGGCGCCGACACCTCATATGCCTACGTCGCTCCGTCGAGCCTCGATACAATCAGGGTCAACGACTTCGTCGGCGCCGCCGTCAAAGGACCGCCGAGTTCCATGGTTGCGGTCGAGCTCGCCCTAATCCCCGAGAACATGCGCGCTGGGCGAATTGCCTATTACGGATGGGACCCGCTGCCCGACCCGACCGCCGCCCAGACGTCCGAGACGACGGCGACCAGCATGACCAATGGCTTGGTTTCGAGCGTCTCGCCAGCAGCTATTAAGTTCGTCAATACCAACATGAGCAACGGCATCGTCTCCGCCGAGAAGAGCAGCGCGGCTGGCCGCGCGCTCACCGTTACCTATGACGGCGGGAGCAAGAGCTTTCAGATCACCGTGCCACCGAACGCGCCTATCGTGCGCTACATGCTGTCCGACCGGTCGGCAGTCGCCATAGGGTCTGCGGTATTCATCAAAATCAACCCGGGAGACCAGGCCGACCTTGTCACGATAGGGAAGGGCGTTACTCCGCCGATGTAGGGCCACCGCGCACGGGATCGGGCCGGGAAAAAACACGGATACTTGGCCCAGGCATCAGGTTGCATTGGGTGGACAAGGTGAACCCAATACAACTGGGCCATTACGATTATTGATCGGCAAAGGGAGAAATCACAATGAACAAAAGTCTTAAAAAGGCTCTTCTATCAATCGTTTTGACGACATTATCGGGAGGTTTGGCCGCGGCGCAAAAGCAAGCACCCCACCCTGTGACCAACGTCCTGCTTGTTCACGGTGCGTTTGCCGATTCCAGCAGTTGGAAGAAAGTAGTTCCACTCCTTGAGGCGAAGGGCTTGCATGTCGCCACAGTGGACATACCGCTCACCTCACTCGCCAAGGATGTGGAAGTTACGAAGAAAGCGATCTCACAGCAGGCCGGTCCGGTTCTACTGGTCGGCCACTCCTACGGTGGAACGGTCATCACCGAGGCGGGCGATGGCCAAAAGGTTGCGGGTTTGGTCTACGTCGCCGCGTACGCTCCGGGGCAGGGAGAGACGACCGGTGAGTTGGGAAGCGCGTTCCCGAAAACGCCCGGCAGGGCGCAAATTCAGCCGCAACCCGGCGGTCTCTTGCGTCTTTCGGAAAAAGGCGTGTCGGACGATTTCGCGCCGGATCTACCAGCACGTGAACAGAACCTGGTTTATGGCAGCCAGACTCCTTTGGCCGCAGCAAGCTTACAGGTGAAATTGTCGACAGCAGCCTGGAACACCAAACCCAGCTGGTACATTGTTGCGACCAACGACCGCATCATAAACCCCGATCTCGAAAGAAGTCTGGCGAAGCGGATGGATGCCGAAGCGACTGAAATACCGTCCAGTCATGTCGTAATGCTCTCTCATCCCGAGCAGACGGCTGCCGTCATCATTCAAGCCGCAGCCGGAAAGTAAAACGATTGAGGGCTTACAGTTGGTTCAATCGCAGCTCCGACGCCAGAAAAATAACAGTGGTTCTGATCCTCGCCGAAAATGCGCAAACGGCGGACATACAACATAGCAAAGGATCAGGTCCAGCGCGCCGCACGATTGAAACGCATGTCCAGGGTTCAAACCAACCGAAACGCGAAATGTGAAAAGGAAAGCAAATGAATTCGTCCACTTTTTCTACCGTAAATCCAGCAACAGGTGAACAGATCGAAAAATTTTCGTTCTTTTCGTCGAGAGAAACCGACACTGTTCTCGCGGGCGCCGATAAGACGTTTCAATCGTTTAGAAAGCTTTCAGCGCACCAACGCGCGCGACTTCTATCAAACCTCGCGGCGTCATTGAGAAAAAACAAACAGCAGCTCACGAAGGTGATCACGGCCGAAATGGGTAAAATTACGGCTGAAGCCGAAGCAGAGATTGAGAAGTGCGCCATGGAAGCCGATTGGTACGCCGATCATGGACCACAAATGCTGGCGGATGCTCCCGCTGCAACGGGCAGTGTTGAAGCATACGTTTCCTATCTGCCGCTCGGCCCGATACTTGCGATCATGCCTTGGAATCTTCCGATATGGCAATTGACGCGAATGGCGCTTCCAACGCTGCTGGCAGGAAACGTAATCTTGGTCAAGCACTCCCCCAACACGCAGAGGAGCTCGCTCGAATTTGAGCGCGTCATGAACGAAGCCGGCTTCCCCGAAGGGGCATTTCAGAACCTAATTCTGAAGACGGAAGATATCGTCAACGTCATTAATGATCCGCGTGTTCAGGGAGCTTCCGTTACGGGGAGCGTGCGTGCCGGTTCCGCGGTCGCATCAGAAGCGGGAAAAGTGATCAAGAAGACCATCATGGAGTTAGGTGGCTCTGACGCATTCATCGTCTGTAAGGATGCGGACCTGGCCAAGGCGGTTGCCGCGGGCATCACAAGCCGCTTCAGCAACGCAGGGCAGGTGTGCCTCGCGGCAAAGCGGTTCATCCTGGTCGAAGAGATAGCGGATGAATTTGAGAAGTTGTTTGTGAAGGCAGCAAAGGCGATCCGGCTCGGTGACCCGACAGATCGGGCGACCCAGATGGGACCAATGGCACGGGCCGATCTCCGGGACTCGCTGCATAAACAGGTGGAAGGCAGCATAGCAAAGGGCGCACGGGTGCTCTGTGGAGGCAAACAGCCGGAAGGCAAGGGAGCTTTCTACACGCCTACGGTCCTGAGCGGAGTAACGCAGGGCATGCCTGCGTTCGATGAAGAGACCTTTGGTCCGGTTGCCGCGATCATCCGGGTCCCGGACGTCGAAGCGGCCGTTGACGCGGCGAATGCGAGCCAATTCGGTCTAAGCGGAAACATATGGACCAGCGACGTTGCTTCGGCTCGCAAGATCGCTCGTGATCTCTATACCGGCGGCGTGTTCATCAATGGCTTCACGGCGTCCAATCCGAGGGTGCCGGTTGGCGGCGTCAAGAACAGCGGGTATGGCCGGGAGCTTTCGCACTTCGGGGCCCATGCCTTTGTGAATCCGCAAACCGTCTGGATCGAGAGTTTGTAAGGCACACTCACGGCCCGAACCACGAAAGCAATCGGAATTTCCAGGCGCCGCTCGCTGCGCGCGCGGCCAGAGGAGTATGGGCATGAGCAAGGCGGCATTTATCGGACTGGGCGCGATGGGGTCGCGCATGGCGGCTAATCTGCTTAAGGCGGGTCACGAGGTCACGGTGTGCGACCTGGCTCCGGACGCGGTCAAAAAGTTGGCTGACTTCGGCGCGAAGACAGCGCCTTCCGCTCGACAAGCGGCGGAAGGCAATGATTTCGTTCTTACGATGGTTCGTGATGATGAGATTTCGCGCAAGGTCTGGCTGGACGCGACGACCGGCGCACTGGCAGGCATGAAGCCCGGAGCTATCGCCATCGAGTGCTCCACAATAACCCCTGCGTGGGCTCGGGAACTCGGCGGTGCCATAAGCAAGGCCGGCACCGCCATGCTGGAAGCCCCGGTATCCGGCAGCACGCCGCAGGCGGAGAATGCGCAACTGGTGTTCCTGATCGGGGGCGATGTGGAGACGTTGAAGCGCGCGGAGCCCCTGCTCAAGGGCATGGGTTCTGGCGTCCAACGCGCAGGGCCGGTGGGCGCCGGTGCACTGGCAAAGTTAATCACAAATACGCTGATGGGCGTGCAATTGAGCACCATTGCGGAGATGATTGGGATGCTCAACAGGCAGGGCGTCGATCCCAAGCAGGTCCTGGATGCAGTGGCAGCTACGCCACTGTGGAGCCCTCACCTCACCAGCGATACGGAATCGATGCTTGGCGGCGATTTCGAGTCGCATTTTCCAATCAAGCTTCTCGTGAAGGACCTCAATTACACGGTGAAAACGGCCGGCGACGATGCCTCGGTGCCGACCGTCAGCGCAGCGCGGGATGTATTCCAGAAAGCCATGAACGAAAAGCTTGGAGACCTCAACATGACTGCCGTCGTCAAGCTTTTCGACAACAGAAACCGGGCCTTTCCGATGAACCAGCACGACGCCGAGGCGGTCGATGACCGGAAATTTCAGCGCGGGACGGCCAATGCGTAGATCAACAATCGAAGCGAGCTGTTGCGATCGCCTCGCGAAGCGCGGCGATGTCCGGTCCCAGCAAGTCGGTTGATGTGAGGCTCGCAAGGGCGGCCGAACGGTTTGCAGATCCGATGGCGATCGTGGCGAGCGAGCGTTGAGCCTGTGTGATCGCGTTTGTTGTTGTTGCATTCAGTCCGTCGGTTTCGGCCTGCCAGCAGAGGGCGAGAATGTGATAGGCCAGACGCTGCCAGGCCACGACGGCGGGCCAACAATCTTCCGCGATATCCCGTTCGCGGATTGATGCGCCGATGCTGTCCTCATAGGCCTGGCTCAAGGCCAGCGAGTAATGCTGCAGATCGCGGCGCGCCATCTTGGCCCGGATGTCGGTGACGGAGCCGTCCGCGAGGCAGGAAAGCACGGCGTCCGCAGCGGTGATGGCGCGGCGAAGGACTTCCCTTACCCCACGTGTCGGCTGCTTCGGCCTTGTCAGCAGCAGCACGAGGAATGCGATGGCGCAGCCCAGCATCGTGTCGACGCCTCGAGCGATCAGCAGATGGGGGACATCGGAGACGGCGTGTCCTCCGGCCGCGATCATCAGCGCGACCGGCGTGACGAAGGCAACCGTAATCGCGTAATTGCGCAGCACGAAAAGCTCGATCAGGAACTGAAAGGCCATTAAAGTGAAGGCGAGCCAGAGACCCGTGGGACGCAATGAAACAACGCCCCAGGCGATAACCAGCCCGGCCCAGGTGCCGAGCATGCGCTCCAGCCCCCGCTGCAGCGTCCGAACCAGATCCAGCCCTTGATGCAGCATCAATACGGCGGCGGCCATGGTCCAGTAGGCTCGTTCCAGTCCGAGTTCGGACGCGACGGCGCCGGCGAGGAAAGTCGCCAGACCCGTGCGAAGCGCGATCCGGAATTGGGGAGATGCCGGAACAACCGACTGCTTGATGGCGTCAAAGGCGCCAAAATGCCCCAAGGGCGTGACGATGTCGTCAGGTTCGGCGACGAGGGTTGGGTCTTGCGCCTGGCGCGCGAGCAGGTGTGCCTCCTCCATGATTGCATTCGGCAACCTTTCGTGGCGGCTCAATTTGCCGTTCACCGCGGCAAACAGCTGGTTGAGCCGGCGATTGATCGCCCGCAATCGATGAAGTGTGGTGCCGGGCTGCGGTTCGATCGGCTGGTAGGTAACCAGGATGGACCAGGCGTGGTGCAGGGCGGCCGCGGCATAATGCTGAGCAATGGCTTCGCGCGGTGATGCAGCGGCGGATATGAAATCAATCACGCTCTGGGCCGCCGCGGCGACGGCGCGCTTTTCGGGAGCGCGCGGCTCAAGCAGCGCACCGCTCATGTGAACCAGGATGGCGAGGATGCCGCCCGCGAGCGTCAGGACCGCCGTACGCACGGGGTCGAGGTCCTCCGTGCGCATGAAGGTGCCGGCGGCACAGACGAGAACGATCATATAGGCGCCGGGCGGCCCGACCCTCAGGGCATTGCAGAGCAGGGTTGCGGATGTCGCGATCAGCGCCACGACCAGGATCGGTGGCCAGGGGCTTGCCGCTGACGCCGCAAAGCCGCCGAGCCAGACCGCGAGCGAGAAGCAACAGGCCAGCGTCGCAAGCAGACGCGCGCGGCTCAAATAGGGTCGCCCGCTGCCATAGAGCGCGGTGAAAGCGCCCAGCGTCGCCATCAATCCCGCCGATGCATCGTTGAGGGCCCATCCAATCACGACGGGCAAGCCCATGCTTATGGAAGCCCGCAAAGCATAGGGCCAACGCGATTTTGCCGATCGCAGACTAAAGACCGCGCGCACACCCCAGGACGGCCCGGGCGGCGCCACAGGGATCGACCGCGGCGCGGGATCGCGTTCGTGTGCTGCCATGGTCTCATTTGTACGACGGATGAATGCCGTTCGTAAAGCGGCGACGTCAATCGGGAATGTCCTAGCTCGAGCCCTCATGGACCATAAAATCGCGCGTGGTCATAAGCTTGCGCCGGTCGCGGGAAACGCGAGAGTTTGCGGAAATGAAAAGGCGCCTGGGCCTAGCTCGCTCGATTGATCAACGCTGAGCGCGCACAGGTCGCGCGCCAGCTCTGCCATCGCTGAGCCCGCAGAACACTCTCGGCTTTCGCCAAATTCTGCCGGCAACAGCCGGTCAGAGGAAGGGTCGACGATCCGATCGAGAAAATGATCGCGACGACCGCGGCCGAACCGAACAATTTTCCTGAATGCGGCTTTCTCATAAGATGCGCCTTTGGGCGGATACTGACAGCAGCTTAGCGTAGTTACATAATGACCGGGGCAACTGTTCGGCCGCAATGGTTTCAATAACTTTCGCGCGATAAACCGGTGATGACTGCTCTCAAAATCAGGTCAAACCGCCCTACCTGATACGCGCTTGCCGTCTCGATTTGGGACAGCGCGCCCGGCGGGCGACCTGGCCCCGGACTTAACCCCGCGTCGGTCCTGCGCCCTAGCTCAAGCCCTCATAGACCATGAAGCCGCGCGCGATCGAAAGCTTGCGCAGGGCGCGGGGGACGAATTTCTCCGGTGGATGGCTGATATAGCGCCACGATGTCAATTCCAACTCGCCAGTCAGCCGGCGCGGCGGACCGAAGGCTGCGAGCGAGCCGGTCAGGCTGAGCGGCGCATGGACGCGGGGATTGAACGGCAACAGCAGCAATTCCAGATGCACCCGCGCGCCGTCCTGCGCGACGGCGGAAATGCCGACGACGGCGGCCAGCATTTCCTCGGCGACCACCGCAATGATGGCCGCGATGTCGCGGCGGCCATCGGGATTGAACAGCGCCGTAAAGCTCAATGTCCGGAGATCGCGGCCGAGCGTGGCGCAGACCCTTGTGCCGGCGACGCGAAACGGATAGCCGGCGGCTGAATCATAGGAGAGCACAAAGATGTCGCCGAGCAGTTCGCGCACCGCGCCAGGTTCGATCTCGCTGCGGTCCGGCGCCCGCGCGCTGCCACGCTGCTCGTTCCAATATGCGAAAAACGCACAGCTTGCCGGATGTTTCATGCCCCACCGTGATCCCGCGCGAAGGTGAGATGGGACAGTTCTGTCCAGCCTCCACGCAACGCGCACTTCCTTACTGGTTCTGCAAGAGGGGGTCTGCAGCGTCCATGCCAAAGCTGCGAATGCAGCCGGGCGGCGCCGGCTTTACGCCGTTAAGGTTAAATTAACGATGAACTTGGCAATCGTCCGTGATTGCCTATGATCTCGCCATCCGACGGGGGAGGGGTGGGGATATAACCCGGCGCTGCAGCAGATAGGTCAGACAGAAAAGGAAGGCTCTTCTCAGGGCCTTGCTTTGTTGTGCGCGGGTCAAGCTCATTCGGCGGCGTCGCGCCATTTCCCGATTGGCCGCTCACTCGTTTCGATCTGCCGCGGCCGCCCCATCAGAACCGGCTGGAACAGCACGGCTGCGGACATGGTGCACAACAGCGCCAGCGCCATCATCTCGCCCATGCTGGACATGCCCGGATAGTTCGACGCCCACATGCTGCCGAAGGCGATCGCATTGGTCATGGCGCTGAACACCACCGCGCGGGTCAATGTCGATTGCAACAAGCCGGTTTTTCCAGCGCGCCACGCCATGATGTAATAGATCTTGAACGCGACGCCGACGCCCAGCAGCAATGGCAGCGCGATGATATTGGCGAAATTGAGCGCAAGCCCGGCGAGCGCGCAAATCTCAAGCGTGACGGCGCCGGCGAGCAGCAGGGGCACCAGTGTCAGCAGCACATCCGCAAATCGCCGCAGGGTGATCAGGAGCAGGACAGCGATCGCCACGAGCGCCAGCACGCCTGCCTCGATGAACGCCCGCAGGATGGTGATCCCCGATTCGTAGTCGGAGATCGCGGGACCGGTTGCCGTCGGTTCGGCGCTCAGCACCGCGGTCGCGAAAGCTCGTACCGTGCTGTCGTCATTGGGATCGCCCTGGGGCAGCGCCTGGACGCGGGCTTTGCCGTCCGGCAGCAGCCAATCGCGCACCAGCTCTCGCGGCAGATTCCTGATCGTGACGGTCTCGGGATCGAGGCTGGCGCGAAGCCGGTCGAGATCGTAGGCCAGCGGCGGCACCAGCGCGGCGCTGGCCTTGGCCCTGACCTCGGCGTCGGCGCTGGCGAGACGCCCGAGCAGGTCGGCCACATGGCGCGCCGCCTCCGCACCGGCGCCGGTCGCGGTGCCGACGGCCCGCGACAGATCGGCCGCCGTGGCCTTGATGGCGGCGACGTTATCCTGATCCGAGGGCTGTGGCTGCGGGTTTCTTGGATGCAGGGCGCCCTCCAGCCGCTGCGCCGCCGCCTTCAAGGCGGCCAGCTTCTGGTCTTGATCGGCGGGCACGAAATTCGTCAGCGTCAGGACTTGGGATACCTCGGGAAGCGTCGCCAGATGCGCGGCCATCTCATCGGCCCTGGCCAGCGAGGGTGCCAGAAGTTCTGCATCGTAGCCGCTGGTTTCCGGATCATGCTGCAGCCGACGGTAGGTGACGACGGATGCCGAATTCGGGTTTTGCAGATGAACGGGGTTGAAGTCGAAGGACAGGCGCGCGAGCAGCGGCGTTCCAGCGAGAACGACGAGCACGGTGCCGGCGATCACCACAATGCGGTGCCGCTGCAGGAAATCATCGAGCGGCGCGAGACTCTGAAACCCGACCGGCGCCGCCTCGCCTTCGGGATCAAGCAGCGCCAGCATGGCCGGCATCAGCGTGATGCTGCAGAAAAACGCGATCAGCATGCCGCAGCCGGCAATCAGCCCAAGTTCCGACAGGCCGCGATAATCGGTCGGCAGGAACGCGAAAAATCCAACCGCGGTGGCCACCGCGGCCAAGGCGAGCGGATCGGCGACCTTGCGCGCGGCCGAGCGCAAGGCGGCGCGCAAATCGGGATGGTCGTGCCGCTCGGCGCGGTAGCGCACGCTGAACTGGATGCCGAAGTCAACGCCGAGCCCGACAAACAGCACAAAGAATGCAATCGAGATCAGGTTGAAGGAGCCCACCATGGCCAGCCCTAGCGCGGCGGTGGCGGCGAGCCCGACCAGCAGGCTGAAGAACACCGCGGCGATGATCTTCCAGGAGCGAAGCGCCAGCCAGAGAATGAGCAGGACGCCGAGCAGCGCCGTCAGCGTGTCACGCCAGGCGCTTTGGCTGATCACCGAAAACTGATCGTCATTCATCGGCACCTGGCCGGTGAGATCGACCGTTGCGCCGAGATGGCCGCGCAGGTCGAGCGTAGATGCCGCGCGGGCAATGCCCGCCGTTGCTTTTTGTCCCGGCTGCAAGGCGGAAAAATCAAGCTTCGGCTCAACCTCGATGAAGTGTCGCAGCTGGGCCGAAGGCGCAGGCCCGCCGCGCAATAGCGCCTGCCAGGAGAAGCTCGCGGACTTTCCGGCCAACACATCGCTCAAGGTATGATCCGCCAGCGACAACGGATAGGCCAGTTGATCCAGGCTGATTTTGCCGGCGCCGACACCTTCGGCGGCGAGCGAAAGCGTCTTCATGGCGCCGCGCAGGCTTGGATCCTGAGCCAGCACAGCGATCAGCGGCTCGACCTGCGTCAGCCCCTCGGCGGTTCGCCTGACCTCGGCGGTCGATTGAAACAGCAATCCGTTGCGTTCGAAGAACGCGCCGCTGTCGGGTTGCGCTACCCGGGGAAACAGCTGGGAATCCTTGGCAAGGTCCTGCGCCAATGCATTGGACGCCAGGTCAGCATTTTCAACCGTCGGCGCCGTGACGATGACGGAAATGCCTTTTTGGGGAAACGCCTCGGACCATTGCATCTGACGCCGATGCCAGGGCAGCGTTTGCGCGATCAAGCCGTCAACATCGGCATTGATCGAGAATCGAAAGATGTCAAAAACGGCAGCGCCGAACATCACCAGCGTGCCGATCACGATCACCACGCGGCGATGATCGGCGCAAAAATCGACCATCCGAACAATGCTTGAACGGACAATCGTGGAAGATCGTGACGTGCTTTCTCCGGGGGCTGTCATGGCGATGCTGCCGAGATGGCGCAACCGGATCGACCCTCATGACGGATGAGCCAAACAATCCCGGACGGGACCAAATCGCTGTCGCCGAGGCATTGGCCGCGCCTTCGCATGCAGATACCTCTCCGAGCGATCCATCAAATCGCGACACGAAACCAATAATGGGTCAGAACCTGGCAAACGCCCGCAGCTGCAAATCGTTTCGTTAACGATCGTTCATCTCGAATCAAGCGTTCGAGCTGGCTGCCGGCGCGCGGCCTTTCGAAACATTAATCCTGCGCACAGGAGCTTGTAATGTGCGATCTCCAATTGAAAGCGTTCTAGACACTTCCTGATCTCATTCACGACTGGAGACGTCATCATGAACGAACCAACGAACACCCCGCGTCCATCTCCCCGAAACGTGCTGCGGCCGCGGCGGCTGGCGCTGCTCGCCGGCGCGGCCGGGCTTGGCATGGCGATCCTGCTGGCCGGACCGGGCGGCTACGCGTCGCTCCATGTGCCGGCCTTCGGCGCAGCCGCTCAGGCGGCCGAGGCGGCGCAAGCGCCGGCCGGCTTTGCCGATCTGGTGGCCAAGGTCAAACCGGCCGTGATCTCGGTGCGGGTCAAGCTTGATGAGGATGGCAGCAACACCGCAGTCACCGACCGTGAGAGCGATGCGAACCAGCCCGATCGCTCGCCCTTTGATCAGTTCTTTTCGCAGCGATTTGGCAATTCTGGTCCGACCGGCGGCCCGCCGCACCACCAGATCATTACCGGTGAGGGATCCGGCTTTTTCATCTCACCGGATGGCTACGCGGTGACCAACAATCATGTGGTCGATCATGCCAAGTCGGTGCAAGTGACCACGGATGACGGCACCATCTACACTGCCAGGGTTGTCGGCACCGATCCGAAGACCGATCTGGCCTTGATCAAGGTCGATGGCAAGCATGACTTTGCCTACGCGACATTCGCGGACCAGTCATCGCGGATCGGGGACTGGGTGGTCGCGGTCGGCAATCCGTTCGGCCTTGGCGGCACCGTCACGGCGGGAATCGTTTCCGCCCGCGGCCGCGACATCGGCTCGGGTCCCTATGACGATTACGTTCAGATCGATGCGCCCATCAACAAGGGCAATTCCGGTGGCCCGGCCTTTGACATCAACGGCAACGTGATCGGCGTCAATACCGCGATCTACTCGCCATCGGGCGGCTCGGTCGGCATTGGCTTTGACATTCCCGCCGCTACTGCCAAGCTCGTCGTCAATCAGCTCAAGGACAAGGGCTATGTCACCCGCGGCTGGCTTGGCGTTCAGGTCCAGCCGGTCACCAGCGATATCGCCGACAG
>Ga0302319_10013955_pt1 | contig 15027 bp, 16 predicted proteins | sample Bog_T0_2_FD_203319 | JGI IMG/M metagenome (GOLD analysis project Ga0302319, IMG submission 203319) | Peat permafrost microbial communities from Stordalen Mire near Abisko, Sweden - Bog_T0_2 | ecosystem: Environmental > Terrestrial > Soil > Wetlands > Peat | place: Sweden: Abisko, Stordalen Mire... | reverse complement strand
GCGGCGAGGGCGGCGGCGAACCAGCCCAGGTTGGTGTGGCTCAGCGTGCCGAGCAGGTTCACCTTGGAGAGCTCGCCGATGAGCAGGTACGCGGCGATGGTCAGGGCCACCGCGCTGAGGACGGTCCGCCACCGGAACCGCTCCAGCCGGGCCACGGGGACCTCATCCGTGTCCGGTCCCAGCAGCGCGTGCCGGACCTCGGTCAGGCACCCTTCCGCGCTGCGCATCGCCGACCAGCCCCAGGGAGCCAGGGCGAGCGGCTGCATGACCGCGGCGATGGCCCGCTCATCCACCGGGCCGTACCCCGCCCGCAGCGCCTGCACGGCCCGGTCCGGGCCAGCGAGCCGCCCGAGGGTGGCCAGCAGCTGGGCCAGGTCGAGCCGCCGGACCAGCACACTGGCACCGGGCAGCGCCGCGTCCAGCGAGCTGAACCCGGCGGACGACTCAGTCACCAGCAGGTTTTCGGCCCGCAGGTCGCGGTGGGCCAGGCCGATGTTGTGCAGGGACCGCAGCGAGGCGAACAGCGCGGTGGCGGTCTCCAGGCTGACCAGGCCGTCGAGCGGTTTACCGCGCGGCCTGGCTATCGCGAGCGCCAGCGTCTCGTTCGGCATCTCCTCCAGCAGCCGCACTGACGGGCAGGGCACCCCGGTCCGCTCGGCCAGCGCGCTGGCCAGCGCCAGTTGCTGCAGCTGAACCCGGGAGCTGACCAGGCCGTGCCCGGCCACCACCGGCCGCAGCCGGATCAGGGCCCACAGCTGCTGGGCCAGGCCCGACCCGCGCGTGTCCCGGTCCGCGAGATCTACGTCGACCGGGGTGCCGTCGTGCAGCGTGCCTTCCAGCTGGCCCTGGTTCTTGGGGTCGGCGGCCGAGAGGTCAGCGATGTCGACGCCGTGGCGGGTCAGCCAGGCCTTGAGCTCGCCAATCGCGGGCCGGACCGACCCGGCGCGCAGCAGCCAGCGCACCAGCCAGCCGACCATCAGCCCGCCGAACAGCACGATCACGACGGCGAACGGGGTCAGCGTGTTGACGGCCAGCCCGGTGAGCAGCAGGGCCGCGGCGGAGACCACGCACCATCGCGACCAGCGCGAACGCCGCCTCATGTCGCTTCCGACCAGGAACGCCACGTAGGCGCCGTCGACCACGAACAAGGTGGGGTTCTTGCCGTGGGTCACTGCGCGCGCCACGGCGCCGTGCTCTGCCTCCCAGATGAGCCACGTCACGATCGCGGTCGCGGCGGCCGCGGCCGCGGCGGCCGCGGCGTTGCGGGCGTCCCGCCACTGGCTGCGGACCAGCACGAACAGGATCGAGACGGCGAACAGGAAGCAGCCGACCCCGGCGATCACCGAGGCGATGGACGACAGCCAGCGCGGGATGTGCTCGAGCCAGTGCGAGACGTCGTCGGCCACCTCGGTGCTGCCCAGCGGCAGCGCCCGGATCGAGCCGATCACGACCGCCTCGACGGCCAGCGACAGGACCGCGAACAGCAGGTCCAAGGGACGGCGCACGCGTACCTGAGCCGTTGGCTCCTCTGGCGGGGAGGTCACATTGGCGGTCTGCTCCGCCTTGACGGCATCAGGACCCGGCAGTTCCGCCCCTCCCTCCGGCCATGTTCTTATCCGGCGAGTTACCTGGCATAACACTCGGCATTCCCCGGTATCGGGCGGGCAAAGATCTCTCTCTCGTAACGTACAGGGCGATCGAGTCTCAGGCCCAATGTCGCGCTAGGGGTCGCCGGGCACGACCACGCCGGTCTCGTAGGCCAGGATCACGGCCTGGACCCGGTCCCGCAGCCCGAGCTTGGCCAGCAGGTTGCCGACGTGCATCTTGACGGTCGCCTACGCCGCGAGTTCACCCACGTCCAGCGGGTCGCGACGTTCTGGAACGGGCTCGGGGTCAGTGACGATGAGCAGGGCGTGCCGGTCTACCTGGCCACCGGGCTGAAGTCGTCCTGGGCGCGTGCCTGGCCCGCGTTCCGCGGCTACTTCTGAGGGCCAGTCATTCCTGAGACACTTTGAGCCGGTCCCGGGCGCTTGACGACTCCGACGCGGGCACGAGCCGACCTGCCTTGCCCAGCCCGAACGGCGGCATGTTTCCGTAGACCGCTTCGTACTCACCCGCCCGTACCAGGTACGTTTCGTGCCAGATCCCGGTCCGGTCGCTTCGGCCGACCCGGCGCCAGTAACTCCGCCAGACCGCCAGGTGCGGGTCGTCGGCGTCCCTGGCGAACGCCTCCAGATGGTCGAACGAGCGCCAGTACTGCACGATGGTGGGCAAGCCCATCTGATAGCCGAGCAGCCCCTTTTCCGGATGCGCGACCAGGTAGTCGAGCATGTGCTTCATACCTAGGCGGCCGCCGAGGTCTGCGAAACTGCGGAGCGGGTGGGACTTGCTGAACCGCGCCCCGATCAGGAAGACAACGAAGTCGCCCTCGATTTCAGCCATCATCCGCCGGCCAGCGATCTGAGTCATGATGCCTCCCCCGAGTGTGGCCTTAGCGTAGATCGATCACGGGCAGAGAACCAGGCGGGCAAAGACGGCAGATGAGAGCTGTTCGTTTCGAGGGGCAGGCCGATGGATGTGCTGATCGAGGACGCCACCTTCGTCACGATGCCGAGCCCGGAACGGGCCCGGACACTGAGGGCTCAGCGGCGCCGGAGGCGGCCAACGCGGCGCCACGGCCGGCGCCACGTTGGCCGTGGCGCCGGGGCCGTATCCGGGGCCTCCCGATCCGTGGCCGCGGGGCCGGTGCCCCTGGCCAGGCCCGCGGACCGCGCCTGTTCCCACCGGCTGACCATGGTTTCCTCATCCACCAGGGGCACGAAGATGGGCGGCCCAATTGAGTTGCGCCGCCAGTCCATAATCCGCCGGTTGAGCTGTTCGACCGTGTCCCGCACCGCCCGCTCGGAGGGCAGTCCCGGCAGGGCCGCGGTCAGCCGTTCGCTTTCCTTGCGCAGCTTGAGCGGAGTCGGCAGGAGCTCCTCGGTCGATACGCCCTCCCGGCGCAGGTAGTCCCGCAGCCAGGCCTGGGTGTAGTCCGTTTCCTCCTTGGCCGGGATCGGCTTGCCCGTGCCGGGCAGGTTGTCGAACACGCCTCGCTTCTCGGCCTCGATGACCTGCTGGTCGATCCATGAGGGAAAGCTCTTCTCCGGCGGTTTACGCTCTGTCATCCTCATGCACTCTCATTGGCACCCGCGGTCACTCGCGGCCCCTTCCCGGTCCCCCTCTGTCCAACACTCCGGCAACGGAGAGAATGCCGGGATGGGTGCCACTACTGTCGTGAACCTCAAGGGCCATCGCGATGATCCCGGGTACGCCGATGTGATCTACGTGGGGCGGGCGATGCACCGGGGCGGCTGGCAGCTGACGGCCTCGCCGCTGGCCAATCCCTTTCGCCCCGGCCCCGACGGCAGCCGCGCGGAGGTCGTGGCCAAGTACCGCGACCACCTCCTGGCACGTCCTGACCTGCTGGCCCTGCTGCCCGGGCTTCGCGGGCACCGGCTCGGCTGCTGGTGCGTGCCCGAGCCGTGCCATGCCGAAGTCCTCGCCGCGCTCGCCGACACCGGGTCGTGAACGGCGGACCGCGGACCGGCATGAGCGCTGTTGCGGGCGTCGAGCCCCCGGGCGCCCTTCATTACCGCTCACCGGACGACCTGCGTGCCCTTTTGCATTAAGGGTCTGCTAATTGGCGCGGGCCTGCACGGTGCAATTAATGCGCGGATTCACGCCCGCGTAGTTGAGCGGCCCGGCGGCGATGGTCGCCGCGATGGTGCCGGCCTTGGTGCAGCTGCCGATGGGCCCGTTGTAATAACCTCGCTGCCCGGCGGCGATACCGCCGATGACCAGCCAGACGATGAGAAGTAGCGACCCGATGTGCATGGGGACCTCGCTCAGAAGATCTGTTGCGCATAAATAGACGGCCAGTTATGCTGGCCTGTTCTTGTGTTATCCTGGCGCCAGAAAAGAGCGTACCCGGGCGCGGCGGTGCTTTACCCCGTATGCGTTGCCCCGGCACCTTTTTCCAGGAACCTGGAATATGGCCAATTCCAGGGTCCCGGCCCAGCGGCGTCTTCAGCCTGGTTCCCGGCGTCGGCCAACCTGCGGGTCAGGTAGCGCCGGACGCTTCGATGGCACCGACCGCCCAGATGAACACCCGGCCAGAACTTTTCTTCGCGGCTGCTACCCGGTCCCCGATTCGGGCGGCGCGGCAAGGCGGGCGCGCCAGCGACGGAACCGGCCCGCCAGCCGGTGCTGGCCCGCCGCGTCCAGCCGCACGATGTGGTCGTCGAGGTAGTGCCGGTACAGCGCGAGCAGGTCCCGGTTCAGCAGCACGGCCGCCGCGCTGGCGGCCGGCGGTTCATGACGCCAGGCCAGGGCCGCACGGACCAGGCCGGTGCCGGGGACCCCGGGGCTGGCCAGGTACCGTTCGGCAGCCGCGGCGTTGGTCCCCACCCGGCCGGTCTGGGCGGTGAACAGGAAACGGACCGGGAACAGCACGACCTTCGTGATCCGCTGGGGCCCGCGGGTGGCCAGCCGCGCCGGGTCACGGATGTCGGCCAGCGCGCCATCGTTCCCGGGAAGCGCCCTGGCCCGGGCCACGGCACGCACCGGCAGCGCGGGGGCCCCGCCCAGGTGGCGGAGCGCGAACTCGGCGCCGGCCACCAGCAGTTCGGTCTGCCCGGGCCGGGCCAGCCCGTCCCGGACGTCCCGCCCGGTGAGCAGGCGCCCGTGCTCGAGCAGATCCAGCCGGTCCAGCGGGGGGAACCGGCCGCCGCGGGCCCGCCCCTGGAGGGCCGATGGCGTGGCCCAGAACACCGACAGCCGCTCGTGCAGCGCCGATCCCCCGGCTCGTACGCCCCGGGCCACCGTACGGACCGTGAGCCGGTCCGATATCCGTCGTGGATCTTCCATAATGAGCCCGAGATCGACATCACTGACCAGCGGGCTGAAACCGCCGTGGGCCAGGCTGCCCAGCGCATAGGCGGCGGCGAGACGGGTGCCGAGCGCGGCCCGGTAGGCGGCCACCGCGTCCGCCAGCACCGCCTCACCGGAGGCTGGGCCGACGGTGGCGCGACGCATGCGTACCTCGCGAAGACGAAGACGGTTCTTCCGGCAGCGTTGCCGTCTGCGGCCGAGGACGCGGCCATCACCAGCGTGACACACAACCCGGTCAGGGGCATCAGGATCGGCAGCACCCGGCCTGAGCGCCGTAAGGCGACGTGAGACGGTCACACCGGGATCGGGGCCGGCCCACAGATTCCCCCGGGCCACCCGGCGCCCATGAGGTGATCCGTTGCCGAGCGTCCAGTGACTGTCACGTTAGGTGACGTTTACCTCTGACTTCCTAGTCATTTCTCCTCTAGGTACCCTCATGCGCGTTTCGTAGGCTTCTGTTAACAAAGAGTGACATGAGGCTTTCTGCACAGGGGGAGGGAAAGACAATGAAGCTGTCAAAGAAGCTCATCGCCGTCCCGGCACTCGCACTGGCCGCAGGCCTCAGCCTCGCCGCGTGCGGCTCAGGCGCGCCAGTGACGGCAGTGCCCATGCCCAAGATCGTACAGACCACGCCCGCACCCGCACCTACGACACCAGCCCCTACTACGCCAGCGCCCAAGCCAGCACCCACCCACACGGTGTACGTGCCCGCGCCTACTCAGGCACCCGCGCCCGTCTCGCCCGAGGCACCGTATATCTCTGATGTAACCGCAGGGCCTAACACGAGTTATGCGTTCGCGCAGAATGTCGCAGCGGCTTACAACGGTAATGGCGGCGATGACGTGGAGACCGTCTACAGCCCAGTGACCGGCGAGTCCTACACGATGTACTACACGCGCGGCGAGGCCGGAGACTTCATTACAGCCACTGGCGGCAATGACGCATCCGTTACCTTCAAGCTGAACTGACCACCAGCTAATCGCTGGCCATCGCGCCCTTCCCCCCTGGGTGGGCACGTTGGCGAATGGCTCAGCAGGAACCATTCCAATGCACGGGGGAGAACATCATGGAATTCATCCTTATCATTATCGCAACCGGCTTGTGGGGCGGCTGGCTTGGCCGTCGCAAGGGCTACCAGTGGACCGGCTGGTGGCTGGGTTTCCTGCTCGGCCTGATCGGGGTTGCTATCGTTCACTGGGGCCTGAAGGACCAGTCCGTTGCTCCCAAGACTCTGCCGGGTGCGCGCCAGGCTCCCAGAGTCAATCCCGCCCCGATGGACCCGGACGAGGCTGCGCTTGCTAAGGAAGTGCGTCTTGCCAAGTTGCGCAACGAGCAGCATAACCTGGACAGAGAGTTTTACGCCGATGACCCGACACCGACTGAAAGCTCGCTGGCCATGCCACCGATGGGCTTCCGGCCGGACGCCTGACCGCTGGCTATCGGCCTCCAAGGAATGCCCCTGCCTGATGCTGAACAGCAGACAATGGCGGGGTACCCGGGTAGTAGATCGCGGCCGGGAGCAGTGGCGTCGGCGCAGGTAGAACACCTGCAAAAGTGCCCTTGCGCGGCGCTGTAATGAAATCTGGCGCATCGGTACCCGGAGGGGAGAGAGAGGGGGGCCGGACACTACCCACCTCGTATCAGGCCGTCAGCGTCGCCCTCAGGGCCGCCCAGTGGCATCTGCGGGTCGACGGTCGACGGATGGGTGGAGCAGCTTGACGCATCCTACTCGTCCTGCTCCATCAGAATCTCGTCAAGCAGCGCCTGAGCCTTTTCACGCCTGTCGGCTGCGAACTCGGACTCCACAATGACAGCGGTCAGTTTGATAAATAGCCACCGGCAGGCGTCCCTGGCGAGGCGTACGTGGAGAGAGAAGCGGCCGACAGCAACGACCGGTTCGCCGTCCTGAACGTAATATGTAAAGTGATACTGCTCTGGCCCTGACCGCTGTAGACGGCCACGCCCAGCGGCGTAGTCATCGAAATGCTCAAGAATGTCACGGGCATTGACTAGGCCCGGGAGCATACGCTTGAACTCGGCTATCCATTCCTGTGGACCCTCGTCCACATCCGGTAGAGCGGAGAGGTCACTGGCGGATCACTGCGGTCCGGTGGGTGCGGCGGAAAAGAACCAGTTACTCAGCTGCTGCGGTGTCTGGCCGGTGTCGTTCGCGGCGGCGAGAATGTCCAAGCTGGTGCTGGTCCAGATCATCTGGCTGGTGCGGTTGACGTCCTCGTAGCAGGCCCACATCCCGCCGATCGGTCCGGCGGCGAAGGCGTAGGTCCCGCGTCGGCCGCCCTGATCGCAGATTCCGCTCTCGCTGACCCCGCCGGCGTAGTGGCTGAACGCGGCGTTCAGGTCGGTGACGCTGCCGTACCGGTAGTACTCCACGTGCGCGGGAGCCCCGCTGCCGCTCGGGACGCAGGTGATCGCCGCGACCAGCCCGGTCATCGGGGCCGCGATGAAGGACCTGCAGGTGCCGGCGAAGGCGGGCGGCACATACGCCGCCAGAGCCGCTCCGGCGGCGCTGAGCGTCTCCGGAGACGCCGACGATGCGGGAGTGGCGGATGAGGAGGCCGCGGACGGCCGGGATGACGCCCGGCTGTGAGCCGCCGCGGGCGGGCTCGCCATCAGGCGCGGGACGATTGGAGTGAATATCCCGGCCGCCGCGATGCCGAGCAGGACCACGCCCCCGACGCCGAGCAGGGCACCCAGCCCGCGCCGGCTGCGGCCGCTCCGGGCGGCCCGGGCGGCAGGCGGGGCGGGCTGGGCGACGGGCTGGGCGGGCTGGGCGGGCTGAGCGACAGGCCGAGCGGGCCGGGCGGGCCGTGCGGCAGGCTGGGCAGCAGGCCGGAAGGGCGGCGCGGCGGGCGCTACCCCAAACCCAGCGACGGGCCGAATGGCCGCGATGGGCTGGGTGTCCGTCTCGTCGATCAGGCTCAGCCGGGGCGGTTCAGGCATGGCGGTCGTCCCCTTGACGGTCGCGCGCGGTCCGGAATAATCCGCTACTAGGCAGAGCGCGCCAGGCCAGCCTTGATACAAACCATTTGGGCCTAAAGCCCAGCCGTGCTACACGGCCTGCTCCCAGGGCTCACCAGGGGAAAGGTCCCGCCCTGAAAATCGGTTACGCCCTGCGATCAGACGGTCACTGGGTGCATGATGGGGGGGATCCCATCGGAGGGCGGCCAGCGATGACCAGGCACGAAGACACCTCCGGATCCTTGCGGGCCCTGGCCGTGCTGCTGCGCCGGCTCGGCTTGCGCGCCCGCCTGGGATCCGGTCCCTGTCCCGCACTCGAGGTGAGCAACCCGCTGTCGGCCGCCGTGTCGGCCGCGGTCGGTGTCGCGGGCGGGTCCTATGTCGCCTTCGACGGCATGGTGCTGGGCCCGGCCGGCGAGCCGCGGGCGGCGGCGTCCCGGCTTGGGTACCTGCTAGGGCTCATCTGCACGTGAGGGCACCCCCGCCAGCTGGCTGGGTGCCGGAGCCGCCGTTCCAGGCGCGGAAGTCGGCGACGGTGGGGAAGACCAGCAGGGTCCGGTCCAGCCCGGTCACCCGCATCGCCTCGCGCGCCCGGGGATCCGGCGCGACCACCAGGAACACCTTGCCGGCCAGCACGGCGCCGCGGTGGATGCCGGCCAGCACGGCGCCGCGGTGGATGCCGGCCAGCACGGCGCCGCGGTGGATGCCGGCCAGCACCGCGGCCGGGTACGCCGGGCGGACCGGCCGTTACCTAGCCCGCATCCGGTTGTTGCGCGAGTTATGCTCCACTTCGGCGAGGCCGAGTGCCTCCAGCACCGGGGGCACGTAGTTCCCGAACCGGCCCCGAAGGCCCCTCTTCAGCCCATACCAGCCGCCCACCGGGTTGCCCGGAGAGCGGCCCCACGCTTCCACAGTGCCCTCGGCGGCCGGCTTCTGCTCGTCGGCGTTGCCGAGCGGCATCCAGCCGCCGTGCTCCTTCAGCATCGCGTGCAGGTCCTCGATGCAGCGCAGCTGGTACCACAGTTGCGTGCCCCCGACCTGGACGACGAGCGCGGCCGGATCGCCCTCCTCGTCACGCCAGGCCTCGAAGTCGGACCTGCCCGGCGGCGTGCTCAGGATCCATGGGTCGGCGGCCGTGCCCGACCCGGCGACATTGCTACTCATCGTGTGCGCCCCCTTTAATCGCGGTCGCTCGCCAGTATGTCAGCCAATACCTGACATCTTGTGTCGTGATTTTGGCTTATCTTTGGTCCCATGCGCGCCAGCCGACTCGTCACGCTGCTGGGCCTGCTGCAGGCCCGGGGGCGGATGAGCAGCAGCCAGCTAGCGGCCGAGCTGGAGGTCTGCGAGCGCACCGTACTGCGAGACATCGAGGCGCTCGGCAGTGCCGGGATCCTGGTCTACGCCACCCGGGGACGGCACGGCGGATTCGAGCTCCTGGACGGGCACTCCGGCGAGCTGGCCAGCATCCATCACCGGAGTGAACCCTCGCCTCCGGGGCCGGACGGCGTCCAGCGAGCGCTTATCCGGCTGTCGCCACGGGGCCGGCGGCTCGCGGCGCTGCTCGGGCGGCCGGGCGGCCTGCACCTCCGCCGCCAGGCCTCGCCTCCGGCCAGCCGGCCGGACTGGACCGAGGCCTGGGTAAGGATCGGCGCACCGGAGGTCGCGGTGCTCGATATGCTCGCGCTGGGCGCCGAGGTCGAGGTGATAGAGCCGCCCGAGCTCCGCGCCGAGCTGGCCCGGGTCGCCCGCCAGATCGCGGACCGGCACGCCGGGTGCACGGGACGGCCGCGAAAGGCTTGTATCCCCGGAGAAGCCTAGAGCGGCTGCCAGTCGCCTTCCAGACGGTACGCGATCTGGGCCGCGCCCCAGTTCTTGCGGCCGAAGTCCTCCAGCGGGGCGCGCTCGTTGTCGCCACTGGGATCGTAGAGCCGGCCTATTGCGAGCCCGGCCCCGCCGTCTCCCACCAGGCGGAAGAAGCGGCCCGAAGTCAGCGCCTCATACACGTCCGAGGGCTCGGCCTGGTCCGGCCCGGATTTGCCGACGGCGGACGGCTCAGCCCCGTCGTACCCGGCCAGCAGATCCTCGGTGATCACCCAGCAGTAGGGGGTCGTGAGGGAGGAAAACTCCTCGACGAACGCGTCGGGCACGGTGCCGGATTCCAGTTCCGGGTCACCGGGCGGGTTCGCCAGGCGGCTGTTGTCAGGAGCGGTCCCTACGCCACCGGGGTCCGCGCCTTCCGGGCTGTCCAGCTGATCACTCACAGGCTCTCCGTCCCGTCCAGTACTAGGGGTTGACCTGTGCCGTCAGGTGCCCGGATCTGCGGAGGATATGCGCCGGGCCACCAAAGCCCGAGCCCGGTTAGCGGATGCCGTCCCAGCGGGCCCGTTCGTCACCAGCGGGGTCGTCGGCCACGGTGAGGCTCTCGGCCAGCAGGCCGGTGGTCCGGCGGCCGGTGTCGTATGCGGCCCAGCCGGGATCGCCCCGCGTGATGAAGTCCACCCAGACCCGGTGCGCCTGGTCCGCGACGGCCGGGGACGGTGTGTCGCCGATGCGGAGGCGTGACTCCTCCAGGCCCACGTTGCCGAACACGAACGGGATCTCCACCCCATGACAGGCCCCGAGCCCCCGGTTATCCGCCGGTGCGGGGTAGTCGAAACGGTACATCCAGGTGCGGCCGGCTCCCCCGGCCTCGCGGGCCTCGGCGACCCGGATGGGCGGGACGCGGAAGAACCAGTCGGTGATCACCGCAGCCAGGATGTCGCCCGGGCTGGCGCCCGGCCGGTTGGCCCGGTACAGCGCGAGGCCGTCGGCGGGCAGGCCGTAGGCGCCCGCGACCGCGGTGAGGGCGGGGTCGTCGATCAGGTCGATGGTCGACGCCGCGACCAGGAACAGCCGGGCCTCCTCGAGGTTCGAGCCGATCAGCAGCGGGACGCCACTGCCCCGGCCGCCGGCGAACGCGGTGAGCGGGGCGGCCGGGAGGACGTCCCCGTCCACGGTGGGGGCGAACGGCAGCAGGCTGAGCGCCAGGTGCCCCCACTTGGCCGGATCCGGGTTCGTCTGTAGCTCCACCACCAGGTCGGAGGCCGCCCGGATGAACTCCTGCTGAGGGACGGCTTTCAGTGCCTCCCGTTCGGGCGCGGTATTGAGCGCCCCCGCCAGGTAGCCCGCCACCTGGCGGGCCACGTCCGGGGCCAGCGTGTGGGCGCCGGCCCCGCTCTCGGCGATCGCCTGGGCGAACAAGCCCTCGGCGAGCGGCATCGACAGCAGCGTCGTCACGCTCATCGCGCCCGCCGACTCGCCGGCCACGGTAACGCGGGCCGGGTCGCCGCCGAACGCCGCGATGTTGGCCTGCACCCAGCGCAGGGCAGTCAGCTGGTCGAGCAGGCCCAGGTTGGCCACGCCGTCGCCCAGGTACAGGAAGCCCTCGGCGGACAGCCGATAGTTGATCGTCACGCACACCACGCCGTCGCGGGCGAACGCCCCGCCGTTGTACTCGGCCAGCGAACCGGATCCGTTCATGAACGAGCCGCCGTGGATCCAGACCAGCACCGGCAGGCCGGCGCCGTTCGGGTCCGGGGTCCACACGTTGAGGTTCAGGCAGTCCTCGCCCGGGATCACCACCTCCGGGAACAGCCGCTGGAACTGCGGCGGGTAGTCGCCTTTAGGCACGGTCGGCCCGTATGAGGTCGCGTCGCGCTCACCGTCCCAGGCCGGGACGGGCTGCGGTGGCTGCATCCGGTTGGCGCCGAAGGGCGGCGCCGCGTAGGGGATACCGAGAAACGCGTACACTCCGGATTCGGTTTTCCCGCGCACGGCGCCGTCCTTGAGCTGAACCACCGGGTGCCGCGTCATCTCACTCATGCGTCTCTCCGTTGCGACGTTTGTCTGATGTGTTGCAAACTGTCTCTCGGGGCCCCCGCCCCTGTCAAGGTCACCGTGTCCGCGAGCAGAACACCAGCAGAACAGGAGCCCGCCCGGATGGCAGGCCACAGCGCGCGCACCGCGGGCACGCCCCTGCAACGCCAGCTCGCCGGGACGTCCCCGGCCCGGCCGACGGCGCTCGACGGATTCCGGCTGGCCCGCCGCACCTTCCTGGCCGGCGAGCGGATCGACATGCAGACTCTGGCCCGGTCCCTCGGCGTGGACCGGGCCACGCTGTACCGCTGGGTCGGCTCGCGGGAACGGCTGCTCACCGAGATCCTGTGGTCGCTGATCGAGCCCACCGTCACCACCCTGCGCCAGGCCGAGACCCCGGTGGCCGCCTGGATTTCACCCGCGGCGGCCGTCATTATCGGCACCGTGCGCGGCGTGATGACCAATCCCGGCATGCAGCGGTTCCTCGAACGTGAGGGCGAGCTGGCCCTGCGGCTGCTGACGACCAAGGCCTCGGACTTCGAGACCCGGCTGATCGCGCTGGTCGGCGAGCTGGTCCGCGCGGAGGCGTCGGCCGGCCGGCTTGACGCCGCCGTGCCGCTGGACGACCTGCCCTACGTGCTGGTGCGCATCATGGAGTCCTACGTCTATCTCGGGCTCATCACCGGCGAGGACCCCGACCCGGACCGGGCGGCGCGGGTCATCAGCGCCCTGCTGCCGCGAGGCACCGGACCCTTATCAGCACGCCGGCCGGCCGGTGATCAACGGTGTCGACGACCCGGCGTAGCCCCGGCCGCGCCCGCCACCAGGCTCAGCGGGGTGGCAGCAGGACGGCGCCGACGCCGGGAACCGCATTCCCCCGCGCCTCGGCGACCAAGGCCGCCGCCGCCTCCTGGCCGGTCTCGCCCGTGCGGGACATCCGCGCCGCGACAAGCCCGGTCACGACCGGGGTGGAGAACGACGTGCCGCTCCAGCGCGCCATGCCGTAGAACTTCCGGATGTCGCCCTTGTAGGGGTACTCGTGGCATTCGTACGGTCCGGTCGCGTAGGCATTGACGAGATCCCGGCCCGGCGCGTAGACATCGACCCAGCCGCCGTAGTTGCTGAACCGGGCGCGGCCGCGCCAGTCGGCGCCCAGCGCGCCGACGGAGACCATCTCCGGGTAGCCGCCCGGCCAGGACGTGACCTGCGATCCGTCGTTTCCGGCCGCGACGATGCACACGACCCCCTTGTACTGCTGAAGGCGACGGCGGAAGTGGTCGAAACCGAGCAGCCCAAGATTGGACCGGGTCCGCGTGGAAATCGACAAATTGAGTACATCGACGCCCGACGACAGCGCCCTGTCGAGCTCCGCGGCCAGATCAGATTCCAGCGCGCTGCCGGCCACGTTGAAGATGTTCGAGACGATGACCTCCGCCTGCGGAGCCATGCACCGGATAACGCCGGCCACAAATGTGCCGTGCCCGGCGTAAGGCGGAATGGTTTCGGTGCCGTCCAGAACAATTTTGGCCGGGTCCGCGTCCTGCAGGTGCCCTTCCGGATCGTAGGCCCGCCGGACACCTTGCAGCCATGGGTGGTGCGATCCGGCGTCCCGGAGCAGGCCGGTGTCCGCCACATAGACCCGGATACCGGCGCCGCTGTTTTCCGTGCACACCGGGGGGTACGGCTCGGTCTCGTAGTACGCCTCCTGCGGCTCGGTGGCCGGGCACGCGGCGGCGGGCGAGACGGTCAGTACATGATCCGGGGCGGCGATTCCGGCCCCAAGCTGCCGATCGATCGTGTCGAGCGCGTCCATAACCGTGGGACCGCCGCCACGGGCGCGCCTCAGGAGCGAAACACCGGGCGCTACCCGCCGGACGAGTCCCGGCTCGAAGTCCGCACCACGATTGAAGATCTCGTGGACGGCTCGCGCGTGTTCCTCGCGGACCAGGATGTGATCTTCGGCGTGCATGTGGTTGATGCCGCCTTCACCGTCCGGGACCACGCTGATCCGCGTGGCCTGTTCGGCGAAGGCGGACACGATGTGGTCGACCTGGTGCTGGACCCTGATCTGCAGGTCACGGTCCGAACTGTTTTCTTCCGGCACGATTCCCTCACTACGGTTGGTGCCCAGAGCCCCGCGGGCCTGGGCAGGAGGCAGGAAACGGCATGGAGCCGTGGACTGGCCACGGCGCACTATAAAGAGCGGGCGGCACGAAGGTTGATACATCCCGGACGAAAGAAGGCCTTAACTTTCTCCCCTTTGTCACCCTCCGTGAGAGATAGCTCACAGCTTTCTGCCGCCGTGACCATGCGGTCGGCCAAGATCAAGGAATACTCATTAGCTCACGCCAATATAGGCATCTAAACTCAGCTTTTGTGGGGGGTAAAGGCTCCGCGGCGGTTTCCGCGCCCGCAGAGATAAATGACCTGGTGCTGCTGGCCACGTCCCGTCCGCGCGAGGGGCTGGCTCAGGCGCGGATGATCCTGGCCGGCCAGCCGGGCGCGTACGAAGCCTCGGTGGCCCATCAGGCGGTCGGCATCGTGCTGCGTGATTTTGGTGACGTGGGCGCGGGGATTGCGGAGCTTCGTCTCGCGCTGCGAGAGGCGCGCCGCAGCGACGCTGCGACACGCGAGCCCGACGTGCTGGCCAGCCTGGCCGTGGCACTCGTCCAGGCCGGACGCACCTCAGCCGGCCTGGCCACCTTCGAGCGGGCTCTCCAGTTGTGCAAGGGCACGCTGGCGGGCCGGGTGCTGCACCGGCGCAGCCTGGCCCTGCTCGCGCTGGGCCGCCACGCCGCGGCGCTGGACGACGCCCGGCACGCGGTCGCGGTGCTGCGCCGTAGTACCGGGGACAGGCTCTGGTGCGGACGCGCGATGATGGCGCGCGGGCTGATCAATCACGCGATGGGCTTTCCCGCCCGCGCGGACGCGGATTTCGCCGCCGCCGAACGTCTGCTGGCCGAGACCAGCCAGGTGCTGGAATCCATCTACACGGTGCACAACCGCGCGCTGGTCGCCTCTTCGCTCAACGACATCCCGGCGGCCCTGGCCTACTTCGACGAAGCCGCCGCCCGGTATGAGCAGCTGAACGTGCTGGTGCCGGAGTTCGCCGTCGACCGGTGCATCACGCTGCTGGCGGCCGGGCTGGCCCGGGACGCGCTGGCCGAGGCGGATGCGGCGATCGCCGAAATCGACCAGAAGCACGGCCAGTCGACGAAGAAGGCCGAGCTGCTGCTGATCGCGGCTAATGCTGCGCTG
>Ga0302319_10013954_pt1 | contig 15027 bp, 10 predicted proteins | sample Bog_T0_2_FD_203319 | JGI IMG/M metagenome (GOLD analysis project Ga0302319, IMG submission 203319) | Peat permafrost microbial communities from Stordalen Mire near Abisko, Sweden - Bog_T0_2 | ecosystem: Environmental > Terrestrial > Soil > Wetlands > Peat | place: Sweden: Abisko, Stordalen Mire... | reverse complement strand
TCCAGACGGACGCCGCCGTGAACCCCGGAAATTCCGGTGGGCCGCTGGTGAATCTCAAGGGAGAGGTGGTGGGGATCAATTCCAGCATCTGGTCCCGCTCCGGGGGATACCAGGGGATTTCCTTCGCGATCCCCATCGACATGGCCAAGCGCATCGCCGAAGATCTCATCTACGACGGCGTGGTGACCCGCGGTTGGCTGGGGATGGTCATCGAGGACGTCGATCCGGAACTGGCGGACGCCCTGCGGATACCCGGACGAAACGGCGCCAAGGTCGTGCAGGTCGCCCCCGGTTCCCCGGCCATGGCGGGCGGAGCCAAGGCGGGGGACATCGTGCTCGACCTGTCCGGCAAGCCCGTCACGGGTTCGGCGGACCTGCGGAATCGGGTGGCGTCCATGCGGCCCGGGACCAAAGTGGACCTGCACGTTCTCCGGGACGGCAAGGAGACCGATCTTTCCGTGACCCTGGGCAAGCTGGGCTCCACCTCCGAGGATTCCTCGATGGCCGGTCTGGAAGGACCCGACGGCACCTATCTCGTGCCGCGCTTCGGACTCAAGCTCGGCGTGCTCGGCGACAAGGAAAAGGTGGCCAATGGATTGCCCGCGTCCATCCGCGGCGTGCTGGTCGTGGACGTTGCACAAGGATCTCCAGCCCAGGAAAAGGGGATACGGGCGGGAATGGCGATCCTCGAATTCATCGACACCGACCGCAAGGACATCGTCGCCGGGTCTCCGTCGGTGCTGGCGAAGCTTCTGGCGGGGATTCCTTCCGGCGGCACCGTGGCACTGAAGGTGGCCGACCACGACCAGATCCGCCTGGTGGGCCTGCGCGCGGGAGAGGACAAGAGGTGAATCAGGCGGGGGTCGAGGTCCAGACCCTGCCGTAGTTGCCGGGAACCACGACTTGCTGCCAACTTCCCGGCGGCACCGCCGACAGGCCCGCCAGACCGTGGAGTTCCTCCTTGTAGTTTCCGCCCAGGGCGAAGGGGATCCACACGGACTGGTCGGTCTGCCCGAAATTCACCGCCACGTAGCTTTCCACGGTTCCCAGGCTGCGGTGGAAGACCAGCACCCCTTTGGAGAGGTAGTTGGACCAGTCGTTGTGGAAGTAGTAGTCGCCCTGCCGGAACTGGCTCCCGGACTTCCGCAGTTCCAGGAGGGACCGGACCAGCCACAGCGTCCCCTTGCCCGGGTCGTCGTAGAAGTATTCCCAGGGGACGGGGCGGTAGAACCGGACGCGCCCCAGGCCGCTGTCCGGCAGCGCGTTGTTCTCGCACAATTCCTGTCCTTGCCAGAGCAGGGGCACTCCGTCCGCCAGCAGGAGGGCGATGAGGTAGGGCTGGAGACGGAACCAGTTGTCCCGGTCTCCCGAGGCGAACAATCCGTCCCCTTCCTGTCCGAACAGGTTCACGAACCGGGGGTGGTCGTGGTTCTCCGTGTACTGGAACGCGGTCTTGGGGAGGACCTCCCCGTTGAAGGACTCCACCCGGGGAAACCCGTCCAGTCCCAGCTTGAATCCCAGATTCCGGATGGCGTTCCCCTGGGCGTCGCCGGACTGGGTGGCCACCGCCACGGCCGCGTCGAAGGTGTGGTTCTGCCAGGTCGCGTTGCCGTAGGTCTGGGCGACCGCGTTCTCGGGGAATTCCAGCTGCTCCGCGCATTGGATCAGCGACAGGACGCCGCCCGCGGCGGCGAACCGCGTCCAGTTTCCGGCGGCGATGTTGGATTTCGCCGTCTGGTGGAGCTGGTAGACCAGGTCGTGGTAGCCGCGCATGAGGATCGGGTCCCAATACTCCGGGACGCAGTCGTACCGGAATCCGTCCACGTGGTAGCAGTCCAGCAGATGGTCGCAGACCGTGTAGTAGAAGTCCGCGACCAGGGGAAGGGAGAAGTCGGTGTGGCGACCGAAACCGAACTGTTCGCCGAACGTGCCGCCGTAGAACGGACTGTTCCCCATGCCCAGCGCGTCGTACAGGTAGTTGTAGGGGAAGTTGTCTCCGGTGTGCCCGAACACGACGTCCAGGACCACGGCGAGACCGCGCTGGTGGGCGGCGTCCACGAAGGCCTGCAGGTCCGAACGCTTGCCGAACCGGTCGTCGATCCCGAAGTATCCGATGGGCTGGAACCCCCATTCCACGGTTTCCACCACGTTGCTGATGGGCATGATCTCCAGGCAGTTGACACCGAGGTCCGCCAGGTAGTCCAGACGGTCCGTCGCTCCCTGGACGCCGTTGTTGAATTCCCCGAGATGCAGTTCGTAGACGACAAGGTCCCTCAGATCGGGGACCTTCCAGCCCGTCTCTCCCGCGCTCCAGACGTAAGGGGCGTAGTCCAGGGTGAACGCTGACATCTTCCCCGGCCCGTATTCGCGGGCGAAGGGGTCGATCACCCAGTCCACCTGGAGAGGACCCTGCGCGACTTCGAACCGGTAGACGTACCGTCCCGGAGACCCCCAATGGCTCCCCGGGGGCGCAGGCGTGGATGCCAGGTCGACCGTTCCCGACCAGTAGGCGCCATAGGTCGGGTCTGTCTTCGTCTGGGCCAGCGCGAAGCTCGAGGCGGGGATCGGTTCCAGGAACTGGTCGAGTTCGTGGATGATCTTGACCGCCACCGCGTACCCGTCACCCGCCTCGATCCAGGGGAAGAACACCCCCAGATCGACGATCTTGGTCCCTTTCCTCTGCCGCGCTCCCAACGTCCCGAGGTCCATCAGTTCCACGCGCGCCCCCCTTTCCCGGTTCGGATCGACAGGAATTGTGCTGAACCTAGATTCGATGGACGCGGGCCGCAACGGGAAAATCGCGGAGGTCGGCGACGGGTCCTTTCCGACCCCCGCTCGGGTCTCAGTTGGAGAGGAGCCGGTGCAAGCCCTGCTTCTTGAGGACGTTGAACAGGTAGGTTTGGCCACCGTCCTTGAGCCAGCCGAAGATGCGGATCGAGTAGACCCCGGTGGCGGCGTCGCGCCCCTTGGCGTCCTTGCCGTTCCAGGCCAGCCAGATTTCGTAGTCGCCGCGCCGATCGCGTTGGAGGGCACCGGAGGAGATCAAGGTGTCCAGGTTGGACAGATCCTGACTCAGGACGAACACCCCCAGGTTGTCGTAGACGTACATGCCCAAGGTCACCGGGATCCGGTTCAGCCGCACCACGGGGCCTCCGAAGCGGGTGTCCAGTCCGGAGGGAGTCGCTCCCTGGGGGGCCGTCCAGACCGTGGTCTGGGTCAGGTCCGGATGGATCAGCAGGGTGATGGGCGACTCCTGCGGCGGCACCGGCTCGGACCCGAACTGCACGACGGGATGGGGCAGGTCCAGGCTGAGGTTCACCGGTGGCTGGCCCCAGAGGATCGGGGTCCACCAGGCCAAGGAGCCGGGCGTGTTCCCGGCGGTGTCGGACAGTCCTCCCGTCGGGGTCGCGCTGATGCGCAGGGAGTCGCCGAACTGGAGCCCGAAGGTGCTGTCCACGAGGAACAACGCTTCGCGGTATCCGTCCACGAGCGTGGAGGGGGAGAGGGGCGTCAACACCTTTCCCAGACTGTCCACGCTGGGCCGGCCCGTGGAGACCCAGGGGTCGGTGGCGGAGCTCGATTGGCCCATCATCTCGGAGAAATGGACCACCACGGTGTCCGGAGACAGTCCCGTCGCGGAAAACCGGTATTGCGCCAGGGTGGGGATGGGGTTCACTCCGTCGAGCACCGGGAAGGGAATCAAGGCGGAGTCCGCACCGTGGACGATCACCAATTGGCCGAGGTTCGCGCAACCCGCGACCGGACAACTCGTGGATCCGAACTCGAACGGGGGCAAGCCAATGGTCAATTTGGATCCCGAAAGGGGCATGCTGGCGGTATGTGTTTGGAGAATTCCGTTCGTGTCCGGCCAGCTCACCAGCACGGTCTTGAAGGAGCTGGCGTCCACAGGAAGCGTCAGCTGGAGGAGATCGGCCTTTCCGTCGGCGTTGGAATCCATGAGCTTGCCCGTGATCGGACCGAGATCGATGCTGACCGGGGTCCAGGTCGCACCTGTTTGCAGGCTGTAGGTGGTCGCGGTGAAGGATCCGGCTTGGACCGGAGCCCATCCCGTGAGCTGGAAGGTGGCCTTCCCTCCCTGCAGCAGGATGCTGGTGACGGGCTGTCCAGACGAATTCAGGAATTGGAGCCGATTGGTGGAGGCGGCCAGGGCGAGAGAATCCGTGCAAGCCGTGCAGACCGCGCCGGTGCTGGTGAGCAGTTCCACCCGGATGGTGGTCTTCCCTCCCAAAGGTATGTCCAGGGCGGGAAGTTGGGTCAGGATCTGTCCTGTCGAGTCCAGGAACACCAGTGTGGGGGCCAGGACGGTCACCGGCGACCGGACCGCCGGGGCCGGCGCGGAATCGGACAATGCGGTGACCGTGGTGGAGCTGATGGGGAGGTTGGAAACCACCCAGACTTCCGCCTTGCCCCGGACCAGGGTGATGGATGTGATGGCGGTTCCGGTCGCGGAATTCAGGATGCGCAGGTTCGGGTTTCCGACCGACAGGGCGACGATGTCTCCGCAGGTGGTGCAGGGGAGGGTGTCGGTGTATGCCTGCAGGTAGACCGGCACGGCCTTGTAGACATCGGTCACCACCGCGGCCAAGTTGGTGCTGGAACCGTTGGCGTCCGTGAATTTGATCGAGCGGGAATAGGCGGGAACCACGAAGGGAACATCCTTGGAACTCGTGGTGCTGCCCTGCTGGAAGATGTGCAGGACATAGCTGCCGGGAGCGAGCCCGGTGATGGATGCGCTGTCCAAGGCCACGGAACCCAGGTTCTGGGCGACGGTGATCCCTCCGAACGATTTTCCGGCACCCAGGGTCCTGCTCCCGGTGAGCCCGGTTCCCGTGAGGGTGAATTGGCCGACCCCTGGGGAGTGGGTGGCCTGGGCGACGCAACTGGACGTGTTGGACTGGTCCACCCAGAGCGAAAAGAGGTAGCTGGCGACACCCAGCGTGGAATCCTGGATGCTGAAGTTGGAGGTGGTCCTCAGGTTCATGGTCGTGCTGATCAGGATGTCCGAGCCGGTCGTGTGACGCTCGCAGAAGAAGAAGTCCCACGGGTAGGTCTGTCCGGCCACCAGGCCCAGCGTGTCCAGGTTCACCGAGCCGGGTTCCGTGGCGTGGACCCCGCCCAGATCGACTTCCAGCCGGTTGTTGATGTAGAACCAGACGTCGTCGTCGCCGGCGAAATTGAAGGTTTGTCCGGTCTTGTAGTCGAAGGTCCCGTGCAGCTCCAGACAGAAACTGAAGTTGTGCTGCGCCTTGGGGGTTCCACCCGAGTAGGTGACGTCGAAGGGGTTGGGATTGCCGTTGGGAAGGGTGGTGAAGGTGTCCAGCGGGAAGAAGTTGGGGTTGTTGTACGTGTAGAGACCCGTCGAGTCCACCGACATGGGGAGGTTGATGCAGGTTGTGGCGCTGTTGGTGTAGGTGGGGTCCGTGGTGAACCAGTCGTTGACCATGCGCGCCGAATCGCCCACATTGCACGCGGAGTCGATCTTGTGGGTTGGGATGGGTTTCCGGTTGGCCCCCAGGGTAGGCAGCACGTATCCGGTTCCGGCGCATCCGGTACCAGTCTGCTTCGCATTGTTGAAGCTGGAATCGGAGTTGTTGAAATCCCTGATGGTTGCGCCCAGGTCCACCACCTGCGACAGCGCAGGCACCGCCACCGCCGTCAGGGCGAGCAGAATCGCTGTTGGAAGTCTGGACATGGGCGTGATTCCTCCTGGATCATGGACTCTTCCGGATGAGAATCCGACGTCAAGGTCCGGAACGGACTCCACGCCAATTTCCCGACGCAACAGTCCACTTCCTTTTCCCGGGCGACAACGGGTAAGCTAACGCGAAAGGGTCGTTTGCGCTACCCAACGCGGGCACCATGACGGAATACTGTTCCTCTTCCGTGAACGCCAATGATCCGATTTCGCTTGCCGGCCGGTCAACCGGGAACATGGAAACATCCGGATGTCGCGTTCAGGAGTTTCGAACATTTAAAGAAATAAAGACATTAAAATCCATCTATTTCATTTACCGAGAGTTTTCGGCGTGATTTTGGGGCTTGGAAAGCGATTCCGAAAATCTTGCCATCACCAGCGGGGCAGACTTGGACCGTGGTCCTTTTTCGGCCTGGGGCGCTTGGCGACCTTGAGCCCCGATTTACCCATCTGTGATGTGGATGCGTTCCTGGTCCCCCGCCCGACCTTCGCATCGACGGAAAGGGAAGAGCGCAGGGTTGGAATGGACCGGGAGGGCGGAATCCGGCGGAGTCCTGGTTCCTGTCCGAAGCCAAGATGGGGCCCCAAGACCGGTCGCAGGAAAGCCCACAGGATCCAGACGCCGAGGGCCACCACCGCCCACTTCCCGAGCTGGATCGCCAAAGGAGGGAGATGCAACTGTTCCAGCGACGCGCGGTTGATCTGGTGGACCTTCCGAAAGAAGGCCAAGGTATCGCGGGAAGAGTCGATCTGGGTCTTGACCAAGTTGGTGATCAGGGAATCATCGGTGTCGAGCAAAAGGTCGCTCCTGGATGCGGGTCTGGAGGGAAGGATAAAAGAGAAGCGCCTCCAGCAACTTCCGTCAAGGCCTGCGGAATCGGAACGGATCCGTCCGACCTCTCTCCCTTGCCGTCCGATACGACAAAGGGCTGGCAGGATAAATCCCGCCAGCCCTCCGTTCCCGTTTTTCCTGCCTGTGGGAGTCTTACTTCTGCTTCTTCAGATCGGCGATCTTGGCGTCGATGTCGGCCTTGCGGGCGTCGAGCTTGGCCTTGAGGGCGGCGCGATCGGCCTCGAGCACGGCGATGCGGGCCTTGATCTTCGCGACGGTGGCCGTGTCCTTGATCTTGGAGATCAGGGAGTCGCGCTTGGCGGCGAAGACCGCCTTGAGGGAATCGACCTTGGCGGAGTCAGGCGCCTTGCCGGAGACGACCTTCCAGCCCTTGGCGGCGGTGTCCAGCTTGCCCTTGAGGGAATCGGGAACGGCCTTGCGCAGGTCGGCGAAAAGAGTGGAGTCCTTGGCCTTCTCGACCTTCAGGATGGAGTCCACCAAGGTGGTGCGAGCCTTGTAGAGGCTGTCGATCTTGGCGGTGTCGATCTTCGGTGCCGCGGGGGCGGCGGCGAAGGTGAAACCGGCGAGGATTGCGGTGGTGATCAGGATCTTCTTCATGGTTCTCTCTCCTAAGTGGTGAGTCGGGGTTTTTCCCGGCATCCCACAATCTGAGCGAGATGCATGCCACAATTTCCCATCGAAAGCAGGACGCGAATATCGATTCGAAAAATGGCTCTTCACCCCAGACCCTCCCCCCGACTTGGGCTGAATTGCCCCAGCTATTGAAGCCGAGGTCAAAGAGATCAGTGGTCGTTTGTTGATGACCAATGTGTTGGGCCCATGGATCCTCAGGTCCCATCAGGTTCTTGCGCGGCCAGGCTCGCGAGGATTTGGTAGGACCGCAGGCGGGCCTGGTGGTCGTAGATGGCGGAGGCAACCATCAACTCGTCCGCCTGGATGGACCGGACGAATTGCTCGAGCTCGGATCGGACCGTGCTCGCCGATCCGACGAAGGAACAAGACAACATGCCGGAGACGCGGTCCTTTTCCGACGTCGACCAATAGGCGTCGATGTCGTCGATGGGGGGGAGCAGCTTCCCTCGGGTGCCGCGCAGGAGGTTCGTGAAACTCTGCTGGGGGGATGTGAACAGCCGCTTGGCCTCGGTGTCGGTTTGGGCGGCCACCACGTTGACACCCACCATGGCATGGGGGCGATCGAGATGGACGGAAGGGCGGAACTCGTCGTGGTACACGTCCAGGGCCTGGATCAGATCTCCTGGAGCGAAGTGGGAGGCGAAGGCGTACGGCAAGCCCAGCCTCGCGGCGAGCTGGGCCCCGAAGAGGCTGGATCCGAGGATCCAGACAGGGACTCCCGATCCGGTTCCCGGTACGGCCTGGACCGGTTGACCCGGCCGCAACGGGCCCAGATACTCCAGCAATTCCACGACGTCGCGGGGAAAGTTCTCGGCCGCTGTCAAATTCCGTCGCAGAGCCCGCAGGGTGGCGGGATCGGTCCCCGGCGCCCGTCCGAGTCCGAGGTCGATTCTCCCGGGATGGAGGGCTTCCAACGTGCCGAATTGTTCCGCGATCACCAGGGGAGAGTGGTTGGGCAGCATGATCCCGCCCGCGCCCACCCGGAGGGTCTTGGTGCCGGCTGCGATATGCCCGACCACGATCGAGGTCGCTGCGCTCGCGATCCCCACCATGTTGTGGTGTTCCGCGAGCCAATACCTGCGATACCCCCAGGCCTCGGCGTGCTGCGCCAAGTCCAGCGAATGGCTCAAAGCTTCGGAGGGGTTCGAGCCCTGCGCGACGAAGGCGAGATCCAGGATCGAAAGCGGTGGCAAAGTGTGCATCGTGGATTGAGTTACAAGAAGATCGGCACGGTGGCCTTCGGCGGCTTCCCGACCCGTGGAGGGGGGCTCCTCGGCACCGGTGCAGGAGCGTTGTTTTTTTTACAAAAGCGAACCCGTTCGTCCGGCAGGAATCCCTCCAAATGGCCAGTATCGTTGGCCTCGAAGCCGTAACTTGCGAAGAATGCAGGCACATCTCGGCAATGGACTGGGAGAATCCGGCGCTCGGCGCATCAAACGGGCACCCCCCAAACGATGGAGTAAATCATGAAGATGCCAATCGGTTCCATTCGGGGAAGGTCCCTGATCGCCGCCGTGGCGGTGTTCGGAACCACTTCCACCTTCGCCGCTTGGAGCGCGAGCGGGACGGTCAAGAGCACCACGGGAACGGCCCTCGCCGGCGTGGCGGTCACCGTCCTGGATTCATCCGCCAACTTGAAGGCCACCACGGACGCCAGCGGCAACTTCACCATCGGAAGCTCCACGGGGATCCTGGAGCCCGCCACGCGGGCCTTCGCCGGGCAGGTGATCGGCAACGAGCTGGTGGTCTCCAGCTCGAACGACGGAGCGATCGAATTGGCTTTGGTGGATGCCTCGGGACGTTCCCTGTGGACCTCCACCGCCATGGCCGCCCAAGGGACGGCCCACGCGGCGCTTCCCACGGGCATCGGACACGGGGCGGTCTTCCTCCGCCTCCGCAGTGCCGAGGCCGTCCAGTACCAGGCGGTCATCATGGGGCCTGCGGGACTCCGGCTTGCGATGCCGGCCGCGCGTTCCTTGGCCACCTACCCGGTCCTGACCTTCCACCTCACCGGCTACGACGACACCACCTACACGATGACCATGGCATCCCAGACGGGCATCATGGTCGTCATGGCGGCACCTTCCACCACCACTTGCCCCTTCCCGACCACCTTCAAGTGGAAGGATTACGGCGGGCCTCTCGCGACGCCGGCGAATGGATTGGACGCCATCAAGGACTTCACCAACGTCACCATGAGCAATGGACAGCACCTGATCTACTCCTCGGACGTCAACAGCGGCGGAAACTACGGATCCGAGGGGTTCGCTCCGTTCACGAATTGGTCGGATGCGGCCACCACAAAGCAGACCACCATGAGCACGGGCACGGTGGCGCCGGAGCTCATGTACTTCACTCCGAAGAAGGAATGGATCCTCTCCTACCAGTGGGGTTCCGCGAAGTTCAACTACATGACCTCCCAAGATCCCACCAACGCGAACGGTTGGAGCGGAGGTGGAGCGCTTCTGAGCGAAAACATCACCGGAGGTTCGAGCGCTCCGATCGATCATGTCCCCATCTGCGATGCCACCAACTGCTACCTCTTCTACGCCGGCGACAACGGACATATCTACAGAGGTTCGATGCCCATCGGCAACTACCCCGGCGTGTTCAGCGGAACCACCAGCATCCTTTCGGACGCCGTGGGGAACCTTTTCGAAGCCGTGGAAGTCTACACGGTCAAGGGGACCGGCAAGTATCTCATGATCGTGGAATGCGAAGGCAGTGTCGGGCGCTACTTCCGCGCCTTCAGCGCCACGAGCCTGGGAGGGACGTTCACGTCGATCACGAATGGGGAGTCCTCTCCCTTCGCGGGGGCGAGCAACGTCACCTACACCAACAAATGGTCGACCAGCGTCAGCCATGGTGACATGGTGCGCGGCTACGACGAGACGCGGACGATCGATCCCTGCAACCTGCAACTCCTCTACCAGGGCGTCGCCTCGCAATCCGGATCCTACAACCTCATTCCTTGGAAGCTGGGGCTGCTCACCTTCACCGGCAGTTGACCATCCGGATCTGAGTCCGGCCAATCCGTTTGTTTTCCAGGGGCCTTCGGGCCCCTTTTCCATTTTTGTCAATCCGAGAATGGGGTCATGGCTTTGGGCGACCCAAGCCCGCATCGATGGTTTCTTCGGGTGGTTTCCAGAAATATCCATTCCAGGCGCGTGGTCCGTGTAGCTTCTTCGGTTGGTCAAGATTACGCGGACGGGCGGCCATCATGTCCCTTGCAACAATCAATCTGGAAGCGGCTTTTTTGGTTGCCCAAAAGAGTGGAAATCTCGATGAAATCATCCGGATCGCCACCGAATTGAAGGGAATGGAAGCGGCGGAAACCGCCAAATGGCGCGAAGAAAACGCGGAGCGCATCTGGATCTTCACCCAAGGCTTGAATGCCGCGAAAACGGAAGCGGATTGGAAGATCGTCATGGAGGAAGGCTACAAGCTCTTCTGTTTCGATGCCCCTGTCGCCGCCGGGGTCCGGAGCGGCCGCAAGAAAACGACGATCACGGATGCCCAGATCATTGCCGTGTTCGGAAGGAATGGACACAAATACAGCCGTTCCGAAATCGCGGAACGCTTGCAGATCAAGCCCGAACGGGTTCACCATATCCTGAAGAACTTTTTGGGGAAATCGATCACCAAGGAGGGCGAACTGAAGAGTACGAAATACTTTTTGACCCCGTAAGATCGCCACTCTCCCTCGCTACTTTCCGAACCTCGCGGCGACATGGGCACCCATGGCCTCGGCCTGCACATCCTGGGTCAGGAAGACCGCGCATCCCTCGCCGCGCAGTCGCTGGGCGTCTTCGTCGCCCTCCGCGTGGAAAACGATCTCCACGGGCGGATTCAGCGTCCGCGCCGTGAGGATCATGGAGGCGTCGCGCACGGGGTCCGAGGTGGTGACCAGCAGCATGCCCGCCCGCATGATGTGGGCCTGGACCAGAACCCCCGGATCGGAGGCGTCCCCGCGCACGGCCGGAATCCCGCGCTTGCGCAAGGCCTCCACGCTGGAGGAGGACTCGTCCACCACCACGAAGGGGATGGCCCGGCGCAGCAGCGATTCGGCGAGTTTGGCGCCCAGGCCGGCGTAACCCACCAGGACCACCTGACCCGTCAGATACTGCAGCGGAGTGGATTGCGGAAGGGTGGAGAGAGGATCCCCCGCTCGCTCCAAAAGCCCCGGGCGCACATGCTTCCGAAGCCAGGCGACAGCGGACGGCACCGCGCGCGAAAGCTGCGCGTGGAGACAGATGGAAACGATCGCGGAGGAGAGCACCAGATCCATCGCTTCGGGGGGGAGGATGCCCAGCGCGATGGCGGATCCGGCCAGGATGAACGAGAATTCCCCGATCTGGGCGATGCCCGCCCCCATCGCGAGCGCGGAGCTCAGCGGTTGCGCCCGCGCGAGCATGGCCGCGGTCCCCCAGATCAGCTTGCCCGCGACCACCACGACGGAGAGCTCCAGGACCTGGAGCGGACGGTGCAGGAGCACGGAGGGGTGGAAGACCATGCCCAGGGACACGAAGAACAGGACGGAGAACGCGTCCTGGAGCGGCAGCACGCGTTCGGCCGCGCGGTGGCTGAAATCGGATTCGCGCAGGACCATCCCCGAAAGGAAGGCGCCCAGGGCGAAGGAGACCCCGAAGATCCGGCCCGCGCCGTAGGCGATGCCCACGGCGACCACCACCACGCAGAGGGTGAACAGCTCGCGCGATCCCGTGCGCGCCACGCGCCAGAGCACGGCGGGGAACAGTTTCCGTCCTCCGGCGAGCATCAGGACCACGAAGCCCGCGGTCAATCCCAAGGCGCGCAGCACCCCGACGACGGCGCCCCCGGACGCGGCGCGGTTGGAGAAGGCCGGCAACAGGACCAGGACGAAGATCGCGGCGAAGTCCTCGACCACGAGCCATCCCATGGTGATCCTCCCCAGCGGGCTGCCCGTCTCCCCCCTGGATTCCAGAGCCTTGAGGAGCACGACGGTGCTGGCCACGGAAAGGCACAAGCCCAGCGCCAAGGCCGCGCCCGCGGGCCAGCCCCACCACAGCGCCAAGGCGAATCCCGTGGCCGTGGTCAGTGCCATCTGCGCGAGCGCACCGGGAACCACCACGTACCGCGCCGCGAGGAGATCCTTGGGCGAGAAGTGGAGGCCCACCCCGAACAGGAGCAGCATCACCCCGATCTCGGCGAATTGGTGCACCACCCCGGGGTCGGCCACGAAGCCGGGCGTCGCGGGTCCCGCGAGGATCCCTGCGAGGATGTACCCCACCAAAGGGGGGAACCGCAGGCGCTGGGCGACATAGCCCAGAAGCAGGGCCAAGCCGAGCCCCACGACCAAGGTGGACAACAGGGGAAGGTCGACGGCGGCGTGCGGCACGCTCAGTCCCCGGAGCGGACGAAATAAGGCTGCTCGAGGCCCGGGAACCCGAGCGGAATGGACTTGGCGTAGGACATCGGAACGATGGGGCAAACGTAGCCATCGCGCGACCGGTAGCTCCGACGCCGATTCGACGACGTCAGACCAGCATCTGGTCGCCCCAGTCGCGGATGTCGTAGGACTTGATCAGTCCTTCCAGGATGAAGGGGTCCTGCGCGACGAACTCCTCCGCCGCCCCGCGGCTGCGGAAAATCGCCATGTTACCCCCTTTGTCGGTGAAGGGGCCGATCCCGATCACTTCCCCGCGCGCGACGAAGGTGTCCACCACCGCCTTGTGTCGTGGATAGACCGCCATCACCACGTCCATGCCGACGCCGCTCCCGATTCCGATGACCACTGCCTTCATGGTTCGCCTCCCGTGGGGTGTGATGGGGCGTAGTCTAGAAATCGATCTCGCTCGGTCCCCGGGGGAACCTGGGTGTTCCGCCGAACCTGGAGGGGATGTCGGCAACGAAAAAGGGCCGACGGGATAAATCCCATCGACCCTCCCGTTCCCGATTTTCCTGCCTGTGGGAGCTTACTTGAGCTTCTTCTTCAGATCGGCGATCTTGGCGTCGATCTCGGCCTTGCGGGCGTCGATCTTGGCCTTGAGGGCGGCGCGGTCGGCTTCCAGGGCCGCGATGCGAGCCTTGATCTTGGCCTGGGTGGCGGTGTCCTTGATCTTGGAGATCAGGGAGTCGCGCTGGGCGGTGAACGCCTTCTTGAGGGAGTCGACCTTCGCGGAGTCGGGTTTGCCGGTGGCGACCTTCCAACCCTTGTTGGCGGTGTCGATCTTGCCCTTGATGGAGTCGGGCACGGCCTTGCGGAGGTCGGCGATCAGGATGGAGTCCTTGACCTTGTCGGCCTTCACGGCGGAGTCGATGAAAGCGACGCGGACCTTGCGGAGGCTGTCGATCTTGGCGGTGTCGAAGACGGGGGGCTTGGGGGCCTTGGTGGAGTCGACCGGGGGCGTCGGAGCCGCGGCGAAGGTGAAACCGGCGAGGACGGCGGTGGCGATCAGGATCTTCTTCATTGCGCTTCTCCTATACAGGGTGGATCGGGATCTTCTCCCGCTGGAACACCCCATGTGGCGATAGTTGTGCCACTTGTCAACGGAGCGAATGGAGATCGAGACACGTTCCAATCGAGGGTGAATTGCCCCATTCTCAAGGACGCATTGGGGCAAAACGCCGCAAAAAACCGGGGAAGCGACGGAAATCCGGGAACGGTGCCGCCGGACTCGGAAGGGGACGCGCCGTCAGGGGTTGGAGACCACGACCTTGCGGGCGATTCCTTCTGCACTGGTCGGGGTCGCGATGTAGATGCCGGGGCGGGAGACGCTGTGTCCCACCGCTGCTTCCAGGCTTTGGCCCGCCTCGATCCCCACGACGCCCAGGTCGCGTCCTCGCAGGTCGTGGATCCGGTAGGCGCCGAAATTCGTTGCCGTGCTCCTCCCGTCAAAGACACTGGTGCTCGCGGGCGTCACTTCGAGGTGGTAGGCGTAGAGTTGGCTGGTCACGTTGACGGGTACCGTGAAGGACCCGTTGGTCACCGCGTATTTGGTGGTGGAAACCGTGGTGGTGCCGGTCACGGGCGTGTCCTTGTCCGTCCAGGTGACGTATTCGAGCAGGACATTGACGCTGGACCCCATCCAAGCCGGGACGCCATTCACGGCCACGTTCACGGTCCCCACGCTGTTGCCGCCCAGCACGATGCTGGCGTTCTGCTTGGATTTGTCGACGGAAGCGAAGGCGTCCACTCCGTCGCTCGCATCGTTGGGAGGGGTGGTGTTGGCCATGTAGCCGGTCATGTCGCCGTACCACTTGTACATGTACCAGCCGCCGCCCTTGGCGTTCCCGGAGGTGAGCAGGCTTCCCAGCCGACCAGGGTAGGCGGTGAACCACCAGGAGATCATGGCGCTTTCCACGTTGTTCCGCTCGAACTTCGCGATGAAGGGAACGGAAACGCCGGGGCACCCTTCGTAGGTGTGCGTGTTGGACGAATATTCGTTGATGCTGAGCTGGTGGGGCGAGATGCCCAGGCTGGTTTCCAGCGTGCGGTAGCTTTGGACCGCGCCGGCGAATCCGTCCGATCCCCACTGGTGCCAGCTCACGAGGTCGGGAAGGCAGTTGTTGGCCTTGGCGTAGGTCAGGAAGCTCGACATGCTGCTGTTGTTGTAGTAGGAATAGGACGGCCCGATGATCTTGGCCGTAGGGTCCAGGGACCGGATGAGGGTGAACAGGGGTTTCCAACAGGTGGTGTTGAAGTCGCCGTTGGCGGTTTTCCAGGTGCCATCCGGCTCGTTCCAGATCTCGTAGCCCGCGTAATTGCTGACACCGGAGGCGAGCTTGTTGTTGATCACCGTGGTCACCAGGCTCTCGTAGTTCGAGGTGCTGACCCAGGTGTACG
>Ga0302319_10013953_pt1 | contig 15028 bp, 14 predicted proteins | sample Bog_T0_2_FD_203319 | JGI IMG/M metagenome (GOLD analysis project Ga0302319, IMG submission 203319) | Peat permafrost microbial communities from Stordalen Mire near Abisko, Sweden - Bog_T0_2 | ecosystem: Environmental > Terrestrial > Soil > Wetlands > Peat | place: Sweden: Abisko, Stordalen Mire... | reverse complement strand
GAGTAATTTGATTCGTGTCGGAGACGACATCGGTGCCGTCGTAGTGGATGGTTCTTTGAAATTGATTGATACCTGTGACGTATTCGTATTGCGCTTCAGCTTCGATGACGTGTTTTACTTTTTTACCCAGGTGCAGCCAGACGGGCGGAGTGAAAATTCTTTCGATCGAAGGAAGACGGAAATCGACAACAAAATCGGCGTCGTGGCGCAAGAGATTGGCGGCGGCGATGGTGCCTGAGAGTTCGCTATTGGATGAATAATCGTGGTTGTAGTCGGTGGCTTCGAAAGAGACGCTGGGATAGAGAGAGAAGCCAGCAAAGCTGAACGCGGAAGAAAGTGTGGGTCGGATATCAGTGCGTTGATTGAGAAGACCGGTGGAACTGGCGGGGACGTCGGGCGAACCGAGGGTGGTGGACGAGGTGCCGTTGGCGGGTGTATCCGGTTCGCTCCGGCTGATCAATCCGGTGGATGCATTGAAAGAGAACCATAGCGGGATCTTGCCTTGGAGAATTTGCTGGAGGCGGCTAGAGGTTTCCACTGTGGGCAGCTTTTCGACAACAGCGGGCTTCGCGTTCGCGTTGAAACTTTCATAGACTTCATTACGGCTGAAGACGATGTTGAGAGTGTAGATGTCGTTATCGAAATGGCGCTGGAGGAAGCCGATGGAATTGTGTTGCGGAACAAAGTTATTCGTGAAGGCCGCAGCAAATGGAAAGGAACTTAGATAATTGATATCGATCAAACCGCGAAAGCCGAAGATTTCGGTTCTGCCGGAAGCTTGAAATTGAACGCCGCCCTGCTTATCGGGAAGGCATGTGCCTGGTGTAGGATTCTGCGAGTTGCAAGTTGTGCCGGGCGGAGTGTTATAGTTTTTTTCGTTGTACTTGATTCCGCGATCCTGCACGCCGAAAAAATTGACGCTAAATGAGCTGACGTCATTTGGTTTGCCGCGAAAATCGACATTGTGCGCAGTTCCGCGTTGCGTGTAGTAACTGAAAAGATAATCGAGATCGTAGCTGCGATCAATGGCCCAGTAATAGCCTGTGCCGTAGATATAGCCAAGAGTTGTGCTGTGGCCCGCGTTTGGGGTGAGGAGTCCGCTTTGGCGCTCATTCTTTCCTAAGACGCGACGGAAATAGGGCAGATACAACACTGGGACGTGCTTGATGTGGAAAACACTGCGCCGCGCAATGGCACGCTGGCCGGGGACGATATCGAAGATGGGCCCATTAAATGTCCACCAAGGCTTAGGCGTTTTGCAATCGGTGATGAAACCCTTGTGCAAGATGATGCGGCCTTTGATGCGGTCGGCGGACTGGCCTTCGTAGTAGAAGGGGTTTGTGGTGGTGAGAAGGCCGGGACTAGTGATGAGGCGGGTTGGAGAGGTGCCGTTGACGATGAAGAACTTGCCTTCCTCGGTTCGTAGGTTGTATTCAGCGTGGTCGGCGTTGAGGATGTCGCCCGTGGCGTAGTGGACTAAGCGAACGTGGCCGCGCGCGTAGGTCCAGGCGGTTTCGGTGTTGAAATCAATTTCGTCGGCGGTGATTTTCATTTCCGAAGTGTGAACTTCGGCGGCGCCCTTCAGATATTTCCACTCCGATTGCGAGTCTTCGGTGACGCTCTTGTACCAGATTTCGGAATCGGGAGGGATGTCGGATTTGGCAGCAGTGCGCGCGACATTTTGTTGGGCGAGAGAGGGAAGAGAAAGCGAAAGAAGGAGAGATGCGTATAAAAAGAACAACTTACATGAGAAATGTTCTAGACAAGATTCACATTTAATGTTAGAAGTTGTTATTGAGAAGGGTTGCTTCGCGAAAAGGAGATGCAATCGAGCACCGTAGCACGTTAGACCGCTGCGCCGCAAGTCAAACGGCGAGTGGGGTGAACGAGACGGGTTGAAAGTAGTAGCCGGATGACTTGTCAGCATTGCCAAACTAGAATCTTAGACGAAGACCACCGCTGCCGCCGTTGCGGGAGAAGAGTGAGAGAAGGCCGCTCGGGCGCAGAAAGCTTTCCTGTGCAAGGGGGCGCGGCTGCTCCTGCCTACGATTTTGAGCCAGAGGTTGCTTCTGCGGCGCCCGTGGCGAGCGCGAAAGAACAGCAAGCGCTATTTCATAATCCTAATCCGGCGCGCGTGATTTCGTTTGAATCGCTGCGCAGTCCGAGTGAGCAACGATCGATTCGCGAGCGTGGAGCTGAGATGCAGCGGCCGCGGCCGGAACCAGCACCGCAAGCGAAGGTCGAGCTTAAACGTGCCAAGCCGCGCAAGAAAGCGGCCGAAAATCAACAGCGATTAGATTTTTTAGGTGTAGAAGATGTAGTGAGTGCGCCACAATCGCACATTATTTGCGATGCGCCGGTAGCGCCAGCGACAATGCGGGTGGAAGCGGCTCTGATAGATGGTGCCATCATGCTTGGGCCGGTGGTTCTAGGGCTAGCGATTTTCCTCTATGAAGGCGGCCATATTGTGATGAACAAGGGAACGGCACCATTCTGGGCGGCCGTGCTGTTCACGGTGCCGATTCTTTACAAGCTGCTGTGGAGTTGGGCTGGCCGGGATTCGGTGGGGCTATCGACCATGGGACTGCGGCTGGTGGACTTTGACGGCAATCCGCCATCGAGGGAACGGCGCTATCAACGGTCATTGGCGAGCTTCATTAGCCTTTTGGCGGCTGGTATTGGCTTGGTGTGGGCATTAGTGGACGAAGACGCGCTGACGTGGCATGACCACATGTCGAGCACGTTTCCGACGATTGCCGGACAGTAGGGCAGCGATTCGAGCGGCCTTCACTTTGTTTTGGTGTTGGAAGCCGGCACGAGAACAGCCGACATGGACCCTTTCGATTTGGGCATGCGAGGGTCTGCGCCAAAACCGTGAATCTGGTCTCGGGCAAATTCGGCTTCCGGGCGTTCGCACGTAATCACTACGGTTCGACCGGTGGTGTCCACTTCGATGGCATGCTGCAGCGCTCTTTCCAGCGAAAGAAAAAAGAGCTTTTGCAGCATTTCGATGACGTAGTCGTAGGTGTGCTCATCGTCGTCAAGTAACACAACGTGGTAGAGACGGCCATGTTGTTCTTCATGAATGTCCTCGGTTTCGCTCGCGAGGTTCGGGAGAGCCAAGGCGCTCTTCATTTGGTGCTTTAATTTTAATGCACGGGCAAATTTTTCTGGCCTAACTCGGACTGGAGGAGGTCATGAATCTGCTCGGTGAGACGGCCGCGATCCTTGAGAGTGAGGCCCGTGGTGGCTATGGGGGGGAGGATGCGCAGGCTGATTTTCCCTGATTGGACGACGCCCGCGCCATAGGGGAGAACGTGAGTGCCACCGATTAGCACCAACGGCACGATGGGCGCGCCGGCGCGAATGGCGATGTAGGCGCCGCCTTCTTTGAAAGCGGTAAGGACGCCATCGTGGGAGCGGCCCCCTTCTGGAAAAATCAGCAAGGAAATTTTTTTCTGTTGAACAGTTTCAGCGGCGAGTTGCAGTGTTCTGACGGCGGCGCGGGGATCTTCGCGTGGAACGGGAATATGGCCCGCGCGACTGAGATGTGTTCCAAGGAACGGGATTTGAAAGAGGCCGCGCTTTGCCAAGAATCGGAATCGCGAAGAGATATTGGCCAGAACCACAGGAGTATCGATGTAACTGGCGTGGTTGGCTATAAAAATATAGCTGCCATTGGGATCGATATTCTGAATGCCCTCGACCATTACCTCGACACCACTTGCCCATAGCAGAAATTTCGCCCAAGCCTGAGCCACCGCGTCTGGCTTTCTGCCTGTGCTGTCAAAGAAAGAGATAAGAACGCTGATGGTTCCGCAGACAATAGTGGAAAGAATAATGGCCGGATCGGCAATGAGAAGACCGCGTAACCATCGCATGCAAGAACTCATTCTACGAAACGGTGCCGGAAAGAAGGGCGCGGGCTTCGCCGACGAGGAAAAGTGAGCCGGTGAAGAAGACGGCGGCCTCGGCTGGAGCGTGGCGGGCCAGTTCGATGGCTGCGGCGACAGTTTCAGCGGTAGTGGCTTCGCGATGAGCGCTCAGTTCCAGAATTGCTTGAGGACGGAGGGCGCGGGGAAAATTAGGCGCAGTTGCGATGAGCTTGACGGCCAAGGGAAAGAGCTGTTCGGCCACCTCTTCCACTGCTTTGTCACGCATGGCCCCGTAGACCATCCAAACAGGACGGTGCGCGTGGAATTCGCAGATGTAGGCTGCTAAAGCGGCGGCACCGGCGGGATTGTGTGCGCCGTCGAGAATGAAATCGGGATGACGCGAGATTAGTTCAAGCCGGCCGGGCCATTGCACGGATTCGAGACCAGCACGGATGACCTGCGGGGCAACGCCCAGAGCCCGACAAGCGAGGATGGCGGCTTTAGCGTTTTCAATTTGATGGCGGCCAGCAAGGGGGCACATGTAGGCTTCACCCTGAAGTTCGAAGCGGGAACCGTGGGCGTCCGCTTTAATGTTTTTAGCGATGTGATCTTCGGTGCGAATCAAGGGGCAGCCGAGATCGCGAGCGCGACTCTCAATGATTGTAAAGGCGGCAGGTTCCTGACAAGCGATCACGGCGGGGACGCCTGGCTTCAGTATGCCCGCCTTTTCGCCGGCGATCAGCGGCAGAGTGTTGCCTAGATAGGCCTCATGATCAAAAGAGACGGGAGTGATGACGCACAATTCGGGGTCGATCACGTTGGTGGCGTCGAGACGACCGCCGAGACCGACCTCTATTACGCTGATATCGCAATGCTTCTTGAACAAGAGAAGCGCCATGGCTGTGACGGTCTCGAAATAAGAGGGGTGAGCATCGAGCTTGCACGCCAGCAACATTTGCTCCGCCACGTTGTGGACGGTGGTGAAGGCGGCGGCGAATTCGTGCTCGGTAACAGGTGCGCCGTTAATCTTGATTCTTTCGGTAGGTTGGATGAGGTGCGGGGATGTGTATAAGCCGGTACGCAAATTGGCGTGGCGGAGTACGGCGGCGATCATGGCGCTGGTTGAGCCTTTACCGTTTGTGCCTGCTACGTGGACGAAACGCTGATGGCGCTCTGGCTGGCCGAGTCCTGCCAACAGGTCACGCATTCGCTCCAGACCGAGCTTCGCGCCGGCCTTCATCTCGTTGCCTAATGAATAAAGGTATTGAACGGAATCGGGGTAGCTCAAGTCGCCTTTGAGGAGCTTCGCGAAAGATTCACTACTCGAAAAAACATCGGAAACTCTGAATTAATAAGTCACTGTTTGACTCAAGATCATCCAGGCCTTTGTACAGATCTTCGCATAGGATGGCGCGAAGACTGACAAATCCAGGAGAAAAGAATGAGAATTAAATCAGCATTGGTTGTAGGCTTGCTTGCTTTGTCGGCGTTGACGGTTTCGGCTAAAGACAAGGCGAAAGCTTCAACCCAGGATATTGTAGATTTTGCCGCAGCCTCGCCCGATTTCAGCACGCTGGTGGCAGCCGTGAAAGCCGCGGGTTTGGTGGATACGTTAAAGGGAGCGGGCCCGTTTACTGTTTTCGCGCCGACAAATGATGCCTTTGCGAAGTTGCCGGCCGGCACCATCGATACGCTTCTCAAGCCAGAAAACAAAGACACGTTAAGCAAAATATTGACCTATCACGTCGTGTCGGGCGAAGTGACGGCGAAGCAATTGATTGCGTTGATCAAGAAGGGACACGGGAAAGCGGCAGTGAAGACGGTTCAAGGCGGCACCCTCACGGCGTCTTTGAGCGGAGCTAGTGTGATTCTTACCGACGAAAAAGGCGGTACTTCGACCGTGACCAAGACCGATGTTTTGGTCAAGAACGGCGTGATCCACGTGATCGATACTGTGGTAATGCCGAACTAGTATTAGGAGTTATTTTGCGGTGGCGCGCGACAGGTTCGGTCGGATCAGATCGAAAACGTCGCGCGCGACGATTTTGTTTCCCTCGCCATTTGGATGGATGCCGTCGGGTTGCATGAGTGCGGGGTTTTGGTAGACGTGTATCAACAAGAACGGCATCAGTTTTAGGTGATGCGCTTGCGACAGTTTGGGAAACATGGCAGTAAATGGCTTGACGTAATCGGGTCCGTAGTTCGGCGGTAACGTGATGCCGAGTAAGATCACGGGGATGGATTCTTTTTGCAGGAGGGTTACCATCTCATCCAAATTCTTTTCCGTTGCCGAGACGGGCACACCGCGCAGTCCATCGTTCCCTCCGAACTCGAGCAGAACGAGGCGTGGATGCTCCGAAATCACGTTCGCGATTCTGGCCAATCCATCGGTTGTCGTATCGCCACTGACTCCTTGGTTGTCGACTCGGTAGGCATAACCGTTTTGGTCCAAGATGTCTTGTAAATTCTCCGGGTAGCTGCGACCCGCCACGCCGGCTGTGAGACTATCGCCGAATGTCACGATCACCGGCCGACTGTCAACCGCGACAGGAGGAGTGGAACTTGGAGGGTCAGGTTTGCGTTCTTCCGATTGAGGTTGAGGCGCTGCTTTGTGTTCCTGTTGACAGGACGAAATGGATGCCCATAGAAGAGACACTGCGACAATGGAAGAAATCTGAATCGTTCTCACTTCTCTACGTTGACATGAGCCATTACACAGAGCAGCACCGAAAGCGCCAGCCGTGATCCAAGTTGAAAATCTAAACAAGACTATTGAGAATCCGCCGAGCCGCGTGGAAATTCTGCGGGGTATTTCGTTTGAAGTGCCGAGCGGCCAATTCTTGGCCATAATGGGGGCTTCCGGCAGCGGCAAGAGTACCTTGTTGGGCTTGCTGGCAGGGTTGGATAACGCTACTTCGGGCCGCGTGATTTTGGACGGCACCGACATTACGAACCTTGCTGAAGACGCGATGGCGCGAGTACGGGGCCGCAAGATTGGGTTCGTGTTTCAGAATTACCAGTTGGTGCCGACTCTGACGGCGGAAGAGAATGTACTGTTGCCCGCCGAACTGAGCGGCCTGAACGCCACAGCGTCTCGTCAACGGGCGCGAGAACTATTGGAAAGAGTGGGGCTCACCAATCGCTCGCACCACTACCCGGTGCAGCTATCTGGCGGCGAACAGCAGCGAGTGGCGCTGGCGCGAGCATTTGTCACACAGCCGCCGATCCTGATGGCCGACGAGCCCACGGGCAACCTGGACTCAAGCAACGGCCAACATATCTTGGACCTGTTGGTTCGGTTGAATCGGGAGGAAAAGGCAACGCTTGTGTTGGTGACGCATGACCGCGCTTTGGCTGAACACGCTAATCGAATCCTGACGCTGCGCGACGGAATGATTCTGAGCGATGAGCCAGTAGCCGCGCGAGTGAGTTCGTAGGCATGTTCCTTGGCACCGCATCGCGAATCGCCTGGCGGGAGTTACGTGTCTCGCCCGGCAAGTTTCTATTTGTGGTTTTCGCCGTGGCTGTCGGTGTGGCAGCGCTGAGCGGGGTAAAGGGCTTTGGCTATGCGTTTAAGGGCATGCTTTCGCGGAATGCCAAGCAGTTGATTGCCAGCGATCTACAGGCACAGGTTTATCAACAGCCGCCGGCGGACGAGATGGCGAAGATGGTGGCGCTGGGTTCACGCTACGGCGTGATGACTCGCGTGACTGAGACGGAATCAATGGCGGCGTCGGCGAAAGACGGTATTCCGCAGATGATTTCGATTAAGGCCGTCGATCCAAAGCTTTTTCCTTTTTATGGTGCTTTGGGCTTGCGACCTGCGGAGCCGCTGGCAAATCTGTTGAAGGATGATTCTTCCGTCGTAGTTACTCCCGAACTGCTAATGCGTCTGCGCGTGTCGCCGGGAGATGCCATTCGTCTGGGAGGGCAGGATTACTGGATTAGAGGGGTGTTACTTACTGAGCCAGACCGCCTCGCCTCAGGCTTCCGTCCTGGTATGCGGGTGTTGATGAGCCGCGAAGGTTTGGCGCGCAGCGGCTTGATTCAGTTTGGAAGCCGCGCGGCCGAACGCTTCTTGTTCAAGCTCAAGCCTGGGGCTGATCTAGATGCGGCGAAGGCCGATATTAAGGGTGCCGTGCGTCGGATTTTCATTACGGACTATAAAGATGGCAGCCCGATTGTGGGCAAAGCGATTGATGCCACGACGACTTTCTTAAGTTTGATCAGTCTGATTGCGTTGATTGTGGGCTCGCTCGGTGTGGCGATGGCTATGTATTCGCATCTGCAGCAGCGCATGGATACGATCGCCGTAATGAAAGCGGTGGGAGCGCGGGCGTCGCAGGTGATTCAGATTTACATGGTGCAGACGTTGTGGCTGGGGCTATCGGGCGGGTTGATTGGTATTTCCTTGGGCGCAATCGTGCAAAAGTCATTTCCCTGGTTGATCCAGCGGGTTTTTGCATTGCTGCCGGATGTGCCGTGGGATTGGTCTTTCAGCTTGCAGGGATTGAGCGTGGGAGTTTTGGGAACGCTGCTTTTTACACTGCCGCCACTGTTAGCCATTCGCAACATTCGGCCAAGTCTGGTTCTGCGGCGAAACATGAGCGATGCCGCGCTGGAAAGCCGCAAGCATTGGAAAGATAAGATTCCAGGGTGGCTTGGCGGCGTTGGAATCGTCGGAGGCTTCTTCCTCATCACCGCCTGGCTGAGCGGATCTTGGCTGATGAGTTTTTATTTTATTGCGGCGCTCAGCGTGAGTATTCTGCTGCTCGCCGGAATTGCGGCGCTGCTGTTATGGGTGTTGCGGCTGCTGGTGAGGCGCTTTCATCAAAGTCTGCCTTTGGCCCTGCGGCATGGTTTCGCGAATCTGTATCGCCCCGGCAATCAGGCACGATCGGTATTGGTCGCGTTAGGTATTGGCGTGATGTTTACAACCGCGACTTACTTATTGCAGCGGACCGTATTGCGTGAAGTGGGGGGCGAGGGCCCAGGGCGGCAAGGGAACTTGTTTCTATTAGATATCAGGGATTCCTCGCAAGTCGGCGCGTTGCTCAAAGATGAGCCGGGGGTTCAAAGTCCACTTCAATTAGTTGGCTACGTTGTATCTCGAGTGTTAGATAAGAACGGAGTGGCTGCAGCGAACCTTCCGCTGAGCGCTACGCGAAAAGATCAACTGCAAACGGCGAGGCTCACTAGCGCCGATAGGTTGCCGGACGGGCTCACAGTGCTGAAAGGGCAGTGGTGGAAGGCAGGCGAAGCGAAGCCTCAACTGGCCGTGTCAGAGCAGGACGCGCGTGATTTTCAAATTCACCTGGGCGACGATGTGAAATTCCAAGTGGCTGGCCGGCCTGTGGAAGCGCGTGTTGTGGCTGTTTTCAAGCGCGAAGATCGTTCACCTGTGAGATATGACTTGGTTTTTCCAGAATTGGCGCTAAAGGGGTTCCCGGTGGTTTACTACGGCGCAGTTCACGTTGATCCGAACAAAATTCCGCAAGTTGAGCGAGCCATCTTTGAGAAATTTCCCACGATCACCGTTATGAATCTGGCTGATGTGCTGGCGCGGATTCAGGAAGCCGTTGACCAAGTGGCGTTAGTCATTCGCTTTTTGGCGCTTTTCGCGATAGCGGCCGGTGTGATCATCCTCTGTTCCAGCATTGCGGGAACACGGTACCGGCGAGTTAGAGAAGTTGCTGTTCTCAAGACGCTCGGGGCCACGCGGAATCGCATTATTAGCATTTTCTCGATTGAGTTTTCGATTCTTGGGGCCATCGGAGGATTAGTGGGCGGGGTGTTAGCAAACTTATTAACCCGAATCCTTTGCGACAAGTTTCTTGATATGAAGTTCGAGTTCGACCCGATTTCTCTGTTTGTGGTGGTCGCGGGAACAGCTCTCTTGGCTAATTTGGCAGGGTGGGTCGCGAGCGCTCGCATTCTAGACCAACGTCCGCTCGAAGTACTGCGCGGCGAATAATTCCTCCTCTAAAACTCAGCGTCGGCTAATACGCGCAACCAAGCGCGAATTTGCGTCCTTTTCCGGCAGAACGCACGCCTAAATCGACGCCTTTCGAAACCCTTTGTCGACCCTCCGAATTTCGGTCACAAAAGTTTGAAAAAATCTTTTTCCCTTGTTTTCAATCACTTACATCATTTTTTTTGATTTGTCCAGGGGTGCGTCGTGGGAACTTGATGAGCGGATGAACGTTCCCGAAGGGAAGCAGAGACGGTGGGGCGGAGCCATCCGGCAGGCCTGCAGAAAGTGGCGTATTCAAATGCGCCTTCTTTTGACCGAATAAGTGAGAAAACGATGATACCGATTGATACTGAACATCCTGAATATCGCCGGATGGCGCCGACGTGGGCCATGTACCGAGACCTCTACGTGGGGGGGCAGCAATTTAAGGAGCGCGCGATTAACTATTTGACACGGAGGCAAAAGGAACCGCTCGAGGTCTATTCGGAGCGGTTAGGGCGGGCGTTTTATGAAAACTATATAGGTTCGATAGTGGACTGGTATAGCGCCACACTTTTCCACCGAGAAGCGAGCCTCCAATATGAGGGCGGGGGCGATTCGGAAAGGAAGTTCCTTTCTGAGTTACAAGACAACTGCGACCGGCGGGGAACCACGCTTTCTGCCTTCTTTCAAGATGCGTTTCGCGACGCTCTGGTAGCGGGTCGGAGCATCATTTTAGTGGATTTTCCGCGGGCATCCAAAGCGCCAATCAATCGGGCGGAAGAGGAAGCGATCGGATTATCCAGGGCGTTCCTACTCTCCTTTGAGGCGGAAGAACTCATCAATTGGAGCAAAGACGACACGGATAGCTATGAGTGGGCAGTGCTGCGGATACGAGTGGATACCCAGCCCAGTGTAGCTTCGACGCAACGAGTGACAGAAACGATATGGCGTTATTACGACCGAAGCTCGTACAAGATTTACCGGCGGACCGAGGGAGGGACACAACCAGGTGAGATCGAGCTAGTAGGCGAAGGATTGCATGCGCTGGCTAATCAGAACCAAGTGCCCATTTTTGAGTTAGAGGCGAACGACACTTGCTGGCTGATGAACAAAGCCGCGCAATTGCAACTAGAGCACTTTAACAAGTCGAATGCGTTGGGTTGGGCCGTCACGATGGGGTTGTTTGCCATGCCAGTGATCTATTCCGAACGTGAGTGGAACCAGATCGTTGGTGAGAGCTATTACATACAGCTTGCCCCAGGCGACCGCTTCGGTTGGGCCGAGCCGGATGGCAAGGTTCATCAAATTGCAGCGAATCATCTGGCCACGCTGAAGGAAGAGATCTACCGGGTTTGCTATCTGTCACAGGCGTCCGGCGAAGATGCGGGCGGACGGGTCCAATCGGCCTTAAGTAAGCAGCTTGATTTTCAAATGACGCAGGAGATGCTGCGGGCCTATGGCGTTTGGGTGAAGGGTGTTATGCGCAAGGTGTTAGAGGCTATTGTGACGGCCCGCCAGGATGATATCCGCGTGGTGATTACCGGGCTAGACGAAGTAGATATTAGTAACTTCGCCAGTGAGTTGCAACAGGCAACGAACCTTCTTACGCTGGGGATTCCTTCCGAAACTTTTAAAAAGCAGGTGTTCGAACGCTTGGCACTCAAATACTTGAGTGATGTTCGGCAGGAGACGAAGGATCAGATTGTGAAGGAGATTGAGTCGCAAATCAATAGTCAGATGGAGATGAAATAAATGTCAGAACAACGAATTATAGAAACGCCAGACGAACCACAACCCGATATCCGGGATGTAGTGAGACAAACAATTCAAGAGTTTGTTCAAGCCGAGCAAAAGAAAGCGGAGCCGGCTTACAAGACTGAATTGCAAGAAGAACGCCGTCGACGCGAAAGCTTAGAAGGGCGCATGAATCAGCTGGTGGAAGAAAATCGGCGCGCCCGGGCGATGGCTGACGAAGCTGATCGCAATTCACAAATTCGCAGCGAGTTGCAGCGGCTGGGTGTGGCGAAAGTCGAACTGGCTTTCCGGGCCGTCAAAGACGATATTGTGCGAACCGAAGACGGGCGGCTCCAAGCGCGCGGACCCGAAGGGAAGACTCTTCAGGACTACCTCACGAACTTTGTGCAGGAGAATCCCGAACTACTACCGGCCCGTATAGCCGGTGGAAGCGGTGCGCAAAACCCCAGCCGAACCGTTCAACAGAACATGTCTGGGGGGATTGAGATCGAAAAGATTAAACCGGGAATGAGCAAGGACGAGAATGACCGGGTGCGGCAGGAAATTGCGAAGTTAGCGTCGCAAATGTTACGGGGCATTTAGTCGATCTACAACGGTGCGTAAGCGCCAGCGAGGAGTCGCGCCGCTTTGTCCCCGGTAGTGAGTAATGCGGCGCGATGCGCCCTTAAGACGATTTAGGAGAATTATGGCTATTATTACGTCCGCCAATTTGGCGAATGCGATTGTGAAGCTGGTAGCTGCGGATGCACTGCCGGCGTTAATGGGGAACATGGTGATGGGTAACCTTGTGAACCGCGATTATGAGCCTGTGTTGGCCAATACCGGCGACACGGTGAATGTGCCGATTCCACCCGTTCTGGTGGCAAACAACATTGCGGAAGGCGGCACTGTTAATCCGCAAAACCCGAGTTTGGGTAATGCTCAAATTGTTCTCAACACCCATGCCGAGGCAACATTCCAGATTCCGGATGTTACTAAAGCTCTGGCTTTTCCAGAGTTACTGCGCGCCTACATGCAGCCCGCGGTGATTGCCATTGCCTCGAAAGTGGAGACGGATCTGCTCAACCTGTACAGTCAGTTCACTGCCAACCCGGTTTTGGGCACGGCCGGCACTCCGGTCACAGAAGCGGTAATTGATTCGGCGGAAACGGCCTTGTTCTCAGCGCACGTTCCTCCGAGCATGTCTAAATATCTGGTGGTGGATTCGAGCACTTATTCCGCCATCCGCCAGATTCCACGCTTCAGCGAGTACTACACCGCAGGCGAAGCGGGACTGAAAGCATTAGTAGAAGGCAACGTTGGAAAGATGAAGGATTTCTTCATCTTCCGTTCTCAATATGTGCCGGCCACGGGATCTCCGTCGCCGACCATTCATAATCTTGCCTTCACGAAGGACGCTATTGGCTTAGTGGTCCGCCGTCTTCCTCAGCCGCTACCGGGAACGGGAGCGGTTGCTGAGTATGCGGAACTTGGCAACTTTGGACTCCGTATCGTGATGAGCTACCAGCCGAATACGCTGGCGCAACAGTTCACAGTTGATGTGCTGTACGGTTGTGGCGTTCTTCGCAATAACTTTGCAGTCCAAATTAACGCTTAATTCTGAGTTGAATGCAGCTAGCAAAGGAGTCGCCGTCCGGCGACTCCTTTGCTCTTTTTGAGGAGAAAAAAATGGATTTGAAACAGTATTTCAAGAAAATTAAAGATATCGAAGAATCGATTAAAGACGAGTACCCGCTTATTGTAAGTCTGGAGACTGCTGATGGCGGGAAGGCAGGAACGGTTGTCGAAGTTTCTCGACGCGAAGCGGCGAAATCGATTGTCGAAAATCGCGCTGTCCTGGCGAACGACGAACAAAGAATAGTTTACTTCGAACGAGAAGCGACGCGCAGAAGATCAGCGGAAAAGGCAGAGCAATCGCGCCGTTTGCAAATCGCCATCATCTCCAACGAGGAATTTCGTGATTTGCAAGCAACCTCGGAGAAGGAAGAACAGCCAAAGGGCTCACGGTAAATCGATATGGCGCTATTCACCGATGTTCAGCTCATCACGCCGCAGGATTTGCTGCCGTACGAATCCTCTTTGCTTCAAATAGCGTCTACGCATTCGATCAACTTGGATCAAAAAATTGCCTTGGCCAAACATGCCGTGGGCGAGAAGCTCATGCTGTTCCTGCAGGATGCCGGGGTGTCGGATCCTCAATGGCTCAGCCGCTTGGTTATCGGATTGTCAACAGTGGTGGTTACACCACCGCTGAAACGGTGGTTATGTTTCGAAGCGCTGACGAGATTTTTTGCAGAGGCGTACAACCTTCAGCTGAATACACGTTTTAACTCGAAGTTGGTGGAATATCAGCAGGAGGTGCGACACGCTTCGGATCAGGCGCTCCACGCTGGACTGGGTATCGTCTACAAACCGCTACCGAAGCCGAAGATGCCCCAGGTGGCTGTGCAAACGGGCATCGCACCGGCTGAGCCTTTGTATGTACAGGTGTCATGGCTGGACTCGCAAGGGAATGAAAGCGCTCTGAGTCCAGTGAATGGGGTGGTGGCCGGCAGCCAGAGCAGCATATCGGTTGAAACGTCGGAGGGCGCTTTGCAGTCACCCCCGGCGGCGCTTGGATGGAACGTATATGTAGGTTCGAACGAAGACGTCATCACGTTGCAGAACGAGAATCCATTGAGTATTGGGTCGACTTGGAGTTTGCCCGCCTCTGGCATAGCGAACGGACGATCCGGTGGAGACGGCCAGGTTCCAGATTTTATTGTGCCGATTTCCAGACAAGTGAGAAGAGGCTAAATTATGCTCCCCTTGACGCTGCTTGCTACCAATAAACTGCTCAACCTGCTTACGGTGAATGACGCCTTGTCACAGGCAATTAGTTCCAATGCAGCGGCATCCGGAGTGGATGTAATGCCACTAAGCACTGAGCAGATCATCGGCTCATACGTGAACCCCGATATGGGTGATCTTAATTTGCAGATGACTTATCCGCGCATCTGCCTTTATGCTGGCCAAGTTGCGAATAACCAGCGGGAAAAATTTCGGGCATTCTCCGGAGTTGTCAGCGTGATCGCGGATGTGTGGTCGAGCGCCAGCCTCGAGCAGCCAGTGGAGACGGCTTTGCACTTCTACGTGCAGGGAATGGCGGATATTCTCCAGGCCAACCTTGGCGATTGGGGCGATGGATTTCGTTTTCCGGGAGTTTTTGGAGTTCATCTTCAACCTCCCAAATTGGGCGGATTGGGCTTTGTCCAGTTAGGACGAGTCACATGTGATTTGCACGTGACCTATTGAAAAGGAGCGACGATGGCCAGTTATATTTTGTCCGATGCGAATCGCTTTTATGTAGCGACGGAAAGTTCATATGGCATACCTGCGCCTGCGCTTGCGCCAAACCGTTTCGCCGCTTTCAACCTTGACTGCCACCAAAACCTGGGAGTCA
>Ga0302319_10013951_pt1 | contig 15029 bp, 14 predicted proteins | sample Bog_T0_2_FD_203319 | JGI IMG/M metagenome (GOLD analysis project Ga0302319, IMG submission 203319) | Peat permafrost microbial communities from Stordalen Mire near Abisko, Sweden - Bog_T0_2 | ecosystem: Environmental > Terrestrial > Soil > Wetlands > Peat | place: Sweden: Abisko, Stordalen Mire... | reverse complement strand
TCGTCGCTGCCGCCCCACATCCAGCCGCCAATGGCCCAGGTGCCGAGCGCGATGCGCGATGGCTTGAGGGTGGTGCCGGGAATTTGGGTTAATTCGATAGTTGATGGTTGCATTTGCAAGGCCTCACTTTGATCAAGATTGCCCGCCGCCCCCCGCCGGCACACTCAAAAGTGGCGATGCGGACTCGAAATAAAAGAGCGCGTGCGTCCCGCAGAGCGCAGGCCAGCTTTTCAAATCCGCCTATTCGACTAACGATCTAATTAGGCGCGCGGCTCCGGCCGCCGGCCGCCCGGTTGCAGCAGCACGCAGGCCGCGGCGGCGAAAATCAACGCAAATCCAATGATATCGGGCGTGGTCGGCCGCTCGCCCAGAAACACGGTCGAGGCGGTGACGCCGACCACCGGCACCAGCAGCGCGCCGATCGAGGCGGTAACGGTTGGCAGCCGACCGACGATGGACCACCACAGGAAATGCGCCAGGCCGACGCCGAACAAACCGACATAGGCGACAGCCAGGATCGAAGGCACGTGCAGCGGCCACAAGTGCGGATAGCCATCGAATATGAAAGTGCCGGCGGCGATGAACAGGAAACCGAACAGCAATTGCCAGGCCGCATTGGCCAATGGCGGGACCGTGGCCTTCACCCATTTCATATAGACGGTGGCGAAGGCCCAGCCGAACGCGCAGCCGAGCGACAAAAATACCGTGGCCGGAAATCCGTTGGCGAACAGCGGCCAGCAAAGCGTCGTCAAGCCGGCAACACATAACGCAAAGGCCAGCATGCCGATCCGGTTCAGCCTATCGCCGAGCATGAGCCAGCCCAGAATCGTGGCCCAGATCGGCATCGAATAAGTGATGATAATGGCGCGCGAGGTTTCGCCGTACATTTGCGCGAAGCCGGACAGAATCTGAAACACCGCGACGTTGAAAAATCCGGCCACCATGACGTGAAAATATTCGCCGCGCGGCACGCGCAAATTATGGCCGGTGGCCATGGCCGCCGTGAACAGCGTTATCGCGCCGATGCTGGAACCGGCAAAGCGCAGGCTCCACGGCGTCATCTCATGCAACGCCACCGCCGCGGCGATCCAGTTGAAGCCCCAGGCAAAGGCCAGCAATACGACCAGTAGCTTGGCTTTGGCATCGGCGTCCGCTTTCAAGATTTAACCCTCGAGGGCAAATCGCTTGCGGTCATGTCGCATGGGGTCATGATAGGAAATCCGCTGCCCGGCTCGGCAGGATCGCGCGCAGGCTATACCGCGCCGCCGCATGGTCGGTCCATGACGGTGTGGATCGAGACCGATGACCGTCAGGGGATCCGGTGGACGCCATCCGCACGGCGTAAATTTAGGACACAAATGGGCCTGCGGCTTAAAGCCCGCGATGTTGCACCGCGGTTGCCGCCGTGTTAGCTAGCCCTTGATTTCGTGAGGTTTTCGCGGGCTTTCGGGGCGCCCCCGGAAATCGGAATTCCCTGTTGGATTCCAATAGTTTGCGCCGCCGTCCGCGCGGTCCGCGGCCTGTAGATGAAGTAACGAAAACGAGCGTCCAGTGGCAGGCGAAGACCCGATTATCTCCGGAATGGCTGGCCGATATGCCGGCGCGTTGTTCGATCTTGCCCGCGATGGCAAGGCGATCGACAGCGTTAAATCCGACCTCGAACAGTTCGACGCCATGATCGCCGGTAGTCCCGATTTGAGCCGGCTGGTCCGCAGCCCGGTTTTCGGCGTCGACGATCAACTCAAGGCGATTTCGGCGATTCTCGACAAGGCCAAGATCAAGGGTCTCGCCGCCAATTTCCTGCGCGTCATCACCACCAATCGGCGGCTGTTTGCGCTGCGCAACATGATCCGCGGCTATCGCGCGCTTGTCGCCAAGTACAAGGGCGAGGTCAGCGCCGAGGTCACGGTGGCCGAGAAACTCAGCGAGAAGAATCTCGACGCGCTCAAGAGCGCACTTAAATCGGTAACCGGCGGCAAGGACATCGACATGGATGTCAGGATCGACCCCGCCATCATCGGCGGCTTGATCGTCAAGGTCGGCAGCCGCATGGTCGATAGTTCACTCCGCACCAAACTCAATTCAATCAAGTTCGCGATGAAAGAGGCACGCTGATGGATATCCGCGCCGCAGAAATTTCCGCCATCCTGAAAGAGCAGATCAAGAACTTCGGCGAGGAAGCCGAAGTTTCGGAGGTCGGCCAGGTATTGTCCGTCGGCGACGGCATCGCCCGCGTCTACGGCCTCGATAATGTGCAAGCCGGCGAAATGGTCGAGTTCGAGAACGGCGTGCGCGGCATGGCGCTCAATCTGGAAACCGACAACGTCGGCATCGTGATTTTCGGCAACGACCGCGAAATCATGGAAGGCCAGACCGTCAAGCGCACCGGCTCGATCGTGGACGTGCCGGTCGGCAAGGGCCTGCTCGGCCGCGTGGTCGACGCGCTCGGCAATCCAATCGACGGCAAGGGCCCGATCAAATCCGACGAGCGCAAGCGCGTCGATGTCAAGGCGCCCGGAATCATTCCGCGCAAATCGGTCAACGAGCCGATGGCGACCGGCCTCAAGGCCATCGACGCGCTGATTCCGATCGGCCGTGGTCAGCGCGAACTGATCATCGGCGACCGCCAGACCGGCAAGACCGCGATCGCGCTCGACACCATCCTCAATCAAAAGCCGCTCAACGCGCAGACCGACGAGAAGATCAAACTCTATTGCGTCTATGTCGCGGTCGGCCAGAAGCGCTCCACCGTCGCGCAGTTCGTTAAGGTGCTGGAAGAGCAGGGCGCGCTCGATTATTCGATCATCATCGCCGCCACCGCCTCAGATCCGGCGCCGATGCAGTTCCTGGCGCCGTTCTCCGGCTGCACCATGGGCGAATATTTCCGCGACAACGGCATGCACGCCGTCATCGTTTATGACGATCTGTCGAAACAGGCGGTCGCTTATCGCCAGATGTCGCTGCTGCTGCGCCGCCCGCCTGGCCGCGAAGCCTATCCCGGCGACGTGTTCTACCTGCATTCGCGTTTGTTGGAGCGCGCCGCCAAGATGAACGACGATAATGGCGGCGGTTCGCTCACCGCGCTGCCGTTCATCGAAACCCAGGCCAACGACGTGTCGGCCTATATCCCGACCAACGTCATTTCGATCACCGACGGGCAGATCTTTTTGGAAACCGACCTTTTCTATCAGGGCATCCGGCCGGCGGTAAACGTCGGTCTATCGGTGTCGCGCGTCGGTTCCGCCGCGCAGACCAAGGCGATGAAAAAAGTCGCCGGCAAGATCAAGGGCGAGTTGGCGCAATATCGTGAGATGGCCGCCTTCGCGCAGTTCGGCTCGGACCTGGACGCTACCACCCAGCGCATGCTCAGCCGCGGCTCGCGCCTGACCGAGTTGCTCAAGCAGCCGCAGTTCTCGCCGATGAAGATGGAAGAGCAGGTCGCCGTCATTTACGCCGGCGTCAACGGCTTTCTCGACAAGTTCGAGGTGCCGCGTGTGCGCGCCTTCGAAAGCGGGTTGCTGACGCTGATGCGCACCAAACACATGGATTTGCTCGACAGCATCCGCAAGAGCGGCGATCTCTCCAAGGAAGACGAGGCCAAGCTCAAGGACGTGGTCGAAGGCTACGCGAAGAGTTTCACTTAAGTTCTGACCAAGGGCGACTGATAAGCGATGGCTTCTCTCAAAGACATGCGCGTTCGCATCGCCTCCACCAAGGCGACGCAGAAGATCACCAAGGCCATGCAGATGGTCGCGGCGAGCAAGCTGCGCCGTGCGCAGGTGGCGGCGGAAGCCGCGCGGCCGTTCGCCGAACGCATGGACCGCGTGCTGGGTAACATCGCGGCCGGCGTGGCCGGCAGCGATTCGGCGCCGCGCCTTTTGGCCGGCACCGGGGCCGACAAGGTGCATCTGCTGGTCGTGTGCACCGCCGAGCGCGGGCTGTGCGGCGCTTTCAATTCTTCGATTGTGCGGCTGGCGCGCGAGCACATCAACAGACTCGCCAACCAGGGCAAAGAGGTCAAAATCCTCTGCGTCGGGCGCAAGGGCGCCGACCAGCTGCGCCGCGTTTATGAGAAGCAGATCGTCGAAATCGTCGAGTTGCGCGGCGTCAAGCAGATGGGCTTTGCGCAGGCGCAGATGGTCGCCGACAAGATCATCGCGCGTTTCGACAGCAATGAGTTCGATGTCTGCACGGTGTTTTTCTCGCGCTTCAAATCGGTGATCCAGCAGATCCCGACCGCGCTGCAGATCATTCCGCCGGTGTTCGAGCCGGCCGCCAAGGATGGCGGGCCGAGCGCGGCTTACGAATATGAACCCGAAGAAGAGGAAATCCTCGGCGACCTGTTGCCGCGCAATCTGTCGATCCAGGTGTTTCGCGCGCTTCTGGAAAACGCCGCTTCCGAGCAAGGCGCGCGCATGAGCGCGATGGACAACGCGACCCGCAACGCCGGCGAAATGATCCGCAAGCAGACCCTCACTTATAACCGCACGCGCCAGGCGATGATCACCAAGGAATTGATCGAGATCATCTCCGGCGCCGAAGCGCTTTAATTCCAAGTAACGAGGACGACATGGCCACACCACAAAATGCAACCGGCAAAATCACCCAGGTCATCGGCGCCGTCGTCGACGTGCAGTTCGAGGGCGACCTGCCGGCGATTTTGAATGCGCTCGAGACCACGAACGGCGGCAACCGGCTGGTGCTCGAAGTCGCCCAGCATCTCGGCGAATCGACCGTGCGCACCATCGCTATGGACACGTCCGAAGGTCTGGTGCGCGGGCAAGAATGCAGCGACACTGGCAAGCCGATCTCGGTTCCGGTCGGCCCCGGCACGTTGGGGCGCATCATGAATGTGATCGGCGAGCCGGTTGACGAAGCCGGTCCGGTCAAAGGCGTCGAACGCCGCGCAATCCATCAGCCGACCCCGAGCTATACCGAGCAATCGACCGAAGCGCAGATCCTGATCACCGGCATCAAAGTGGTCGATCTGCTGGCGCCCTATGCGCGCGGCGGCAAGATCGGCCTGTTCGGCGGCGCCGGCGTCGGCAAGACCGTGCTCATTCAGGAGCTGATCAATAACGTGGCGAAGGCGCACGGCGGCTATTCGGTGTTCGCCGGCGTCGGCGAGCGTACGCGTGAGGGCAACGATCTTTATCACGAGATGATCGAGTCGGGCGTCAACAAGGACCCGCATGAACATGGCGGTTCGACCGAAGGTTCCAAATGCGCGTTGGTGTTCGGCCAGATGAACGAGCCGCCAGGGGCGCGCGCCCGCGTCGGCCTCACCGGCCTGACGGTGGCGGAATATTTCCGCGACCAGGGCCAGGACGTGCTGTTCTTCGTGGACAACATTTTCCGCTTCACGCAGGCCGGTTCCGAAATGTCGGCGCTGCTCGGCCGCATTCCTTCGGCCGTGGGCTATCAGCCGACGCTGGCCACCGACATGGGCGCGCTGCAGGAGCGCATCACCACGACAACCAAGGGCTCGATCACCTCGGTGCAGGCCATTTATGTTCCGGCCGACGACTTGACCGATCCGGCGCCCGCCACTTCGTTCGCCCATCTGGACGCGACCACCGTGCTGTCGCGCGATATCGCCGCCAAGGGCATTTATCCGGCGGTCGATCCGCTCGACTCGACCTCGCGCATGCTCTCGCCCTTGATCGTGGGGGAGGAGCATTACGCCATCGCGCGCCAGGTTCAGCAGGTGTTGCAGCGCTACAAGGCGTTGCAGGACATCATCGCCATTCTGGGCATGGACGAATTGTCCGAAGAGGACAAAACCGCAGTGGCGCGCGCACGCAAGATCGAGCGCTTCTTGTCGCAGCCGTTCTTCGTCGCCGAAGTGTTCACCGGCTCGCCCGGCAAACTGGTGGACCTCGCCGACACCATCAAGGGCTTCAAGGGCCTCGTCGAAGGCAAATACGATCATCTGCCGGAAGCCGCCTTCTACATGGTCGGCACCATCGAAGAGGCGGTCGAAAAGGGCAAGAAACTCGCGGCCGAAGCGGCTTAAAGGACGACGATGGCCAATTTTCATTTCGAACTGGTTTCGCCGGAAAAGCTGCTGTTCTCCGGCGAGGTCGAACAGGTTGACGTGCCGGGCGCCGAGGGCGATTTCGGCGTGCTTGCCGGCCATGCGCCGATGGTCTCGACCTTGCGGCCGGGAATTCTGACGGTTTACGCCGCCTCGGGCGAGCAAAAGATCGTCGTCCTGGGCGGCTTTGCTGAAGTATCGGCCGACGGTCTCACTGTGCTCGCCGATGTCGCCGAGGCGGTCGCCGATATCGACCGCGGCATGATCACCGACAAGATCGGCGAACTTGAGGAGCGCATCGAGAAGACGGAAGCCGGCTCGACGCTCGACCGTCTGATCACGCGGCTCGATCACTACAAGACCATCGACCGGCATTTGACCGGCACGGCGATGCACTAAGCAATATCATGGCCGGGCTTTTCCCGCCCATCTCGCATAGGCGGGCGTGCTTATTTCCCAAACTTCGAAAATTCCGCGACCACCCGCTCATAGTTCGCGCGTTTGAACGGCACGACCAACTCCGGCAATTCGGCCATCGCCACCCAGCGCCAGTCGATGAATTCCGGATCGTGCGCGCCGGCCGGATTGGCAATGTCGATCTCGCTGTCTTCGCCGGTGAAACGCAGCGCGTACCATTTCTGTTTTTGCCCGCGATATTTTCCGCCCCAGGCCTCGCCGATAATGTCGCGCGGAATATCGTAAGCCAGCCAGTCCGCGATCTCGCCGAGCTTTTGCACCGAACGGATATTGGTTTCCTCGTAAAGCTCGCGTAGCGCGGCCTGGTACGGATCTTCGTTTTCGTCGATACCGCCTTGCGGCATCTGCCAGACATGGGTGGCGTCGATATGTTCGGGGCCGCTGGAGCGGCGGCCCATAAAAACGAGGCCGGCGCGGTTGAGGACCATGATGCCGGCGCAGGGGCGGTAGGGCAGGGATTCGTATGGGGGCATCTATTTCCTTGTCATGCCCGCGCTTGTCGCGGGCATCCACGACTTGATTTTGCTCATTGAATAAAGACGTGGATGGCCGGGTCAAGCCCGGCATTGACGGCGTCAGCTCGACTTCGCCTTGTTCGCCACCATGGTGACCGGCACCAGCACGAAGCCGCGGCCTTCCACCTTTTTGGCCCATTCGGCGATGCGCGCGATGGTAGCTGGCTGGGCGGTGGCGATGCCGACCGCGTTGCCATTGTCGCGCGCCGTTAATTCGAGCCGCGCCAAGGCCTGATCGATGGCGCCCGGCGTTGGCACCGCGTCGATCACCAGGTCGGTCTTGGCGAACGGCAAATTGTGACTGCCGGCGATCTGGCCGGCGATCTGGCCGGCGACGCTGCGCGGCGAGGAGCCGTCATCGACATAGATCAAGCCGCGCTTGGCGGTTTCGCGCAGCACCGGCGCTAGCGCAGGTTCGGACGACGTGAAGCGCGTGCCCATGTAACTCGCGATCCCGACATAGCCCTTGAACCGGCTCATCAGCCAATGCAGCCGGTCGATGTTTTGATCGGGAGTGAGCGACGTGAGCAGAGTCTGCGGGCCGGGATCGTTGTCGGGATAGTCGAACGGCTCCATCGGCACTTGCAGCAGCACTTCGTGATTTTCGGCACGCGCGTGCTCCGCCAGTTTTTCGAGATCGGTGCCATAAGGCGTGATCGCGAAGGTCACCGGCGCCGGCAATTTGGTGAAGGCATCGGCGGTGCCGGACGCACTGATACCCAGCCCGCCGACCACGATGGCGATGCGCGGCAAATCCTTCTTGTTCGGCGGAAATTCGATCGGATGCGCGTAGACCGCCGAAGCACGCTTGCCATCGGCGCCGATCTGCGGAATCGCGCCATGGCGAGTCATTTCCAGAAGATTTTGGTCGGCCGGCGGCATCGGAGTCGCGGGCGAATTGCCGGGAATGATCACGTCCTGGCTCTTGCCGTTCGAGCCGTCGATGATGGTGACGGTTTTGCTGCCGGGCGGCGGCGCTACAGCCTTTGCGGCCGCGGCCGCTATGGCCGCCGCTAGCGCCGGATCGGCCGGCTTTTCGGCCATGCCGTCATGGCGGGAGTGCTCCTTGTCGTCGCCATTATCCGGTTTGGCTTGAACTGTTGCCGGTAATTTGGTGGCGACCACCGCCACCGGCTCGCCGCCCAGAGGATCGTTGACGACCAGCGCCCAGGTTACCGCCAACAGGCCGAACAGCCCCAGTGCCCCGGCCAAAATCTGCGGCGCGGCGGCGGTTAATTTCGACGGTTGCTTGCGCTTGCCTCGGCCGGGCTCCTGGCCGAGCGGGGCGTTCAGGTCATCCGATGACACGGCCGCTATCCTTGCGACGATCTTTGCGAATCATCGCAGGAGTCTAGCACGCGGCGGGGCCACCTCTCCCCGTTTGGGGGAGAGGTTAAGCGCCGTTCTAGTTCGGAACCGGCGTCTTGGAGGACGGCGGGAAGGCCGAATTCACCTGGGTGCCGCGCAGCAGGTCCAACGCCATATGGAGCGCCTTGTCGTCCTTGGTGTCCGGCGGAACATAGGACTGCGAGCCGGTCTGCTCGGTGCCTTCGGCCGCCTTGAGATGGCCGCGCAGCGAGGCTTCGCCCTTGGTGTTGGTGTCGGTTTTGGCTTTGATGTCCTCAGGCACGTCCTGCATCACCTCGATGTCGGGCGAGATGCCCTTGGCCTGGATCGAGCGGCCGGACGGCGTGTAGTAGCGCGCCGTGGTCAGCCGCAACGCGCCGTTGCCGTTGCCGAGCGGGATGATGGTCTGCACCGAACCCTTGCCGAATGAGCGGGTACCGACAACCGTGACACGGCGGTGATCCTGCAACGCGCCGGCGACGATTTCCGACGCCGAGGCCGAACCGCCGTTGATCAGCACGATCACCGGCTTGCCATTGGTGAGATCGCCCGGCCGCGCGTTGAAGCGCTGCGTCTCCTCGGCATTGCGGCCGCGGGTGGAGACAATCTCGCCCTTTTGCAGGAAGGCATCCGAAACCGAGATCGCCTGGTCGAGCAAGCCGCCCGGATTATTGCGCAGGTCGAGGATATAGCCCTTGAGCTTGTCGTTGCTCACTTTGGCGGTGATGTCCGTGATCGCCTTCTTGAGGCCGTCGGTGGTCTGTTCGTTGAACTGCGTCATGCGAATATAGCCGACGTCGTCGCCTTCGACCGACGAGCGCACGGCGCGCACGCGAATGACGTCGCGGGTGAGCGAAATCTCAAGCGGCTTGTCGCTGCCCTTGCGCATCACCGTGAGCTTGATCTTGGTGTTGATCGGCCCGCGCATTTTCTCGACCGCTTGGTTCAAAGTCAGGCCTTGCACCTGCTCGTCGTCGAGTTTGGTAATAATGTCATTGGCGAGGATGCCGGCCTTGGCTGCGGGCGTTTCGTCGATCGGCGCCACCACCTTGATCAAGCCGTCTTCCATGGTGACCTCGATGCCGAGCCCGCCGAATTCGCCGCGGGTCTGCACCTGCATGTCGCGGAAGCTCTTGGCATCCATGTAGCTCGAATGCGGATCGAGCCCGGCTAGCATGCCGTTGATCGCGGATTCGATCAGTTTGGCGTCGTCCGGCTTCTCGACATAGTCGGCGCGCACGCGCTCGAATACATCGCCGAACAAATTGAGTTGCCGGTAGGTATCGGCCACCGCCGCCTTGGCGCTGCCGCTAAACATGACCGAGTGCGGTTGAACCGCGAGCAGCGTCATCGCCGCTCCCGCCGCCACGCCGAGAAGAATGAGTGAGGTCTTTCGCATCATCCGCGAACCTTTTCGCCTTCGCCAGACGCCCACCATGGGCCTGGATCAACGGGAGTCCCGTCCTTACGAAATTCAATATAGAGCACTGGCTGGGCTGAACCTGTCGCGAGGATAGAAGCGATATGGGAGGCAGTTCCCATCACCGCAACCGGTTCTCCGGCCAGTACGAACTGTCCGAGATCAACTGATATCCGATCCATCCCAGCGAGCAAGACATGATACCCGCCGCCGACATTGAGGATCAAGAGTTGTCCATAGGATCGGAACGGCCCGGCATAAACGACCCAGCCGTCGGCCGGCGCGGTAACTTGCGCGTCGGCGCGGGTAGCGATGGAAAGGCCCTTTTCCAGTCCGCCGCTACCATCGGGCGCCCCGAATTCCTTCAATTTGACGCCATTAACCGGGATCGGAACATGTCCCCGCAGCGAAACAAAGGCAATCGCCGGCGCCAGCCGTCCCGGATCGCGAAATGCCGATAGCGCCGGGCGGCTGTCGCTGCGGGCTGCCTCGCGGGCGTCCCGAATCGCCGGGTCGAGGCCCTGTTCCAGTTTGGCGATCAAATCTTTGAGATTGTCGACATTACGGGCCAAATCGCCGGCGCGAGCGCGCTCGGCCACCAGCGCCTTCTCGCTTTCCGCTTGCTGCTTTTGCCGCGCCTCGACCAGCGCGGTCATGCGTATGCGCTCGCCATCGAGCGCGGCGACTTCGGATTTGAGCCGGTCGCGCTCGGCGGCGATTTTTTTGCGCAAATTGAGAAGTTCCGAGAGGTCGCTAGCGAGCGCCTCAACTTCGTGGCGCATTTCAGGCAATACCGCGCCCAGCACCATGGCGGTGCGCACGGCTTGCAATGCGTCTTCCGGCGAAGCGATCAGCGCCGGCGGCGGCCTGCGGCCGATGCGTTGAAGCGCGGCCAAAACTTCGCCGATCACGGCGCGCCGCCCGTCGAGTGAGGCGCGAATGCTGCGTTCATTGTCGTCGAGCGGTTTGAGACGGTTTTCGGTGGCATCGATGCTAGCCTCGACGCCGCGCAGCCGGCCCGCGGTGTCGATCAGATCCTGGTTGAGTTTGCGCCGGTCGGCGCCGATCTGCTCGATCTCGCCCTTGAGCGCGGCTTCGGTCTCGATCGATTTGCGCTGGGCGTCGCGCGCGGCCAGAAGTTCCTGGTCGTGCTGCTTGAGCGTCTCTAATTTTTCCTGTGTCGCGTTTTGCGCGCCGGCTGGCGCGACTGCCATTGCGGCCAAAAGCCCGGCGATAACCGCCGAGCGCAGAATCAGGCTGCTGTTTGGGCAAATCATCGCAGCCAAGTTACGCTCAACGGTTGTTCCGGCAAGGCATTTGTGGGGTTCATTGCGTAGCCAGTTTATGCGTGCGGATTAAGTCCAATGTGGGACGCTCCAGGCATGCAACATCACCCGTGTTTATTACCGGCCCCGGGTAGGAGGGAAGTAGGACTACCCCCGATGATACGGATGCCCGGTCAGGATCGTGGTGGCGCGGTAGATCTGTTCCAAGAGCATCACGCGTACCAATTGATGCGGCCAAGTCGCCGCGCCGAAGGCCAGTCGCAATTCGGCCTTGTCGCGCAGGCCGGGCGCTAGTCCGTCGGCGCCGCCGATAACAAAGACGGCCGCAGGCCGGTCATTGCCGCGCCACGCCGCCAATTGGGCGGCGAGGTCGGCGCTGTCGAGATTCTTGCCGTTGGCTTCCAGTAGCGTGACCGCGGCGCCCGGCGGAATGATCGTGGTGAGCGCGATCGATTCTTCCAACATTCTTTTGCCGGCCTGTTCGGCGCGGCTTTCGCGGATCTCTATGATTTCAATATCGCGCAGGCCGAGATTGCGGCCGGTCTGGCCCGCGCGCTTGGCGTAGCGCGCGGCAAGCTCGGTTTCCGGGCCTTGCTTGAGACGTCCGACGGCGGCGACGATGATGCGCATGACCTCTCCGTCGTCACGACGGTATACCGCGCTACCTCACGCGCTCCACATCTTCTCGAGATTGTAGAAGTCGCGCACTTCCGGCCGGAATATGTGGACGATGACATCGCCGGCGTCGATCAAAACCCAATCGCCCTGGCGCAGGCCCTCGACGCGAATGTTGGCGATCTTGGCGGCCTTGAGGTCTTTCACCAGATTATCGGCGATCGAAGCGACATGGACATTGGAGCGGCCGGTGGCCACGACCATGTAATCGCCGATCGAGGATTTGCCGGCAATGTCGATGGTGACGCATTCCTCGGCCTTCATCTCATCGAGGCGGGCGAGGATGATACGCAACCTCTCCTTGGCACTCGAACGCGACGGCGCGGGTTTGGAGACGGCTTCGGGCGAACGGCGTTTCGCCCGAGTAACTGCAGGTATGGCCAGGGGTCAAAATCCTTTTAAAGTGTCGCTATCCTCAACATGGCTATTACATAGCTAATTTTTGGGCTTCTTGCCAGTTTTGCCGCGCTTGGTTTTGCGCGGCTTGGCGGCAGTTTTGGCGGCGGTTCCACCGCGCAAAGCGCGCAGCGCGGTCGATGACAAGTCCGACTTGAGGCCGTGCAGGAAGGCCCAGGCCGGCGCCTTGCGGTCCGGCAGTGTGGCGGCATCGTGTTCCGGTATCCGGGCACGGCCAAGGGCCTGACCGGCGGGACTTGCGGCGGCATAGAGGCTGGGGCCGAGGCGGTCGACCACGACGATGGGCACCAGCCTGGCAATGCCTTTCCATCTTTGCCAACGGTGGAAGTGGCGCAGATTATCCGCGCCCATGATCCAGACGAAACGGACGCGCGGGCAGCGCGCGATCAGCCACAGGATCGTGTCGTAGGTGTAGCGCGTGTTGATGTCGGCCTCGAGGCCGGTGACATCGATGCGCGGATGATGCGTGAGTTTGCGCGCGGCGGCGATGCGGCTGGCGAGCGGCGCCAGATCGCGCGTGTTTTTTAGTGGATTGCCGGGCGTGACCAGCCACCAGATGCGGTCGAGCTTGAGACGCTTGAGCGCGAGCAGGCTGGCGGCGAGATGGGCCAGATGCGGCGGATCGAAAGTGCCGCCGAACAGGCCGATCCGCATGCCAGGCGCATGCGGAGGCAGGGCAAGCTCGTTACGGGCGAGACCTTGCGGCTTCACGGCCGGATCTGACCGCTTCCGCGTATGCGGTATTTGAACGTCGTGAGTTGATCGACGCCAACGGGTCCACGCGCGTGCAGGCGGCCGGTGGCGATGCCGATCTCGGCGCCGAAGCCGAATTCGCCGCCGTCGGCAAACTGGGTCGAGGCATTATGCAGCACGATGGCTGAGTCGACCTCGCGCAAGAAGCGGTCCGCCGCCGCCGCATCATCGGTGATGATGGCGTCGGTGTGGTGCGAGCCGTAGCGCTCGATATGTTCGATGGCGGCGCCAACGCCGTCGACCACGCCGCCCGCGATAATGGCGTCGAGATATTCCGTGCCCCAATCTTCTTCGCTCGCCGCTTTGACGCGCTTATCGACGGCCTGCACGGCTTTGTCGCCGCGGATTTCGCAGCCGGCGTCGATCAGCATTTCAATCAGCGGCTTTAGCATCGTGGCGGCCGCGGCGCGATCGACCAGCAGCGTCTCGGCCGCGCCGCACACGCCGGTGCGCCGCATCTTGGCGTTGAGCACGATCTTCTTGGCCATGTCGAGCGACGCCGCTTTGTCGATATAGACATGGCAGACGCCTTCGAGATGCGCGAATACCGGCACGCGCGCTTCCGCCTGCACGCGCGCGACCAGGCTCTTTCCGCCGCGCGGCACGATCACATCGATGGCACCGTCGAGGCCGGTAAGCATCAAGCCGACCGCGGCGCGTTCGCGCGTCGGCACCAGCTGGATCGCCGCTTCGGGCAGGCCAGCTTCGCGCAGGCCCTGTTCGAGCGCGGCGTGAATGGCGCGGCTCGATCTTGAACTGTCGGAGCCGCCGCGCAGGATCGCGGCATTGCCGGATTTGAGACACAGCGCACCGGCGTCCGCCGTGACGTTGGGCCGGCTCTCGTAGATTATGCCGATAACACCAAGAGGCACGCGCACGCGCTCAATGCGCATGCCGTTCGGCCGTGTCCAGGATTCGGTGATGGCGCCTACCGGATCCTTGAGTGCGTGCACGGCTTCGATGGCTTGCGCGATGGCCTCGACCCGCGCGTCGTCCAGCGTCAGGCGATCCATGGCGGCGCCGGTCAGACCGGCGGCGCGCGCCTCGCCGACGTCTTCGGCATTGGCGGCAAGAATTCGGGCTTTCTGCGCCCGCACGGCAGCGGCCATTAGGTCGAGAGCGCGGTCCTTTTGTTCGGTCGACGCCAAAGCGAGCGCGCGGGCCGCCAATCGGCCGTTTCGGCCGATTTCGCCCATGGTGGCGGCGATATCGCCGGTTCCCTCGATGCTCTTTAGCGGTGCGGTCATGCGCCCAAAGCCTATTTGGCCCCCATATGGGGCGTTTTTCCTACCACGTCGGGGTACCGACGGCGAGATGGCCGGGAGCTAGGTATTGGCGGTTGGTACCTGGGGATAGCGTGGATAACCGGTAATGGGTCGCAACGTACCACTGGGCTTACACGTTGGGGTGCGAAGGTCGCAGTGACCGCAGAGGACAATCTCATGGTGTATAGGTCAGGTCAGCTCCCAAGCCGGTTTCCGGTCGGCACGAAATTCGTCATTGAGGGCCGGCCTGCCAGGGAAGGCGGAGTCCATGTAATCAGGCGTTATGTGGAATTCCCCGACGGTACCCACCTGCGGCTGCCGGCGCGGCCGGCCAAAACCAAAGTATCGCCGCTGCGCCGCCGCGCGCGCCACGCCCCGGCCAATCCGGCGTCACCCGCGGGTAATCACGCGTAACGCGGATCATCGATCGGGCTGCGCCCAACTTCCGGCCAAGCCGCGCTGACGCGGTTACGGTAACGGCATCGTAGGGCGCTTGCTTGTTCGGCCAAAATTGAAAATTTTTCACGCGAAAACCCCGGCCTCCGGGGGCCAGGGTTGGCGGGCGATGTTTAAGTCGCCTTTGAGGTACGCAATCGGTCCTGAATACGAATGCCGTGTGGTGCCACGATAACGCACTCGTGCAAGCAGGGTTCCAACGCTTCCGGCGTTTTACTCGCCGCCCATTACCAGATCGTCGCGGTGGATCATCTCGGTGCGGCCGCTAAAGCCGAGGATCGACAGCACGTCGGCGGACGAGCGGCCCTTGATCTTGTCGGCATCGACCGCGTCATAGGCGATCAAGCCGCGCCCGACTTCGGCGCCGTCAGGCCCGCGCAC